>Ga0194051_1000859_pt1 | contig 16854 bp, 14 predicted proteins | sample SepL2320m_MetaG_FD_161275 | JGI IMG/M metagenome (GOLD analysis project Ga0194051, IMG submission 161275) | Anoxic zone freshwater microbial communities from boreal shield lake in IISD Experimental Lakes Area, Ontario, Canada - Sep2016-L239-20m | ecosystem: Environmental > Aquatic > Freshwater >... | reverse complement strand
CCTCTATGAAGGTGTCGACATCGGCGGCGAGACCGTCGGCCTCATCACCTACATGCGTACCGACGGCGTCCAGCTCGCCCCCGAGGCGATCGGCCAGACGCGCCGCCTGATCGAGACCAAGTACGGCCCGAGCTACGTGCCGGCGAGCCCGCGCGTCTACACGTCCAAGGCCAAGAACGCCCAGGAGGCGCACGAGGCGATCCGCCCGACTGACCTCTTCCGCACGCCGCAGGATGTCGCCAAGTACTTGGACAAGGATCAGCTCGGCCTCTACGAGCTGGTCTGGAAGCGCACCGTGGCGAGCCAGATGGAAAGCGCCGTGCTCGACCAGGTCACGGTCGATATCGCCAGCGGCGACAAGAACGTGCAGCTGCGCGCCACCGGCTCGGTCATCAAGTTCAACGGCTTCCTCACGCTCTACGACGAAGGCAAGGACGAGAAGAGCGAGGACGAGGACGGCAACTCGATCCTGCCCGACGTCATCGAGGCCGAGGCGCTGGAGCGCCGCGACGTGGTGCCGGAACAGCACTTCACCGAGCCGCCGCCGCGCTATTCCGAGGCCAGCCTCGTGAAGAAGCTCGAGGAACTCGGCATCGGCCGGCCCTCGACCTACGCCAGCATCATCGAGGTCCTGCAGCGCCGCAACTATGTGAAGATCGACCGCAAGCGCTTCGTGCCCGAGGACCGCGGCCGTATCGTCACGGCCTTCCTGCAGAGCTATTTTCCCCGCTACGTCGAATACGACTTCACCGCCCATCTCGAGGAAGAGCTCGACGACATCTCGGGCGGCAAGATCGACTGGCGCCAGGTATTGCGTGAATTCTGGAAGGCCTTCTCGGCCGCCGTCGGCGAGACCAAGGAACTGCGCGTCCGCGAAGTGCTCGACAAGATCGATTCGGAACTCGGGCCCCACTTCTTCCCCGAGGCCAAAGACGGCAAGAGCCCACGCGCCTGCCCGTCGTGCGCCGACGGCCGCCTCGGGCTGAAGCTCGGCAAGTTCGGCGCCTTCATCGGCTGCTCGAATTATCCGGAATGCCGCTTCACCCGCAAACTGGGCATCGTCGATGCCGAGGCCGATGCCGCATCGGGCGTCAATCTCGACGGGCCGAAGATCCTCGGCGACGATCCCGTCACCGGCAAGCAGGTCACGCTGCGCAAGGGACCTTATGGTCTTCTACGTCCAGCTCGGCGAACCCGAGGGCAAGGACAAACCCAAGCGGCAGTCGCTGCTGAAGGACATGGTTCCCGACGACGTGACGCTGGAAAAGGCGCTGGCGCTGCTGGCTCTGCCGCGCGAGTTGGGGCCGCATCCCGAAGACAGCGAGATGATCCTGGCCGGCGTCGGCCGCTTCGGCCCCTACGTGAAGCATGGCCCGAAGTACAAATCGATTCCAGCCGACGAGAGCGTGCTCGAGATCGGCATGAACCGCGCGGTGGCGCTGCTGGCCGAGGCTCGCGTGCCGGGCCGCGGCCGCGCCGCCGTAAAACCGCTGCGCGTCGTCGGCAATCATCCCAACGATAAAGCGCCGATCGAACTCTACGACGGCCGCTACGGCCACTATGTGAAGCATGGCGGCATCAACGCCACCGTCCCCAAGGACATCAAGCCGGAAGAGCTGACGCTCGACCATGCCGTGTCGCTACTGGCCGAGCGTGCCGCCAAGGGTGGCGGCAAGAAGCCCGCGCGCGCCAAGAAGGCAGCCGCGCCCAAGGCGAAGCCGAAAGCCAAGGCGAAGGCCGCGAACGGCGCGGCCGGCGTTGCGGTGCCGGCCAACGACGCGGCGCCCGCCAAGCCTGCCGCCAAGAAGAAGGCGGCGCCCAAGCGCAAGGCCAAGGTCGAGCCCCCGCCCCGCACCGGGACCGATGGCTAAGGGCAAGGTTCCGACCCGCGACGAGCTGCTGGCCTTCATCCGCGACAGCGCCACGCCGATCGGCAAGCGCGAGATCGCCCGCGCCTACGGCCTCAAGGGCGACCAGCGCATCGAGCTGAAGGAACTGCTGCGCGACCTGCGCGACGCGGGTGAGATCACGCCAGACCGCGCCAAGACTTTCCGCGATCCCGCGGCACTGACCGACATCACGGTCCTGGAAATCGTCCGGGTCGACGACGACGGCCACCTGATCGCCGTGCCGCGCCGTCACGACGATGACAAAGACGGCCCGCCGCCGCACATCGAGATCGACCCGCAGACGGCGCCGCGCAGCGGCCCGGCGCCGGCCGTGGGCGACCGTGTGCTGGGCAGCCTAAAACGCCGCGGCAACAACGCCTACGAGGCCAAGATCATCCGTCGCCTCGGCAGCGGCCCGAAAAAGATCCTGGGCCTCTACGAGGAGCCGCCCGGCCGCAACGACCTCGGGCTCGTGACGCCGACCGACCGCAAGCAGCGCGTGAGCTTCGACGTCCGGCCCACCGACAAGAACGGCGCCATGCCGGGCGACATCGTCTGGATCGAGGCCACCGGCGGCGCGCTCGCTCGCCGCGCGCGCGTGCTCGAGCGCATCGGCCCGATGAGCGACCCGCGCACCGTCAGCCTGATCTCGATCGCCGCCAACGACATCCCGGTGGAGTTTCCGCCGGCGGCACTGGAAGAAGCCGAGCGCGCCAAGGCCGCGCCGATGGGCAATCGGCTCGATCTGCGCCAAACGCCGCTGGTCACCATCGACGGCGAGGATGCGCGCGATTTCGACGACGCCGTGTTCGCCGAGCCCGACCCCGATCATCCCGGCGGCTGGCGTCTTCTCGTCGCCATTGCCGACGTCTCCTGGTACGTGCGCCACGACAAGCCGCTCGACCGCGCTGCCTATCTCCGCGGCACCTCGGTCTATTTCCCCGACCGCGTCGTGCCGATGCTGCCGGAGGCGCTCTCCAATCACTGGTGCTCGCTGGTGCCGCACGAGGATCGTCCGGTGCTGGTGGCCGAGATGCGGATCGATGCCGAGGGCCACCTAAAACACCATCGCTTCCACCGCGCCATGATGCGCTCGGCCGCCCGCCTCACCTACAACCGCGTCCAGCGCGCCATGGACGGCGCGCCCGACGAGGAGATCGCGCCGCTGATGGACGGCGTCGTGCGCCCGCTCTACGGCGCCTACAAGGTCCTGCTGGCGGCGCGCGAGGCGCGCGGCGCGCTCGATCTCGACCTGCCGGAGCGGCAGGTGACTCTGGGCGACGACGGCCGGATCGCCGAGATCGGTGTGCGCGAACGGCTCGACAGCCACAAGCTGATCGAGGAGTTCATGGTGCTGGCCAACGTGGCGGCGGCCCAGGCGCTGGAGCAACGCCGCGCCGCCTGCCTCTACCGCGTCCACGACCAGCCCGACCTTGCCAAGCTCGAGTCGCTGCGCGAGTTCCTGGGCACGCTGGGCATCAAGGTGCCGACCGGGCAGCGGCTGCGGCCGGCCGACCTCAACCGCGTGCTGCACGAGGTCGCCGGCAAGCCGGTGTCGCAACTCGTCAGCCAGACGGTGCTGCGCAGCCAGAGCCAGGCCGTCTACAGCCCGGACAATCTTGGCCACTTTGGCCTGGCCCTTGCGCGCTATGCCCACTTCACCTCGCCGATCCGCCGCTATCCCGACCTGATCGTCCACCGCGCCCTGATTGCGGCCTACGGATTGGGCGACGGCGGCCTCGCCGAGGCCGACCGCGGCCGCTTCGTCGAATTCGGCGAGCACCTGTCGATGTGCGAGCGCCGCGCCGTCGCCGCCGAGCGCGGCGCCATGGACCGCTATGTCGTGGCCTTCATGGCCCAGCACGTCGGCGCGACCTTCGCCGGGCGCATCACCAGCGTCACGCGCTTCGGCCTGTTCGCCGCCCTCGACGGCACCGGGGCGGACGGGCTGATCCCCATCCGCTCGCTGGGCCAGGAGTTCTTTCGCCACGACGAAGGCCGCCAGCTCCTGATCGGCGAGCGCACGGGTGAAACCTTCGGCCTGGGCGACCGGGTGAAGCTGAAACTGGTCGAGGCCGACGCCGCCACCGCCGGATTGCTGTTCGAGATCGTCGACGTGATCGAGCGCGTCGAGCGCCATGCCCTGTCGCGCGGCCCCGGCGGCGGCCCTGGAGGCGGACCGCCGCGGCGTCCGGTCGCGCATCGAGGCCCCCCTCGGGACAAACGGTCACGCCGACGAAAGTGACCGGCGCGCCCATCTTTGGAGGATGAGCGACGAGGCCTACGCCCCCGTGGATTTCTGGACCGCGCTGTTCCGTGGCTGGTCCGGCCGGTGCCCGCGTTGCGGGAAAGGGGCCTTGTTCAGCCAATTCCTGAAGATGCAGAGCCATTGCCCGGCATGTAACCAGGCGCTCGAACCGTATCGTGCCGACGATGCACCGGCCTATTTCACAATCTTCACCGTCGGTCACATTGTCGTGCCCCTGGTCTTGCTCGTCGAGCGCTGGGGCCAGCAGCCGCCCCTGTGGTTCCATGCCCTGCTGTGGCTTCCGTTATCGGTGATATTGGCGCTTTACCTGCTTCCCCACATCAAGGGGGCCGTCATTGCGCTGTTGTGGGCGCACCGGATCGCGGCCCCCAAACCCTCGTCCGGCGGCTTCGACAACAACTCTCCTTGAGCCGTGGCTTGCCGCCGACGGCTTGTGCTACTGTGCCGGCAGTTGGGTATGACCGTCCTGTTGACCTCCCTCATTCGCTTGGTGCAGGCGCCTGTAGCCGCCAGTTTGCTCGTCGGCGCACTGGTCGCTTCCTGCGCGACCTCGACCGAATACCCCCAGCAGGGCCGTGGCCCGTCGGTCGCCGCCGACGTCAATATCGAACGGGTCGTGCTGCAGGCCTACCGGGCCATCGGCGACCGCCACCTGTACGAACCCAACTTCCGCACCTTGTCGGCCGAAACCTACCGCGGCTTTGCCAGCGCCGACCCGGCGCTCAGCCTCACGACCTCGGACACCAGCTTCACCGTGATGCGTGACGGCCATGAAGTGATGAGCCGGCCCACGCCCGGCGATACGTCCGACGGCCGGGCCTGGGGCGGCATGCTGGCCGAACTGCTCGCCGGCTCGATCGACACCTCGACCGCTCTCCAGGAAAGCGACCGCCAGGCCCTCATCCGCAAGGCGATGGCCGCCACCACCAAGCAGCTCGACCGCAACAGCCGCTATGCCGACCCCGAGGAGGCGCGCGACAACCGCTTCCAGCGCGACGGTGGCGGCGGCATCGGCATCACCGTCGAGCGCACCGAAGATAAGAAGATCATGATTCGCGCCCTCCAGGACGGCTCGCCCGCCGGCAAGGCCGGCCTCGAGGTGGGCGACCAGATCCTGGCGATCGACGGCAAGTCCATGGTCGACAGCCCGCTGTCCGACATCGTGCTCAACCTGCGCGGCACGGTGGGCACGCCCGTGCTGCTGACCGTCCTGCGCCCGTCTCAGGGCCGCGAGATCACGGTCGGCATGAAGCGCGGCCGTATCGTGCCGACCACGGTCGTCTACGAGCGTCGCGGCGACCTCGCCTTGATCGTGCTGAGCGGCTTCAACACCGCCACGACCGACAACCTGCGCACCGCCATCGACAAGGCGCGCGCCGACATCGGCCCCAGCCTGGCCGGCCTCATCATCGACATGCGCGGCAACCGCGGCGGCCTGCTCGACCAGGCACAGGCGGTGGCCGAACTGTTCATCGGCGACGGCACCATCTTTTCGACCCAGGGCCGCCATCCCGACAGCCGCCGGACCTACCGCAGCGCCACAGCGCGCAAGGTCGCCGACCTGCCGGTGGTGGTTCTGATGAACGGCGGCTCGGCGTCGGCCGCCGAAATCGTGGCGGCGGCGCTGCAGGACCGCGGCCGCGCCGTCGTGGTCGGAACGACCAGCTATGGCAAAGGCACGGTCCAGACCGTCGTGCGCCTGGCCAACGAGGGCGAACTCATTCTCACCTGGTCGCGGCTGCAGGCGCCTTCCGGCTACACCTGGAACGAACTGGGCGTGCTGCCCAGCGTCTGCACCGCCAAGGCGGGCAACGCCAGCCAGATCGGCACGACGGTGGATGCCAGCCAGGGCTCGCTGATGCGCTGGCATGCACTGCGCAACCCGACCCAGGAGGAAGTGGCCGACCTGCGCAAGATCTGCCCGCCCGGCGACAATTCGCCCGAGCGCGATATCGAGATCGCCAGCCAGATCCTGCACGACCGTTCCCTCTATGCGCATGCCGTGCAGATGGGGACCTACCAGGCGGCGGCACGCCCCTAGGCGGCCCAGTCCCAGCGCTCGACACCGCGGCGCTTGACACCGCGCCCGCCCTGACTAATTTGCCGCCACTCACGGAATTCGCCCTTCTGGGCATAAGGACAAGACCATGGCCAAGCCGACCTCGATCCTGATCAAGATGATTTCCAGCGCCGACACCGGCTTCTTCTACGTCACCAAGAAGAACCCGCGCACCAAGACCGAGAAGCTCGAACTCAAGAAGTACGACCCGGTCGCGCGCAAGCACGTCGTCTTCAAGGAATCCAAGATCAAGTAAGGCGGTTCCGCCGCCTGCCGCCAAAGCCGCCCTTCCGGGCGGCTTTTTCGTGAGCCGTTTTGCGGCTAGGCTCCATCCCATGCAGCAATCGGAGGAAATGAAATGAGCGCCCAGCTTTCGCGCGACGACTGGAAGACCCGTGTCGGAGCCCTGGCCTACCGCAACCAGGCCTTCATCGGCGGCAAGTTCGCGCCCGCCGTCTCGGGCAAGACCTTCGACTGCATCAATCCCGCCACTGGCCAGGTGCTCACCAAGGTCGCGGCCTGCGACACCGCCGACGTCGACGCCGCCGTGAAGGCCGCGCGCGCCGCCTTCGAAAAGGGCACCTGGGCCAACATGGCGCCGGCCCAGCGCAAGCGCATCATGCTGAAGCTCGCCGAGCTGATGATGAAGAATCGCGAGGAGCTGGCGCTGCTCGAGACCCTCGACATGGGCAAGCCGATCGCCTTCTCGACCACGGTCGACGTCCCGGGCTCGGCCAACACCGTACAGTGGTTCGCCGAGGCCATCGACAAGATCTACGACGAGATCGCGCCGACGCCGGGCAATGTCGTGGCCATGATCACCCGCGAGGCGTCGGGCGTCGTGGCCTGCGTCGTGCCGTGGAATTTCCCACTCTTGATGGCCTGCTGGAAGATCTCGCCGGCGCTGGCCGCCGGCAACTCGGTGATCCTGAAGCCCGCAGAGCAATCCCCCCTCACCGCCATCCGCCTCGCCGAGCTGGCGGCGGAAGCCGGCATCCCCGAAGGCGTGTTCAACGTCCTGCCGGGCTTCGGCGAAACCGCGGGCCAGGCGCTCGGCCGCCACATGGACGTCGACGTCATCGCCTTCACCGGCTCGACCGAAGTCGGCAAGTACTTCCTGCGCTACTCCGGCGAATCCAACATGAAGCAGGTCTGGCTCGAGTGCGGCGGCAAGTCGCCCAACATCGTGCTGGCCGACGCCCCCAACCTCGACATCGCCGCGCGGCGCACCGCCTTCGGCATCTGGTTCAACCAGGGCGAGGTCTGCACCGCGGGCAGCCGCCTGATCGTCGAGGACAAGATCAAGGACGAGTTCCTCGCCAAGGTGATGGCGATCGGCCAGAAGATGATGCCGGGCGACCCGCTCGACCCCAAGACGCAGATGGGCGCCATGGTCGACGAGACCCAGACCAAGCGCGTCATGGGCTACATCGATGCGGGCCAAAAGGAAGGCGCCAAGCTCGCCATGGGCGGCAAGCAGGTCCATATCGACAACGCCGGCTCCTTCATCGAGCCCACCGTGTTCGACAATGTCGACAACAAGATGAAGATCGCCCAGGAGGAGATCTTCGGGCCGGTGCTGTCGGTCATCCCGGTCAAGGACGCCGAGCAGGCGCTCGCCGTCGCCAACGACACGATCTATGGGCTGGCCTCGGCGATCTTCACCTCCGACATCAACAAGGCCTTCAAGTTCGCCAAGGGCCTGCGCACCGGCTCGGTGTGGGTCAACACCTACGACGGCGGCGACATCACCACGCCGTTCGGCGGCTATAAGCAGTCGGGCAACGGCCGGGACAAGTCGCTGCACGCCTTCGACAAGTTCACCCAGATCAAGACGACCTGGATCCAACTGGGCTGAGTCTGCTGCACGTAGACGATGGCGGGGTGGTCGAAAGGCCGCCCCGTTTTCGTATGCGTCTACTGCGGAATTCCTCTTCTCATCGCTGGGTGCGCGCAACTCCAGTCGCGCGTCATGTCAGCCCAGCTCGATATCGGCCCAGACGCCGGCATGATCGGATGGCCACAGCGATGCGTCGTCCGGACTCGGCCGGTCGAAGCAGGTCCCGCTGGCGAGAACTTTTAGCCGTTCGGATACCCAGACATAGTCGATGCAGCGGTCCATCCGCGGCCAGTAGGGGTGCGATACGCTTCCCTTGTCGTCGGCCAGCGGTGTGAACGCCGTGGGTGCCGTCTGCGTGGGTCGAAACCTAGAAGCCATCAGGGCGGCGGACGGCTTGTCCAACGTGGCGTTGAAATCGCCGCAGATGATGGTGTGAGCAGCATCGGGGCGGCTATCGATCCAGCCGAGGAGCCGCTGGACCTGAAAGAGCCGCAGCGAGTCGTCGCCGACGGACCTGTAGAGATGGGTCACATAGACGTCGATCGGCACGCCGGCGACCGTCAGCCGGGCGACCAGGGCTACGATGTCCTGGGTGCGGAAATCGAGGTTGCCTGTCTCGACGACCGGGAAGGTCGTGATCAGCGCCTCACCCTCCACCTCGCTCAATCCATTGACGCGGGTCTGCTGCACGAGACTGTGCGGTACACCGATCGCGCCGGTAGCGAAGGCGCACAGCGTCCGCGCCGTCTGCAGCGGCAGGCTGACCTCGTTGAGGGCGAGGATGTCGGGTTTCAGCCGGGCAATCTCGGCCTCGATGAGCGGGCGGCGCAACGGCCAACGCTTGTGGTCTTGTTCAAGATTGATCGTCGTCACCCGAAACGGCATGGCCAACCTCTTGGCGTCGCCTGGCTATTGCGGCACGCCTTCCACAGCATAGATGCGGAACGTCGCGACCTTGTCGCCCGCCGCCTTGGCCGTCTTATAAGCTTCCGAATTAAAGGTCGCCTCGGCTTTTTCCAGGCTCTCGAAGACCATGACGGCGATGCGCTTGGGTGGCTCACCGTAGAAGGAGACGCTCTTGCCGCCGCCTACGATGTACTTGCCGCCGCCATCGCGGATCGTCTTGGATGCCGCCGGCAGATACTCCTTGGCGAAGATCTCGGCATCCCGGACATCTATCTCGCCGATGACGAAGGCGGGCGGCTTGCCCTGCGCATGGAGCACCTGGACGCCGGCAGCCCCCAGTAGAACGCCAACCAACACCGAAACGACGACCGTTGTTCGCTTGCTCATCCCTTGCTCCCACCTGTCAACCGAAGGATCTCATCACGGCCGATGCACATCCTCTGCCAACCGGCTCGGCCGGTCGGCTTAGCGCTCCGGCGGCAGGAAGCAGGGGAACTCCTCGACATACTTGAAGTAGCGCGCGAGATGGCGGTCCGATGCCGTCAACAGGCCGCGGCGGAAGCGGATGGTGCGCAGCACCGGTGCATCCTCGGCGGTCAGCCGATCGACCATCGCCCGCACCTCGGGCAGCCGGTCGTCCTCGCCGTTGGGGACGCCGACGACGAAGTGAGCGCGCGATGAACCTTCTTCGATCGGCGTTCCGCTGAACAACATGAACAGATCCTTGCCGTTCAGTCTCAGATGCTGGGCGAAGCTGTTGGTGCCGGTGATGCGGCCATGCTGCAGGTGATAGGGGCTTTCGACGCGGAACTCGATGCCGCCACCGGCGACCTCGAGCTGCTCGGGCATCGAGGCCGCGGGCAGCCCGTGCAAGGTGTGCAGGTGCTGGAAGTCGACGCCGTTGGAGACCGCCACCCAGGTGTCATAGGGCACGGCGCCCCGCTCATGGGCCTCGTAGACGATCGTGGAAGGATCGGCGCCGGGAATGCGCGGCACGTCGAAGTCGGGTCGCTCGCCGTTGAAAGCCCAGACCAGTCCCCAGGCCTCCTCGCTCGGATAGGTGAAGATGCGCGCGGCCGTCGGGATCTTGTCGCCGGTCGGGATGTGCGCGCAGGCGCCCGACGGATCGAACGACCAGTGATGGTAGGGGCAGCGCAGGCGCCCTTCGACGATCTGCCCGACCGAAAGATCGGCGCCGAGATGGGGACACCAGGCGCTCTGCACCACGGCCTTGCTGGCCGGATCGCGGTAGGCCACGACGCGTGTGCCGAGGAAATCCCGGCCGAGCGGCGCGCCGGCCGCGAGGTCGCTAGCAAGGCAGACCGGGTACCAGGAGCGGTGGAAGCCCGCGGCCGTCGGGGTGCTGTGCCGGTTCGCCAGGCTGGTCTTGGAACTCACGACGCCCATGGTGGCCTCCCTCGGAGTTTGGTACTGTGTAGTACCATCATCGTGAACATATGGTACCGACTGGTACCGAGTCAACAGGAACAACGTGCCCAAGATCACGAAGAAGACGGCGGCCAAGAAGGCCCCTGCCCCCGCGTCCCCGCTGGCCGACATGCCGCCGCGCCGTCTCGCCATTCTGGGCGCGGCCTTCTCGGTGCTGATGGACCAGGGCTACGCCGGCGCCAGCACGCTCGAGATTGCGACCCGCGCCAAGGTTTCCAAGCGCGAGCTCTATGCCGAGTTCGGCAGCAAGCGTGGCATCCTCGAAGCGTTGATCGCGTCCACCTCCGCCCGCATGCAGGTGCCGCTCGCCCCCGTCGACGTCGCCGATCGCGCAGGCCTGACCGACGTCCTGATACGCTACGGCATCACCGCCCTCACCGAACTCACGCAGCCCGCGGTACTGGCGATCAACCGCCTGGCCGTGGCCGAAGCCGGACGGTCGAGCGATCTCGGCAGGATCCTCGACCACAGCGGCCGCGAACCCAACCGGCTCGCCCTCGTTGCACTGTTCGCCAAGGCACAGGCGAAAGGCATTTTAGGCGCGGGCGATCCCGACCAGATGAGCGCCCAGTTCTTCTCGCTGCTGCTGGGCGATGTCCCGGTGCGACTCCTGCTGGGAGTCATCGCGCCGCCCGATGCCAAGGAAATCCAACGTCGCGCCACGGCGGCGACCGAGGCCGTTCTGTCGCTGCATGGGCTGTAGACGTATCAATGCAATTGAGAAAATGATGTCATCCCGAGCGGAGCGAGGGATCTTTTATCAAGCGACACAAAAGATCCCTCGCTCCGCTCGGGATGACACCGGGCCTGTAGTGAGGAACAGATTCCATCTGTTCGGAACCGACCCTAAAACACCGCAAGGATCGCGTCGGTCGTCGTTACCGTCGCATAGTCGCCATTGAGCAGCGCCAGCGTGAGCTGATGCACATCCTCGGCCGGCCATAGCCTGCCGGTAAGATCACGCTTGTCGCACGACCAGCAGGCATCGGCCGGCAGGCGGATCTTGTAGCCGAGGTTGGCACCGACCCGCACCGTCGCCTCGACCGAGTTGGCGAGCAGCCAGCCGCAGATGACGAGCGGCGGCTTGCCCATCGCCAGAAGGCGAGCATCGAGGTCCGTGCCGATGAAGGCACTGGTCACGCGCTTGGCGATCACCGCCTCGCCCTGCTGCGGCGCGGTCAACGGACTGAAATCATTGCCATCCTGCCCCGGCCTGAATGGCGAGTCCGGGTAGGTCGAATCATGTCGGACATGAATGATCGGCCGGCCGCGGTTGCGCCAGGCAGCCAGCAGTCGGGCAATGTTCCCCTCCGCATCGGGGTTGTTGCGCGGTCCCCACTTGGGGTGCTCCTTCGCCTTCTGCTGATCGATCAGAATGAGAACGTCGTCTGCCACAGGTCTTTGTTCCCTTGTTCTTGCCGGCCAATGGTAGTCGACTTCAACCATGACCGTCATCCGACGCAACACGCCGCCCGCCAGCGCATTCCTGGACGATCTCGGCCGGTCCTACTACTGGGACTCGTACGAAGCGCCGCTGCGGCGTGACGACCTCGCCATGACGAAGATCTACCTCGCGCTCTTCGCCCACCATCCGCGCTGGGCCAAGTGGCTTCTGGTCCTGCGCGGCTGGATCGTCGCCCCTTTCGGTCTCAGGACGACCAGCGCGGCCGAGCTCGACAGCATCGAGATCAAGTCCGCCTACACCGTCGGCGAGAAGATCGCGCGCTTCACCCTGTTCGGGCAGAACGACACCGAGATCGTCACCGGCGGCAACGACAAGCATCTGGACTTCCGCGTGTCGGTCCGGAAGTTGACGGAGCACGGCGCGAGCCGGGTGGTGCTGTCCACGTCGGTTACCCCGCACAATGCCTTCGGCAAGGCGTACCTGTTCATCATCCTCCCCTTTCACCGGCTGGGCGTCAGGACGATCCTGTCGAATGCGGTCCGCGCCGGGCGGGTCTGAGGCGTCGGCAGCCATGCATATTCGATGTCTTGCGCAATCCGCCGGTTGGTAGTCGAATTTCCAAAACGACGGCCCCAAAAATAACGACCCAGGAGGAAAAGATGCAGTTCGGATATTTCACGATGCCGTCTCATCCGCCCGAACGCTCCCTCAAGGACGGGCACGAATGGGACCTCCAGGTGATCCGCTGGCTCGACGAGCTGGGCTTCACCGAGGCCTGGATCGGCGAGCATCACACCGCACCGTGGGAACCGCATCCCTCGCCCGACCTGCTGGTGGCGCAGGCGCTGATGCAGACCAAGAACATCCGCCTCGGGCCCGGCGGCTTCCTGCTGCCCTACCATCACCCGGCCGAGCTCGCGAACCGCGTCGCCATGCTCGATCACATCTCGGGCGGCCGACTGAATTTCGGCATCGCGGCCTCGGGCCTGCCCAGCGACTGGGCGATGTTCAACGTCGACGGCATGTCGGGCGTCAACCGCGACATGACCCGCGAGGCGCTCGACATCATCCTGAAGCTATGGAGCTCGCCCGAGCCGTTCGACTACAAGGGCAAGTTCTGGCACGTGACCAAGCCCGACACGATGTTCGGGTTCCTGAAGCCGCACATCAAGCCGCTGCAGGCGCCGCACCCGCCGATCGGCGTTGCTGGCCTCTCCAAGGGCTCCGACACGCTGAAGCTCGCGGGTGAAAAGGGCTACATCCCGATGAGCCTCAACCTCAACCCGGCCTATGTAAGCAGCCACTGGGAGTCGGTCGAGATCGGTGCGGCGAAATCCGGCCGCACGCCCGACCGCAACCAGTGGCGCATGGTGCGCGAGGTCTTCGTGGCCGACACCGACGAAGAGGCGATGCGGCTCTCGGTCGGCAGCAGCATGGGCCGCATGATGCGGGAGTATTTCCTGCCGCTGCTCGCCCAGTTCGGCTTCCTCGAATATCTCAAGGTCGATCAGAGCGTGGCCGATTCGGACGTGACGCCGGAATACTGCGCGCAGCACAACTGGATCGTGGGCTCGCCCAAGACCGTCATCGAGAAGATCGAGAAGATCTATCACGAGGTCGGCGGCTTCGGGCAGCTCCTGGTGTTCGGCTTCGACTATGTCGAGAATCCGAAGGCGTGGCGCCACTCGCTCGAACTGCTCTCGAAGGAGGTGATGCCCAAGGTGCAGCACCTCAAGCCCAAGGCGGCGCGGCTGGCGGCGGAATAGTTGCTGCCAGCTTAGATCGGATATTGACTATCCTATAGAATTTCCTATACTCCGGGACGAAGGCGATTCCGGAGATGGTCAAATTCGACCCGGGGAAAGGAGGCGGAAAAGGCCAGGCAGAAGATGCCGAATCGGACTCCTGAAATGTCGCATTTCATGCGACAGGCGACACGGCCGGTCATCGGCGAAATCGCAAGGCAGATGAGGAGGTTAGCCGGAGATAGGACCGTTTCAGGCAACCGCGATCCGGATTTTCAGTTTGTCGCGTTTTAGGCGACTCCTAGGCACCGCGTTTCGACAGCCTCGCCGCCGCGGCAAATCCCAGGGCGGCAACCAGCATGATGCCGGCCAGGCCCCACAGCACCGGCGTGTAGCCGCCGAAGGCGCTCCAGGCGAGCGAGGCGGCCAAGGGGCCGACCGCGCGCATGATGTTGGTCGGCATGGTGAGCGCGCCCGAGACCACGCCGTAGCCTTCGGGGCCGATGAACTCCGGCACCGACATGCCGCGCAGGATGGTCACCAGCCCGTTGGCGACGCCGTAGATGATGGCGAACAGGATCAGGCCGTAGACGTCGCTGATGCCCGCCGCCAGCATCGCCATCGACACCGGGAAGGCGAAATAAATCATCGCACCGAGTTGTATGGTCGTGATGTGGCGCTGGCCCGCCATCAGCAGGACGCGGCCGACGACCTGCATCGGGCCGATCAGGGCGATGATCGCCATCACCACGGCGATCGGCACGCCGCGGTCGTCGAGCAGCGGGATGAGGTGGAAGCTCATGGCCGAGAAGGCGAGGCCGTAGCCGGCGAAGGCCACGACGAGGCCCCAGAAGGCGGGCACGCGCACGGCGGCGGCGAGTGGGCTCTTCCTCTTTGTACCTTCGACGTGCGGCTTCGCCGCGGCAATGGGGATGGCCTCGTCCTTCGGTCCCGGGACGAACAGCCAATGCATGACGGCGACGGCCACCATGATCGCCGCAAGGATCTCGAGCGACGGGCGCCAGCCGATCCGTTCGATCAGGAGTTGGGTGAAGGGAATGCCGAAGGTGCTGGCGAGGCCGCCGAGGAAGGTCATCAGCAGGATCGCCTGCTTGTAGCGCGGTCCATAGACCCGGGTGATCACGGCGAAAGCGGGTTCGTAGAGGATCACCGCCTGACAGGCGCCGAGGCCGATCCACAGCGCGTAGAAGACCGGCAGCGAGTCGGTGCGCGACCAGACGAAAAGCAGGACCGCGGCCAGCAGCGATCCGCCGGTCATCAGCTTGCGGCCGTGCCCGCGGTCGATCCAGGCGCCGACCGGGATCGAGCAGAGGCCTGCGACTAGCAGGCCGGCCGAGAGCGCGCCGAACATGGCGCTGCGCGACCAGCCGAGTTCCTGCGTCATCGGCACGATGAACAGGGGAAAGGTGTAGTAGACGAGGCCCCACGAGACGAGCTGGCCGAGCGACAGCATCCAGAGAATGGTCGACGGGCGCTTGCGCCACGGTCCGCCTGCCCCGCTCCTCGCCCCGCCCCTCGCCATCGTCGCGTCTTCTCCAGCCAATGTCTGCCGCGAAAGAGGATAGAGCTTCGATTGCCGTTCGTCCCTTGCCGTCTAGAATACCCGCCCGACCACCGAAACAGGGAGGACCGAGATGCAACCTCATTCGAAGTTCATGGCCGTCCTGCTGGGGTCCGCCGTGCTTTCGTCGATCGTGCTGGCGGCGTCGGCGATCGGCACCGCCATCGCCTGCACACGCACCCTCTATGTCGGCGCCGACAACACCGTCATCACCGGCCGCAACATGGATTGGAAGGAGGACATGGCATCGAACCTGTGGGTGTTCCCGGCCGGCATGAAGCGAGACGGCGCGGCCGGTCCGAGGTCACTGCAATGGACGGCCAAATTCGGAAGCGTGGTCGTGTCCGGCTATGAAGTCGGCAGCACTGACGGAATGAACGAGAAAGGCCTCGTCACCAACCTGCTCTACCTCGCGGAGTCCGACTACGGGAAGCCCGACGCAAGCCGGCCGCTGCTCTCGATCTCGACCTGGCCGCAGTACGTCCTGGACAATTTCGCGACCGTCGCCGAGGCGGTCGATGCGCTGCGAAAGGAACCGTTCTCGATGCTTGCGCCGGCGCTGCCGAACGGCACGCCGGCCGCGCTGCATCTGGCGATCTCGGATTCGTCGGGCGATTCGGCGATCTTCGAATATGTCGACGGCAAGCTGCAGATCCATCACGGCAAGCAGTACACCGTGATGACGAACTCGCCGATCTACAGCGAACAGCTCGCTCTCAACGAATATTGGAAGGGTATCGGCGGCCTGACCTTCCTGCCCGGCACCAACCGGGCGGCCGACCGCTTTGCGCGCGCCTCGTTCCTGCTGGGCGCGATCCCCACCCAGATCGACAAGAACTACATCAAGAGCGTGCCGCAGCAATCCTTCGCCAATCAGGCGGTCGCGAGCGTGATGGGCGTACAGCGCGCCGTGAGCGTGCCGCTCGGCATCACCACGCCTGATCAGCCGAACATCTCATCGACCATCTGGCGCACCGTTTCCGACCAGAAGAACCTCGTCTACTTCTTCGACTCGGCAACGCGGCCCAACACCTTCTGGGTATCGCTCGCCAAGCTCGACCTCAAGCCCGGCGCGCCCGTCAAGAAGCTCACGATCCAGAACGGCGAGGTCTTCTCCGGTGAGGTTTCCAGCAACTTCAAGCCGTCCGAACCGTTCAAATTCCTGCCGGCTACATCCAACTAAGACTCATGCGGATCGGTATCGACCTCGGCGGCACCAAAATTGAAGGCATCGCGCTGGGCCGCGACGGCACGGAATGCGCGCGGCTGCGCGTGCCGACGCCACAGGGGAGCTACGAGGCCACGATCGCCGCCGTGGCGGGCGTGGTGCACGAACTCGAGGCGCGCGTCGGCGGGCGCTGCCGGGTCGGCATCGGCCATCCCGGTGCGCTTTCGCCGGCCACGGGCCTGATCAAGAACGCCAACTCCACCCGCCTGAACGGCCATCCGCTCGATCGGGATTTGAAAGCTGCGATCGGCCATAGCGACGTGCGCCTCTCGAATGACGCCAACTGCCTCACCGTCTCCGAAGCGGCCGACGGCGCCGCTGCGGGCTGCAAGGTCGTGTTCGGCGTGATCCTGGGCACCGGCGTGGGCGGCGGCATCGTGGTCGACGGCAGGCCGCTCACCGGCGCCCAGGCGATCGCCGGCGAATGGGGTCACAATGCGCTGCCCCTGCCCCACGACGACGAACGGCCGGGCCTGCGCTGC
>Ga0194051_1000857_pt1 | contig 16880 bp, 8 predicted proteins | sample SepL2320m_MetaG_FD_161275 | JGI IMG/M metagenome (GOLD analysis project Ga0194051, IMG submission 161275) | Anoxic zone freshwater microbial communities from boreal shield lake in IISD Experimental Lakes Area, Ontario, Canada - Sep2016-L239-20m | ecosystem: Environmental > Aquatic > Freshwater >... | reverse complement strand
GGGTGTATGAGCAGACAGAGAAGGCCCATGGACAAGTCTGGGTAAGGGAGCGGGTCTTGCAGCATCTAGGGCCAGCGTGGTCGCAATGCTTATCGATGAACTGACATGCTGAAACGGCACAACTTTTAGAAAGAATCTCGTGGTTGAGGCTGCCGCCAATTCTGATCCGATCAGGATGTGATTGAACTAGAATTTATTCGGGGCTCTGACCTGCGATCGTCTTCGACCCGCCGAAGACCCGCCGACCGATCGTGTATCGCATGGGCAGCGTGCAACCGGCGTGTTGCCGGATGCCCAAGAACGGTGGCCAGCTTTCTTTCCCCGACGTTTTTCACTGCCAGCGATCTTGCGTATGGAGCTTACAATACTCCGCTCACCATTCTCGCGACGATCTCGGCAAAGAATCCCTGCGAGTGATCGTCCGCTGTTCCAATCAATGCGACACGATCAAGAAAACGATTTCCTTCCTCGCAACTCGTCTCTGGCAGCAGGGCACACGCATGACATGCAGCACGATTCAATGAGTCGATGCCTTGGCCGCGGCTTTCGATGCAGAGTGGGTCAGAAGAGCACCACCGCGAATCTTCGATCGCTCCAATAAGCAATGACTCGAAGCGTCCCGGTTTTCCTTGTTGAACCAGACCGCCCATCGTCCCTTCGCAGTCACCGGCAGCGGTGTAGATCAAAATGCCGGTCATCTCTTTCCCAGCCTCGTCCCAGCAGTACAGTCGTTCCCGTAACGATGAGCTGCCGTAGCCGCATTCGAAACTGAGCCGGCGGACCAAAATGTGTGCCAACGTGTGAAGGAGGAAAAACCTTGGCGGCAACACGCGCGGAGTTCGTCCGAGTTTTTGATAGATGTGCGTGTGGTTCACAACAATATCCAGATAGCGATTGGGTTCTACCTTGGCCTCCCATTGCTCAACGGCGGATTTCTTGAGGGTCAAAAAGATACCCTCACCAAACACTCGGATCGCCGACAACCACGGCCGTTTCTGAAGGCTGAGTTTTGACTGGTCCTGCTGGTCAAACTCGCGGTATGGCGGCGGAGAGATGCGTGAAAAACCAGTCAACGCACGCGTCTCGGCCAGTTTCTCCACGAGTACGAGTTTGTCGAAATACTTGCCGACGTCTTCCGTGTATTGCTCCATGTCTTGCGCGACCGTAACAAACTCCTCAGACGGGCCGCCAGACGGGCCAAGGAGCGCGCGATATTCCGAGTGTCGGAAGTCTTCCTCGCTTTGCGTGCTATCTGACGTCCCAAAGCCCGTGAATTTCTGCATAAAGACTTCTTTCAGCCGACCGAAATCAAGTCGCTTCAAATCGGCAAAGCAACGCAACCGCTCTTCATCCGGCGATCCATCCTCCTGAACTCCAGAACTCAGCACGCTCCAGTTGTGCGGATCATCGACTATCTTTCTCAGAGGGTCGCTGAATGGTGGAATCAAGATCGCGCTGGCAACCTTTGGAAAATAGATATTGGTTGCACCGCGCTGAAGCATGCGAGGTTGTTTTTCAGGGGCACATTTCTCCTTTCCATTCGGCCCCAACCAAGGACGTTCGCCGGAGCAAGGCAATCCCTTGAGCGAGTTTGGACCGGCTGATCCCATGAGCGAGCGAGCCTTGGCATCACAACTCTCGCATTTGACGATCAATCCCATGAGCCCCGCTTTGCCGATGTAGTTGAGCCGCAACATTGGCGTAGGACATATCTTCGCATCCGTAAGCGGCTTTCCGAGTCGAGAGTGCGCCCATTCGATCCAAGGAAAATCGTCGATGTGCCCATTCTCACAGACGACGATGAAGCGAACCGGTACCATCCGCCAGCGTTTTTTTTCCGGTAGTGCCGAACATGGATTTTGGCCCAGTTGGAAGCGAAGCCCCAACGGGCTACTGCACCTTGGAGGGAAAGGCTCGTTCCACGATGTCTTTTGCAGCGAACGACAGCGCGGACAGAAGTGCCAAAGCGGAAACCGAACAAAGGGCAAGTATTCACCTTGTTGTCCTTCGCGTCGTCCCGGTGGCGGCGCACGAAAGTAATCGACTCCCAGCCGACGCGCCAGCCGATCGTCCGTGATTCGACATTCTGGGTGGTCGGGCCAGGCATCCAGTCCCGCCGACATCAGGCTTTGACCAGGGAAATCAACGACTGCGCCAACTCCAAACGGCGCGATCACTTGGGACCGACGCAACGACTTTTTTGCCATCGCAGGACTTTCATTTGTTAGGTTAGCTCAGGTGGACTCAGGGTACTTGGGAATCACGCGGGCTTCACATTCAACATCGACGTTGCGCATCGACGATGGTGTCGCCCAAGGTGATTCGTCCCAATCTTCCAAAGGCTCAGTTCCGGCCGGGTACATTAGCGGTCGGCTTGGCGATGGCCGACCGAACCGCCCCCATTCGCTGGGTCGGACTTCGTTCCATGCTTTCAGGAGCTGCTGCAATTTCTCCACGAGTGCTCCCGAGTGCTCGGAATCAACACTCTGGCAACGATCGTTCATGAATTTAACGATCTGCTGGAATTTGGCAGTGTTTGAATCGATTGAGTTTGGCAAACGCAGGCCCGCAAAATGCCGAGCCAGGACAACAAGCACCGCGTGCAGTGCGCGATCAAGCACTGGTAATGAATAGGGAGTGACACTTGTCGGCTCAACGAATTTGTAGAACGCCGCGTGGTAAGCACGGAAATACTCGTAATGTGATCGGTCTCGGGGTTTGCCAGGGTTGTACATTGCGACAACTAGCCCTGGAGCTTGCTTGGAGCGGCCGACGCGACTGCTTGCTTGAATGTACTCAGAGGTTGTCTTCGGTTGTCCGATGAGCACCATCAGCCCAAGACGGTCAACGTCAACGCCGACTGAAATCATGTTTGTCGCGAGCAGACAGTCCAAGGGTTTTGGATCATCCTCGGAAGCTCGTGGGTATGGGACAAAGAGCCGGTCCAAAATATCCGGGATTTCATCTGCCGTTCGGCGACTGGTCAGTTCAACGGGCGAGCCGACATTCCGACAAAGTTCTTTGGGCAATTTCGAGCGGCTGGCGATAGCCCACATATATTCGGGAATGTCCGCTTCAACGAGCGTAGCTGCGTGGCCAAGTTCACGCAGACTGTTGAAATACTCTAGGACGGTCCAATAGGGATCGCGAGCACTTTCCGATGCACCCGGAGAAAGGGGCAGGGACTTACATGATTGAAGCAAGGCTCCGATTGTGCGCACCTGAGCCGTGACGAAGGACGGGGCTGCGGATGCAAACACGCCGACATAGATTCGTCCGGGAGCTTCCGGGTTTTCCTTGGCGAAGAACGAATCAGAGATATCCAGTCCTTGCGGCGGAAACTGAAACGTAGGTCGATCGTACAGTGCCTTGCACTGATGCCAAGCGCGGCGGATCGTTGCTGTCGAGGCGACGATTTTCGGAGGTCGTCCCTTCCATGAACAAAGTAGGTCGATCGCACTCTCATACAAGCCGACGACCGAACCTAACGGCCCGGAAATCAGGTGCAGTTCGTCTTGGATAATCAAATCCGGCGGATCGTAATCAGTGTCCGTGTCGAGACCAAAAATCCTTCCCGCATGTTCTCGCCAAGCCAGCATCGCAAATTTGTCGACCGTGCCGATCACCAAAGTCGGTGGAACCTCATAAATATCATCGTCAACGACTAGCACCGGGAGTCTGTTCGGTCGCGTCGAGAACGGGCAACGGTGTTCGGGACAGACGAAGATGACCGACTTTGGTTTGCCGTGGGCCACATAACCCAAGTGGTCTTTTTCGTCCAAAGCCGTTCCACACCACGGGCACTTGAGCAACTGGAATGGATTTTCCGCTTGGCTGTGCTCCTTGGCCATGTCGTTGAGCGCTTTGATTGCTTGCTCCCGATGCGTTGGCGTCAAGGACTCGCCAACCCAAAGACCAATCGTGATTGGCTCGTCACCCAACTTTGCGGGATCGTTTCGGCGCAGAAGTTCGCAGGCACAGATCATCGAACTGGCGCGTTGAAACTGCTGCGAGGTGAGCAACCGGAGCGTGTACCGCATCAAGACTGTGCAACCAGCATTCGTCGGTCTGGTCAACCGGCGAAAGAAAATGTCGCACGCCGCGAGGCCGAGATATGCCTCCGTTTTTCCACCACCCGTTGGAAACCAAATTATGTCTACAAGTTCACGCTCCGCGTCGTCCGGTCCATCAGGTTTTGAAACAATGGACCGCAGGTTCATCACGATGAATGCGATCTGAAACGTCCGCCACCGGCCCTTGTCGTTATCCACCGGCTTGTAGCTCTTTGGCAACTCTTTCCACGCCCCGCTATACGCTCGCTTTCCCCGGCGCGAATGGTACTGCTGCATCAAAATTGCGCGATTGGCACGCATAAATGCGGTTCGCATTATCTCGTTCGTCCGCAGTAATTCGATCCCGGCCTGCACCCTAGAAAGGCAGTCGCGGCAAGACCGCAAGTTCTCATTTGCTGGAGCGTGCAGGTCCGGTGGAAGACCAGCGACCTCTTTAGCACGGTCATCGATCCAGGCTTGGTAGTCGGTGACTAGATTCTCAAGCAGATTCGGAATCTGACTCGGCGAAACTTCACCGTCTGCCCCCGATAGGTGAAACATGCTGAGTTCGTCGCCGCCCTCTGCTCTCGGATCGACTGGAGGAACTTTGAATTGCGGAACCACGGCCGTCTTAATCAGATTTGTGTACGAGTTGGATTCGTCACCCCATTCTGCAGAACAGCCGTGGCCAGCCGCATAGGCTTTCCGCTCGCGATACAGTAGCTCTAAAGTGGCCTCTTCAAGCTGATCGGGATTGTTGACGTCGTCAGAGAATGTGCGTCGTATGGTCCGATGCTCGCGAAACACAAATTGCTTGTGTGTTTCCCACACTTCGAAACCAACCTGATAAAAGCAATCTGCTCCCGACGGTGGCTTATCCGAAGACGCCATTTTGGTATTCATCAAAGAGATTGTGACCAAAAACGCCCCATCATTTCGGCGGTGATACATCGCCCGGAGTTGTAAATGTTCGGCTAATTGAAACTCCTGGAGTTCGTGAGACGCCGTTGCAGGAAAACTCAATGGGATGGGCTTGATGTCGAGAGGGCATCGTCTCCATTCGCGGAGTTTATTTTTCGGATCGGTCGACGGCTGGGATTCGTACCGAGCTGCGTTCGCCTGGATCAGCAGACCGTCTCGCGGATAATCACTCAAAAACGTCACGCCGATCGCAGACGGGAAAAATTCATTCGCCATGCGGATGGTTTCGTCGTAGGCGTCCGCAAGTTGGTCATTCATCCGACCATCACGTTTTATATCTTCGGCTTGTTCTTCAACGCGGATTTCCGGGATCTCCTCGTCACCATCGGCTCCATCAATCGTCGGTTCATCATCGGACTCATCGCCAATGTCCACTTCGTTGTTTGGCTGACTTTGTGGAAAAAGTACACCTGCCGAGTATCGCTGCGACGGGGACTCCTGGAGCACCTCGACATAGACGGTGCCCTCGGGAATCTCGACACCGTGCGGAGGCAAGTCGGGACCGATCAGTTCGCGACGTAATGCGTCCACCAGTTCCTGCCGTAATATCTCTTCGTGAGTCATTTGCATTCCTTCCGTCACTCGATGGCCGACTCTTGATGGTGCTCTTCCAGCCAGCCGCGAAGGCATTCTTTGTAGGCCGGTCGCAATGACTCATGAAGAATCACATGCAGACCGACGCGAGCCCTCGACATGCCCACGTAGATCACCGAACGCCACCATTCGGAATCCAGGTTCTCAACGTCCGTCAGGACAATGAAATCATTCTCCAGACCCTTGAAGGATGACACGGAACAGAAACTGATCGAGCGGCAAGAACCGGTCGCAATCTCCCACACATTGGTCCGAGTGGCCTGAACCATTTGTGGGTCATGCGTGGTAGCCGCACAACTCTGTTCCGAAGCTCGCGGTGAAAGAACCGTGATCCGGCCCGGTTTGACTTCCTCGGCCAGAAGGCGTTTCAGAACTCGGGTCAGCACAGTTGTCTGCGAAGCCGGCTTGTCATACCAACTGTATTTCACAGGAATTCCATCGACCGTCGCTCGTGCCCGCACTTTGGGTCGCGCGAGCATAACGGTCTCATCTGCCACCGGCTTTGTGTTGCGCCGGTTTGTGGGCAAGATGGTGACGTTGCCGAATCGCAGCAGGCGGAGCAATGCTGGCTCATCGAATACGCCGAATAAGGCGGCTTGGTTGTTCACATCACAGAAGACCCACCAGCGGCCTGTCTCGAATCCTCCCTCGACATAGCCGTCCAAGACATCGAGTAAGTCTTGCGACATCATGTCCTGCGCCTCGTCGATAATGAGCGTCTTGAATGGCTCAGCGCCTCTTTCAATCAATGCGAGCGGCGCGTATTCGGGAAAGAGTTGGCGATACACCGTAGTCTGGTCGGCCGCCTCACATTTGCGGCGAAACTCGTCAGCCAGCGATGACGATTCGATTAGCTCGTTCAGCAGGCTGAAGATCGACTTGACCACAATCCGACTACCCTGATGATGCTCCGCCCGGAATTTGGTATCCAGGAAGCTGGCAAGCAGTCGGTTGAAACAGACAAACAAAACATCGCCATTCGCCTTGCGGGCTTCGCGCTTTGCCGCCTCCACGGCAAGCAGCGTCTTTCCGGTGCCGGCTCCGCCCTGAACGACCATTCGCGGTCTGGCAAACTGCTCAAGCGAGTCCAAGACGGCGTATTGCTCTTTCTCCAATAACAAGAGTTCTTCAGCAGCAGCATCCGCCAGCACACCAAGAGGTGGAACGAGGTCAAAGTCCCCACGCAGGAATCCGGCGAGTGATTCAAGATCTTTGTCTGTGGGGCTGTATCGATCACGGCCATCACGATCTCGCCAGTATTCTGCTAGACGGTTGATGAAATCCACGATCGGTTGGCGTCGGTTGCTCGCGTCATAGACCTGACGACGGTCAATATCCGTGCCTGTGACATCAAAGATAACGTCGGGAAACATCGCCCCAAATCCGAACAAGAGACGCGATCGTTTTTTGTCAGCCTGAAATTCTCGGCGAATGTCTTCTTCCAGAGTGAACATCGCGCTGCCAGCTTGGTCAAACGGCCCCTCGCTCTTTTCGTGAACTTCACCGTATCGGTCAGTGAATCGCCAGACGCCCTCGTGACGCGAGACGCGCCCGCCTTTAACTTCAAGGACGAAGACGCCCTTCCGTGTCAGCAAAAGAAAGTCAATTTCGCCACGACGTTTGGTTGCGTGTCTCGCCAGCCCCAGCGAGTGCAAACAGACCCAATTGTCGGTTTCCGGTGCGTCGCGGATGATGTTGAACAGTTTTCGCTCGGCGTTGCTGCGAACATGCGGATGGATTGTTGCGGGGATCATTCGTGCCACATGTCGACCTCCAACAAGCGATTGACTGCTGAGGCGCGTACAAGGGCCAAGTCCGCGTCAATTTCAACAACCCGAACAACAACGATTTTTGAATCCAACTCGGGCAGCGAGGATGTCTCGCCTTCCGCCTTGAGGATTTGAACGGCACTTTCCACGACCTGCTTGGCGATTATGTATGACGCTCGCAAATGAGCACCTCGGACCTCACGAATCGCAGCCAGTACCTTGTCAATTTGGCTTGTGAGCACTGCATCGCCACTCAGCTTTGCAATGGCTCGTACGTCTCGCTCGTAAGATTGCGGAGCGATGACATTGTCGGTCTCCAACCAATGCCTGATGGTCAGTTGCTGAAGCGGGCATCCAGCCTCATGCAATCTGTGATGGACTTGTTTTGGAGTCAGTCCTTCACGAGCTGCAAAGTCCACCAATGCCATTCGCCAAAGAGAAGAGGTCTCCCGCTGGCCAGCCGGGAGGATTCCGTCTGCGGCCGTTCGAATCACGTCGCGGTTGGAGCCACGATGGAACAACAGGGCATCGCCCACTTTCAATTGCGAGACATTTTTTTGAATGACCTGTGCCTCACCGTCGCCTTCAACAGCAATCTCCAACAAGTGGGTGACGACGTTTGCCCGATAGGACTCAATCAAAAAAGCACCGACACCGCCATCGAAAACGACGAGCCGCGCTGAGAACTCTGTCTCATTGCCATCAGCTCGAACTGACTTGTAGATCCGCTGACGAAATCCTGTGTGAACAAATTGCTGAATTTCTTCAAGCTGTCGCAGGCTTGAATCTTGCTCAGCTTGCACACATTCGGGAGATTGCACCCTATCGGATTTCATCCAGACTCCGACATTGGGAAAGAGCTTCGCTCGGCCACATTGCGTTCTTCTGGCCTCGCGTGACTCGCGTCTCTCACGGCCAAAGTCCTCAAGCCATTTCCGCTCGATCCCATACAGCACGAGATGGATCGGCTTTGTAATTGGTGGCATCAGCAGAGCGGCCATCCGTTCCTTGCGAAACCAGCCGGGAACGATCGCTCCGTGCAATTCACTGTCTTCATCAGAGTAGGCAGTCACGATCCTCACGCCCGACGTTGAAAACGCCGTCTCAAGGTCAGGCGGAAGCCTCGCGTCAGGGCAAATCAGCGTGAGGCGCGGATTCTCGGCAAGCAGATCACCGACGATCTTCGCCTTTGGATTCGCCACTTGTAACGCAGCGAAGAACTCACCCATCGTCTGCTCTGCGAGGCTTACGGCGGTTCGCTCTTCGTCTGTGAGATAACGTGATCGGGCGGTGATTTCGGTCAGCCGGCAAAAGGCATCTTGAACTGCCATGTATGAAGGAACCGAGGAATTCAACACAGTGGCCGACCGGAGTAACCGTGAAATCAGGCCGAATGCGATCGAAACGATCTCCTCCAGATCGGCTATCTGATCTTCACCGCGCTGGCGAGCCAACGTCTTAATGCGTCGCACTGCTTCAAACGAGCGTTCCGCCAAGTCACACGAGACACTTTCGATCTTTAACGCCGCTGCCGAACGAGATTGAAGCCGGCGTTCGTAGCGTGCGATTGGTCCGGTACCATCGCGAATCGGTCCCGCAGGCCAAAGCAATGATGCAAAATCGTCCTCTTCCCACTCCCAGACGCCGATCTTGCCGTTATTGAGTTGCATGTCATCCGCAGTTCGCTGCGAAGCGACAACCAGATTCGGAATGCCGGAATTCTGAAGCCGGCGGAGGCTCGCTGGTCGATGCGCATTTCTCCCGCCGGCATCAACGACTACCAACTCGACTTGCTCTGTCTGCTCATCTGCAAAAGCGCAGGCAACGTCGAGATCAGAAGCAAACAACAACAAAGGGTCTTGTTGCCCAAAGTGGTTGGACCACTTTTTCACACCATCGTCAGCCGTGAGTTGCCCCATCGGGATCACGTCTTTCAATAGGTGTCCATGAAGTCGCAGGTTGCTCACCATCTCATGCGCGGCGGCGAGCGGAGTCACAACCAGCACTCGTTTGGTTACGGCTGACAATTCGGCGGCTTTGCTGGCGTTGAACAGGTACTCCAATCCGGGCAGGGGGGCATCGCTGCGAGCCAAGTCGTGAGTGAGATGCCCACGAGTGACCCGAGTCATGTCGGCCGGCACCAGCCGACGCAGATCGGAGATCGGCCAATAGTGAACGCTCTCAAGCCGCTGGCTGCGTTCGGTGCGATACTGACGCAACTTAAACATTCTCCGGCTATCGCATGTATCGAAACCAGCGAACTCCGCGGTCACGCAATAATCCACGAGAACTTTCTGACCAACCCGAAATGATGCTTCATCAACGTCACGTTGTCCGCTGCGTTGAATCAAGCCAAGTGCGCTGACAAGCCCCAACAAGAATGGCGTCGGACCAATTTGCGGGACGACAAGTACGGTGGAACGCAGCTCGCTGCCATTTCTCACTTCGGCGCAAGACAGTGCCGAATTGATAATCATGAATTCAGAAGGCAGGCGGACGCCGTGCCCGTCGTCAAAGAACATTCCATTCAGAAACGGCCACGCTCCAACGGTCGCATCGAGCAAATCAAGCCAAGGTTCACGACTTGGCTCAATCAAATCGACCGCCATCTGCACAACGAAGTTGTCGTCGAAATACCCGACGATTCCCAAACGGTCATCAATCGCGTCTTGCTCACACGCGACGTATGCCAAAGCGGCGCGAGCGTATGATTTCTGTTCCACAGTGCGGTCGGCATCGCCCAAAGCTGCACACAGGAAATCAATGTTTCTTTGAAGCCGGCGGAATAGTCCGGTTGCCGCCAAGTTTCCAAGAGATTCGCCGACTTGCTGAGCTTGCACTTGGATCTGGACGTCGTCTTGCTTCGGATTCTCAGCGAATTCGAGGAATAGACTTTCGGCGCGGTGTTTTTCTTTCTCAGTCAGTCGCGGCGGGTTGTAGGTGGCTGGTTCTTCAAGTCGAGTACGGATTTCATGAATCGCATAGCTGGAGACGAATGCCTCGTCGAGCAGCCCGAATTCTCCAAGCCGTGACGACTCATTCGATCCAGCCTTCATCACATACAAAAGCCCGCCACGCGCGATCGCAGCAATGTCAGCAGCGTTTTTGTTTGTCAACAAGTAGCGTGACAAAGCAGTGACGTCTCGGATCAGTGCATGCTCGAACCCAAAGCATGGAGCAATCTGCTTCGACCAGGTGTGGGCGTCGACAAGAATCTCATCGTCCGTACCACTCCACGCCGCCCTGAGATCGTCGAACGTCCGCAGCAGTAACTCACGATCGGAATATGAAAGGCCACCCATTTCAATCACCGCAACGGTGTTTCTCACAGTTCATGCAGTAACTCACTCGACCAACCAGATTCAGACAGTTGGCTCTGCGGGCTCTCCAAGACGTAACGAGCTTTCAGTTAATCCGCTTCAATGCGGGAATGCGCAATCGTCACGAGATTTTGGCAACGCCGATAAGGATAGCTTGGTCAGCGGCACTTCCGCAAGCGTTGGCCGGTTGACGAGATGTCGATTGGGTGAAGGTTGAGGCCATTCACGGCAAGTCGCGCTGTGCCGTGACTTCAAAGCAGTCACCGGCGGCATGCGCGTCGCTCTGCTTCCCGATGGCAAGCGCCGTGCCGGCGGGCCGCAGCGGGTGATTCAACGCGAAGACGCCGTGGTACCTGTGCCGGTGTTTTCGTGGCGGCGGCACGAGGTCCGCCAAGACCAAAGGCAGTGTGCATGGGCGAAACATTCACGGTTGTGGTGGGCCTTGAATCAGCATACGGGCGTGTCAATAGCGGCACGCGATCGGCGCACGCGATTCCTGCAACAACGAATATCAGATGATCCTCACGCGGATCTAGCCTGCCGCTCCAGAACGATCTGAATAAAGTCGGCAAGCGTAATGAGCCACGACCTCTGAGGCGTTGAGTATGTGCTGTGCAGGGCCTGCGGAATAACTAGCTGCAAAGAAACAGACCGCATCTCATTTGTCTGGTTTTCGCTGATGCCCGGCTCCAGCGTGAACAGATGTTTCTGCGTAATCTTGTGTGCCTCAGAAATAACCTGTCGCCAACGATCCTTGCACGTAGTTTTGACACCGAGCACCGTCAAGCACCCGACTGGAAAGTCTGATGCGTGGTACTGAGCGACACCGGGAAAAAGAAAATCTGGCTTTGAATTGTTCTCCGTCTTCTTCGTTCGTGAATGCTGGACGGAACAGGATTGAAAGATGGCTTCCAAGTGGTTTTCCAGAGCCTGCCCAACTCGTGATTTTCTACGGTTGTGAACGCTCAGTGATAAACTGACAAACTGATCCACATTATCTTCCCCGTCCCCGAACCCCTGCTGTAATCGTGCTCCGACAAGATGACGTTCAAGGGTACGAAACAGTGTCTCTTCCCGTTCCATCCATGTAATTATCGCAAAATCCGAATCATCGCTGGGCGAAACATCCTGACACAACCCCCTTGCAAAACTCGAGAAAACCTTCGTTGACGGAAACTGTCCGTCGAATTTGTGCAGCATGAGTTCGAGATAGTTTGAGTCAGTTTCCTCAATCTCGACGCCAATTTGTTCGAGAATAAACCTCCCGAAAAATCCAAGCTCGACGTTGTCTGCCTGCTGTTCAGTCTTGATCTCGTACCTCTCGCCGACATCCTGCAATCCAAACAGAAGACACATCTGATTCTCTGCCGTAGTCTCCCTATCTGCGACAACTATCAGCAGTGTCCCGTTTTGCCTTTTTGCAACCACTAAGAGGTCGCCTGGTTCGGCTCGTTCCATAACGGAGGATGGTGGGTAGTAGAGACGGTACTCGGCTGCACGCGTATCGTCGTTAATTCGCGAGTCATACCACGTGACAGTTGAGTCGACGATCACCGGATCTGGCTCATCGTCTGTCAAGTAAATGTACTTGGCATCGAACTGAACTTTACGACCGCCCGCTTCTCCGAGAATAGCCCGCAAGCCATTCACTCCATTGAACTCGTGCTGGTTCGATGTCCTCGGATTCACTTCAACGGGTCGAAGTCGCTTCGCGGCAACCCCGCTAAAGTATTGTGAAACGTGCCCAGTTTTCACGCGAGGTTCCTAGAACTTGCCTTGCTTTAGGCACGGATCTTGAGACGATTGCTAACCAGTTTTGCCACTGCAGACACTACCGGAACAACCACTGAGTTGCCGAATTGCTTATAAGCCTGCGTGTCAGAAACTGGGATTTTATACGAATCAGGAAACCCCATCAGTCGAGCGCATTCACGCGGCGTTAGCCGGCGAGGATTCTTTTTCGGGCCCTGAGAAACAAGAATCTCCGAGCCATCCTTGTAGTATCGGGCCGAGAGCGTTCGGGCAACGTCTTTTGGGCCGACGAGCCCAAACCCAAAACCGTTTCCCAGTGCGCGATGCTTCTCAGCATAACGCTGCAAGTAATTCCACAGATGGTCCGTGAGCGTATATTTAGCTGATACCTTTGCCCTCGAACCAGTCGTATAAGGCTCCTCAACTGATTCTGACCCATTTTGCGGATGCAGGATTTGCAATAGACAGGGCCTACTCTCGGGTAGGTGCAACTCTTTCCAATCGAATGCGGTTGGTTCGCGAAACCCAACGATGAAGATTCGCTCCCGGTGTTGCGGCACAAATGGCTTGGCATCAACGACTTTGGAATAGACGTTGTACCCTAGGTCATTTCGCAAGGTGTCCATGATAACGGCGAAGGTGGCCCCTTTGTCGTGCCGCTCAAGATTTTTGACATTTTCCAGCACAAACGCTTTCGGGCGTTTCGCTTTAAGAATGCGTGCCAAGTCGAAGAATAAGGTGCCCTGTGTCTTGCACTCAAATCCGTGAGGCGTACCTAGCGCATTTTTCTTTGACACACCTGCGATAGAAAATGGCTGGCATGGAAATCCGCCGACAAGCACATCGTGATCTGGAATCTGATCTATCGGGATTGAACGAATGTCTCCCGCAATCGGATGCTCATCGTGGTGGTTAGTTGAGTAAGTTTTTTGCGAATGGACATCCCATTCCGACGTAAAAACGCATTTACCCCCGTGCGCTTCAAAGCCTAGCCTCGTTCCGCCGATGCCCGCAAATAAGTCAACAAAGGTAAAGTTGCTCCGACGAAACGCGAAATCTGGGGTACTGACTATGTGAGACAACGCTAGCAAGCGGACGCCTCTTAACGGAGTTTCTCCCTGCTCCCAGCGGGCAACGGTTCTGGGGGCTACTTCAAGAAGTTTTGCAAGTTCCGACCGCGTAAATCGCTGCCTAGCTTTAGCCAGTACCCTTTGCGGGATGGTCATAGTAGCCAAAATCGAGCCTCCTAGGCCTAGGTCGCTTCAAAGACATTTTGTCGTATAACTGTCCCCTAGTCAATCGGCATCATTCTGCACACTCCAAGAAAATGAGATCGACTGATTTCTACGTTAAAGGATCGGGGGTGCGTTGGGAGGACGGGGGTTGCGTTTCACTCCAAAGCGAATGACTGTTCCGGCAGAGTTATTGGTCGAAATATAGCTAAAAATTCAAAGAACTGGGGCGAGTATGGCGACAAATACGTGGCTTGTTTTGGCCGTAGGCAATGATCGTCAGCACGGTGGCAATGCCGGGTACGACGATGTTCCAGATACCCACTACAGCTGGGACTCAACGGTGGCGAACCACGGCCAGATTTCCCTCGGCGTTTTGCTATGGTTCGTGATGGATTTGCTTGGCACTATTCCAAATATTCAAAAGACAAAAAGTTTGCTGAAGCAGAAGCTGGGGCAAAAATAAAAAAGAAGGGTCTCTGGATAGATCAAGATCCTGTTGCACCTTGGGACTAGATCTAATCAGAAGAAATAAGTGGGGGTGGGTTGGATGTCTTCAGTCGGCACTACTGAAGCAAAGATTGGAGATTTGTTGTGGGCAGTTTTGACGACTTTTATTCATTGCTGCCAATTGATCCTTCGGTTCGTGGAGATCAATTTGAAAAGATATTTGTTCCGTGGTTTCTAAAAACAGACCGGGTATGGAAATCACAAATAAAACAACTGTGGCTCTGGAAGGATTACCCTCTTAAATGGGTCCCAGATTGCGGTATTGATCTGGTCTAGAGATACCAGTGGCAAAGACTGGGCGATCCAAGCCAAGTGTGTTCATCCCGATAGAGAAATCACAAAGGCAGAAATCGACAGCTTCTGGAGCGAGTCTAGTGATCGTCGAATTCATGGCAGGGTGCTGATTGCAACCACTGATCGGATTGGTCGCAACGCACACCAATTAATCAAACGATCAGAAAAAAAGACCATTCTTTTTCTGCTGGATAATTTCCGAAAATCAGAAATAGATTTTCCATCTTCTTTACAGACACTTCAGAAGGGCAAACCCAAAGACCAACAAAAACCAAAACCTCATCAAAAGATTGCAATCCGAAATGTGGTGAGTGGTTTATCAAATGCTGCGAGAGGCCAACTGATCATGGCTTGTGAGTTTCAGGTCGTGAGTTGGGTTTCAGAAATCTTAAAAAATGCGAGCGGGCTGACGCCCGCAGAAGATTGACATGCAAATACAAAGACCAGACAAAGACAGCAGAGAAGACAGAGTGGCAGAGGACAGAGATTCAGAGTTCAGAATTCAGAGGCGACAGAGTCCTCAGGACGACTCGGACGGCTCAAAGCAATACGCGAACAATACGAAAACCGCAGTAGCCGTCACGGCTCGCCGGGCTGCTGTAGAGGCGACTCGCCGAGCGACAACCGGACGCGCTGCGCCAATTACCGCCGCGGAGCACGCGGTAGGAGCCGGCGGATGGGCCCTTTGGGTCGTCTCCACCAGATAGGGATTCTGTGTACCAGTCCTCGCACCACTCCCACACGTTACCGTGCATATCAAAGAGACCCCACGGATTGGGTTTCTTCGTCGCAACTTCGTGGAGCTCTGCACCGGAGTTGTCGTCATACCAAGCGTAATCGCCGAGGCTCGATTCATCATCGCCACATGAATACGCCGTTGTTGTGCCGGCGCGGCAGGCGTATTCCCACTCCGCTTCCGTAGGAAGCCGATACTTTTGTTTCGCGGAAAGTTTTCCACTCTTGCGTTCCAGAGCGGTCAGCTTTTTACAGAACTTAGTGGCATCGTTCCACGAAACATTCACAGCAGGATAGTTGTTGCCATATTCGCGTTTCCACGGCGTTGTTTCCATCACCTCTATCCACTGCTGCTGCGTGACAACCGTCTTACCGAGTTCAAACGCTCGAGTGATCGTTACCTTCACCTGCTTCTCATCGTCACCACGGCCTTTCTCCTTTTTTGGACTGCCCATCGTGAACGAACCAGCGGGAATCGAAATAAACTCCATGCCGACAGAGTTTGCGTTCAGACGTTTACCAGCGACTGCGGATACTTTCTGAGTGCCACCGGTTTTCTTGGTGGGCTTGATAGCCTTAGTCTTAGCTGACTTTTTTACGACTGACGCCGCTACTTTTTTCTTGACGGACTTTGTTTTCTTGCCGATCTTTGCCATGACAAGCTCCTTGAAGCAGTGCTGTAAGAAGTAAGAAACACACCCGCCAACGCAAGCAGTTCGCTAACCTACCCTCCGAAAGGCGGACTGAACAGGGTCGCTGAAAATGGCTTGTGAGTTTCAGGTCGTGAGTTGGGTTTCAGAAATCTTAAAAAATGCGCGCGGGCTGACGCCCGCAGAAGATTGACATGCAAAACACAAAGACCCGGCAAATGCAAAGACCAGACAAAGACAAATGCAAAGACAGCAGAGAAGACAGAGTGGCAGAGGACAGAGATTCAGAGTTCAGAATTCAGAGGCGACAGAGTCCTAAGGACGACTCGGACGGCTCAAAGCAATACTCGAACAATACGAAAACCGTAGAAGTAGTCACGGTCCGTCGGGCGGAAGTTGTAGCGAAGCGCCGAGCGACAATCGGACGCGCCGTGGCTCCAACTACCGCCGCGGAGCACGCGGTAGGAGCCGGCGGATGGGCCCTTTGGGTCGTTTCCACCGGATAGGGAATCTTCGTACCAGTCCTCGCACCACTCATACACGTTGCCATGCATATCAAAGAGACCCCACGGATTGGGTTTCTTCGTCGCAACTTCGTGGAGTTTGTGATCGGAGTTATCGTCATACCAGGCGTAATCGCCGAGGCTCGATTGTTTGTCGCCAAACGAATACGCGGTCGTTGTACCGGCGCGGCAGGCGTATTCCCATTCGGCTTCCGTAGGAAGCCGATACGTTTGATTCGCAGGAAGTTTTCCACGCTTGTGTTCCAGAGCGGTCAGCTTTTTACAGAATTCAGTTGCATCGTCCCACGAAACATACACAGCAGGATAGTTGTCGCCTTTCCCCGCTTCATATTCATCCCACGGCGTTGTTCCCATCACCTCTGTCCACTGCTTCTGCGTGACAACCGTCTTACCGAGTTCAAACGCCCGAGTGATCGTTACCTTCACCTGCTTCTCATCGTCACCACGGCGTTTCTCCTTTTTTGGAC
>Ga0194051_1000856_pt1 | contig 16881 bp, 16 predicted proteins | sample SepL2320m_MetaG_FD_161275 | JGI IMG/M metagenome (GOLD analysis project Ga0194051, IMG submission 161275) | Anoxic zone freshwater microbial communities from boreal shield lake in IISD Experimental Lakes Area, Ontario, Canada - Sep2016-L239-20m | ecosystem: Environmental > Aquatic > Freshwater >... | reverse complement strand
GATCACCGGCCCCTGGCCCGGCAGGCCGGTGATCGACATGAAACCGCCCATGCCCTGGGCCACCTGATCGAAGCCCGGACGGTCGCGATACGGCCCGTCCTGACCGAAGCCGGAGATGCTGGCATAGACCAGACGCGGATTGATCTGGCGTACCGTCTCGTAGTCGATACCCAGCCTTTGCTTTACGTCCGGCCGGAAATTCTCGACCAGCACATCGGCTTGCTTGGCGAGATCGAGGAAGATCGCCCGACCGTCCGGATCCTTGAGGTTGAGCGTGAGGCTGCGTTTGTTGCGATGCAGGTTCTGGAAGTCCGAGCCATGCCGCGCCATGCCCGCGCCGACGCCGCCCGCCTCGTCCAATCCCTCGACTTTTATGACCTGGGCACCCCAGTCGGCGAACTGACGAACCGCCGTCGGCCCGGATCGTACGCGCGAGACATCGAGCACGCGAAAGCGCTGCAGCGGTCCGGACGGCATGGCTGATCCTTCAGTTGAGCGTGATATCGGCGTCTTTGATGAGCTGCCGCATCTGGTCGCTCTCGCTGCGGACCAGCTTCGCCATCTCCTCGGGCGTACCGGCGATCGTCTCGCCGCCGCGCACCTTCAGCGCCTCGACGATGTCGGGCGAACGCGCCGCTTTGACGATCGCGGCATTGAACTTCGCCACGAGGTCGGCCGGCATGTTCATGGGGCCGATGAAGCCGAACCAGGGCGTCGCCTCGAAGCCCGGCAGAAACTGGCCCACCGGCGGCACGCCGGGCAGCGCCGGCGAGGCCTTGGCGCTGGTGACGGCAATGGCACGCAGCTTGCCCGACTGAATGAGCGGCAGCACCGCCGGCAGATTGTCGAACATCATCTGCACGTTGCCGGCGACGACGTCCTGCAGCGCGGGGCCCGCGCCCTTGTAGGCCACGTGCACGATGTCGACGCCGGCCAGGCGGCGCAGCATCTCGCCGTTGAGATGCGTGCTCGAGCCCGCACCCACCGACGCGTAGTTGATCTTGCCAGGCTGCGCCTTCATCAGCGCCAGCAGCTCGGGCAGCGTCTTGGCCGGCACCGATGGATTGACCACCAGCACGTTGGGCACGATCAGGCTGATGCCAAGCGGCGTCACGTCCTTCTGCGGATCGTAGCCGAGGTCCTTCATCAGCCAGGGATTGGTGGTCAGCACACTGGCTGGCAGCAGGCTGATCGTCGTGCCGTCGGGCTTGGCGCGTGCCACCGCGGCCGTGCCGATCGCGCCGTTGGCGCCGGGCTTGTTGTCGACGATCACCGGCATGCCGAGTGACTCCGAAAGCTTGGGCGCCATCAGCCGCGCGAAATAATCGCTGAGCCCGCCCGGCGGGTAGGACACGACGAGATTGATCTGGGCATCGCGGCCGCTCTGCGCGAATGCAGGTCCAGCCACCGCGGCGAGGACGAGCGTCATAAGCGACGCGAGTAGCCTCTTTGTCTTGAGCATGTTCCTCTCCTTGATCTTTTGTTTGTTATTCCGCCGCGCGCTTTGCATGCACGGCGTCGTAGCGAAGCTCCCCGTGGGAGATTTCGAGCGACTTCTCCCAGGGCCAGCGCGTGGCCGGCGCCTGGGGCGTGAGATCGAGGGCGGCCCCACCCTTGAAGAGGGCGCGGATGCAGGACTTGTCCTGGAGGAGCGCGATATTGGCGACCGGATCGCCGTTCACCACCAGCACGTCGGCCCACCGGCCCTTCTCCAGGCTGCCGATGCCGTCGGGATCAACGGCAAAGGCCGCTTCCTTCGTGCCGCACGAGATCGCCTGCAACGGCGACATGCCGAGCAGCGTCACGAACAGCTCCATCTCTCGGGCGTGCCATTCGCCGTAGGGCGTCACGGCGAAGCCCGAGTCGGTGCCGCACATCATACGCACGCCCTGGCGGTGAGCGTAGCTCAGCGTCTCGACCGACCTCTCCATGTCGCGGCTCACGCGATCGATGCGCGCCTGGCTGCAGCCTGCGACGTGACCCCAGTTCACCATGTTCATGTTGAGCGTCATGGTCGGGCAGAGCGGGATGCCGCTGTCGGCCAACCGCTTCACCTGGTCCTTGTCCATGAAGTCGCCGTGCTGCAGCCAGTCGACACCGGCATCGATGCAGTCGACGATCGCCTGGCCACTGCGGGCGTGCGCGGTCACGCGCTTGCCGAGCCGATGGGCCTCGTCGACGATCACCGCCAGCTCCTCACGCCGGAAGGCCGGCACGCTGCCGCCGCCGGGCGACAGGATCGACGATTCGCCGCTCGCCGCGATCTTCACCAGGTCGACGCCGTTCTTGGCCTGGGCGCGCACCTCCGTCAGCATCGCCTGTACGTCGTTGGTGATGGCGCCGACACCCGACTTGGGTGCGCCGATCCAGGTCGGGTAGTAATCAGCCAGCCCCGTGTGGCTGGTAAGGTAGCGCGCGGCCGCGGCAATGCGTGGCCCCTCGAACATGCCGGCCTTGATGGCGTCGCGCACCGCGATCGCCACGTTCCAGCTGCCGCCGGGATCGCAGATCGCCGTCACGCCCGAGCGCAGCACCTGGCCCGCATGCCACATGGCGCGGATGGCGCGGTACTCGGCCGAGGCATAGAAATCCTGCTCCTCCATACCACGCGCCACGCCGTAGCTGATGTGGCAATGGGCGTCGACGATACCCGGCATCACGGTGAGGCCTGTTGCGTCGTAGATCACCTTGGCGCCAGGCGGCAGGGGGCGCTTGGCGTTGTCCGCGCCGCTCACCACCTGGGCGATGCGGCCATTGTCGATCTCGATCCACCGCAACGGCGCGGGCTCGGCGCCCGTGCCGTCGATCAGGGTGCCGTTGACGATGAAGTCGCTCATGCGCGGTACTCCACGCCGTCGGCCTTGTGGCGACCGAGCTGGCCGCCAAGGAAATCGATCATCACCGCGTTGAAGTCGTCGGCGCGCTCGTAATACGAGGTGTGCGCGGCCTTCTGCAGGACCACAAGTCGGCTACCCGGCAGCAGCTTGGCTGCCGCCTCACCCACGGCGACCGGCACGGTCTTGTCCTCGGCGCCCCACAGCAGCAGAGTCGGCAAATGGGGCGTCAGCTTGGCGAACGTCTCACCCACCACATCGTCGTCGAGCTTCTGGCCGATGTAGCGGCCCAGGGTGGCGAAGGACTCCTTGGCGCCGAAGGAGTTGTTGATGCGATATTCCTCGTCGATGAAACCCTGTGTCACCAGCGCCGGATCGAAGATCACGCGCGCAAGCTTGCCCTTCACGCCGTCGTAGGTCTGGTTGTTGGCGCCCGCCTCGACCCGCCCGCGTGCTTCCGCGCCCAGCGGCACCAGGCCCATGCTGCCGGACAGGACGATGCCGCTCACGCGCTCGGGGTGCTCGCAGGCATAGGACGCCACGACGTGGCCGCCCAGTGAAGTGCCGACGATCACCGGCTTGTCGATCTTCATCTCGTCGAGGAAGGCCGCCAGGAACTTCCGGTAGCCCGGCACCGAGCAGTCGAGACCGGCGCCCTTCGAGGCAAAGCCATGTCCCGGCAGGTCGAAAGCCCAGACGCGATGGCCCGCGGCGGCCAACGCATCGATGTTGCGCGCCCAGCGGTCGGCGCGCCCTCCGGTACCGTGCACGAGGACGATCGGTCGGCCGGACGTGCCGGCTTCGATCACCCCCGCCTCGATCACCCGAGTGCCCACGTTCGCGATGCGCTGTGGATACGAAATCATTCTTCCTCCCATCGGCACCGTTGACATTCAGTGCTTAATTCACTAGATGAATTGCTTATTCATTATGTAAGGGCTGCGCGTCAGCACGGTCAAGCGGCATTCACATGGCTCAACCCGTCGTCACGTCCCTGCTGCGCGGCCTCGATGTGCTTCGTTGCTTCACCGAACAGCGCAAGGTGCTGGGCAGCAGCGAGATTGCGCGTCTCACCAACCTCCCGCAGCCGACCGTGTGGCGGCTTTGCCAGACTCTGGTGAAGGCGGGCTATCTGACGGTCGAGCAGCCGGACAACCGCCTGCGGCTGGGCGTTCCCGTGCTGACCCTCGGCTTCGCGGCCATCAGCGCGCTCGACATCGCCGATCTCGTGCGGCCCGACCTTCAAGAGATCGCTTCGTCGTTCAACGCGGCGGCAGGACTGACGACGCGCGAGCGCCTGTCAATGCTCTGCCTGCAGCGCTTCGAGGCGCCCAATGCCACGCTCACGGTCAATTGGCGCATCGGATCGATGGTGCCGATCGCCAGCAGTGGCGTCGGCTGGGCCTACCTTGCCGGCCTGTCGGCGGGCGAACAGGATGTCCTGCTGGCCGAGATCAAACGCGAGCAGCCCGATCTCTGGCGCAAGATGGAAAAGCCCTACGCCGCTTCGATGAAGAGTTTTGCCCGGACCGGTTACGTCGTGAACGACGTGCTCTATCCCGGCCTGACCACCGTTGCGACCTCGATGCTGCGGGCCAGCGACCGGACGTTGTTCGTGTTGAACTGCACGGTCCTGTCGGCCACCAACTCACCGGACAAAATTCGCCGGGAGATCGGCCCCGCCATGACGGCCGCCACCGAGCGTCTTTCAACCGCACTGGCCAAAGGGATTTCGCACTAGTCGCGGAGTGATCGCAGCGGGCAGCGGCCCACGCTATGGTGCGGCAGATCGAACCGGAGCCCGCGCCTCATGAGCATCCCCAAGACCCACCGCCGCGTCGTCCTCGTCCGCCGTCCGCCGGGCGAGCCAGCTGAATCGGATTTCCGTGTCGAGGAAGTGCCGGTGCCCGAACCCAAGCACGGCGAGGTACTGGTGAAGGTGCACTATCTCTCGCTCGACCCCTACCAACGCGGCCGCATGCGTGACGCCGCCTCCTATGCATCGCCTGTCGGTCTGGGCGAGGTGATGACCGGCGGCATCGTGGGTGAGGTCGTGAAGACCGAGCACGCGGGTTTCAAGGTGGGCGACATCGTCGAGGATCGGCTGGGCTGGCAGGAATACGCCATCGGCGGCGGCCCGATGCTGCGCAAGGTCGATCCCACGATGGCGCCGATCTCGACGGCCAACGGCGTGCTCGGCATGCCGGGCATGACCGCCTACTTTGGCCTGCTCCATGTCGGCCAGCCCAAGCCTGGCGAGACGGTCGTGGTCTCGGCGGCGTCCGGCGCCGTCGGCCAGGTGGTGGGCCAGATCGCCCGGATCATGGGATGCCGCACGGTGGGCATCGCCGGCGGCCCCAAGAAATGCGCTTTCGTGAAGGACGAGTTGGGCTTCGACGCCTGCCTCGACTACAAGGCCGAGAAGGACCTCGACGCCGCCCTGCGCGCTGCCTGCCCCAACGGCATCGACGTCTATTTCGACAATGTCGGCGGCACCATCACCGATTCGGTGCTGCGTAACCTCAACTTCTTCGCCCGCGTGGCGTTGTGCGGCTCGATCTCGCAGTACAACGCGACCAGTGCGGAGATGGGGCCGCGGCTGCTCGGCACCTTCGTCGGCAAGCGGGTGAACATGCGCGGCTTCATTGTCACCGACTTCGCCCAGCACTACGGCCCGGCGATGCGCCAGATGGGCGAGTGGATCAGGAGCGGCAAGCTGAAGTACCGCGAGGACATCGTCGACGGCATCGACAAGGCGCCGCGCGCCTTCATCGGCCTGCTGCGCGGCGAGAACTTCGGCAAGCTGCTGGTCAAGCTGGGATGAGTCCTGCCCCATGAGTTACGACGCGCCTTTCGCCGGACTGAAGGTGATCGACCTCAGCCAGGGCATCGCCGGTCCCTACTGCGCGATGCTGCTGGCCCAGCATGGCGCCCAGGTGATCAAGGTCGAGAGTCTCGGCGAGGGCGACTGGGCACGCGCTCTGGGCGCCCGCTACGGCGGCCACACCGCCTACTCGATCATCGGCAACATGGGCAAGCGCAGCATCGCTGTCGACCTCAAGAGCGAGGCCGGCAAGCAGGTGGTGTGGCGCCTGCTGGACGGCGCCGATGTCTTCCTCGAAGGATTCAGGCCGGGCGTGATCCGGCGGCTGGGCTTCGACTATGCGGCCGTCTCGTCCCGCGTGCCGCGCATCCTCTATCTCTCGATCTCGGGCTTCGGCCAGACCGGGCCGCTTGCCGAGCGACCGGCGATGGATCCCGTGCTGCAGGCCTACACCGGCCTGATGTCAGAGAATCGTGGCGACGATGGCATCCCGCACCGCGTGCCGGTGATCGTGGTCGACATGTCGACGGCGCTCTACGCCTACCAGGCGCTCGCCTCGGCCCTCTATGCCCGGCGTGACGAGGCGCACGGCCGCTACATCGACGTCAGCCTGATGCAGGCCGCCACCGCGCTGCAGTCGATCCGCCTCATGGCCTGCCATCTCGAGGGCGGCACGATGAAGCCCGGCGGGGTGCCAGGCGGCGTCTTCCAGACGGCCGACGGCTGGATGTCGATCGTGGCCATCAACGACCGCGACTGGACGAGCCTGTGCGCGGCGATGGACATGCCCGCGCTCGCCGCCGAGCCGCGCTTCGCCAATCCGGCCGCGCGGCTGGCGAACGACGTGGCGCTCTACGCCATTGTGCGGCCGGCGCTCGCGTCGCGGCCGTGCGCCGAATGGAGCCGGCGCCTGACCGAAGCCCGCATCATGCACGAGCGCCTGAACAGCTACGCCGAGTTCATCGCCCAGCCGCAGGTGCGCGAGACAGGTCTAATCAACTGGCTGGAACAGGCCGGCCTGCCGCAAGCGGTGCCCGTACCGGCGCTGCCCGGCACGCCGCTACCGGCCGCCAACACGCTGCGCGCCACGGCGCCGGTGCCGGGCCAGCACAGCAAAGCGATCCTGGCCGAACACGGTTTTACACCGGCCGAAATCGCGGCCCTGTTGGCCAATGGCACGGTGGCGGCAGCATGACGATTACCCGGCTCAGTCCCTCGCAATACATCACCACGCCGTGGAAAAACGGCGGTGGTGTCACCGTCGACATCGCCGTCGAAGGAGACGTGTGGCGCTTCGGCCGCACGCCCATCGTGGCGCCGGGGCCCTTCTCGGACTATCGCGGCTTCGACCGCGTACAAGTGCTCGTGGCCGGCAGCGGCCTGGTACTGCAGACACCGGACGGCGACATCGACGTCCGCCAGCCCTTCCGGCCGGTGCGCTTCACCGGCGAGACGCCGATCGTGAGCCGCCTCGAAGCGGGACCGGTCGAGGTGGTCAATCTCATCGGCAACCGCGCCAAGGTGAGGATTGACATCCGGGTCCTTATGGCCGGCGGCGACTTCATCCTCGGCGCGGGCATACATATTGCCTACTGCCCGGATGGTCCGGCCACGATCGACGCCCTGGGCGCGCGCTACGAGCTCGCCGCCGATCACGGCCTGCGCATCGAGACGGACGCGTTGACCCCCGTCGCCGCATCGGCCGGGCGCGTCCTGCTCGCCAGCATCATTTAGGAGAACTTTATGCGTATAGCGATTGTGGGCGCGGGCGGCATCGGCGGCGGCTATGGCGCGGCACTCGCCACGGCGGGCGAGGACGTGGCCTTCATCGCCCGGGGCGCCCATCTCGCCGCCATGAAGAGCAAGGGCCTCAAGGTCGAGGGGGGCCGGGGCGAAACGCATGTGATGCCGGCGCAAGCCACCGACGATCTCAGGACGGTCGGGCCGGTCGACGTCGTGCTGTTCTGCGTAAAACTGTGGGACGTCGACAGCGCCGGGGCGCAGATCAAGCCTATGGTCGGCAAGGACACGGCCGTCATCACCCTGCAGAATGGCATCGACGCCCACGAGCAGCTGATCCCGATCCTGGGCAAGCAGGCCGTCATGCCGGGCGTCGCCAACATCAGCGCCGTCATCGCCGAGCCCGGCGTCATCCGCCAGACCGGCACGGTGATGCGCATGGTGTTCGGCGAGCTCGACGGTGCCAGGAGCCCGCGCGGCCAGGCGTTCGCAGCCGCCTGCGCCAAGGCCGGCATCGACGGCGTGTTCAGCGAGGCGATCCTGACTGAGCTCTGGATGAAGTTCATCCTGCTCGCCTCCAACGCCAGCATGATGGCGCTGGCCCGGCTGCCGATCGGCAACCTGCGCGACGATCCCGACATCGCGCCCTATTTCATCGCGGCCTACGAGGAGGTGGTGGCCGTCGGCCGCGCCTCCGGCATTGCGATCCCGGCCGACGCCGTCGACCGCACGCTCAACTTCAACCGCAACGCACCGGCGCACCTGATGGCCTCGATGGGGGCTGACCTTTTGCGCGGCAACCGGATCGAGTTGCCGTGGCTTTCGGGCAAGGTGATCGAGCTCGGCCGCAAGTACGGCGTGCCGACGCCCACGCACGCCTTCCTGTATGCGATGCTGAAACCCTACATCATGGGCACGCCGAGCTGAGGACCAGACCATGCGCATCATCCTTGTCGTTCTCTGCCTCCTCGCCGGCCTCGGCAGCGCCACGGCGGCCGACCTGAAATTGCTGACTGCCGGCGCCTACAAGCCCGCGGCGCTGGAGCTGGTGCCCGAATTCGAGAAACGCACCGGCCACAAAGTGACGATCGAGAACGACACCGCCGGCAACCTCGGCAAGCGCGTGGGCGCCGGCGAGTATTTCGACGTCGTCGTCATGCCGCCCGCGGTGCTCGGCCCCTATCTCGGCAACCGCATCGTCGAGAGCAGCGCCAAGGCGCTGGCCCGCGTCGGCATCGGCGTCGCCATCAAGCAGGGTGCACCCGTGCCCGACATCTCCACGGTCGACGCTTTCAAGAAAAGCCTGCTCGCCGCGCGGGCCATCGCCTACACCGATCCGGCGTCGGGCGGCACCGCCGGCACCTATCTCGCCCGCCTGTTCGAAAAGCTGGGCATCGCCGCCGAGCTGAAACCCAAGTCCGTGCTGGTGAAGGGCGGGCTTGCTGCCGAGAAGCTCATGACCGGCGAGGCCGAGATCGCCCTGCAGCCGTCGAGCGAGCTTTTGGCCGTGCCGGGCGCGATGCTGGTCGGGCCGATCCCGCTCGAAGTCCAGAACTACATCCCCTATTCGGGCGGTGTCTCCACGGCCTCGCGCGACCGCGCCGCCGCCGATGCCCTGCTGCTGATGCTGGCCGACCCGAAGAACCTGCCGATCCTGAAGAAGAAGGGCCTGGACGAACCCTAGACCACCAATTCGCGACGGACGCTCCCCGAAAGGGGACCCTTTCGTGCCACGCCTGAACGGGGTTTGTTTGTGCGCGATCGGTGTCCGCAATTCGACCTCAAGTCGCTGATCTCAAAGCCAGATCGGCCCGGCGTCTGGCACGGAATCGACTCCGGTCGCCTTCGAAATGCGTGTGCCGCTGCGCAGCGCTTCCATGGATCGTCGTGGACCACAAAAAACGCCCGGAGGCGAAGACCTTCGGGCGTTGGCAGCGGGTGGCTTGCACCTCCCCCACTGTATCAAAATTCATAGCAGAATCCGGCTAAACCTGCAACTTTTTGTCTAGGTCTTCGTACCCGACCAGATCGTCCACCGGTCCTTTTCCACGACAGGCGCGTTCGCGGGAAGGCGTTGGCCGATGAAGCGGGCGAGCTCGTTCAATTCCGCATCGGTGAGCGCGTGCAGGATCGAGCGCCCGACGCGGCCCCGGAGATCCGTCGCAAAGCCGAGAAAGTCGTCGTAGCGCTTGCGCGTTTCCCAGACCGTGACTTTCTGCAACGCGCCGAAGCCGGAGCGGCCGAGCGCCTGCTCGACCACCTGGCTCGTCGGACGTCGTGCCCTCTCGGTGTCCAGCAGCCTGGGGAAGCATTCGAAGAAGTAGCCCCTGATGTGCTCGGGCGAGCCGGGAAGTGCCACATCCTCCGGCGTGCGGTCCTGGACGATCGCCCGCCCGCCGTCGACCAGAAGCCGCGCGGCTTCCCGGAAGCAGGCGTCGTAGTCCGCGAGGTGGTGGATCAGCGCGCGCTCGAACACGATGTCGACGCTTTCGGCCGGCAGTCCAGTAGCCAGCGCATCGCCTTGCCTGAAGACGATGTTGGCCCGCCCGCTATTCTTCTCGGTCGCCGTCCGCACCATCTCGGCCGAGAAATCGACACCCGTGACGTGCGCCGCGCCGAGATCCGCCCATGCCGCGCTATAGAGGCCGCCGCCGCACCCGATGTCGGCCACGCGCTTGGCCACAGGGTCGACCAGCGGCCGGACCACGGCAACCCAATCGGATTGCACCTCCCTGCCGGCATAGCTGTAGCGATTCGCAGGTGCGTGAAAATCGATGGTCATGACCAACCTCCGGAAAGGCCTTCAGGCTGCTCCAGGATTACCGGCACTTAAAATATATTGATCGTCTTGTCGTCAGACGTTGCGCGTATGCAAGGGACTACGCTTCTTTCGATTCGGGCGCTCCCACACGACGCCGGGAAAGCCTTTTAGAGGAACCAGCGGTTCACCGAGATAGGTCCAGTCCTGCAGCTCGTCGATGGCGATGTGATAGAGCGGTTCGCGGCCCGTGCGCCCCGTGAAGAGCGCGCGCGGGATATTGACCATGTGCGCCGAGCGCGCGCGTTCGTAGGCGAGCGGCGTGCCGCAGCGGGCGCAGAAGCTCCGGGTCGTCCCGGTAGTCTCATCCTTGAAGCGCGTGATCTCGTCCGCTCCCCTGGTCACGCGAAAGCGCTTGCGCCAGCTGCCGACGTAGGTCGCATAGGCGGCGCCGTGCGCCCGCCGGGTGGCACTGGAATGATCGTGCCAGGCCCATCGCGCCGGGGTGTCGATCTCGATCTCCACGGCGCCGCAAAGACATTGGCCGGCGACCGCCGTCGTCTCGGAGGCTTCCCATGGCTTCCCCAGAATGGTCGCCTTGCGCACGTCGGACCTCACCTGTCCTAGTGGTTGAAATCAGACACAAGAGTCCCATGAGCGCGCGGGACGCGCGCGTCCCGCGCGCTCTTTGATCTACTAGCGGCCGGCCTTCAGCTCCTTCAGCGCATCGGTCCAGGCGCCGATCGTGTGGTCGATGTCGGCCTGAGTGTGGGCCAGGCTCACGTAGTACTTCGACTCACCCTTCATGATGCCGCGCGCGCGTAAAAGCTGGTTGAAGCGCTTCAGGATCGCGGTGTCGGCCTTCAGCGTGTCGCGGTAGTCCTTCACCGGCTGGTCGGTGAAGAGGATGTCGAACAGCGGCGGCTCGCCGATCACCTGCGCCTTGAAGCCCGAACGATTCAGGAGCTCCTGCAGCGTGCCCATCAGGGTGCGACCGGTGGCGAAGACTTTCTCGTAGGTGCCGGGCTGCTTCAGCACGTCCAGCGTGGCGAGCCCCGCGACCGAGGCCACCGGATTGCCCGAGAGCGTGCCGACCTGGAAGATGAAGTCCTCGTCGGCCATCGTGATGCGGTCGAAATGCGCCATGATGTCGGCGCGGCCGGCGATGGCGGCCAGGGCAAAGCCACCGCCCACGATCTTGCCGAGCGTGCAGAGATCGGGCGTCACGCCGTAATATTCCTGGGCGCCGCCATAGGCGAAGCGGAAGCCGGTCACGACCTCGTCGAAGATCAGCGGAATGCCGTGCTCGGCCGTCACCTCGCGCAGCGCTTGCAGGAAGCCCGGCTTGGGCGGGATCAGGCGCTGGAACGGTTCGACGATGACGCCCGCCAGCTCGTCCTTCTGCTCCTCGATCAGGCTACGCACCATGTCGATGTCGTTGAAGGCCGCGACCACCATCTCGTCGGCGACCGACTTCGGGATGCCGGCCGAGTCGATCGAGCCGCGCGGAAAATTGCCCGGGTTCTTGGGCGCCAGCGACACCAGCGCGTAGTCGCTCATGCCGTGGTAGCCGCCCTCGAACTTCAGGATCTTGTCGCGCTTGCGGAAGGCGCGCGCCGCCCGCATGGCGTAGAGATCGGCCTCGGTGCCGGAGCAGACGAAGCGCACCTGCTCGGCGCAGGGCACGGCATCGACGATCGCCTCGGCCAAGGCGATGCCGTGGCGGTTGTTGCCGAAGAAGGTGGTGCCGAACGGCACCTGCGCCTGCACCGCCGCCGTCACCTCGGGATGGGCATGGCCCACGAACATCGGCCCCGAGCCCAGCAGAAAGTCGACATACTCCTTGCCGGCCTCGTCCCAGATCCGGCCGCCCTTGCCCTCCTTCAGGATCACCTCGGCCGGCATGTTGCCGAAGCTGCCGCCCGGCAGGACACGCTTGGCGGTTTCGACGAGATCGTTGGTGGGGTCGACGGGCGTCTGGATGTTCATGACTGACTTCCTTGCAAAAATCGTGCGCTCATATCATGCGGACCGCGGGCCTCCAGGCCCGCAACAGGTGCATGCGCCGACATGAGCGGGCCTGGAGGCCCGCGGTCCGCCGACTAGTCGATCGGCACGAAGATGGAATGGCGCAGCTTGCCCTCGATGGCTTTCGAGCAGTGGCCCTTGCCGTGGGTGTCCTCGACCAGGATGATCTCGCCCGCGCCGATGATGCGGGTCTCGCCGTCGCTCGCCTGGATGCTGACGCCGGCATCGAGATTGATGATGTATTGCCGGCGCGGCGCCGGATGCCATTCGTAGTCGTAGGTGCCCGGCGTCTCTCGGAAGATGATTCCGGTCGCCGGCAGCATCGCCGAGGTCTTGCCGCCGCGGCCTTCGTTCTTCCATTCGACTTCGATGTCACGGAAGTGAGTTTCGCCTTTTGCGTCGACATATAGGTTATGGATGCGCATGAATTTTTCTCCCACTGGACGTTTCCGGCCCGGAGCTTAGAACGAAAGCATGTTCGAGAAACCCATCGAGGCCGTCATTTTCGACATGGATGGCCTGCTGATCGACACCGAAACGGTCTACATCGAGGCCCTGCAGGCCGCCGCCGCCGCGCTTGGCCTGAAAATGCCGCTCGATTTTTGCCATTCGATGATCGGCATCCCCGGCCCCGACTGCGACGTCATGATCCAGGATTTCTACGGCACGGGCTTCCGCATCGAGCACTTTCGTGAGCGCTTCTCCGCCCACGCCAAGCAGCGCTTCGACACTTCCATACCGGTCAAGGCGGGTGTGATCGAACTGCTCGATTTCCTGGGCGCGCGCGGCCTGCCGCTGGCCGTCGCGACGGCGTCCAGCCGGGCCACGGCCGAACGCCATCTCGGTCGCGCCGGCCTGCTCGACCGCTTCACAGCCCTTGCCACGCGCGACGACGTCGTGCGCGCCAAGCCGCATCCCGACGTCTATCTCGAGGCCGCACGCCGGCTGAAAGTGGCGCCCGAGCGCTGCATCGCCTTCGAGGATTCCAATGCCGGTCTCACCGCCGCCCACGCCGCGGGGACCATGGCGATCATGGTGCCCGACATCCTGCCGCCCTGCCCGAGGTGCGCGCCAAGTGCGTGACGGTCGTCGACGATCTGCATGGCGCGTTGAAGTTGTTGCACGAACATCTGTAGCGCTCATGCTCTCCCGGACCGCGGGCGTCCCGCCCGCTCATGATCATGAGCGAGCCGGAGGCTCGCGGTCCGAAAGACTCTAAAACTTCTCGACCCACGGCCGGACCTCGACCTCCCAGCTCCAGGCGCTGCGGTGCTGCTGGAGCGTGGCCCAGTAGGTCTCGGCGATGGCGTCGGGATCGAGCAGGCTGTCGGGAGCGTCGGCCGGCACGGGGCGGGCGGCGCTGCGGATGCCGCCGTCGATGACGAAGTGGGCCACGTGAATGCCCTTGGGCGACAGCTCACGTGCCATCGATTGCGCGAGCCCGCGCAGCGCGAACTTGCCCATGGCGAAGGTGGCCGAGAGCGCGAAGCCTTTCACGCCCGCGGTGGCACCGGAGAGCAAGACCGCTCCGTGATTTTTGGGCAGCATGCGCTTCACGGCCTGCTGGGAGACCAGGAAGGCGCCGAAAGCGCTGATCTCGATGGCGCGTTTGACATCGTCGGGCGGCAGGTCGACCAGCGGGCCCCTCACCCGGTTGCTGGCGTTGTAGACCACCACGTCGGGCGTCCGGCCGGCGGCATCGAGCGCCTCGAACAGGCCGGCGACCTCTGTCGGATCGGCGGCGTTGCAGGCATGCACCTCGGCGCGTGTTTCCTTCGCAAGTGCAGCAAGCTTGGCGGTCTGCCGGGCGGCCAGCGTGACGGTGAGGCCGTTGCTGGCAAACAGGCGGGCCAGCGAGGCGCTGAGCCCCGGGCCGGTGCCGACAATCAGCGCAGAGCGGTATTTCGGCTTTTCCATGAGGTCCTCGCGTTGCCCGGGATTCCACGCAGGTATACGCTGATTGACAATAGGGAAAAGGAAACAGCCATGGACCAGGCCCAGCCTGTCGGCCGCATCGACGTCATCTCCGACGCGATCTGCCCCTGGTGCTACATCGGCAAGCGCCAGCTCGAGCGCGCGCTCAACCTTCTGGCCAGCAAGCACTGCGCCGTCACCGTCGCCTGGCATCCCTTCCAGCTCAATCCCGAGATGCCGCCCGAGGGCGTCGAGCGCAAGCAGTACCGCATCTCCAAGTTCGGCAGTCTCGAACGCTCGCAGCAGCTCGACCAGCGCATCACCGAGACGGCGGCCACGGTCGGCCTCGAATTCCATCTCGACCGCATCACACGCACACCCAACACCGTGAAAGCGCATCGCCTGATTCGAATGGCCGGCCAGAAGGGCGTGCAGGACGCCGTCGTCGAGGCGCTGTTCGAGGGTTATTTCTGCAACGGCGCCGACATCGGCGATTCCCAGATCCTGGCCACCATCGGCGCCGAGGGCGGCATCGACCGCGACGAGGTACTGGCGATGCTGGCGAGCAACGAGCACGCCAAGGAAGTGCTGGCGGGCGACCAGATGGCGCGCAACGCCGGTATCCAGGGCGTGCCGAGCTTCGCTCTGCAAGGCCACGTCCTTTTCTCCGGTGCCGTGCCGGCCGAGGAGATGGCGCAGAGCTTCACGCGCGCCTGGGAAATCCTGAAGAACCGCGCAGCTTAGAGTCTTTTCATGTTCCTCTCCTCCGCTAGGGGGAGAGGGGCAAGAAAGATAAATGACACCTAAGCGAAATACGCTCTAACGCCCCGGCGGACGTCCCGCATTCAGGGTGGGCGCGGCCACCGGCCCCTTCACCGTCATGACGAAATCCACCGAGCCGGTCTTGCCGACATCGAGGCCGATGGTCGTATCGGTGGTCGCCGCGGTCAGGCTGGTCTGGCTGGTCACGAGCGCCACGGCGTTCTGGCCCTGCACCTTCTGCTCCTGCAGGGTCAGCGTTCCGTCGGCAAGATGAAACGCGCCCGAGATCGGGCTCTGGCGATTGATGAAGGCATCCAGCACCGCCGAGTTGAAGCCCATCTCGCTGCTGAAAACGCTGGCGACGCCGGCGGCGAAGGAAACGAAGGAAAGCGAACCCTTCGTCACCGAAGGGTAGACATAGCCGCTCACCTGCCCGCTGCCGACCAGGGAATTGCGGATCGCCTCCGGCGAGTTGCCGCCGCCCTTGAGCGCGATGTTCATGACATTGATCTTGCCGTCCACCGCCACGGTGAGATTGTCGTTGCCGAAGGTGTTGGTGCCGGCGGTGCCGCGCAACATCTCGCCGAGATAGATGCCCTGAAGACTGCCTGCGAGATCGAGCGCCAGGGTCGCCTTGGAGGCGTCGACCGTGCCGGTGAAATCGACCGCGCCGCTGTAGAACTGCCCGGTGAGCTTGGAGATCTTGAAGACACCGTTCTTCAGCGTCGCCGAGAGGTCGCCGTAGTTGACGTGGAGCGCGCCAACCGAGATCGCGCTGGTGTAGAGCTCCAGCGAGGCATCGAAGGAACGCAGCGCCGAGAGGTCGATGGGCTTGGCGGTCACCGCGCGCGGCACCGGGGCGGGCTGAGGTGCCGCCGCCTGAGGCGCCGAAGCCGCGGGTGCGGGGGCCGGCGCCGATGCAGGCGCTGCCGACACGCCCAGCCACTTGTCGAAGTCGAGCGTCCCGGGGACCTTGAGATTCACCGCGATGTTCGGCCGCTTGCCCAGGGTCGCGTCGATCTTGCCCGTCATTTCGTTGCCGACGGCGGCGAGGTTGCCCTCGAAGGCCGCCTTGTCGGCATTGCCCTTGAACGTGCCGCTGGCCGACAGCGCGCCGATCCCGGTCTGGCTGGTGCCGCTGGCGACCGAGACGATCTGGCTCGCGTCCTGCGTCTGCAACGAGAAGCTGGAAAAGTTGAAGCTGAAGGCGTCACCCAGGGTCAGCGCACCGGTGGCATGGGCGGTGGCGCCCAGCATGGTGACGTTGGCGTCGCGCAGCGTGAGCGCCTCCATCGTTCCGGCGACACCACCGCCGGCCGATGCCGCGCCGATCTTGCCGTTGATGAATCTCGGCAGCCCGGCGTAGTCGAGCAGCTTGTCGGTGTTCGGCATCGTCGCGCCGAAGGTGAGGTCGAAGCGCGGCGCGGTGCCGAAATCGGTGACCGAGCCCTTGAGGTCGAGCTTCGCGCCCAGCAGATCGGCGACCTTGATCCCGGTCAGTTTCAGAACGTTGCCCTGGACGGTCAGGTCGGCATCGACACCCTTCAGCTGCTCGCCGCGATAGATCACGCTCGCGACCTTGGCCTTCAGCCCGAAACTCGGGGGCGGCGGGCCCGGTGGCGTGGCCGCCGCCGGCTTCGCCGGGACGATAGCCGAGCCAGGGGCTGCGGCCGGGCTCACGACCGCCGTGGACGGCACCGGCAGCAATGGCTGTGCAGCAGACGTGGAGATACCAGGCTTGGGCATGTAGGCATCGAGGTCGAAACGGTCGATCTGGATCTGGGTCGCCACCGCGAGCGGCAGGGCGAAGGTGACACTGCCCGCGCCGGTGGCGTGCTGGTCGTCGAGGTCGAAGGCGACGTCGCTCAACTGCACGCTGCTGGCGGTCGAGGTGAGCTTGCCTTTGACGGCGAGCGTCCGGAGCTTGTCGGCCGGAATGCCGGACGCGTCGATCTCGAGCCAGGCGAGCGTCTCGCGCAGCTTCGGCCCGACGATGCTGATCTCGCCCGTCGCCTGAACGG
>Ga0194051_1000853_pt1 | contig 16958 bp, 14 predicted proteins | sample SepL2320m_MetaG_FD_161275 | JGI IMG/M metagenome (GOLD analysis project Ga0194051, IMG submission 161275) | Anoxic zone freshwater microbial communities from boreal shield lake in IISD Experimental Lakes Area, Ontario, Canada - Sep2016-L239-20m | ecosystem: Environmental > Aquatic > Freshwater >... | reverse complement strand
GTTTTGCCGTCCACCAGCTTGCCGCCGCCGTTTGCCAAAGGCGCATACATGCCGGCCAGCCCGCGGGCGTTGGTGATGCCGTTGGCCGCGCCGATCTCGGCGGCATGACCGGCGCGGGTGTTGGCGCCGCCGGTCCGCCAGGCGCCGACGTTGAAGAAGAACAGCGACGCGGGCGACTGCTTGTTGGTGCCGAGGTCGAGCAGGAACGGCGTCTTCATGTCCTCGGCCTTGTAGACATGCGGCAGGATCGGCGCGACGCGAGGCTCGATCTCTTCCGGCAGGCCGATCCAGAAATCGAGTCCCAGCGGCTTGGCGACTTCTTCCTGGAAGAACGTGCCGAGCGACTTGCCGCTGGCGCGGCGCACCATCTCGCCCACCGTCCAGCCGAAGGTGAAGCCGTGATAGCCGTTGCGCGTGCCGGGGACCCAGAACGGCTCCTCGTCGGCCAGCCGACCGGTCATATAGGCCCAGTCGTAGGGTCCGTCGTCCTTCACCTTGGCGCGCAGTGCCGGCACGCCGGCGGAATGGTCGAGCATCATGCGCGTGGTGACGTGCGCCTTGCCGTGCTGGCCGAATTCCGGCCACAGCTCGACCACTGGTGCGTCGAGATCGAGTTTTCCGCGGCTCGCCAGGATATGTGCGCAGAGCGCCGTCGCGCCCTTGGTGCAGGAGAACACGATGCTCACCGTGTCCTTCTTCCATGGCGTGCCGGCCTTGGGATCGGCGATGCCGCCCCAGAGATCGACCACGGTTTCGCTGCCCACCGTCAGAAAGACCGAGGCGCCGACCTCGCCATTGGCGTCGAAATTCGCCTTGAATGCCTCAGCGACGCGTTCGAAGCCCGGCTTGCACGTGCCCTCAACCATTACTTGGAACCGGCAGCTTGAAAACCTCGAGCAGGAAGCGTGCGGCGTGACTGAGCGCCGTCTGGTCGATGCCGTGGCCGACGCCCTCGGCAATGTGGACGGCGACGGCGACATCGTTCTGCTGCAGCGTCTCGGCCGCCCGCTCGGTCAGCACGTGCGGCAGCATCTCGTCGCTGTCGCCGTGCGCCAGCAGCACTGGCGGCCGCGACTTGATCTCGTCCTTCAGCACCTCGGGGCCGGCCAGCATGCCCGAGAAGCCGACGATGCCGGCGAGCGGTTTGGCGCGGCGCAGCCCGACCTGCAGCGCCATCATGGTGCCTTGGCTAAAACCGACCAACGCGGTCTTGGATTCGTCCAGCCCGTACTGGGCCATGGTCTCGTCGAGGAAGGCATCGACCAGGGGTGCCGCACTGCGCACGCCGGCCAGGGTCAGCGCCGGATCGAGGCGGGAGATGCCGAACCACTGGTAGCCGAAGGGATTGCCCTCGCAAGGGTAGGGCGCGTTGGGTGCATGGAACACCACGTCGGGCATCAACGGCGCCAGCACCGGAGCGAGACCGATCAGGTCGTTGCCGTCGGCGCCGTAGCCATGCAGCAGGATCACGAGATGGCCGGGCTTGCCCTCGCCTTGCGGGCCGTAGCTGGCACCTTCGAGTTTGGTCGTCGCGGGCTTGGTCATTTGGCTGTCGTCCCCACCTTGAGGTCTTCCTTGAGGGGTTTTGGGCCCCAGTCCGGCATGCTGCGGCGATAGTGCCAGAGCAGCAGCGCGGCGGCACTCCGCCACGGCCGCCATGCCTCGGCGATCTTTAGAAGCCGCTTTGCGTCGGGCCGCTTGCGCATACGCTTCAGATGTTGCGCTGCCACGATCAGCCCGAGGTCCAGGCCGGGCATGATGTCGGGCCGGCCGTGCGCGAACATGAGGTAGATCTCGGCGGTCCACGGGCCGATGCCCTTGGCCTGCGTCAGCATGGCGATCGCGGCGTCGTCGTCGAGATCGTCCAACGCGGTGAAATCGATGCGGCCCTCGGCGACATCCGACGCGAGGCTGCGGCCGTAGCGCACCTTGGCGCCGCTGAGGCCGACGGCGCGCAGTTGCTCGTCGCTCTGCGCCAAGAAATCGGCCGGCTCCATCGACGGCACCGCGGCCTCGAGCCGGAGCCAGATGCTGCGCGCGGCATGGACCGAGACCTGCTGGCCCACGATCGAGCGCATCAGACCGCCGAACCCCATCGGCATCTCGCGCCGCACCGGATGGCCCACGTCCTTCAGCACGCGTGCGAAATCGGCGTCGACGCGCGCCAGATGACGCATCGCTTTTTTCAGGTTGGCGTCGTCGAGGACGATCTTGCTCACGCGTCCGGCATAGCACGCGGCGACACAGGACTGTAAGTTCCGATCGTATGGAGACATGACGTGACCGGTAAACTTCCCGACCTGCACGCCGGAATGCTCGACCGCATCGTCGCAGCGGTGCGGGACGACCCGCGGTTCGATGCTCTTTTGGCGAGTGGCTCTCTCGTCTCTGGCGGCTTCGACGAGCAGTCGGACCTCGACTTGATCCTGGTCGCTCGCGCCGAGATGCAGGCCGCGGTGATGGCCGAGTGCCGTGCTTTTGCAGTGGGGCTGGGCGAATTTCTGGCGGCTTTCACCGGCGAGCATGTCGGCGAACCGCGGTTGCTGATCTGCCTGTATGGCCCGCCGCTGCTGCATGTCGATCTGAAGTTCGTCGCCGCGAATGACCTCGGCAGCTTCCCGGAGCGTCCTCTCATTCTGTGGGCGCGTGATGATGCCGATCTGCGGCGCCGTCTCGATGCCGTGGAGATCGCCCCTGCGGGCCGTGCCGCCCAGTGGTTCGAAGACCGCACATGGCTCTGGCTGCACTACAGCGCCACCAAGATGCGGCGCGGCGAATATTTCGAGGCGTTGAGCGGGCTCGATTTTTTCCGCGACGTCGTGCTGGGGCCGATGCTGCGGCGGAACGCCGGCGAGCGGCCGCGCGGCCTGCGTCGCATTGAGGGTAGCCCTGGCGCGCGCGACCGCCTGCTGCCGACCTTGGCGGCTTATGACCGCTCCGCGATCGCCGAAGCGCTGCGTCGAACCATTGCCCTGTATATGGAGCTGCGCGCCGCCGATCCGCCGCCAGCGCCGACGACGCACATGCCGCAGGCGCTGCTCGACTACATCGACGAACGGCAATGACGGTCGTCACGCGTTTCGCCCCCAGCCCGACCGGTCTGCTGCATCTCGGCAGCGCCTACTCGGCGCTGGTCGCTTGGACCCGGGGGCGCGAGGCCGGCGGCCGGTTTCTGGTGCGTATCGAGGATACCGACATCCGCCGCTGCCGGCGCGAATACGAGACCGCGATCCTGCAGGACCTGAAATGGCTTGGCCTCCACTGGGATGGTGAGGTGCGGCGCCAGTCGGATCACTTCTCCGACTACAGCCGCGAGCTCAACCGGCTGAGTGACGGTGGCCTGGTCTATCCCTGCTTCTGCAGCCGCGCCGAGATCGAGCGGGAGATTGCCGCGTCCGTCAGCGCTCCGCATGGTCCGCCTCCGGGCCCCGAGGGTCCGCTCTATCCGGGCACCTGCCGGCATTTGCCACCCGCCGAACGCAAGCGGCGCATCGCCGCTGGCCGCGAGTTCTGCATGCGTCTCGATTCGGCGCGTGCCGCCGCTGCCGCCGGGCCGTACGACTTCGTCGACGAAGGCCGTGGGCGGATCGAAGGCCGGCCGCTGCTGATGGGCGACTTCGTCCTGGCCCGCAAGGACACGCCGACCAGCTACCATCTCGCCGTCACGGTCGACGATCACCTGCAGGACGTGACCCTGGTGACCCGTGGCGAGGACATCCTGTCCTCGACCCATATCCACGTCCTGCTACAGCGCTTGCTGGGCTACGCGACGCCGCTCTATGCCCATCACCCATTGATCACGGACGCGACTGGCCGCCGCCTGGCCAAACGCGACCGGGATCTCACCATGCAGTCGCTGCGCGAAAATGGCGTCAGTCCGGCAGAAGTGCGCCGCCGCGCACTGGCGGCAGCGGGCCGGCAGGCCTAACATTCGGTCATGGACCGAACCGAAGAACTGGCCGTCGGGAGGCGGCTGCTCGGCCATATCGACGGCCGCACCACCGATCTCGCGGACTCCCTGTTCCGCAACCGCGTGATCGCCTACTCCTGCCGCGAGCGCGCCAGCCTCGAGCGCGACCGGCTGTTCCGCGACCAGCCGATGTTCATGGGGCTTTCGACGCGCCTCGCCAAGGCCGGCGACTACGTCACTGAGGACGTGGCCGGCATGCCGGTGCTGATGACCCGCGGCGCCGACGGTGGCGTCAGGGCCTTCGCCAATATCTGTCGCCATCGCGGCGCACCGGTGGCCACTGGCTGCGGCAACGCGCGGGTCTTCACCTGCCCCTATCACGCCTGGACCTATGATCTCGCCGGCAAGCTGCTGGGCACGACCGACAAGGTCGGCTTCGCCGGCCTCGATCTTGGCGCCCACGGCCTGGTGCGGCTGCCGGCGGCGGAGAAGCACGGCATGCTGTTCGTGCGGCCCAAGCCCGTGCAGCCAGGCGAGAGTCTGGAGATCGACGTCGACGCCAATCTCGGCGCGATCGGCCCCGACCTCGCGGCGCTCGAGCTCGAGACTTATCCGTTGTTCTCGGTCGATGTCGTGAAGCCGCGCATCAACTGGAAGTTCGCCATCGACACTTTCCTAGAGGTCTATCACGTCCCTCATCTGCACCGGAAAACCATCGGGCCGTACTTCATCGGCAACGTCGGCACCTTCGACAGTGCCGGCCTGCACGGTCGCATGTGCGTGGCGCGCACTTCGATCGACGCGGTGCGCGGCCTGCCCGAAGCCGAACGCAACTACCGCCCGCACGTCATCTCGATCTACCAGCTCTTCCCCAACACGATCCTGATCTTTCAGGTCGACCACATCGAGATCTGGCGCGCCTTCCCCGGCCGCGACGATCCCAGCCACTGCGAGGTTGAGATGACGATCTACCGGCCCGCGGTCACGGACAAGCCGGATGCCTACTGGGAAAAGAACCGCGACATCGCCATCCGCACGGTGATGGAGGAGGATTTCCCGCTGGGCGAGCGCATGCAGATCGGCTTCGAGTCGGGCGTCACCGAAGAGGTGATCTACGGCCGCAACGAACCGTCGTTGGTCCATTTCCACAGCTCGATCCGCGCCGCCCTCGGCGCCCAGGCGTAGGGCAAGGTCATGACCACAGCCGAGCGGCTGCCCGACTTTCCGGTGGGCGGCTGCGCGGTGGTGATCGGCGGTTCCGGCGGCATCGGCCGCGCCATCGCCGTCCAGCTCGCGGGACGTGGCTGCGACGTGGCATTCAGCTACTTCAAGGGCACCGCGCGGGCCAATGAGACGGCCTCGCTGGTGCGCAGCGCCGGCCAGGAGGTCCATGTCGGCAAGGTCGATCTGCGCGAGGAGGCCGAGGTGCGCCGCTTCGTCGACGAGGCGGCCGAACATTTCGGCGGCGTGCATACCGCGGTCTATGCTGCCGGCCCCTACATTCCGATGCGCTTCATCAGCCAGCAGCCGGCCGCTGCCTTCCGCGAGGTCATGGAGCACGACACCTTCGGCTGCTTCAACCTGATCCAGGCGGTGCTGCCGCATCTGCGCACGGCCAAGGGCAGTTTTACCGCCCTCGTGACGCCGGCCATTCGCCGCTACGCCGCGCGCGACATCCTGAGTGCGGCGCCCAAGGCGGCGATCGAGGCGCTAGTGAAGGGCCTGGCCGCCGAAGAGGGCCGCTTCGGTGTACGTGCCAATGCGGTCGGTGTCGGCGTCATCACCGACGGGCTCTATCATGCGCTGGTGGAAAGCGGCGACTTCGACCAACGCTTCCTCGACGCCTCGCGCCAGGTCATGGCGCTGAAGCGCCTCGGCACGGCCGACGAGGTCGCCGAGGGCGTGGTCTTTCTCGCTTCCTCGCGCGCCCGCTGGATCACCGGACAGACATTGATGATCGACGGAGGATACGCCTTATGAATCGCACCAAGCCGCCGTTCCGTGCCGACCAGGTCGGTAGCCTGTTGCGCAGCGCGCCGGTCAAGGAGGCGCGCACGAAGCGCGCGACGGCCGAGTTCACGCCGGCGCAGCTGAAGGCGGTCGAGGATACCGAGATCGCGAAGCTGGTGGCCAAACAAGAGGCCATCGGACTGCAGGGTGTGACCGACGGCGAGTTCCGTCGTTCGTGGTGGCACTACGATTTCCTGGCTGGTCTCACGGGCGTCGAGCTGGTGAGCGTGACTCAAGGGCTGCAGTTCAAGGGCACGCAGACCAAGGCCGAGGGTTTGCATGTCCACGGCAAGATCGATTTCGCCGATCATCCGATGATCGAGCACTTCAAGTTCTTGAAGTCGGTGGCGAAGGCCACGCCCAAGATGACGATCCCGTCGCCTACGGCGTTGCATTATCGCGGCGGCCGGCAGGCGATCGAGAAGTCCGCCTATCCCGAGATGGAGTCGTTCTTCGAGGATCTCGGGAAGGCCTATGCCAAGGCGGTGCGGGCCTTCGGCGAAGCGGGCTGCACCTACCTGCAGCTCGACGAGGTGTTCGTGGCCTATCTCTGCGATCCGGCGCAGCGTGACTATCTGCGCGGTCGCGGCGACGATCCCGACAAGCTCCTGCACATCTACGCCGACCTGGTGAACGCGGCGGTCTCGGGCCGCACCCCGGGCATGACTATTTCCATGCATCTTTGCCGCGGCAATTTCCGGTCGACCTGGATGGCGCAGGGCGGCTACGAGCCGGTGGCTGACGTGCTGTTCAACAAGATGGGCGTCGATGCGTACTTCATGGAATACGACAGCGAGCGCGCCGGAGGCTTCGAGCCACTGAGGCTTCTGCCCAAGAACAAGCATGCCGTGCTCGGCATCATGACTTCCAAGACCGGCGCGCTCGAGAGCAAGGATCAGCTCAGGCGCCGACTCGACGAGGCATCGAAGTTCACATCGCTCGATCAGCTCTGCCTCTCGCCGCAATGCGGCTTCGCCAGCACCGAGGAGGGCAACCTGCTGGCTGAGGAAGAGCAGTGGGCCAAGCTCGCGCGCTGCGTCGAGGTGGCGAAAGAGGTGTGGGGCTGAGCCTTACCGCTCTTCGAGCGCTTTTAGCACGCCGACCTGTACTGTATTCGATTCGAGGAACTCGCGCGCCCGCCTGCGCTTGGCCGGGTCGCGGGCATCGCCGTCGACGATCGCGGTGACGAGATCGCAGTTATAGGGAATGGCGATGGCTTCGCCGTAGCGAAGTGCCCCGTTGTGCCGCTTGTGCACGTAGACGCGCGCATGGCCGAAGGTGTCGGTGACGCGGACGCGCTCACCAGGGCCGACCGGAACGAACCGGGGATCGAGGATGCGGATGTCGATCGCGCGCTCCAGCGCCTCATCGGTCGCGATGCCTTCGGGGCAGTCGCCCTTGGGACTGAGCGTCATCCACACATAGACGTCGTGTTCGTCTCCGCTGTAGGCCCGTCCGGGTGGCGCACGGTCGGCCGCGAACGGCCAGGTGAACGGCCGCCAGCCCTCGCGGTCGGTGAAGCCCAGGGCCATCTGCCGCTCGGCCAGCCAGCCGATGCCGCCCAGCACGGCGATCTGCGCTCCGGCCCACGCCAGATAGGTGAGCGTTTGGCGGCTGAGCTTCATGCCGTCTCACTGCCGGAAATGGCCTGACCCCGTGGCATCGCATCCCCTCAATAGCCCCTGGAGCCTGACGCAGGATTGAAAATCGTCAATCCTGGAGAAAGGCCGGCGGAAAGCCGTCCCTGCTACCCCTCGAGGACGAGCCCGACGCAACCCTGCGGATCGTGCGGGGCCGACCGGCCGCTCGAAGAGGAGAGCAACCATGAGGATTTCAACAGGTATCGTCGCGGCATTGCTGGGAACCACCATGCTCGCAGGCGCCGTCTCCGCCCAGCAGACGCCAGCGGCTCCGGCCCCGACGATGCAGCAGAAGGCCGAGGCCGCGCGCGACTTCATGACGCTGTCGGCCGACGGCGCCGTCGCCTTCCGCACCCTGCATATGGCGCGCATCGCCATCTTCGAGGCCGATCCGGTGGTGGCGAAGAAGCTGCTCGCCGACACGCGCGCAGCGCTCGCCAAGGCCAAGGTCGACTCGACCGCCTTCATGAAGGCGGAAGGCGATCTCAAGGCGCCCAAGGGCATGAACGCCGCCCCAGGCGCCGTATCGGCTCCGGCCGTCGCCTGGCTGCCGATCGACGGCCAGCTCACCCTGGGTGAGGATTTCGTGGCAACGCCCGCCAAGGCCGCGGCGGTCGCCGAAGCGAACAAGCATCTCGAGAAGGGCCAGCGCAAGGAAGCCATCGAGAAGCTGAAGCTCGCCGACGTCAACGTGGTGTTCACGATGGCCCTGGCGCCGCTCGACCGCACGATGGCCGACGTCGACATGGCGGCGAAGTTCATGGACGAAGGCAAGTACTACGAAGCCAACGCCGCCATGAAGAAGGCCGAAGACGGCGTCCGCTACGACTCGGTCGCGGCCATCGCCGTGCCGCAGAAGGCGGAAGAGAAGAAGACGCAGTAATCGCTGTAGTCAGGAAGACGGGATCGCCGGCCGGCTCGGGCCGGCGATCTTTTTTTTGGCGCGTTCAGATCTGGTGCGCCATCGGTGGCGCTGGGATCGGGCGCACGCGCTCGTAAGCTGCCGCCGCGCGCAGCACCAGCGCATCGCGGGCATGTCCCCCCACGATCTGCAGGCCGATCGGCAGGCCCTCGCGGTCGAGGCCGCAAGGAATGGTGGCGGCGGGCTGGCGCGTCAGGTTGAAGAGGAGCGTGAACGGCGTCCAGCCGATGTCGACGCCGTCGCCACCCCAGGCCGCGTTCTCGTTCACCGCGAAGGCCGTCATCGGCATGGTGGGCGTGAGCAGCAGGTCGTACTTTGCCATGAACTGGTTCATGATCACGCCGACCTGCTGGCGCTGATGGATGGCGGTCACCACCGCCTCCTGGCCGAGATTGGCGCCGACTTCGGCGGCCTTGAGCAGGCCCGGGTCCATCAAGGCCCGCTTCTCGGGGCTGAAACTCTTCACCAGCACGGCCACGTTCGACTGCCAGTGTGCGTTCAGGATGCGGCGCGGGTCGAGGCCGGCCAAGTCGGGCGAATCCTCGACGACCTTGGCGCCCAGCGTCTTGAACACCTTGGCGGCGTGCTCGACGGCCACGGCCACGTCGCGGTCGATCTTGTCGCGTTCGACGAAGCCCAGGCCGGGCGAATAGGCGATGCGCAGGTTCTTCACGCCCTTGTCGAAGCCCTTCAGATAGTCCTCGGCATCGTCGGGGCGGCCGTAGAGATCGCGGCTGTCGGGCCGCGCCATCACATTCATCATCATCGCGGCATCGCGCACGGTGCGGGTCATCGGCCCGATGTGCGAGAGCGTGCCCTGTGCCGAGGGCGGCCACAGCGGCACGCGCGCCTGCGTGGGTTTGAGGCCAAAGAGCCCACTGAAGGAGCAAGGGATGCGGACCGAGCCCGCGCCGTCGGTGCCGACCGCGAGATTGCCCATGCCGACCGCTTCGGCAGCACATCCGCCGCCCGACGAGCCGCCTGGCGTGCGCCCGATCTTCCACGGATTGTGCGTGGCACCGTAGAGGCCTGAGTCGGTCACGCCCTTCCAGCCGTATTCCGGCGAGGTCGTCTTGCCGAGCAGCACCGTGCCCGCCTCGCGCAGGCGTTGCGCGACCGGTGAATCGACGGTCCACGGTCCGTCGGGATCGGTGGCGAGGCTGCCCATGCGTGTGGGCATACCCTTGGTCAGCACCATGTCCTTGATGGTGATGGGCACGCCGTCGATGTCGCTCAGACGCTTGCCGCCCTTCTTCCAGCGCTTCTCCGAGGCGCGCGCGGCGCGCAGCGCCATGTCGGGGTCGAGATGCTGGAAGGCATTGAGCTGGCCGTTGAAGGCATCGACGCGGGCAAGCGCCGCCTTGGCCGCTTCGACCGGCGAGGCCTTGCGCGACTTGTAGAGTTTCACCAGCTCGTGGGCTGGCATCATCGCGAGATCGGCGGTCATCACTTGGTCTCCGGAAGAACGGGAAATTTCAGCGGATGGGCTTCGGCATAGCGCGCTGCGGCGCGCAGGACGAGTGCGTCCCTGTAGTGGCCCGACACGATCTGCAGCCCGACCGGCAGGCCTTCGCTGCTGAGGCCGCAGGGCACCGTCGCCGCAGGATGGCGCGTGAGGTTGAATTGCGGCGTGTAGGGCGACCATTGCATGTTGGGCTTGCCGTCCGGCCCGTCGGGCAGGTTATTGCCGGCGGCGAAGGGTTGTACGGCGACGGTGGGCGTCAGCAGCAGGTCGTACTTGGCGAAGAACAGGTTCCAGGCGATGGCGAGTTCGCGCCGCGTCACCTGCGCGTTGACCGCGTCCTGCAATGAATAGCGCAGGCCTGCCTTGGCGCCGGCCAGGAGATTGGGATCGAACTCGTCGTGGCGGCTTTCCGGATATAGTTGCAGCAGCCGCTGGAGTGCGGCCAGCCAATGGATCACGAAGGCGCGGCCAGCCTCCGGATAGGAGAAGGGCGCCTCGACTTCCTCGACCTTGCAGCCCAGCGCTTCGAATTGCTTCGCCGCCTTGGTCACCATTGCAGCGACCTCGATATCGAGCGGGTGGTTGCCGAAGCGCAGCACGAAGCCCACTTTCAGCTTCTTCAGCTTGCCGCCGATCTTCTTCGCGTAGTCGGTACCGTCGGCCGGCAGGCTGAAGGGATCGCGCGCGTCGGGCCGGGCGATGGCATTCATCATCAGCGCGCAGTCGAGCACGGTGCGGGCCATCGGGCCCGTGTTGGCGAGATCGCCGGTCATCGACGGCGGCCAGGCGGGGATGCGGCCGAACGTGGCTTTTAGGCCGACGAGTCCATTGAAGCTCCCGGGGATGCGCACCGAGCCGCCGCCGTCGGTGCCGATGGCGATCGGACCGAGGCCGGCGGCCACCGCGGCGCCGGCGCCGCCCGACGAGCCGCCCGGCGTGCGCTCGGTGTTCCATGGATTGCGCGAGATGCCGTGCAGCGGCGAATCGGTCACGCCCTTGTGGCCGTATTCCGAACTGGTGCTCTGGGCGAAGACGATGGCGCCGGCCTCGCGCAGGCGGGCGACGGCGGGCGCGTCCGCATCGGCCGGTGCCTTGTCGCTGAGCTTGCTGCCCATGCTGTGCGCCCAGCCTTTTACGCGCACGAGTTCCTTGATCGATACGGGCACGCCGTCGAGCGGCGACAACGGCTTGCCCTTCTTCCAGCGCCGCTCCGAGGCGCGGGCGGTGGCGAGCGAGGCCTCGGCATCGATGCGGCAGAGTGCGTTGATTTGGAGACCGAGCTTCTCGGCCCGGGCCAGAACGGCCTTCATGGTCTCGACGGGAGAGGCCTTGCCCTTGGCGTAGAGCCGGGCGAGCCGGGCTGCCGTCGCTTGCGTGAGATCGGCGGTCATGGCGTGGCTCCGGTCGTTCGGGGGAGAGGCGCACTGTATCGGCGGGCGAGCTGCTCGGCCTGGTATTCGGCGCCCAGGGCCTGCTCGGTGCGGCCGACCCGGCGATAGAGGCCGGCCAGCGCCCGCTTGGTCCAGGGCACGGTCGGCCGTTCCTTCTCGTCGGCCTGCAGCAAGGCCATCGCCGCATCGTTCCACTCGGCGCGGATCAGGGCATCGAGATGGATCGCGCCAAACAGCGAGCGCTGCGCGATGCTGCCGCCGATCGATTGCAGGTGCGGCACCGCCTGGCCGAGCAGCCGCGCGGCCTCGGCATGTTCCCCCTTGGCGTGGGCCGCGAGCCCATGCGCCGCCGGCACGGCGCAATCGGCCCAGGCCTCGCGCTCGAACGGCTTGGCGCGCTCGGCGCGATCTTCCAGGCTCGCCAGCATCTCGGTGACGGCGCTTCCTTCGCCCGCTCGGGCGAGGCCGTAGAGATACTGCAGGTCGAGGAAGGGCGAGAAGTGCTCGTGCAGGCGCGGCTTGAGATAAGTCGCCACGTCGGCCCAGCGATCACCCACGTCGATGCCGCGCAGCTCCAGCCGCGCCAGCAGCGAGATGGCATTGATCTGGTCCTCGCAGAATTCCTTCCACACGCCCCACACGCGCGTGTCGTAGAGCGCCAGCGCCTCGTCGGTGCGGTCGAGGTCGATCAGGAACAGCGCCAGGTGCCACCAGTTGTGGGTGTACATGAAGGAGTTGCAGTCCTCCCAGGTGTCGGACATCTCCTCCAGGAAGGCGACACCCTCCAGCATCTTGCCGCGCGCTTCGAGGCAATGGGCGACGGCGTGGTGCGCCCAGGGATCGCGGCGATCCAGCGCCAGCCCCTTGCGCGCCACGGCCTCGGCCTCGTCGATGCGGTTGCACTCTTCGAGGCCAAACGCATACATCGCCCAGACGAAGCGGTTGTCGGCATTGGCCTTGGCGAGCCACTCGCCCACGTCGAGCAGCGTCTCGGCATCACCCCGGTTGAAGGCCAGGAGTTGGGCGAGCTTGCCGGCCAGCAGGTCGTGCGGCCACTCGGCGACGACTTTACGGAAATGCTCCAGGCTGCGGTCGTCGTCGCCCGCGACCCAGGCCTCGATGGCGGCGAGCCAGGCCTGCTCGCGCGCGTTGGCGCCGGCCGACATCGCCCGCGCGCGCGCGGCGTAGCGGGTCGCGGCGGCATGACCTTCCGGTGAGTACATGGAAAGGACGAGGCTGGCCGCCACCAGCGGCAGCATCAGGCACTTCTCTTCCTTGTCGGCGGCGGCGATGAAGTCGGCGAAGCGCTTGCCGAAGCCCAGCCATTCCTGCCTGACGAAATCCAGCGCCACGATTGCGCCGTCGTCGGCATTGCTCAGCTCCAACCCCTGCCCGTCGCGCGTCACCAACTGCCCCCGTTTGCCGCCGGGCGAGCTTCGCACGCCGCGCGGCGGCTGGTCGAGGGCTAGCTCCTCTCCAGCCCGTCCCGGATCAGGCCCCAGCGCATGGTCGTGCGTACCTCGATGGGGCGCAGGATCAGCCGGTCCATGGCCAGCCAGACGATGCCGATGGTCAGCATGCCGACGACGATGCGCGCCGACTGGAAGTACTGCTGGGCGTTGAAGATCGCGTAGCCCAGGCCGTCGGTGCTGGCGATCATTTCGCCACCGACCAGCGAGCGGAAGCCGAAGGCGATGCCTAGGCGGATGCCGGTCATCAGGTTGGGTAGGGTCGCGGGAAAGATCACATGCCGCACGACGGCGGCGCGGCCGGCGCCCAGGGTCTGCACGGCTTCGATCAGCACCGGCTGTACCATGCGGATGCCGGTCAGGAGATTGTGCAGCACCGGGAAGAAGATCGACATCACGATGATGAACAACACCGCGCCTTGGCCCAGCCCGAACCACAGGATGGCGAAGGGAATCCAGGCGAGGCCGGGAATAGCCTGCAGGAGGTTCACCAGTGGGTCGAAGAAGTTGCGGGTGATCTTGCTCAATCCCATCAGGTAGCCGAGCGGGATGGCGATGACGCAGCTGATGACGAAGCCCAACAGCAGGCTCTTCATGCTGACCCAGAGGTTGGACAGCAGCACGCCCGAGAGCGTGTCGGCCACGAAGGCGTTGGCGACCTCGAGCGGCGAGGGGAACAGCACGCGCGGCCAGATGTCGGCCGACGATAGCGCCTGCCACAACAGGATGCCGACGGCGAAGGGCACGATCTCGCTCGGCACGAAGTCGTGCCAGTTGCGGCGCTTGCGCGTTGCGATGGAGGTGACGGTGCTCATGCGTGCGCCTTGGCACCGCTCGAGTGGATGCTCTGCGTGAGCTGGTCGCGATAGGCCGCGAAGCGTTCGTCGCGCACCACTGCTTCCCATTTGCGCGGCCGCGGCAGGTCGATCGTGAGGTCGGCGACGATGCGGCCGGGCCGGCCCGACAGGGCGACCACGCGGTCCGACAGGAAGACGGCCTCCTCGATCGCGTGGGTGATGAACAGCACCGTGGTGCGCTCGTGCGCCGTGATCGCGGTCAACTCCTCCTGCAGGTGCTGGCGTGTCATGGCATCGACGGCGGCGAAGGGCTCGTCCATCAGCAGCACCGTCGGGTTGTTGGCCAGCACGCGGGCGACGGCGGCGCGCTGGCGCATGCCACCCGAGAGCTGGTGCGGATACTTCTTCTCGAAGCCGGTGAGACCGACCAGGTCGACGAAGCGCTGGGTGATCGCCTGGCGTTCGGCCTTGGCCAAGCCCTTGAGGCGCGGTCCGAACTCGATGTTGGCCTCGGTCGTCTTCCACGGCAGCAGGGCATATTCCTGGAACACCATGCCGCGATCGGCGCCGGGGCCGGTGACCTTGCGGCCGGATACCAGGATCTCGCCGGATGTCGGCCGGTCGAGCCCGGCCACGATGCGCAGGAAGGTCGACTTGCCGCAGCCCGACGGACCGATGACCGAGACGAACTCGTGCGCGCGCACCGAGAGCGACAGCCCGGTGAGGGCCACGACATTGTCCTTCTCGACTTCGTCGAAGTAGGTCTTCGATATGTCCTTGGCGACCAGGATATCGCTCATCGCTGCGGGCTCACTCGAGCAGCTTGGGATACTTGGCCTTGACCTCGGCCGTGACCTTTTCGAGGGCGGTGAGATAGGCCGCCGGCTTGATCGGGGCGGGGATCAGCTTCTCCGCCGCGAGATAGTCGGCCGTGGTCTGCAGCGACTGGCTGGTGAAAGCATCGATCAGCGGATTGTAGTTGAGCCACTTGAACGAGACTTCGACGATGCGCGGCTCGACTTTCAGGAATTCCGCCTCGATGACCGCGGCCTCCTTGGGGTTCTTGCGCACCCATTGCTGGGACTCCCACAGCGCCGCCACGGCATCGGCCACCTTGGTCGGGTTGGCGGCGGCCCATTTGTCGGTGATCAGGAACAGCCCGCCGCCCTGCACGTGCTTGCCGAGACGCAGCAGGATCACGCCCTGGCCGTCCATCTTTTCCTCGGTGAGCGTCAGGAAGGGTTCCAGGCCCGCCATCGCATCGACCGAGCCCGAGATCAGCATCTGGCCCATGTTGCCGTAGTTGGCATTGACGCGGTTGACCGCGTCGCGCGGCCGGCCGGCTTCCTGGATCAGCTGGTTGAGGCCCTGGGCCGGCGCCGTACCCTGCGGGACGGCGACCTTCTTGCCCTTGAGGTCCTTGGCCGAAGTGATGTTGGCGTCCTTGCGCACCAGGATGCCATACGAGTCGCCGCCCTTGGCGTACATCGAGTAGGCCTTGAAGGGCAGCCCGTTTGCCCAGGCGACGACGGTCGATTCGACGCCGCCGCCCGACCAGTCGACCTGGCCGGCGGCGAGTGCCTGGTTGGCCTGCACGCCCGTCGCGAGCGGCAGAACTTCGACGTCGAAGCCGTACTTGGCATAGATGCCCTGCTTCACGCCGACATAGAACGCGGCCTGCGAGGCGGTGGTCAGGATGCCGAAGCGGACCTTGACCTTGTCCTGCGCGGCGGCGGTGCCGGCGAGGAGCAGGACGCCCGAGATCGTGAGTGCTGCGCGTATCGCTTGTTTAAGTCTTCCCATCGTTTCCTCCTGTTCGTCCTGGTCGGCGCTTGGCCTCAGGGGCGTACGCCATATTTTGGTTTTGGCCCGAGTGTGGTGCGCAGCCGGGCCTGGGCTGTATCGATGAAGCGGCAGAGATAGGGCCGTGTCTCGCGCGGGTCGATGATCTCCTCCACGCCAAAGGCTTCGGCGGTGCGGAAGGGTGAGGCCATCGAACGCAGCTCGTCTTCGATCTCGCGTTCGCGTGCCTTGGGGTCGGCGGCGCCGGCGATGTCACGGCGGAACGCCGCCGCGACGCCGCCTTCGATCGGCAGCGAGCCCCATTCGGCCGACGGCCAGGCGATTTTCAAGTCGAGGCCGTTCTTGTCCGTCGTGCCCATGCCGGCCATGCCGTAGCACTTGCGGATCACCACGGTGTACATCGGCACGCTGGCCTGCAGCCCGACATAGACCGCGCGCATGCCCTCGCGCAGGGTGGCGGCGGCTTCGGCGTCGCGGCCCACCATGAAGCCCGGCACATCGACCAGGAACACCAGCGGGATGTGGAAGCAGTCGCACAGCTCGACGAAATGGACCTGCTTGCGCGCGGCTTTGACGTCCATGGCGCCGCCATAGACCATCGGATTGTTGGCGATGATACCCACCACCTTGCCGTTCATGCGGGCGAGTGCGGTGATCAGTGCCTTGCCGTAGGTCGGCTGGATCTCGAATACCGAACCGCGATCGACGACATGCTCGATCAGCTTGCGCATGTTGTAGGGGCGGCGGCGGTCGCGCGGCACGATGCGCAGCAGCTCGTCGTCGCAGCGATCGACCGGATCGCTGCTCGCCACTGCCGGCGGCATCTCCCAGACATTCGACGGCATATAAGAAAGGAAACGCCGCACCTGGGCGAAGCACGCCTCTTCGCTGTCGACGCGGTTGTCGATGGTACCAGCGAGATCGACGGCAATTGGGGGACCGCCGAGTTCTTCCTTGGTGAGCTTCTGGCCAAGCGAGCGCTCGACGACGGGCGGGCCGGCGGCGAAGACCTGGCTGATGCCGTCGACCATGACCGACCAGTGCGAAAGGATGGCACGCCCGGCCGGACCGCCGGCCGCGGTGCCGAGCACGGCGCAGACCACGGGCACCTTGCCCAGCAGTTCGACCGACCGTTCGAAGCCGTGCACGCCGGGGAAGACTGCGTGGCCGCGCTTGTTGATCGAGGTCACGCTGCCTCCGGCGCCATCGATCAGATTGACCAGGGGAATGCGGTAGCTCGCCGCGAGATCCTCGACGAAGCCGCCCTGGCCGCCCTTCTTGCGGTCACCCGACCAGCTCGAGCCGCCCCGGATGGTAAAATCCTCGCCGCCGACGGCGACCGGACGGCCGTCGATGTTGGCCAGGCCCATGACATAGGGAGCGGGCTGGACGCCGGTGAGCGTGGCGCCGTCGTATTTTCCCTGGCCGGTCAGCGAGCCGACTTCCTGGAAGGACTCCTTGTCGACCAGGCCTGCCACGCGCTCGCGGATCGTGAGACGACCGCGCTCGTGGTGCTTGGCCACCGCCTCGGGCCGCCCAGCGCCCTCGCAT
>Ga0194051_1000846_pt1 | contig 17107 bp, 15 predicted proteins | sample SepL2320m_MetaG_FD_161275 | JGI IMG/M metagenome (GOLD analysis project Ga0194051, IMG submission 161275) | Anoxic zone freshwater microbial communities from boreal shield lake in IISD Experimental Lakes Area, Ontario, Canada - Sep2016-L239-20m | ecosystem: Environmental > Aquatic > Freshwater >... | reverse complement strand
AGCGACAGGAGCACCTCGTCCAGGTTTCCACCGACCTCACCGGCTTGGAGCAGCGTGCAGTAGAGCTTGGAAAAGGCCTTGGGGTGCTTGGCACAGGCCACCGAGAGCGAGGAACCGTGCTCCAAGTCGAGACGCACCTGCGTCAGGATCCGGGCCAGCTCAGGGTTCTCGACCTGTGTGCCCAAGATGCCGAGTGAGCGCACCACCGACAGTCCCGAGTCCACCATGGTCGACAATTGGCGGGTCATGACGGCGATTTCGCGCAGTTTGATCCGGTCGGACAGGCCAGGAATCTTGATCTCGGTCTTCAGGTTGACCGCCGATTTCGGCGTCACGGAGATGGGCATATAGCCCATCTCTCGGAGTCGACGGACGACCAGCGCCATGCTGTCGCCGTCGAGCTGTCCTTCGACGAGCTCGCCGCCCTTGTCGCGTACCTTGTAGTCGAATGTCAGTGCCACGGTTCCCCGATTCGTTGTTCGGTGGTGCGATCAGCGGTCATCACAGATGTAGGTGGTTGCGGAGGTCCTCTTCGTTTGAGGATCGGTCGTAGGCGATGGACTCAGAAATGATGCCGCTCTTGACCATCTGGGCCAGGCCCTGGTCCATCGTCTGCATGCCGAAGGACCCACCCACCTGCATGAGCGAGTAGATCTGGTGGGTCTTGCCCTGTCGGATCAGGTTGCGGATGGCCGAGGTGCATACGAGTACCTCTGCACAAGCGGCCCGTCCCAGGCCATCGGCCGTAGGTACCAGCTGCTGGGTGACCACACCTTCGAGTGTCGAGGCGAGCATGACCCGGATCTGCTCTTGTTGCTGGGTAGGAAAGACGTCGATGATCCGGTCGATGGTCTGCGGGGCATCTTGGGTATGGAGGGTGCCGAACACGAGGTGGCCCGTTTCGGCAGCGGTCAACGCCATCGAGATGGTCTCGAGGTCACGGAGCTCGCCGACCAAGATGACGTCGGGGTCTTGACGGAGGACACGACGGAGGGCCTCGCCGAACGAGTCGGTGTCCTCGCCGATCTCTCGCTGGGTGATGATCGAGCGCTTGTGGCTGTGGAGGAACTCGATCGGATCCTCGACGGTGACGATGTGGAGCGGCTTCGTCCGGTTGATGATGTCCACCAGCGACGCCAACGTGGTCGACTTTCCGGATCCGGTCGGTCCGGTCACCAGGACCAGGCCTCGGCGCAGGTCCGTGAAGGACCGGATCGAATCGGGCAGTCCGAGGCTGGTGAAGACCGGCATTTCGTGCGGAATGGGCCGTAGGGCGGCCGCCACCGTTCCCCTCTGGAGCGCCACGTTGACGCGGAATCGGCCGACACCGGGGATGGTGTGGGAGGTGTCGAGCTCGTGCTCGGCTTCGAACCGCTCGCGCTGCGAGGCGGGCAGGATGCCGAAGACCATGTCGCGGATGGTCTCGTTGTCCAATGGAGGGCAGCCTTCGATGGGGCGCATGGCCCCGTGCAGGCGGATCGTCCCCGGCATGGCCGCCGTCAGGTGGAGGTCGGAGGCACCCACCGACACGGCATAGCGGAGCAGGTCGTCGATGTGCAGCGGCATTGTGTCGTTGGCCGCGGCCGCAGGTATGCCGGTAGTGAGCAGGTCCTCGACCTTGGCTGCACGTTCCCGCTTGTTCACGGGGGATGTCGTTCCCTCTTCTAGGTCCCCTAGTGCCACCTCGGGGCGGCCGAGACGCTGGGCAATGAGCACGGGGTCAGCCAGCACCGGATGGATCCGGTGGCCGACCCGCCCGGCGAGCTCGTCGACCTCATGAGGGCTCGGCGGCTCCGAAAAGGCGACCACCAGTGCCTTCCCGTCGAACTGGAGACCGATGGCGTCGAAGTCGAGGCCTACCGTCACGGGCACCGCCGCCACGGCGTCGGGGTGGGGAGTGAAGGCGTCCAAGTCGACGGCCGGGAGTTGCGCCAAGGTGGCCAGGGTGCCGACCACGACGCTGGGCAGGGCCTGGCCCCTACTGATCAACACGAAACCCAGACTCCGTCCGGTGGCTGCGGCCTCGTTGACCAGGGGCACCAAATTTGCCTCTGTCTCGTAGCCAGCCTCGACCATGGCCTGCGCCAGTCGGGTGTTCCACACGCCTCGCGTATCCGACGTCACCGATGTCATGCCACCACCCGCAGGACTTCCTCGAGCGTGGTCTGGCCGTCGAAGGCCTTTCGCAACCCGGCCTGACGGAGGGCGACCATGCCCTGGCTGACGGCAAGGCGATGGATCTCGTCCACCGAACCTCCTTCGATGATCATGCGTTCGACCTCCTCGGTCATAGGCATCAGTTCAGCGAGTGCGAGTCGACCGCGGTAGCCGGTCTGCGCACATGCAGAGCAGCCGACCGAGCGGTACACAGTGTTCAACGATCCGACAGCCTCGGCCTCGGCCAAGGTCCAGCCGGCGGCAGCCACATCCGCCTCAGACGGTTCATAGCGCTCCTTGCAGTGCAGACAGAGCCTCCGAGCCAAGCGCTGGGCCACGACACCAGAGATGGCCGATGTCACCAAGAACGGCTCGATGCCCATCTCGATCAGGCGCATCGGCGTGGCTGAGGCGCTGTTGGTATGGAGGGTGGCGAGCACCATGTGACCAGTGAGGGCGGCCTCGATGGCGATCGATGCCGTCTCCTTGTCTCGGATCTCTCCCACCAGCACGATGTCAGGGTCGGACCGCAAGATGGATCGAAGGGCGCTGGCGAAGGTGAGCCCAGCTTTGACGTTGAGCTGAACCTGGTTGACACCCTTCAAGGGAACCTCGACCGGGTCCTCGACGGTAATGATGTTCTTTTCCGAGGAGTTGAGCGCGGTGAGGGTGGTGTAGAGCGTGGTCGACTTGCCGGAGCCGGTCGGTCCGCTGACCAGGATCGTCCCGTATGGCTTGGTGTACAGCGACTCGTAGCGACCCAGCATCTCGGGGTCGAATCCGAGTTCAGCAAAGCCCAGGACCACGCTCGACTTGTCGAGGACCCGCATCACGATCTTCTCTCCGTAGATCGTCGGAAGGGTAGCCATCCGAAGATCGATCCCCTTGGCTCCCACGTTGAGCGAGATGCGACCGTCCTGAGGTACGCGGTGCTCAGCGATGTTCATGTCTGCCATCACCTTGAGCCGGGTAGTGACCGCCGCGGCGATGGACTTCGGTCCGGTCGACACGTCGTGGAGCACGCCGTCGATTCGGTAGCGGATGCGCAGATCGGTGGCCGTCGGCTCGATATGGATGTCGGAGGCTCGTTCGTTGAGCGCCTGGAGGATCAGGAGGTTGACGTAGCGGACGATGGGGGCCGTCTCGGTGACGGTCTGGATGTCGTCGACACCGCTGTCCTGGATGCCTCCATCAATTCCGAGCGAGGCCTCCATGGCCATGTCGGCGGCATCACCGCTGTTGAAGGCCCGCCCGATGTGTGCGCTGATCTGGGTCCGGGTGGCCACCACCACGATGAAGTTGGGGCCGAGGATGGTCCGGAGGTCGTCCATGGCGAAGACGTCGGTGGGATTGGACGCAGCGACCACAGGGACGGAGTTGTCCAGGGCGATCACCATGACGTTGTGGTGTCGGGCCGTCGTTTCGGGGATGACCTCGGCCACGGAAATGTCGACACCGACGATGTCGAGGTCTACGAATTGGAGGCCCATCTCTTCGGCCATCCCCCACATGAGGTCGGCCTCGGTGACCAGCTTCTGGTTGGTAAGGATCCGAGCGATGCTCAAGCCGGTCAGGTTGTGCTCTTCGAGGGCCAGGCTCATCGCCTCGAGGGAGACCCGGTTCCCTTCGACCAATGCCTTGGCCAGGGGCGGAAACCCGGCCGTGGCGGCTGCCGTGGCCTCATGGTCCTCATGGTCCTCAGGGTCCTCGGGGTGGAGGTCGTGATAGGTGGCCACCGCCTCGGCCACCAGGTCGGCCGCGTCATCTGGCGTGTCGCCTGCCCCTTCGGCCAGGATGCTGTCCACTTCGAGAGTCAGAGCCAGTGCCGCTAGTTCGTCGGCCGCTGGGGACGCGGAACCGTTGACATCATGAGATGGTGCCAGCGGAGCGGAATCGGCCGTGTCAAGCACTTCGGAGAGCGCCATGTCGAACGCATCGACTGGCGTTGGATCGGCGTTGCTGCTTGCGGGGACGACGGGGCCAGCAGACCACTCGAGGCCCTCCCCGAACATCATGTCGAGGTACCGGTCGATCTGCTCAGGGGACGCCACCACCGAAATGAAGTCCCGCCCCAAGAGGGCGCGGATGGAGTCTTGGGCAAAGAGATCGGAGGGGTCGGCGGTTGCAATCACCGGAGTCCCGAACTTGCGTTTGATGGCTACCACGCGGTGGTGGCGCGAAAGTTCGCCCGGCAGGATTGTGGCCGCGGCAGGATCGACGCCATAGGCGTCGAGATCGACGAACTCAAGATCGCGTTCGTTTGCCATGTATCGAATGGCCTCCACGTCGCTCATGAATCAATCATCGGCAGACTGCCGTCCAACATTGAATGAGATTCCCTGTGATCCACCCGCACTGGAGTCCGGGGACACCGGACCGTTGGCATTTCTGCATCGTTCGCCACCCTGTTCGCCGCCTGCCTGCCGCCGTGTGCACATTGCGTGCACGGCCACACCTGCCGCTAGGGATTCGGGCGACTCCGGTGAGACTCCTTCAATGGTAGGTGCTAGTGCCTCGTCTCCCGCTACTAATTCCGGGTGCGAAAAGGGTGCGAAAACCATTGGATGTCCCCAGGGACCACTAGGGTGAACCGCCACGCGACAACGAGAGGACGGACGCCAGGATGCACCTCACCATGTCGATCGGCGGCCGTGCATCCCCTTGTCATCGCGTGTTCTTCCCTGATTCGCCGTCTATTCCTGAAGTCCCTACCGGATCAGTCCCTACCGGATCAGTCCCTACCGGATCAGTCCCTACCGGATCAGTCCCTACCGGATCAGTCCAGTGAGATCAGTCCGGTGACCGGCTTGCGTGGAGAGCCCGAGTGGTTCGTGATCGCCGTCGCCGCCTTGTTCGGACTAGGCGTTGGCTCATTCCTGAACGTGGTGGTGTACCGCGTTCCGCTCGGCCTATCGGTGTCGAAACCCCGTTCGTTCTGCCCGACCTGTGATCGCCAGCTCTCGTGGTGGGAGAACGTCCCGGTGGCCTCATGGCTGGCCCTTCGAGGCAAGTGCCACACCTGCCACGAGCCCATCTCAGCCCGGTATCCCCTGGTCGAAGGGGCCACCGCCGCCGTCTTCGCCCTCGTGACTTGGGCCTGGCACGGCTCGCTGCTGTCTGGCGGCTACTGCGTCTTGGGTGCCACGGTGATCGCCGTGAGCCTGATTGAACTAGGTGGGCCGCGGGCGCCGCTGTCGGTGGGGGCCACGGGAGCGGCTCTGGGCCAGACGCTCATCATCGGTGCCGCCATGTGGCTCGACGCTTGGAGTGTGCTTGTCTGGTCGCTGGTGGGTCTAGTGGTAGCCACGGTCACCCTCGCCGTGCTGCGATCCCGCGACCCGGACTGCCGTGACCCTCGGGGTCATGGACGCACTCTGCTGGCTACCGCTGGCTGCTGGTTGGGCGGACTCGGCGCCGTCGCCGTGGCTGCAACAGTGGCAGGCCTGGTGGCCTGGATCCTCACCGCCTTCGCCTGTCTGGTGGTGCTGTGGAATCGACGACGGCGTCCGCTGGCGATGGAGTCGTCTGGTCGCAGTTGGGGGCGATGGGTCCTAGCCATCGCCTCGGTGCCCCTCGTCACCGGTCTGGCCGTCGCTATGGCTGTGTCCCTCGCCGTCGCCAGGTGATCCACCTACGATGGACGCATGGGAAGCGCCCGACCACGCCATCCCGCTGTGCAGGTATGACCGGGCTGATCGCGCCATGACCGGGCTCGAGTCGGTCTATCGGACAGTAATTGTGGACGATCACGAACTACTGCGGGCCGGCACGCGCGGAATCCTCGAGGATGCCTCGGGATTCGTGGTGGTAGGGGAAGCGGCCGATGCCGATTCGGCGCAGGTGGTCGTCGCTGAAACCCTTCCTGAACTGGTCATTACTGATATCCGTCTCCCGACGACCAATGGGATCGATTTGGCCGCTCAACTGGTCAACGACCACCCCGGACTGGTGGTAGTCATCTTGAGCGCCTACGACGACGAGCACTACGTCCGGGCCGCCTTGGCCGCCGGAGTATCCGGCTACCTGCTCAAGACCATGCCCAGCCACGAGCTCGTGACGGCCTTGCGCGACGCATGCGCCGGAGCCGGAGCCGGAGCCGGCCGCAGTACTCGGATCCCTCACGGTCGAGGGGAAAAGGATCTGTCCGCCCATGCAGTCGATCCCAGTGAGCAGCTCACCGCCCGCGAGACCGAGGTCGTACGCCTGGTCGCCCGAGGAATGGCGAACAAAGTGATCGCCCAACAGCTCAGCATCAGCCCCCGCACCGTCGAGGGGCATCTCAACCGCGTGTTCGACAAGTTGGGCATCGTGTCTCGCACCGAGCTGGTCCACTACGCACTGGCCAACAGCCTGTTCATCCGTGATCCCCAAGGCGGGCCAGGAGCGGACCCTGTGAGCGACACTCCATGACCGGTCCGGTCAGCGCTCTGCCACCAACGACGAGCAGCCTGCCTGCGGTGCCAACTCGAGGCCCCTCGGGGCCGCCATCGGCTATCGCTCCCTGGACGGACTCCCAGTTCTGGATTCTCCAGGTCGTGATACTGGCCCTGGTGCTGATCCGACTCGCCATGACGGTGTCGTTCGATCTGGCGCCCACCAACCTGGTCCTCGAGCTCTCCACCATCGCCATCTTCTTCGTCCCTGTGGTTATCGCCGCCCTTCGGTATGGACTGGTGGGAGGGCTGGCCACTGTCGCTTGGATCGCCGTGCTGTCGGTTCCCGGATTCGCCGAGGCGGCGAAGCACGGCGACATTGGCGCCCTGTGGGCCGAGGTGTTCCAGGTCGTCGTGCTTGCCGTGCTGGCTGGCCTGATCGGCCAGCAGGTATCAGCGGAGGCCACTTCTCGCGATCAAGCCGAGTCCGCCTTGCAGGCCCGCCTGCGCGCCGAGATGCTCTACGAGGACATCTTCGAGTCCAATCGATCGCCCATCCTCATTGTCGATGCCGACGGCTACGTCGTCGATTCCAACACCTCAGCGGATCGGGCCTTTGGGTCATCGACGCACGAGACTCGGCCTCTGGCGCCCGAGACGGCTGTACCGCCGCGCCGGCGCCTGGTCGATGTGGTGGGACCGGAGGCGGCCGCTGTCGTCCTGGCCCACCTGGTGTCAGGCGGTGGCCCATCCGGCGCACCGTCAGTCGCCACGCCGTCGGCCGCCACGCCGTCCGAGGATGCCGAGCACCTCGACGCCGAGGAGCGTGTCCGACCCGTCGCCTACGAAGTAGACGGGCAACCGGTCTTGTACCGGCCGACGGCAACCCTGGTCGGCTCAACCGGCAGCGACCGGCGCGTGCAGGTCATCTTCGAGGACGTCACCACCGAGACCCGCCGCCACGACCTGATGGAGGCATATGCAGGACAGGTGGTCCTCGGCCAAGAAGAGGAGCGGCGCCACATCGCCCAAGAGCTCCACGATGGACCGCTCCAGACGCTGATCCATCTGTGCCGACAGATCGATTCACTCGATGCCGCCCAGCGCCCGCTAGGCACGGCACCCCCCACCCTGGCATCGCTGCGCACCACAGTGGAGGAGACGGTCGCCGAGCTCCGGTCGCTCGCCAAGGGTCTACGCCCCTCCGTTCTGGACGATCTAGGTCTGGTGGCCTCTATCAACCAGGTGCTGACCGAAGCCACCGACCGGCAAGGGTTCCAGGGCCAGTTCGACGTGAGCGGTTCGGAGCGCCGGCTTCCCCCTGCAGTCGAACTAGCCCTGTTCCGCATCGCCCAAGAGGCGGTCACCAATGCGGAGCGCCATGCCACGGCCAGCCAGGTCACCATTTCGCTCGAGTTCGCCGACGACCGTTTGCGGCTGCGAGTCGAAGACGATGGCGTCGGGTTCGACCAAGAACACGAGATCCACCCAGAGGATGGCCACTCCCTCGGCCTTCCCGGCATGAGTGAGCGCGCCCGACTGGTGGGAGGACGCCTGAAAGTCCGATCCCAGCCTGGCCGGGGCACGAGGGTGGAGGTACAGGTACCCACCAAGGTGCCCGACATCGATTGACCAGGTCAGCGACCGCTTGACACGGACTTGCAGAGTGCCACAGGGTCAAAGGCGAGGGTGAGGGTGATGGTGAGGGTGGCAACTGTCACCCAACTGACATAGAGATTGTGACCGGATTTCCGCCAATTCATGTGATAATGCCGGGGTGGAAGAGATCCTCATCGAGTCGTGCCACAGCACGTGGATCATCGACAGGGAAAACTCGAGGTTCCGTCGGGTGGTCAAGTCGGCCCACCAGACCGGAGCGCCCGCTACTACCGAGTGGCGCCCGTGCTACGGCGTGGAGATCGACCCGCAGTCCGAGTCGTTCGTCGTTCTCCTGAATCCGGAAGGTACCCGGCTATTGCGGAGCTGGCGCCACGTGGAGCACTGTGCGCAGTGTGGTGGCGAAGCAACATCGGAGTTGTCACTGCGCGATCTGCGCTCCGCCATCCGCAGCTAGTCAGTTCCCACCACAAGATTCCGCTGGATGCAGTGGCCCCGGTCGGATGGCGACCTTTCCTAGAGCGAATGCTCGCGCTTCCACTGGCCTGAGCTGCCACCGGTCTTCTCCCACAGCATCAACTGGTCGATGCTCATGGTGCGGTCTGCCGACTTACACATGTCGTAGACCGTGAGGGCGGCCACGGCACATGCCGTCATCGCCTCCATCTCCACCCCGGTCCGGTCGATGGCCTCCACCTTGACTTCGACTTCCACGTAGTCGTCGCCGATGGTGAAGTCGACCTGGACCGATCCGACCAGCAGCGGTTGGCACATCGGGACCAGATCAGCGGTCCGCTTGGCGGCCTGGATGCCAGCCACCCGAGCCGCGGCCAGGACATCGCCTTTGGTAATGGCGTTGTTCGCCACCTGGGCCGTCGTCTCCGGTTTCATCGCCACTCGGCAACGAGCCAACGCTCGTCGCAGCGTCGCCTCCTTGGGCGACACGTCCGCCATACGGGTCCCACCAAAAGGGTCCAGGTGGCTCAAGCTCCGGTCGGTCACAGTGCGCTCCCGTCGATCACGTGGGCCAGTCTACGGGAGTCGGTGTCCATAGGACGGCATTGGCACTCGCTCAGGTAGACTGCCAGCCGAACGCCGACCAGGACCGGAAGGAACACCGCGCGTGCCCACCTACGAATACCGCTGTGAGAGCTGTGCGACGAACTTCGATGTCGTCCAGTCCTTCCACGATGACCCACTCACCGAATGTCCTACTTGCGGCTCGCCGGTTCGCAAGGTGTTCGGCAGCGTCGGCATCGTGTTCAAAGGGAGCGGCTTCTACAAGACCGACAGCCGATCGGGCAGCGGGTCCAAGTCGGGTGGCAGTGACTCCACAGCCACCATTCCGGCCAAGTCCGACACCGGCGGTTCCGGGTCGGGCTCTGACTCCGGGTCGGGCTCTGACTCCGGGTCGGGCTCGGGATCGGGACCGAAGGAGTCGTCGGGTTCCTCTGGTTCATCGGATGCAGGCAAGCCCGCCAAGACTCCGGCACCTTCATCACCGGCCAAGAGCAGCGGATCCGGTAGCTCCTCCACCTGATCGCACCGTCCATGGTCCACCGAATGCCTCGACATCTGGTGGCGCGTCTGGTGTTGCGTCTGGTGTTGCGTAAACCGAAACCCAACCGATGAAACCAGTCCAGGTCGGATGGCCACGGTAGCCATATCGAGGCACTGTCGACGTGGCGTACAAGAGGAAATATGTGCTGCGATTTGGCACATTGGTCCTGTACAGTTGGGACGATGGACGTAGCGGACCTAGACAGACTCCTCCTCAAGTTGGCAGAACTCGATGGTTCCGATCTCCACGTCAAGGCAGGCGCACGCCCCCGCCTACGGGTAGCCGGAGCGCTTCGCACACTCGACGACGAAGAGGCGTTCACCGCTCCGGAAACCATGCAGATCGCCGAGGCGATGATGACTGAGTCCGTGCTCGCCACGTTCCGCGAACGTCGCGAAGCCGACTTCGCATATAGCGTGCCTGGCACCGGCCGCTTCCGGGTGAACGCCTACTACCAGCGTTCATCGGCCGCCCTGGCCATTCGCCGGGTGCGCGCCACCCCTGCCACCGCAAAAGAGCTCGGACTCCCCGAGGTCGTTACGAAGTTGGCCGGGGAGATGCGGGGCTTGGTGCTCGTGACTGGGCCGACCGGGTCGGGCAAGACCACGACACTGGCCGCCATGATCGACCACATCAACCACCTGCGCTCGTGTCACATCGTGACCATCGAAGATCCGGTCGAAGTCCTGCACAAGGATGACCTGGCGGCTATCGACCAGCGCGAAGTCGGCTTCGACACGGACTCGTTCTCCTCCGCTATGCGGGTAGTGCTCCGCCAAGACCCGGACGTCATTTTGGTCGGTGAGATGCGCGACCAGGAGACAGTGGCCGCCGCCCTAGGAGCGGCAGAAACAGGGCACCTGGTCTTCTCCACCCTGCACACGATCAACGCCACTGAGACGATCAACCGCATCGTCGACTTCTTTCCACCGCACCAGCAGTCGCAGATCAGACTCAGCCTGGCCGGGTCCCTCAAAGGGATCGTCTGCCAGCGGCTGATCCCTACCGTCGAAGGTGACGGCCGGGTCCCGGCACTCGAAGTCCTAGTCGTCAACGGCCGTATCCAGCAGTCGATCATCGATCCCCTCTTGACCAGCGACATCGAGTCGATCGTCGCCGACGGGGACTACTACGGCATGGTGACCTTCGATCAGTCCCTCGCGGAGCTGCTCTCGTCGGGCCAGATCACCCTGGCCGAGGCCATGTCCACGGCATCCAACCCCCACGACCTGAAGGTGATGCTCGAGCGGAAGGGGATCCTCCAAACCGGGAACCTCGCCGCACAGTTCACATGACCGAATCACAGATACAGGTCAGACGCTCAAGGTGATGCCTCTCTCTTCCGATAGTTCAACTGTGGCCCACCCGGCCATGAGAAGCACTGAAACGCCACCAAAGACCGGAGAACGGCAATGCGGAACGTGACCATGCCATCGGCGGACGGTGTGCGAACTGCGCCCTCTGCGCCCCCTGCTCGCTCCGTGGCCGCCTCGGCGGATCACGTCGCATCTGGACCTGCCTCTCTCACCCTGACTACGACGGGAGCCCCCACATGGCACGCATGACGGTCGGCCTCGATATCGGCACCAGCGCAGTACGCGCGGCCGAAATCGATATCTCCAAGCCCATGCCAGTCCTCATGACCTACGGCCAGGTCGGTCTGCCGCCCGGCTCGCTGGTCGACGGCGAAATACGCGATACCTCGGCAGTGGCCGAGGCCATCGAAAAGCTGTGGAAGAACGGGCAGTTCAGCGGAACCTCGGTCATTGTCGGGATCGCTGGCCTCCGTGCCATCACCCGTGAGATCGACCTCCCCTACGTTCCTGACGACGAGGTCGACAGCGCCGTCAGGTTCCAGTCCGAGGAAGTCATCCCCTTCCCGCCGGACAAGACGATCCTCTCGTCCCAAGTGCTGGCCGACTACACCAATGAGGAAGGCGCAAAGATGCGCCGGGTCTTGGTCGCCGCCGCCCACGTCGACTTGGTCAACGGGGTCATCGAGGCCGTCGAGCGAGCCGGACTGACAGTAGAAGGCGTAGACCTCGTCTCCTCGGCACTGGTGCGGTCCATCGGTGCGAGCAAGGGCTCTGACCAGCCCGAAGCCATCGTCTCCATTGGTGCCGGGCTGACCGTGGTCGCCGTGCACCAATCTGGACGGCCGCAGTTCGTCCGCACCATTGGATCCGGTGGCAATGCCACCACGGCGGCCATCTCGTCCGCCCTCGACATTCCGATCGTCGACGCCGAAACCATCAAGTTCAAGTTCGGCGAAGACTCCTCCCAGATCCAGGCCGCCGAACGGATCGCCCAGCCCAGCATGCTGGAGCTGGTCGATGAGATCCGCAACTCGCTCCAGTACTTCGCCTCACTCCCCGGTCGACTGCCGGTGCACCGGGTGCTCGTCACCGGTGGCGGGTCCGAGCTCAGTGGACTGATCGCCATGATCGAGGAGCAAGTGCAGATCCCAGTGCACACCGGTTCGCCACTCGTCAGCCTGGACCTCACCAAGCTCGACATCACCCCCGAGCAGGCTGGCGAAGTAGCCCCTGTGCTGGCCACCCCGATCGGCCTGGCGTTGTCGGAGCCCGACAAGGCAGTCAAGAAGTTCAACCTGCTCCCACCTGAAGTTGCACAGAAGGCCAAGCTGAAGCGGATCCAGGAACGGACCCTGATCGGCTCCATCGTGGTGATCGCCCTCCTGGTTCTCTTCGGCGGTTGGAAGTTCCTCCAGGTCCACAACGCCCAGAGCGACGTCAACGATCTCCAGGCCAACATCGCCACACTCAATGCCCAGGTGCCGAAGTACGACCTGGTGGTGGCGGCCAACAACGCCTACACCAAGGGTCTGGCCCGAAGGGCATCAGTGCTCAATACTGCCGTGGACTGGCCGCTGGTACTGAACAGCCTGATCAGCATCACGCCGGCCAAGGCAGAGGTGCAGACCTTCGACGGATCGCAGCTCACCGCAGTGGCCGGTTCGACAACAGCACCTGCGCCCGGCGCCAAGTCCGATACCAAGTCGGCTGCCATCGGAACCATCAACATGCAAGTGACTGGTCCGGGTCCGAGCCTGTCCATTTCGGCTGCGTGGATCAACGCGGTATCGAAGTCTCAGTACTTCGCCAATCCGTTGCAGGGAGCGACCACGGTCAACCCCGACTCTTCCATCTCGTTCCCCTTCAACGTGTCGATCACACCGAACGCCGGTCTCATCAAGAATGCGAGCCTGAAATGAACACGATCCGCGAGTACCGCATGCCGTTGCTTATCGCTGGTGGAGCTCTCGTGGTGGCCATCCTGCTCTGGGTGGTGCTGATCTCCCCGCAGAATGCCAAGGTGGCCAGCCTCAAGGTCGAGACTGAGCAGCTGCAGGTCCAGGAATCGACGTTGCAGGCCCGGCTTACCGCGCTGCAGTCCGAGGGACAGAAGCTCTCGTCGAACTGCACCGACCTCGAGAAGATCACCACGGAGATCCCGTCGGTCCAGAGCCCGACCGACCTCGATGCCGAGGAGTCGAGTTTCGAGGTCCAGTTCAACGACCTAGCCGCTTCATCGGGGGTCAGCCTGGCCCAGTTCAGCGGCTTCGCCCCATCTGCTGCCTCAGCCGCCCGTCCCACCGCCGGGGTACCGGCCACTGCTGGAGTACCGGCCACTGCTGGAGTAACGGCCGTTCCCACCACGTTGACCGTCCAGGGGAACTACGGACAGATCACTGCCTTCGTCAACGGCCTCGACGGCTTCCCCCGGTTGTTCGTAATCCAGAAGTTCGTCCTGGCCTTCGGGGCGGCGTCCACGTCAGCATCAGGCGGTGCGGTGTCGAGCAGCGCAACTGGCGCAGCTAGTGCTACCCAGCCACCTCTGTGGATCGGCGGCCAGCAGACGTCGCCGTCCAACGGCCCTTACAACCTGCAGATCACCGGCTCGATCTACTACACCTCGGAGCCGAATGCCCTAGCCACATGCAGCAAGGCCAAGGCGGCCGAGGCCACCAACAAGTAGTCGCAGGCCGCGCTGCAGCTTGGGCTGCTGCGCGGGTCAAACGCCGCTGATCTGCATATCGCCAATGGCCAGTGTCTGGCCGGCGGCGATACCGGGGAGCCACTCGACGTCGGCTCCCACCGCCACCAAGGACAGCAGCATGCGCTGCAGGGTGGAGGCCACGGTGATCTCACGGACCGGCTCGGCCAACTTGCCGTCGCGGATCATGAGGCCTTCTGCCCCCACGGAGAAGTCGCCGCTGATCGGGTTCACCCCGGAGTGGACGCCGGTCATCGACTGGACGAAGAGCCCCTCTCCGACTGCGGCCAGCACCCCGTCCTCGTCGTAGCCCTCGGGTCCAGGGGCCAGGGTCAGCGCACGACACCCGGGTCCCGGGGTTCCGGCATAGCCACCGCGCACGGCAGATCCGGTGGAGGCCACACCCGACCTCGAGCCGGACACGGTGTCGTACAGGAATCCACGGAGGACACCACCCTCAATGAGGGCGTTGCGCCTACAGGCCAGACCCTCGGAGTCGTAGGCCGCCGCACCATAGGCACGGGGGTCGGTCGGGTCGTCGACCAAAGTAAGCCCCGGGTGGCCGACCTGCTCACCCACCCGTCCAGCAAAGATCGAGCGTCCTTTGGCCACTGCCTCACCGGACAGGGCCGACGAGACGATCGACAGGAGCGTCGTGGCCATCCTCCGGTCGAAGACAATGGTGGAGCGGCCCGAAGGACCCTTGACGGCCCCGAGCAGGCGCACAGCACGACTGACGGCATCAGTGGTGGCTCGCTCCGGATCGAGCCCGTCGAAGCCTCGGCCGACACTGAAGCCACCCCCGGTCTGGCTGGCATCGCCCTCGCCAGCGATCACACCGACCGACAGGTAGCCCGATGTCTTTCGGGTGGACGAGCGGATCCCGGTAGTCGACACCAGGGCGGACTCGGCCGCCACATCGCCGTAGTCGGCCGAGCTGACCTGGCGGATCCTGGGATCCGCCCCGCGGGCCTGGGCCTCGAGAGCGAGCGCCAACTCGATCTTTCTCGTGGTCGGCACCGACTCCAAGAGGTCGTCCCACAGGTCGATCGGCACCGCAGCCACACCGTCGGGAACGGCCAGCTGCACATGCTCATCCGCCGTGGCGAATATGGCGTTGTCCCTGGCCTCTGCCAGTGTCTCGCCCAGGACCGACTCGTCGAGCGAACCGGCCCAGGCAAAGCCCAACCGGTGGTCGACGATGACCCGGATGCCGATGCCCGCCGAGGTCGCCGAGGTGAGCGACTCCACTTCGCCCTCGTAGGCCCGGACCTCGGTCTCGGTGCCCCGGGCTACGTAGACCTCCATCTCCTCACCCGATCGGGCCCAGCCCGCCACCCGCTCAGCCAGAGCCACTAGTGCTTCAGGGTCGCCCGCTGACACTCGACCGGCAGTGTTGGTCTCTTCTGTCGTGGTGCTCACTCTGCTGTCCCGCCGATGGTTACGCCGGAAAGGCGCATGGTGGCCTGGCCGCAGCCGACCGGCACGCTCTGTCCATCCTTGCCGCAGGTGCCCGGCGTCATCGAGAAGTCCGTGGCCACGGCATCAATGCGCTGGAGGATCTCGGGGCCGTTACCGATCAGGTTGGCGTCGCGCAGTGGTTCGGTGATGACGCCGTCCTCGATCAGGTAGGCCATGGTAGTGCCGAACACGAAGTCTCCGGTGGTGGTGTTCACCTGGCCGCCGCCGAGCTTGGCCACATAGACGCCCCGCTGGGTCTGAGCGACGATCTCGTCAGCATCGTCGGTCCCGGGCAGCAGAAACGTGTTGGTCATCCGCACCATGGGAAGGTCCCGGTAGGACTGGCGGCGGCCGTTGCCCGAGGACAGGCGGCCCTCCTTACGGGCCCGCAGGTAGTCCCACAGGTAGTCGGTCAGGATGCCGTCTTGGATGAGCACGTTCCGCTGAGCCGGCCGGCCTTCGTCATCGACGCCGAACGTGCCCCACTCCGACCCGATGGTGCCATCGTCGACCAAGGTAACCAGGGTGCTGGCCACCTGTTGGCCTACCTTGCCGGTATAGACCGAGGCGTTCTTGACAATGTGATCGGCCTCGAGTCCGTGCCCGCACGCCTCGTGGAACAAGATGCCGCCGCTCCCGCCGGCCAGCACCACGGGGAGTTCGCCGGAAGGGGCCGGCCGGGCTGCCAACTTGGCCAACGCCTGGGCGGCGGCGGTACGGGCTAGTTCCTCTACGGATACTTCGTCGAAGAGCTCGAAGCCGAGCGTGCGAGCGGCCGTTTCGTATCCGGTCTGCATGCCGGTATCGCCTAGGGCCACGCACGATACCGAGAACCTGGTTCGGGCGGCCTCGTCGCCGGCCAGCAGTCCCTCCGAGTTGGCGATCAGTACCCGCCTCGTCGAGGTGCCGAACCCGGCCTGGACCTGAGAGATGCCAGCACCCGAAGCCCGGGCGGCCTCATCAGCCCGCTGCAGTAGCTCCAGCGCATCGGCCTTGGATCCGGTGGTGGGCGTGGCGCGCCCTTCCATCGACGATGACGCCGACCCGGTCAGTGCACCAGAAGTGACCGTCCGGGTGCCCCCTCCCCCGCTACGAGCCACTGCCGATGCTGCCTCGGCTGCCCGCATCAGGCCGCGTTCTGTCAGATCTGCAGTGTGGGCGAACCCGGTGGTCTCCCCGGAGACGACTCGGATGCCCGCACCTCGGTCGCGTCCCGACGAGAGCTCCTCGACACGGCCGTCGTCCAGCATGGCCGACGAGTTCACCTTGTCCTCGGCGAAGATCTCGGCGAACTCTCCGCCGTTGCGCAGTGCTTCGGAGAGCACCCGCTCCAGTACTGGGGTTTCGATCACGACGTCCTCCTCAGGTCCGCTGCTTGGCCTCTTTTGGTCTGACACTGCTGCTCGTACGCGTGGCTATGCGGCTTCGCATCGATTGTGACCGGTTGAGCCGGGTGGCCGACGCCGGTGTCCGTCGCGTAGCGTACCGTCGTGGCCCCCCGCACCGGACTGACCGCCCGAATCGAACTCGTAGTGACCGAGGAGGACACCGCTGAGGCCTTCCGATCGGGGTCAGTGCCGGTGCTGGCCACCCCCCGCCTGGTTGCCCTGTGCGAGGAGGCGAGTTGCCTGGCCATCGAGGGGCACCTGCCCGAGAACGGGACCACGGTGGCCAAACGGCTGCAGTTCGACCACCTGGTGCCTGTCGGCGTTGGCGGAACGGTGTGGGCTGAAGCCACGCTGGACCGCATCGAGGGCCGGCGACTGGTCTTCACCCTGTCCGTATCGGAGAGCGGTGGCCTGGTGGCCGCCGGCAAGCTGGTCCGGGTCATCGTGGACAGGAACAGCTTCCTCGATAACGTCCGCTAGGGGCGAAGGGGGGGCGGCGAGGGTGTCGTTCGGGTCACCATGGGCTGACCCTG
>Ga0194051_1000845_pt1 | contig 17109 bp, 12 predicted proteins | sample SepL2320m_MetaG_FD_161275 | JGI IMG/M metagenome (GOLD analysis project Ga0194051, IMG submission 161275) | Anoxic zone freshwater microbial communities from boreal shield lake in IISD Experimental Lakes Area, Ontario, Canada - Sep2016-L239-20m | ecosystem: Environmental > Aquatic > Freshwater >... | reverse complement strand
CCGTAGCCATTTGCGGTGCACTGAGCGTGGCTCGCGCCGGCCTCGATCGCGGCGATCGTATTGGCGATCGCACAACCTGTGTCGTCCTGACAGTGGATGCCGAGGCGAACCCCGGAGCGGGCCAATACATCAGCGACAATGGCCCCGATGCGGCTCGGCAGCATCCCGCCGTTGGTGTCGCACAGAACACCTACCGACGCACCGGCCTCGAAGGCAGTGACGAGCAATTTGACCCCGTAGTCGGAGTCGTTGACGTAACCGTCGAAGAAGTGCTCGCAATCAATGAAAACCTGACGGCCCTCACCGACGAGGTAGGCGACTGTGTCGCGGACCATCGCAAGGTTCTCCTCAGGGGTCGTGCGCAACGCCTCAGCCACGTGTCGTACGTCGGACTTCGCGACCAAGGTGATGGCGGGGGTCGAAGCGTCGAGAAGCGCGCGCACCTGCGCGTCTTGTCGAACGTCCACTCCCGCCTTCCGCGTGGCTCCGAACGCAACGAGTTGTGCGTTGACGAGAGTCAACTCGGTGCGCGCGCGCTCGAAGAATTCAGTGTCCTTGGGCAACGCTCCCGGCCAACCACCTTCAATGAAGCCGACCCCGAACTCATCGAGAAGCCGCGCGACCGCCAGCTTGTCGTTGACGGAGTAGGAAATCCCTTCCCGCTGGGCGCCATCGCGCAGAGTCGTGTCGTAGACATGGAAGTCGTCGGAGATTGCCATGGGAATTTCCTTCACGATGGTCGGACACGGACAAACAAAAAACCCCCCGCATGGGTGCGAGAGGCTGCGCGTCGGCGACGGGAGTCGCAGACGCGCTAGGTAATGATTGACGATACGAACATGTGGTCAGGATGCCACGGCGTAGGGCAAGAGCGGTAGTCAGGGTGCACCTCGAGAGATGTCGGGTCACAAATCGCCGCGTAAACTGACTCTCATGGAGGCGGATTCGGGAGCAGAGGTGTTGGGTGAGACTCCGTCACCGCAACCACCTACTGAGGTCCCCGTGCAGTGGCACCCCGCGTCGCCTGAGCACCACAAGCACGCAGCTCCTCCACCGGCCAGGTCTCGGTCGCAACTCGCAGTCATAGCCGTCGCCCTAGGGCTCACTCTCGCTGCGGTGACCGGTGGAGCCGCCTGGGGCGCGATCGCGTGGATGCACCGCGGAACATCTGCACCAAGTGCGGCCATCGCAGCTGGCGCTCCGACTGCAGGCACTGGCACTACACAGGCGGACGTCGTTCCCAGTTTGAGCGTCTATCCCGAGGCCCTGCCGGCCGCGAAACCGACTCTGCTGCTTGGGGATTCACTCGCACTCGATGTATACCCATGGCTGGCTGATCTGCTCCCCGACCGCTACGTCTCCTACGAAGCCAAAGTCGGTCGAACCACGTCGGGCACTGCGGCTGCACTAGCCAAGCTGACCGACCTCCCGCCTGTAGTGATCGTGAGCTCAGGAACCAACGACCCCAGCGCCAGCGCACTTGAAGCAGCAGCTAGCCAGATCCTCACCCAGCTTGGTGCCGATCGCTGCATAGTGTGGTTCGACGTCGCCCGTCCTGACAGCGCATACGCACCTGCCGCTGAACTCAACGCTGCACTTGCCCGCGTGATCTCGGGGCGAACGAACGTCCACATATTCGAGTGGAGCGCCATGGCTGCCGGCCATCCAGAATGGTTCGGCAGTGACGGCATACACCCGAACCAGGACGGCACCAAGGCTCGAGCGCAAGCGATGGCAGCGGCATCGCTTGCCTGTTCCCCGCTAGATCCCGCGGCGCCAGTCGCCAAGAAGCAGATCCTGCCCATGTCGATGTTCTGGGGCCCAGTGAGCCCCCACCCGGTAACAACCGGAGGTGGTGCTTCGACATCGGCGCAACCGAGCAGTGGGACGTCGGGGACGCCGGTACCGAGCGCAAACTCCGCCACACCGACGAGCCCACTCGCGCCTTCGCCAACTGCGAGCGACCCGGCGCCCACCGGCGCGCCATCGACTGCGCCACCACCGACCCCGTCACCGAGCGCAAGTTCATCCGGACCAGACGTGCCAATCGCCTAGTGGCGCAAGCAGGGACAGAGCCTCAGGGACAGAGCCTCAGAGACAGAGCCGCAGGGACAGAGCCTAAGGGACAGAGCCTCAGGGCGCAGTGACGATAGTGCGCAGCCAACCATGGGTATCGGCGGTGCGGCCGGTTTGGATGTCGAGTAAAGCCTCGCGTAGGCGCATCGTGATCGGGCCTGGCTCGCCATCTCCGACTGTCCAGGAGTGATGGGCGCTCTTGACTATGCCCACTGGGGTTATCACCGCGGCAGTGCCGCACGCGAAGACCTCAGTGATCTCGCCCGACTCATTACCAAGACGCCAATCCTCACGCGAGATGCGCTCCTCTGAGGAGGCATAGCCGAGGTCGTTCGACACCGTGAGCAAGGAGTCCCGAGTGATGCCTGCGAGAAGTGATCCGGTGAGCTCGGGGGTGACCAGACGAGCGGAATCCCCTGAGCCGTATACGAAGTACAGGTTCATGCCGCCCATCTCCTCGACGTAGTGGCGGCGGCCGGCATCGAGCCACACCACTTGGTCGCAGCCGTGGGCGGCAGCCGATGCCTGCGCTAGGAGGGACGCGGCGTAGTTGCCCGCGCACTTTGCTTCGCCGGTGCCGCCAACGGCTGCACGCACGAATTCGTTCGAGAGCCACACCGACACAGGGCGAACCCCGCGCGGGAAGTAGGCACCGGCCGGCGAGGCGATCAGCATGAACAGGTACTTGTTGGCCGGACGGACGCCAAGGCCCACCTCAGTCGCGAACATGAACGGTCGCAAGTACAACGAGTTGCTCGGGTCCATCGGCACGTATGCCTGATCGGTCTCGATAAGCGCCGCAATCGCGCCCAGGAACAACTCCTCCGGAAGAGGAGGCATCGCTAGCCGGGCTGCAGATCGGTTGAAGCGGGCCGAGTTCTGCTCAGACCGGAATGTGGCAATGGAGCCATCAGGTTGGCGGTAGGCCTTGAGGCCTTCGAAAATCGACTGTCCGTAATGAATGAAGTTAGTCGCCGGGTCCATGCTGATCGGGCCGTATGGGATCAGTTTGGCGTCGTGCCAGCCAAGTTCTTCGGTCCATTCGATCGTGACCATGTTGTCGGTGAAAACACGTCCGAAGCCTGGATTCTCCAGTACCTCAGCGATCTGCGAAGGCGTACGTGGGTTCAGATTCGGCATGTGTTCGATGGTCATGGTGGACATGGGCTGAACTTACCTTCCAGGGGAGGTCCGGTGCGAGACCTGTCGGCCCCGACCTTGCACGTGTTGGCTGGCGTCAGCCGGCAACGCGTGCGGCAAGAGCATCGCCAATTTCCGGGGTGGATCGCACCGACGTGCCGCGCTCGAGCAGATCGGCCGCGACCGCAGCCTCCACCTCTGCAGCAGCATCAGTCTCACCCAGGTGATCGAGCAGCAGAGCCACCGACATCACCGTGGCTGTTGGGTCAGCCTTGGCCTGGCCGGCGATATCTGGCGCGGAGCCATGCACGGGCTCGAACATGCTGGGGTTGGTGCGGCTCTCATCGATATTGCCACTCGCGGCAAGGCCGATTCCGCCCGCGATCGCTGCGCCGATGTCGGTAATGATGTCGCCGAAGAGGTTATCGGTGACAACAACGTCGAAGCGCTCAGGCGAGGTGATGAAGAACATGCAGGCCGCGTCAACGTGGCAGTAGTCCGTCTCAACGTTGGGGAACTCCGCGGCGACGTCATTGAACGTGCGCTGCCACAAGCCACCCGAGTGCACGAGCACATTGGTCTTGTGCACGAGAGTGACCTTGTTGCGACGTCGGCTCGCCCGTCTGAAGGCGTCACGGATGATGCGCTCGACTCCGTGACGGGTGTTGATGCTCTCTTCGGTCGCGATCTCTTGAGCAGTGCCACGTCGAAGGTAACCACCGGCGCCGGCGTAGGGGCCCTCAGTGCCTTCACGACAGACGACCATGTCGATGTGCTCGGGGCCTTTCCCTGCCAGCGCGGTCGCCACGCCGGGGTAGAGCTTCACCGGGCGCAGGTTGACGTGGTGATCTAGTTCGAAGCGCACCCGGAGCAGGAGTCCTCGTTCGAGTACGCCCGGCGGCACGCTGGGATCGCCAACTGCGCCAAGCAAAATCGCGTCGGTGCCACTGATCTCGGCGAGTACCGACTCGGGCAGGATCTCACCCGTGGCGTTGTATCGACGGGCACCTAAGTCGTACTCGGCGCGATCGAAGGTGAGGTCGTGTCGGGCGGCAACAGCATCGAGAACTTTGAGGCCTTCATGAACGACCTCAGTACCGATGCCATCACCGGGGATCACGGCTAGGCGATACTGCTTTGACATGCGCGAAAGAGTACGCCGCGTTCCATCATGTGACATCGACGTCCCACGATTCGAGACGCTGCGGCGTCCCCTGACGACGGAAGCCGCATTCCGCTGGTACCGTGGTCTCGATGACTCACGTGGCGCTCCTCCTTAGCGGCCGCAGCGGGGCCTAGAGACCGGCCTCCTCGCTGCGGAGTGCTGGCGTGCCGGTCGATCGACATCCGATCCCGGGCCCTCAGGGGCCGCCATCCTGAGCGAGGACACAGTGACCAGCACCGAAGGCAATACCAGCGATTCATCCCAGTACGTCATACGCACCGCCCAGAAGCCATCACCCATGGCCTGGCCGCGATACTCCCCCTTCACCCCCATCGCCCTTCCTGATCGCACATGGCCCGAGCGGGTCATCACTGCCGCGCCACGCTGGTGTGCGGTCGATCTGCGCGATGGCAACCAAGCGCTCATCGATCCGATGACCCCGGCCCGCAAGATGCGGATGTTCAAACTCCTCGTCGACATGGGCTACAAGGAGATCGAGGTCGGCTTCCCGTCAGCCAGCCAGACCGACTTCGACTTCGTGCGCCAACTCATCGAGGGCGAGCACATACCTGACGACGTCGTCATCCAAGTGCTCACTCAGGCGCGGGAGCACTTGATCGAGCGAACCTACGAGTCGATTGTCGGCGCGCCACAAGCGATCGTGCACCTGTACAACTCGACCTCGACCTTGCAGCGACGAGTGGTGTTCGGGCTCGACCGCGACGGCATCAAGGACATCGCCACGCACGGCGCCGAACTGTGCCTAAAGTACGCCGAGAACCTGATCGGAACCGAGGTGTACTTCGAGTACTCCCCTGAATCATTCACCGGTACCGAGCTTGAGTTCGCGGTCGAAGTATGCGACGCAGTTTTCGACATCTGGCAGCCCACGCCAGATCGCAAATCAATCGTCAACCTGCCAGCAACCGTTGAGATGGCCACACCGAACGTCTACGCCGACTCCATCGAGTGGATGCACCGCAACCTGGCCCGACGCGATTCACTCGTACTGTCGCTGCACCCCCACAACGACCGCGGTACCGCTGTGGCCGCAGCCGAACTCGGCTACCTGGCTGGAGCCGATCGCATCGAGGGCTGCCTGTTCGGAAACGGTGAGCGCACTGGCAACGTCTGCCTGGTCACTCTGGGCATGAACCTGTTCAGCCAGGGCATCGACCCGCAGATCGACTTCCGCGACATCGATGACATCCGCCGCACCGTCGAGTACTGCAACCAACTGCCGGTACACGAGCGCCATCCCTACGGTGGCGACCTTGTCTACACCGCGTTCTCGGGATCACACCAAGACGCCATCAACAAGGGTCTGGCAGCGATGGCGCGCGACGCCGAAGCGGAGGGCGTCGAGATCGACGATCTCCGCTGGGAAGTGCCTTATCTGCCCATCGATCCCAAGGATGTCGGGCGCACGTACGAGGCAGTGATTCGAGTGAACTCGCAGTCAGGTAAGGGCGGTGTCGCCTACATCATGAAGAGCGAGCACAAGCTCGAGCTACCCCGTCGGCTCCAGATCGAGTTCTCGCAGGTTGTTCAGCGAGTTGCAGATACCGAGGGTGGCGAGGTTTCTCCGACAGCGATGTGGGACTACTTCACCGACGAGTATCTGCCAAATCCCGCGTCACCATGGGGCCGCTTCGCACTTCGTTCAATAGCACAAGATTCCACCGTCGACGGCGAAACCAACGTGCGTGTGGTGATCACCGATCGCGGTCAAGAAGTCGCCCTAACCGGTAGTGGCAACGGTCCGATCGCAGCGTTCTGCGCGGCCATGTCATCGCATGGTGTCGACGTTCGCGTCCTTGACTATCACGAGCATGCGATGTCTGCAGGAGGCGACGCCGTGGCAGCCGCCTATCTCGAATGCGCGGTCGACGGACGGATCCTGTGGGGTGTAGGCATTGACCCTTCGATCGTCACATCATCGCTCAAAGCCGTTGTCAGCGCCGTGAATCGAGCCGAGCGCGACAGCGCGATCGAGGACTAGTAACACGCAACAAATCGAGGCTCCCGAAGTAAATTCGGGAGCCTCGATTTGCGTTTAGGTACTCAGAGGTCGAGATCGACCGATCGCGCTGAGATCGCACCAATCGCTGCTTTGACCTCGGCGAGAACCTCATGCGGAATCTCGGAGTCGACGGTGAGAGCGATGAGCGCCTCACCTCCAACCTCGTTGCGGCTCACCTGCATGCCGCCAATGTTGATGCCAGCGTCTCCGAAGATGCGCCCAGCGATACCGACCACACCGAGGCGATCGGCGTAGCGGACGAACGCCAGGTGCTCACTCATCGGGACGTCAATGCCGAAGCCGTCGACCTCGACTAGTTTTTGTAGGTTGCGCGGGCCCATAACGGTGCCGCCGACTACCACCGTATGACCGTCGGACAAGGTCAGGTTGATCCGCACGAGGTTACGCCAGTTTGGACTCTCAGTGGACGTTGTCAGCGAGACTGCGATGCCGCGTTCAGCCGCCAAGATCGGAGCGTTGACGTAGGAGACCGGATCATCGACGAGAACCGCGAAGACACCCTTGAGCGCCGAGAGTTCCAGGATTCGAACGTCATGCTCAGCGACTTGACCGAGCACCTCGACCTCAATCGCTTCGAGTGCTGCGGTCGCGAGCGAGCCAGCAACCCGACCGAGGTTCTCGGCCAACGCGATGCCTGGCCGAACCGCCTCATCGATCGGGCCACCCTCGACGTTGACAGCATCAGGTACGAGTTCTCCGGCCAGCGCCAAACGGACTGAACGCGCAACGGCGATGCCCGCCTTTTCTTGCGCCTCATCGGTGGATGCACCGAGGTGGGGCGTTGCAACTACGGAATCGAACTCGAAGAGAGGTGAGTCGGTGCAGGGCTCAGTGGAGTAGACGTCGAGGCCCGCGCCAGCGACCCGGCCCTCCTTGAGCGCTGAATAGAGCGCGCCCTCGTCAACGATGCCGCCGCGAGCCGCATTGATGATGCGAACGGTCGGCTTGACCTTGTGCAGCGCGTCTTCGCCGATCAAGCCGACAGTGTCAGGGGTCTTGGGCAAGTGAACGGTGATGAAGTCAGACTCGGCGAGGAGCTCGTCCAGGCTCACCATGCGAATGCCCGCTTGCGCGGCGCGAGCCGGCTGAACGTAGGGATCGTAAGCAATCATCTTCATGCCGAACGCCGCAAGCCGCTGCGAGACAAGCATTCCGATGCGTCCAAGACCCACGATGCCGACGGTCTTGTCGACAAGTTCAACGCCGCTGTACTTCGACCGCTTCCACTGACCGGCCTTGAGTGAGGCACTGGCCGGGGCGATGTTGCGAGCGGATGCGAGCAGCAAGCCCACAGCGAGTTCAGCCGCTGAAGTGATGTTGGACGTAGGGGCGTTGACGACCATGACACCAGCTTTGGTGGCCGCCTTTACATCGACGTTGTCGAGGCCCACTCCTGCGCGCGCCACAACCTTGAGGCGCTTCGCCGCGTCGATTACCTCAACGTCGACCTTGGTTGCCGACCGTACGAGGAGGGCATCGGCATCAACGATGGCCGCGAGGAGTTCGGCGCGGTTCTCACCGTCGCACTGGCGGATGTCGAAGTCGGGGCCTAGCGCGCTAACGGTGGCGGGCGATAGTTCTTCGGCAATCAGGACGATTGGCCTTGTCACGGTGTGCACCTCGGAGGCGGGGTCGCGGGTGGGTGGTCAAAGTCGTTGGGCGAATTCTAACGAGAGGCTTGTGCACGCCTTCACTAGGTCCACATGGTGGAACAGAACGCGATGGGGTCCCCTGCCTTCCCAGCAGAGACGTCGGATCGGCCTTCGGGTTTGGGGCGCTTTGGCGCCGCAAACCCGAAATAACAAGGTGCCCCAGGCTGCGCCTAGCGCAGCCTGGGGCACCTTGATGGTGAAAAAACGCGGGTTAGCGGGTGGCGGTGCCTTCTACGTAGTCGTCGTCGCTCTTCTTGACCCAGGCCATCATGGCGCGAAGGTCGCGACCGACACCCTCGATGGGGTGCTGCTCGCCTTTGGCGCGCAGTGCCTTGAACTCCGGAGCGCCGGCGTCCTGATCATCGATGAAGCGTTGAGCGAACTTACCGCTCTGCACGTCGGCGAGAACAGCCTTCATGTTCTCCTTCACGCTCGGGTCAATGACACGCGGACCCGACACGTAGTCGCCGTATTCAGCGGTGTCGGAGACCGACCAGCGCTGCTTGGCGATGCCACCTTCGTACATGAGGTCAACGATGAGCTTGAGCTCATGCAGGCACTCGAAGTAAGCGACCTCGGGCTGGTACCCAGCCTCGGTGAGCACCTCGAAGCCGTACTGCACCAACTGCGACGCGCCGCCGCAGAGCACGGCCTGCTCGCCGAACAAGTCAGTCTCGGTCTCTTCGGTGAACGTGGTCTTGATACCACCAGCACGCAGACCGCCGATGCCCTTGGCGTACGAGAGCGCAAGCTCCCATGCGCCGCCCGTGGCATCCTGCTCGACCGCGACGATCACCGGAACACCACGGCCAGCCGCGTACTCGCGACGGACGAGGTGGCCTGGGCCCTTGGGAGCGACCATGATCACGTCGACATCGGCCGGAGGCACGATGTAACCGAATCGGATGTTGAAGCCGTGCCCGAAGACCAGAGCCTTGCCAGCAGTCAGGTTGGGCTCGACCGACTCCTTGTACAGGTGACGCTGCTTGTGGTCGGGGGCGAGGATGACGATGACATCAGCCTCGGCGCACGCCTCGCCCGGCGTGAGAACGCGCAGGCCCTCGGCCTCAGCCTTGGGACGGGAGGCACTGCCCTCAAGCAGGCCGACTCGCACGTCAATACCGGAATCACGCAGGTTCAACGCATGGGCGTGACCCTGGCTTCCGTACCCGAGGACCGCGACCTTGCGGCCAGCGATGAGCGAGAGATCGGCGTCGTCGTCGTAGAAAAGCTGTGCCACGGTGGCGCTCCTAGCGAATCGGGGTGTGTTCGAAGTCTGACAGGGACGAAATCGAGAGTGTTGATCGGGTGGGGTCAGGTCGGACGGTCGCCTGAACGGACGCTGCGGTCAGAGATCGAACGAGAGCCGCGACCGATTGCTACTAGGCCTGACTGCACAAGTTCCTTGATGCCGAATGGTTCAAGGATGCGAAGGAAGGCTTCCAGCTTGTCACGGCTTCCGGTGGCCTCGATGGTGACCGAATCGGTGGCCACATCAACCACTTTGGCGCGGAACAACTGCACCGTTTCAAGGACATGCGAACGAGTGTCGAGATCGGCCTTGACCTTGACGAGCAGCAACTCACGCTGCACGGCCTCCGGATCGAGTTCCACGATCTTGAGGACGTTGATCAGTTTGTTCAGCTGCTTGGTGACCTGCTCGAGGGGCAACTCGTCAGCGTTGACCACGATGGTCATGCGCGACACGCCCTCGTTCTCAGTCGGACCCACCGCGAGTGACTCGATGTTGAAGCCACGGCGGGAGAACAGGGCCGAGATTCTGGCTAGCACGCCTGGTTGGTCTTCCACCAGAACGGACAGTGTGTGACGAGTCATCGGTTATTCCTCACGATCCCAAGAGGGGGCAAGGTCGCGGGCGACCTTGATGTCGTCGTTACTCGTGCCAGCGGCGACCATCGGCCACACCATGGCGTCCTTGTGCACGACGAAGTCGACAACCACAGGTGCGTCGTTGAGTGACATCGCCTTTTCGATCGTTGCATCCACCTGATCTGGTGACTCGCAGCGCAAGCCGTGGCAACCATATGCGTCAGCAAGCTTTACGAAGTCCGGGATTCGGTGTGAATGCAAGTCAGTGTTGGAGTATCGCGATTCATAGAACAGGGTCTGCCACTGTCGGACCATGCCCAACGAGGAGTTGTTGATAATCGCGACCTTGATCGGGATCTCATTGATCGCGCAGGTAACGAGTTCCTGATTCGTCATCTGGAAGCAGCCATCACCATCGACTGCCCACACCGTTTTGTCAGGGCAGCCAACTTTGGCCCCCATCGCCGCGGGCACGGCATAGCCCATAGTCCCTGCGCCACCTGAGTTGAGCCAGGTGCCAGGGATTTCATACTTGATGAACTGCGCGGCCCACATCTGATGCTGACCGACACCAGCCGCGTAGATCGCCTCCGGGCCTGCGATGAGGCCGAGCCGTTCGATCACGAACTGCGGTGACAAAGTGCCATCGGCTGGGAGGTCGTAGCCAAGTGGATAGGTGGACTTCATGTGGGCGAGCAGATCTGCCCAGGCCGCGTAGTCGCCGAAGTTGCCAGAGTCGTGCTCGGCCTGGATCGCGATGATGAGATCGTTGATTACCTCTTTGGCATCGCCAACGATTGGCACATCGGCAACGCGGTTCTTCGAAATCTCAGCAGGGTCGATGTCAGCGTGGATGATCTTCGCGCCCGGCGCGAACGTGTCGAGGCGTCCTGTGACTCGGTCATCAAAACGAGCGCCGAGTGTGATCAGCAGGTCGCTCTTCTGCAGAGCCCCCACCGCCGACACAGATCCGTGCATGCCAGGCATACCCATGTGCAGTGGGTGACTGTCGGGGAAGGCGCCTCGAGCCATCAGCGTGGTGACCACCGGAATTCCGGTGAGCTCGGCCAGGCGCAGCAACTCAAGGTTGGCGTGCGACTTGATGATGCCGCCGCCCGCATACAACACCGGACGCTTGGCCTCAACGATCATGCGGGCCGCTTCACGGACCTGCTTGGCATGCGGGCGAGTGACCGGGCGGTAGCCAGGCAGATCTATCTCGGTCGGCCACGTGAAGTCGGTCATCGCCTGCAAGGCGTCTTTGGCGATATCGACCAGCACCGGGCCGGGTCGACCGGTGCCAGCGATGTGGAACGCCTCGGCGATGGCCCGCGGGATGTCCTCGGCGTGGGTGATGAGGAAGTTGTGCTTCGTGATGGGCATCGTGATGCCACGGATGTCGGCTTCCTGGAAGGCATCGGTTCCGATCGCCTTGCTCGGCACCTGTCCAGTGATCGCAACTATCGGCACAGAATCCATGTACGCATCTGCGATGGGAGTCACCAAGTTGGTCGCGCCCGGCCCTGACGTGGCCATGCACACACCAACACGACCGGTCGCCTGCGCGTAACCCTCGGCCGCGTGGCCGGCGCCCTGCTCGTGGCGAACCAAGATGTGGCGCACCTTCTCGGAGTCCATCAGCGGGTCGTATGCGGGCAGAATCGCACCGCCCGGGATACCGAAGACGACCTCGACGCCCGCGTGCTCCAACGAGCGAACAAGGCTCTGGGCACCGGTGATCTTGTCGGTCATGGCTGGTTCCTCTTTTGGGCTGTCGGGACAGTCGGACTAGGTCGAGCGGCTTACCGGGTAGAACTGATGGCCAGGTACTGCGGATAGTACGGGTTGGGCAATGAAAAACCCCTCGGCCCGTTGAGGCTTCGAGGGGTGGCGCACAGGCGACGAGGGTTCGTCAGGCTGCGCGCCCACGAACTACAACTACCAATGCTTTGTACACGTGACTACGGTCGCGCCGGTCAGCCGCTGTGTCAAGTGGTGACACAGCAGATCTCAAGATCCGAGACGACAACTCACCATCGTCTGGCGTAGTGGCGCGACTGCAAGAAGGCGTACCGAAGTCACGGAGGTTCGGCACACAAAGCGGTCCTTAGTCGCAGACAGCACCGTAACGAGCCGAGCCCACGAGCTTGGCGTACTTATAGAGGACACCTCGCATGTACTTCGGAGCAGGCGCGACCCAACCTTCGCGCCGCGCTTCCATCTCCGCCTCGTCGACTAATAGGTCAAGAGTGCGCAGCCCGACGTCGAGCCTGATGCGGTCACCATCGCGGACGAAAGCGATGGGTCCACCATCGGCGGCTTCGGGTGCAACGTGTCCGACGCATAGGCCGGTGGTTCCACCGGAGAAACGACCATCGGTGAGAAGCAAGACGTCCTTACCAAGACCGGCACCCTTGATGGCGCCGGTGACCGCGAGCATCTCACGCATACCTGGACCGCCCTTGGGCCCTTCGTATCGAATGACCATGACGTCGTGCTTGTTTAGCGTGCCGTCCGCGACCGCCTTCATCGCCGCGGCCTCACCTTCGAAGACACGCGCGTTGCCTTCGAATACATCAGCATCGAAGCCGGCCGTCTTCACGACCGCGCCATCTGGTGCCAGCGAACCGTGCAGGATCGAGAGCCCGCCAGTGGTGTGGATCGGGTTGCTGAGGGCTCGCAAGATCTTGCCGTCGGGATCGGGCGGGTTGATGGCGGCCAGGTTCTCGGCCATCGTCTTTCCGGTGACGGTGAGGCAGTCGCCATGGAGTAGCCCTGCGTCGAGAAGCGCCTTCATGACGACAGGTACGCCACCGATGCGGTCGACGTCGCTCATGACGTACTGCCCGAACGGCTTCACGTTGGCGAGGTGCGGCACGCGATCGGCGATGCGATTGAAGTCTTCGATCTCCAGTTCGACGTGAGCCTCGTGTGCAATGGCCAGAAGGTGTAGGACCGCATTGGTTGAACCACCGAGAGCCACCACGACAGCAATCGCGTTCTCGAGCGACTTGCGAGTGATGATGTCGCGCGTGGTAATCCCTTGGCGCAGTAGCTCAACAACGGCCTCGCCGGACCTGCGAGCGTAGCCGTCACGACGACGGTCCACCGCGGGCGGTGCCGCCGAACCAGGCAGTGACATTCCCATGGCCTCCGCCGCCGAAGCCATGGTGTTAGCGGTGAACATACCGCCGCAGGCGCCTTCCCCCGGGCAGATGGCTCGCTCGATCTCGTCAACCTCGGCGCGAGTGATCAAGCCGCGGGCACACGCGCCCACAGCCTCGAACGCATCGATGATGGTGACGTCCTTGTCGCCCACGCGTCCGGGCAAGATCGATCCGGCATACATGAACACTGCCGCGATATCGAGCCGAGCGGCGGCCATGAGCATCGCCGGCTCTGACTTATCGCAGCCTGCGAGAAGCACGCCACCGTCAAGGCGCTCAGCCTCGAACACTGTCTCCACGGAGTCGGCGATGACCTCGCGGCTAACCAGCGAGTAGTGCATACCGATGTGACCCATCGAGATGCCGTCGGACACCGAGATAGTGCCGAACTCAAGGGGGAAACCGCCGGCGGCGTGAACGCCATCCTTAGCCGCATCGGCCAACCGGTCGAGGGAGAGATTGCACGGGGTGATCTCGTTCCAAGACGAGGCGATTCCGATCTGGGGCTTGACCCAGTCGTCGTCACCCATTCCGACCGCGCGCAGCATGCCGCGTGCGGCTGCGCGCTCAAGGCCATCGGTGACCATACGGGAACGGGGCTTGATGTCGTGCTGCTCTGTGCTCACGGGGTTCAGCGTAACGATGCAACGAACACCAACGCGCGGGCCATGCCGTTTCGGCCGTTACAGCCCGACTGGGCGGGCGATGACGTTGGCGAGTGGCTCGCCAGCTTTCCAACGGCGCAGTTGATCCGTGACGAGTCGTTGTGCACGAGGCAGGAACGCGGTCGTACTTCCTCCGACATGCGGGCTGATCAGAACGCCAGGTGCCGTCCAGAGTGGATGCCCAGGAGGTAGTGGCTCAGGGTCGGTGACGTCAAGGGCCGCGCTGATTCGTCCGGTGCGCAGTTCGGCCAACAGATCGTCGGTGACCACGATGACGCCCCTGGCGACGTTGACCAGCAAAGATCCGTCCTTCATCCGGGCCAGGAAATCAGCGTCGATAAGGCCTGTGGTGTCAGCCGTTTGGGGCATTGTAACGATCACGACGTCGGCCTGCGGGATCAGGTCGGCGAGCTCGGACTGGGCGTGGATGACGCGGCCCTGCTCGTCGACTCGTGCAGTCTGCGCGACTCGGATGATCTCAACCTCGAAGCCCGCCAAACGCTGTTCGGTGGCACGACCGATGTTGCCGTACCCAAGGATCAACACGGTGCGATCGGCGAGTGCCCCCGTCGTCTCGTGGAGCCATGCTCCCTCCGACGCCACTCGCGCGAAAACGTCTAGTTCACGCAAACGTGCCAGCGTGAGAGCCACGGCAAGTTCGGCGGTCGAGGCGTCATGGACTCCGGCTGCATTACACAGTGTCAAAGGGAATGACTCGTCATCGCGTATGAACGGCCACACCCCATCGACGCCAGCCCACAGACTTTGCACGATCTGCACGCGCGGCATCAATGGAATGAGTGCCAGGCAGCGCCGGCCACCCTCATAAGGCGCCACGTAGAAGACCACTTGGTCGAGCATCTCTTGACTGGGCGCGGGGTCGTCCTTGTCGAACACCACAACATTGAGGCCGCGTGTGGCATCGCCCAATGCTGTGGCGTGATCAGCCCAGGGTAGGAGTACGAGATCGCTCACAAAGCGGAGGCTATCGGTCCAGGGCTGCATTCACCGCTAACCTCACCCCATGAAGCGGCGCGATGTAGCAATGCGGCCAGCGGCAGCTGATATCTGATGACTGATGTTGGTGCTGACGACCTCGCCGTGTACCTGCCCGACGTCATAGTCGGCTTGCGACTCAACCTCGTCCTACTCAGTGTCGCGCACGTTCTCAGTCGCGACGGCACGCAGACTCCGGTGCCTCTCGGCTACCCAGATCCGACCGATGTGCTGAACCCAGCGTGGTCACCGATAGGCCACCGAATACCTCAACTTCGCTCAGACCCGACAGTGAATCCGTGGTTGATCCGACTCGCGGTCACTCGTACTGTCGAACCGAAGATCGTGGGGCTCATCAACTTTCATGATGCGCCCGATGAGCGCGGGTTCCTCGAGATCGGCTACAGCGTGATCGAGGAATATCGACGCCAAGGGTTTGCACGCGAGATGGCCCATCTGATGTGGGCTGCAGCCGGCAAACACCCTGCGGTACGGGGATTTCGCGCGAGTGCGAGCCCCGACAATAAGGGTTCACTTGCGATCATTCGTGGTGCCGGCCTGCTACACGTCGGCGAGCAGGACGATCCCGAAGACGGTCTTGAATACGTTTTCGAGTGCACGGTGGCCGACTACGTGCCAAGAATGCCAGTCAGCTAGGCGTTGACACTGGACATGTCGGTGTAGCGATCCCCGCTAGCACTCCCATGTGGGGTTGCCTCATCGATCCGAGCGAGATCGTCGGAAGAAAGTTCGACGTTGAGTGCGGCGATGTTCTCCTCCAAGTACTCGATTCGCTTGGTGCCCGGTATCGGCACAACGTCGTCGCCTTGGGCTAGAACCCAGGCGAGTGCAAGCTGGCCTGCAGTGACGCCCTTCTCCGACGCGAGCGAGTCGATGCGCTCGACCAAGGCCAGATTCTGCGCGAAGTTCTCAGCCTGGAATCTTGGCGTGACGCGGCGATAGTCATCGGTGGCGAGGTCGTCGATTGTGCGGATTCGGCCCGACAGCATGCCTCGGCCCAGGGGCGAATAGGGAACAAAGCCGATGCCCAGTTCGCGAACGGTGTCGAGTACCCCGTTGGTTTCGGGGTCGCGCGTCCACAGCGACCACTCTGACTGCACGACCGCGATCGGATGCACTGCATGGGCCCGCCGGATCGTGTCGGGCGCAGCTTCGGATATGCCGAGGTAGCGCACCTTTCCGGCGGCAACGAGTTCAGCCAGCGCTCCCCACGTCTCCTCGACCGGAACTTTGCGGTCGACGCGGTGCTGGTAATACAGATCGATGTGATCGACACCGAGTCGCTGAAGTGAAGCGTCACAACAACTGCGCACATAATCAGGCCGCCCGTTGACTCCTCGCCACGAACCGTCGGCCCCACGCTCGTTGCCGAACTTGGTTGCTATGACTACGTCGTCTCGACGATTTGCGATGGCTTGACCCACGAGGGTTTCGTTGGTGAACGGCCCATAAATGTCGGCGGTGTCTAGCAGCGTGATCCCAAGATCGAGTGCGCGATGAATGGTGCGAATCGAGCGCTCATCATCGCGATCGGCGTAGAAGTCGCTCATCCCCATGCAGCCAAGGCCCTGCGCGCTGACTACCAGTTCGGCGCCAAGTTTGCGTTGTTCCACTGTGTTCCCCCTACTTCGCAGTTACCTTTCTGCAGGTTACCCGGCAGTTGATTCCATGGCCTTCCAGGCCCTTGATGCGGCACCCGCTCGGTGCGCGGACTGTCATTTCGATACCCGAAGTCCACGAAGATGATACGCTCGAAAATAGTTGTCCCCATTGGGTTTTCTGGGTTTACAACTGTCGGTAGCCCATGCCATAATAAGACACATGTACGATGGTCGAGTTACCCTGCGAACCCAGTTAGCCGACGCTGTTGCCACAGCAGCCGCTACTGCTGCGTTGATCGCTGAGCTCACTGCAGCAGGTGGCTTCGACGAGTGCGCTGATGTCGCCGTTCCTGACCTGATCGCCTCTCTGGTGGGTTCGATTGATTCGATGTCAGCAGCAGTCTCGGTGGCAGTGCATCGCGTTGACCGGTGTGGAGTCCTACGCGGCCAGGGGTTCGCCTCGACGAAGTCGTGGCTGGGATCGGCGTTGCGGTGGGATCGACGCCACTGCGCCTCGACTTTGCGTACTGCGCGATTGTTGGGGACCTCGTTTACTGCGACCCGTGATGCGTGGCTACGCGGCGACATTCAAGCCGAGCATGCCACCGTGATCGTCAACGGTCTCGACAAGATCGTCACAGCAGTTGAACCCGCACTGCAGAACCAAGCCCGCACTGAATCTGAAGCCGTGCTCCTGCACATCTCCACCGACTACAACGTCGAATACACCACCGCTGCCCTCAAACGAATCA
>Ga0194051_1000844_pt1 | contig 17123 bp, 16 predicted proteins | sample SepL2320m_MetaG_FD_161275 | JGI IMG/M metagenome (GOLD analysis project Ga0194051, IMG submission 161275) | Anoxic zone freshwater microbial communities from boreal shield lake in IISD Experimental Lakes Area, Ontario, Canada - Sep2016-L239-20m | ecosystem: Environmental > Aquatic > Freshwater >... | reverse complement strand
CCCAGCGCGCCGACATCCGGATGTCGGCGCGCTGGGCCATGGCGATCGGGAAGAGGCTACCCTTCATCGGATAGATGGCATTGCCATCGACCGCGATGAGTTCGCCCTCGATGGCGCCGAGGTCAATCCACATGTTGGATGCCGCGGCACCGTTGATGATGCGCAGCCGAAGTGTGCTGTTCTTCTCGACCGACACGACCTCGGGGTCATCCAGCGTGTGGTCATTGGCGAGATAGGCGTCGAACACGATGTCGTTCAGCATTGCGCCGCCCATCATGCCCGCCATGCCTGTCATACCGGTCATGCCCTGCATCGTGCCGCCGCCCACATCAGAACCAGAATGGTTCATCTGCGAGTGGTCCATGCCCTGCATCATGTGGCCAGCATGGGCGCCACCGTCTGCTTGCAACTCGGCAAGGATTTCCTTCGGATTGCGGAAGGTGAAGTCATGCAGCATCACCACATGCTCCTGGTCGTCGAACACCGGCTGTTTCACCTCGTTGATGATCAGCGGTGCCGCGAGCAACTGCTGCTCCTGAAGGCCCATGTGCGAGTGCATCCAGTGCGTGCCCACCCGCGTGTTGGCGAAGTCATAGTCCTTGGTGCCGCCGGGCGGGATCGCCGGCTCACCATACATGGCGACGCCATCTTGCCCGAAGGGCGGCGTGAGGCCGTGCCAGTGGACGATGGTGTCCGTGTCGATGTCGTTCTTGACGCGTACCCGGAAGTGCTCCCCGAACATCATCGAGAGGCCGGGCTTCCCGTCAGGACCGGTGATGCCATAAACGGTGGCAGCCTTGCCCTTCACCTCGAGCACCCGCTTCGACACGGTGAGGAGCTTCGGTTCTGCCTCGGCCAGTGCGAAGCGCGGCAGGCCGACGAGGGAAGTGCCGGCAAGGCCGGCAAGAAGCAGATCGCGGCGGTTCATGTCCGTCCCAATTCGTTTGTCATCCCCCTATGTGGGGGTGATTTGCGGCAAGAAGCAGGCAGACGTCGAATTGCTAGAGGTTGCGACCGATCGCGAGGAACTTCTCGCGCCGTTGGGTGCGCAACACTTCGGGCGAGAGGCCATTGAGGTTCTTGAGTGCGCGGCTGATGGCCTCGCCCGTCACATTGATCGCATCAGCGGAGGCGCGGTGGGCACCACCCTTGGGTTCAGGGATGATCTCGTCGATGACGCCGAGCTTCTTCAGGTCCTGCGCGGTGATCTTCATGGCTGCAGCAGCATCCTTGGCGCGCGCGGCGTCACGCCACAGGATGGAGGCCGCACCTTCAGGCGAGATGACGCTGTAGATGGCGTGCTCCAGCATCATCACAACGTTCGCCGTGGCAATGGCAATGGCGCCGCCCGAGCCGCCCTCGCCGATCACCACCGAGACGGTGGGAACGCCAAGCGACAGGCAGCAGTCGGTGGAGCGCGCAATGGCCTCGGCCTGGCCACGCTCCTCTGCATCGATGCCGGGGTAGGCACCTGCGGTGTCGACGAAGGAGATGACGGGAAGGCCGAAGCGCTCGGCCATTTCCATGAGGCGCACGGCCTTCCGATAGCCTTCGGGGCGGGCCATGCCGAAGTTGCGCTTGAGGCGGGATGCCGTGTCATTGCCCTTTTCCTGGCCCAGCACCATCACGGGCTCGCCCTGGAAGCGGCCAAGGCCGCCAACCACTGCGAAATCCTCGGCGAACTTTCGGTCGCCTGCCATCGGCGTAAATTCGGTGATGAGCTGGCCAATATAGTCGACGGCGTGCGGGCGCTCAGGGTGACGGGCCACCTGGGCCTTCTGCCAGGGTTCGAGATTGGCATAGAGATCATTCAGCTGCTTCGCCGCCTTCTTCTCAAGGCCCTTCACCTCATCGGAAATCGACACGGACTTGTCGCCGGTGGCCAGAGCGCGGAGTTCCGCGATCTTACCTTCCAGTTCAGCGAGCGGGGCTTCGAAATCGAGATAAGTCGGCATTGGGCCTCGAAACGGGTCAGGGTTGGCGCGGAAACTGGCCGCGTGGCGTCCGGAAGTCAACTTTTCTTGGCAAGCGGATGGTGGGTCTCCACCACCTCCCGTAGGCGTTCGGCCTGCACGTGGGTATAGATCTGGGTCGTGGAAATGTCAGCGTGGCCAAGCATTTGCTGGACGGCGCGGAGGTCAGCCCCCCCTTCCAGCAAGTGGCTGGCAAAGCCATGGCGCAGCACGTGGGGCGAGAGCTTTCCAGCATCGAGCCCCGCCTCACGGCCCAGCACCTTGAGCTCCAGCGCAAAATGCTGCCTGGTCAGGTGACCGGCGGCCGCGGTTGATGGAAACAGCCACTTAGACCCGGCCTGACCGGATTTCCGCAGGCCACCAAGGTACGCGGCGAGTGCTGCACGGGCCGTCTGGGACACCGGCACCAGCCGCTCCCGCCCGCCCTTGCCCTTGACGAGGATGAAGTCCTTCTCGGCACTGGCCGCCTGGGCGGTGAGACCGACGAGTTCCGAGACGCGCAGCCCCGTCGCATAGAGAAGCTCGATCAGGCAGAGCAGCCGCAGGGCCTTGAGCAGTTGCCTGTCCTTCGCCGCCTTCACCCGCGCCCGCGCAGCTTCGGCGAGCGCGTTGACATCCTGCTGCGAGATCATCTTGGGCAGCGGCCGTGCGGCCCGCGGGCTATCGATGGCGGTGGCAGGATTATCCTTGGCAAGGCCATCGCCATGCAGGAAGCGGTGGAACTGGCGGATGGCGGAGAGCTTGCGCGCCGCCGAGGAGCGGGCGAGGCCTTGCGCCTCAAGCACTTCGAGATGCCTGCGGATATCGTCGGGCCCCGCACCTTTCAGGTCGGCAACGCCTTGCGAATAGGATTCGAGGTCACGGCGGTAGGCGGAGAGCGTGTTCTGGGACGCGCCGCGCTCGGCTGCCATCATTTCGAGGAAGCGGTCGATCAGGCGCTGGGAGACACTATTTGGCACGCAGCTTCTCGCTTGGCAGCGGCTTGACGATTTCAGTCTGCTCCGGCGGGAAATGCGACAGGGCCCAGACGCTGCCATAGACTGCACCGACCAAAACCCCCACCACCAGTACGAACTTGACCGTATCGGGCATTCACCACCACCAAAATCGCCTCAAGTGTAGCGGGTAAGTCCTGCTTCGGAAAGGCTTTGCGGTCGATTGCCATGCACGGTAGAACCGAGCGCAAGTTGAGGAAGATGGATGGCGCGCCGTTCTATTGCAAAAGAGGCCGAAATGGTCCGGCAGCGGATGGGGCAACGCCCCATCGTGCTCGTCGGTCTCATGGGTGCAGGCAAGACGAGCGTTGGGCGCAGGCTGGCCGAGAAACTCTCCATTCCCTTTGTCGATGCCGACCATGAGATTGAGGCGGCGGCGGGAAAATCCATCAAGGAAATCTTCGCCGACCATGGCGAGCCCTATTTCCGCGAGGGCGAGCGCCGCGTCATCCAGCGCCTGATCGGCAATGGCGCGCAGGTGCTGGCCACCGGCGGCGGCGCCTACATGAACGACGAGACCCGCCAGCGGTTTCAGGAGAGCGGCATTTCGGTGTGGTTGCGCGCCGCGCTGCCGATCCTGATGAAGCGGGTGATGAAGCGGCAGGACCGGCCGCTGTTGCAGAACGAGAACCCCGAGGCTGTGATGCGCGGTCTGATCGAGACGCGCTACCCGGTCTATGCGCTGGCCGACGTGACGGTGGACAGCCGCGACGTGCAGCATGGCCAGATGGTGAATGACGTGATCCGTGCCCTCGCTCAGTGGGACGGCTGGGACGAGAAGAAGACCGAACATGAGTGACCTGAACGCCGCCGAACGGCGCGAGAACGTGCCTGTGGCACTGGGCGACCGCAGCTACGACATCCACATCGGCGAGGGACTGCTGACGAAGGCTGGCGATGTGGTGGCACCCTTCCTCAAGCGTCCGCTCACCGCCATCGTGACGGACGAGAACGTGGCGAAAGCCCATCTTGCAACGCTTGAGCGCGCGCTGGCGGCAAAGGGCATCCGCTCCACCGCCATCATCATGCCGCCGGGCGAGAAGACCAAGAGCTACCAGCACCTGGCCGAGCTCTGCGACAAGCTGCTGGGTGCCGGCATCGAGCGGCGCGACCGCATCATCGCCTTCGGCGGCGGCGTGATCGGCGACCTCGCGGGATTTGCCGCAGCCATCCTCAGGCGCGGCGTGGACTTCATCCAGATCCCGACGACTCTCTTGTCGCAAGTCGACTCTTCGGTCGGCGGCAAGACCGGCATCAATTCGCCCCACGGCAAGAACCTGATCGGTGCCTTCCACCAGCCACTCGCGGTGATCACCGACATTTCACTGCTCGACACATTGCCGAGGCGCGAGCTGGCTGCGGGCTATGCCGAAGTCGCGAAATACGGGTTGCTCGGCGATGCCGGCTTCTTCGAATGGCTGGAGGGGTCCGCCACCGCCATCATGCGCGGTGATTCACAGGCGCGCATCCACGCGATCCGCAAGTCCTGCGAGGCCAAGGCCGCAATCGTCGCCGAGGACGAGCACGAGACGGGCGTGCGGGCTCTGCTGAACCTTGGCCACACCTTCGGCCACGCGCTCGAATCTGCCACGGGCTATTCGCAGCGCCTGTTGCACGGTGAAGGCGTGTCGATCGGCATGGTGCAGGCCTTCCGGTTTTCCGAACGCCAGAAGCTCTGCGCTCCCGGCGCGGCGGAGCGCGTGGCCAACCACCTGAAGAGCGTGGGGCTGCCCATCCATGCCTCGCAAATTCCGGGTGAACTTCCGCCGCCCGCGACACTTCTTGAGATCATGCGGCAGGACAAGAAGGCACAGGGCGGCAAGCTCACCTTCATCCTGGCGCGGGACATCGGCGAGGCCTTCATCGCCAGGGATGTGCCCGAGCACGACGTGCTCAACTTCCTGACGGAGGACCTCCGCCAGCGATGAGTTCCGGTTCCGGACTGATCGGCGGCATAATCGTCGCCCTGCTCCTCCTTTCCGCCCTTGCGGCCGCCGTGCGCGCAAGTCTGTGGAATGCCTCGCGCACCAGGCTTGGCGAGCTGCAGAAGCGCGGCATCCGTGGTGCCGGGAGCGCCTTGCGCCTTCTGGCCGACGAAGATCGCACCATGGGCGCGCTGGCGCTCGCCAAGATGCTGGCGGTGGCACTGGCCGGCGGATTGGCAGCCTTCCTGCTGTTCCACCAGTTGCCCCCGTTGCAGGCAAGCCTCGCCGCCATTGCTCTGATCGTCGTCTTCGCGCTTTTCGGCCTCGTGCTGCCCGATGCCTATGCCGCACGCCGCGCCGATCGGGTGGCCGTGATCCTGTCCGGGCCAGCGCAGCTGATGGTCGCCATTCTGGGTCCGCCAGCCGTCGCGCTTGAGGCACTGGCGCGGGGCATCCTCACGCTCACCGGCAGCAATGGCGCGGATGAAACCCACACAATGCATGAGGAACTGCGCGAGGCCATCGACCTTCATGCGAAGGACGGCACGGTGATCAAGAATGACCGCGACATGCTGTCAGGCATCCTTGCCATGCAGGACCTCGAAGTCTCCGACATCATGGTCCACCGCACCAAGATGACGATGCTCGACATCGAAGAAGACGCCAAGGAAATCGTCAACACGGTCCTGAAGAGTGGCCACACGCGCTTGCCCGTGTGGAAGGATAATCCGGACAACATCATCGGCGTGCTGCACGCAAAGAACCTCTTTGCAGCATTGCAGAAACACAATGGCGATGCCACGAAGGTTGACATCGAGGACATTCTTTTGCCGCCGTGGTTCGTGCCGGACACCCGCGCCATCCCCGACCAGCTCAACGCCTTCCTCAAGCGCAAGAGCCACTTTGCGATCGTGGTCGATGAATATGGCGAGGTGCAAGGGCTGGTGACGCTCGAAGACATCATCGAAGAGATCGTCGGCGACATCAAGGACGAGCACGACGCTGTGGCCACTGGCGTCAGGCCCAAGCCCGATGGTTCATACCTCGTCGACGGCGGCGTGGCGATCCGTGACCTCAACCGCGCCTTCGACTGGACGCTGCCAGACGAAGAAGCCAACACCATCGCTGGCCTCGTCATCCATGAAGCGCGGATGATCCCCGCAGTGGGCCAGGCCTTCGTCTTTCATTGCTTCCGCTTTGAAATCCTCAAAAAGCGCCATCATCAGATCACGGCATTGCGCATGACACCCGTAAAGCGGGAGAGCGAGGCTGCTCAGGGGGCCGAGGACTGAATTGCCAGTGCGTGCACGCGCTCCTTCAATTCGTCAGCCAGCGCGGCATTGATCATCCTGTGCTGCTCGACGCGGGACTTGCCCCGGAAGGCCTCCGCCACAATGACCACGCGGAAATGGCTCTCGCCATCGTCCCGTGAGCCGGAATGGCCGGCGTGGTGGTGGGATTCGTCGATTACCTGAAGCGCCGCCGGCTCGAAATCTTGCGTGAGCTTCATGGTGATTCTTTGGCCAACGGGGCCCAGTTTCGGGTCAGCTGTCATTCTGTCACTCCTGGGCAGGCAAAGCTTGCTTGGCCGGGCCTCTATCACCATAATCAGCCGCGATGAAGCTTGATTCAAAATACTTCGACAAGATCCGCGTGAAGCCTTCGACTGACAAGAAGAAGGCGGCCGAGGCCGTGCCCCAGTGCGACTGGCCGGATTGCCCGCGGCCAGGCCCGCACAAGGCCCCCATGGGTCGTGGCCACGAGGGCAAGTTCTACAACTACTGCACCGCGCATGTGCAGGAGTACAACAAGTCCTACAACTACTTCTCCGGCATGAAGGACGACGACGTGCAGGAGTTCCAGAGGAACGCCCGCCTCGGCGAGCGCCCGACCTGGAAACTGGGCCAGAATGCCACGCCCAATGCGTCCAACGTGCGTCGCAGGGGCGCCCAGCTGCGTGACGACCCCTTTGGCCTTGCCGCCAAGGCGGCGGCAAAGGCGCCGGGCCGCCACCCCTCCGGCCGGGCGTTGCGGTCAACCGAGCTCAAGGCCCTGCAAGCGCTGGGCCTGGACGACACGGCCACGCCAGATCAGGTGAAGAGCCAGTACAAGACCCTGGTGAAGCGGCTTCACCCGGATGCCAACAATGGCAGCCGGGCCAACGAAGATACGCTGAAAGCGGTGATCCAGGCCTATGACCATCTGCGTTCAAGTGGGTTCTGCTAAGCGGCGCAAAGCCTTGCCCGGCAGGGCCCGACCGTCTAAAACCCGCCCGCGTAACCCCGGAACATGAAGATCCCTTGACATGAATGCGAAGGCCACTGCAGAGGCGAATGGCATGCCCGACACCAAGGCGTTGGTGAAGCAGCTTTTCGGCTTCGACACCAACATGGAAGTTCCCGCCTATTCCAAGACCTCGGAACATGTGCCGGACCTCGACCCCGACTACCTCTTCAACCGCGAGACCACGCTCGCCATCCTCGCGGGTTTTGCCTTCAACCGCCGCGTCATGGTGACGGGCTATCACGGCACCGGCAAGTCGACCCACATCGAGCAGGTCGCCGCCCGCCTCAACTGGCCCTGCATCCGCATCAACCTCGACAGCCACATCTCGCGCATCGACCTCATCGGCAAGGATGCGATCGTGCTGCAGGAGGGCAAGCAGGTCACCGAGTTCCGCGAAGGCATCCTGCCCTGGGCCTACCAGCACAACGTGGCCCTGGTGTTCGACGAATATGACGCCGGCCGTCCGGACGTGATGTTCGTGATCCAGCGCATCCTCGAAAGCTCGGGCAAGCTGACGCTTCTCGACCAGTCGCGTGTCATCCGCCCGCATGCCGCATTCCGGCTGTTTGCCACGGCCAACACCATCGGCCTCGGCGACACCACCGGCCTCTATCACGGCACGCAGCAGATCAACCAGGCGCAGATGGACCGCTGGTCGATCATCAGCGCGCTCAACTACCTGCCGCATGCGCAGGAAGTGGGCATCGTGGCGGCCAAGTCGAAGCATTTCGACAACGAGAAGGGCCGCAAGACCATTTCCAACATGGTCCGCGTGGCAGACCTCACCCGCAACGCCTTCATGCAGGGTGACCTTTCCACCGTCATGTCGCCGCGTACCGTCATCACCTGGGCGCAGAACGCCGAGATCTTCGGCGACGTTGGCTTTGCCTTCCGCCTCACCTTCCTCAACAAGTGCGACGAGCTGGAACGCAGCGTGGTGGCCGAGTTCTACCAGCGCTGCTTCGGCGAGGAACTGCCGGAATCCTCTGCCCACATCGCCATCGCCTGAGTGATGTAAGGTGGCGAAGGAGAAGGACACACCTTCGAACGAGTTCAAGCGCGTCCTCACCGTCGCGATGAAGACCATTGCCGAAGACCCGGAGCTTTCCGTGGCCTTCGGCAACGAAGCCCCTTCGCTGGCGGGTAACCGGGCGAAGCTGCCGCAGGTGGCAAATGAGATGAAGCCCGCCGACATCGCCATCGTGCGCGGCCTGTCCGACAGCTTCGCGCTCAGGATCGCCAATCACAACGACAAGGTCCACGCCCGCTACCAGCCGCAGGGCAAGAATGCCCGCGCCGTGTTCGAAGCCGTGGAGCAGGCCCGTATCGAGGCGCTCGGTGCCAATGCCATGCAGGGCATGAAGACCAACCTCGCGGCCATGTTGGATGACCGCTATCGCAAGAAGGACGTCGCCCGCTACACCGACCGCAAGGACGCCCCGCTCGACGAGGCCGTGGCGCTGCTGGTGCGCGAGAAGCTGACGGGCGAGCTGCCGCCGGAAGGCGCCCGCAACATGGTGGACCTGTGGCGGCCGTGGATCGAGGACAAGGCGCACGACCAGCTTTCGCATTTGATGGACAACATCCACGACCAGGCGGCCTTCGCCCGCATGTCGCGCGACATCATCGCCGCCCTCGATATGGGCGAAGAGCTGGGCGAGGACCCAGACCAGTCGGACGAGAACGACGAGTCGAACGAACCGGAGGAGGATTCGGGCGAGCGCCAGGAGACGCCTGACAGCGAGGAGCAGGAGAGCTCCCAGCAGTCGATGGAGGAGATGCAGGACGCCGAAGGCGAATCCGAAGCAGCCGAAATGGACGCCCGGCAGATGGACGTCGAGGAGCAGGCCGAGGACCAGGACGGCGAGGAAGAGCAGGACGGCGAAGAGCCGTGGAAGCCGCAGCTTCCGTTCTCCTCTCTCTCCAACGAGGATTTCTACAAGGTCTTCACCAACCAGTTCGACGAGGTGATCTCGGCCGAGGACCTGTGCGACGCCGAGGAGCTGACCAGGCTTCGCAACTATCTCGACAAGCAGCTCTCGAGCCTGCAGGGCGTCGTCGCCCGCCTTGCCAACCGCCTGCAGCGCCGCCTGATGGCGCAGCAGAACCGCTCCTGGGACTTCGACCTCGAGGAAGGCGTGCTCGATGCCGCACGCCTGATGCGCGTGGTGATTGACCCAATGCATCCGCTGTCCTTCAAGGAAGAGCAGGATACCGAATTCCGCGACACGGTGGTGAGCCTGCTGCTCGACAATTCAGGCTCGATGCGCGGACGCCCCATCACGGTGGCCGCCACCTGCGCCGACATCCTCGCCCGCACGCTGGAGCGCTGCGGCGTGAAGGTGGAGATCCTCGGTTTCACTACGCGTGCGTGGAAGGGTGGCCAGGCCCGCGAGAAGTGGCTGGCGTCCAACAAGCCGTCCAACCCCGGCCGCCTCAACGACCTGCGCCACATCATCTACAAGTCGGCTGACACGCCCTGGCGCCGGGCGCGCAAGAACCTCGGGCTGATGATGCGCGAGGGGCTGCTGAAGGAAAACATCGACGGCGAGGCGCTGATCTGGGCGCACAACCGTCTGCTCGCCCGCCGCGAGCAGCGCCGCATCCTGATGGTGATCTCGGACGGTGCGCCGGTCGATGACTCGACGCTGTCGGTGAACTCCGGCAACTACCTTGAAAAGCACCTGCGCCAGGTGATCCACGATATCGAGCAGCGCTCGCCCGTCGAATTGATCGCGATCGGCATCGGGCATGACGTGACGCGCTACTACAAGCGCGCCGTGACCATCGTGGATGCCGAGGAACTGGGTGGCGCCATGACCGAGAAGCTGGCCGAGCTTTTTTCCGAGAACGCCAAGCCCAAGATCATTGCCAAGCCCGCGCCGAAAAAGCGCGCACGCGCCTAGAAGGCCCTTACTCGTACTTCTCCAGAAACGCCTCTGTCGACAGCGCCCGCATGTCCTCGACCGCCTGCGCGAGGCGCCCATGCTCCCAGTCCCACCACGCCAGCCGCGTGATGCGCTCGGCGACCTCCGGCGCAAAGCGCCACTTGAGGAAGCGTGCCGGCACGCCGGCCACGATGGCATAGGGGGCCACATCCTTCGTCACCACGGCGCCCGCCGCGACGACCGCACCGTTGCCGACCGTCACGCCCGGCAGGATGATGGCGCCATGGCCAATCCACACATCATGCCCGATCACCACCTTGTCGGCGATGCGCTGCTCGCGGAACGCCTTGTCGAGCTTGGCGCCGACGAAATACTCGTTGGGCCGGTAGGTCATCTTGTGCTGGCTGATGCGTTCGACAGGATGGTTCAGCGCATTGATGCGACATTGCGCGGCAACCGCCGAGAACTTGCCGATCTCGCTGTAGATCGCCTCTGAGTCACGCTCGATGTAGGAATAGTCGCTGAGTGTTGAATCGAGGAACTGCACCCGCTCCTTCAACTCGGTGAAACGACCCAGCATGGAATTGCGGGTGACGGCCGATCCATGGACACGCGGGTTGCCGTCACGCGGGCCGTTGCCCCGCTTGCTTTCTTTGTCTTCGTTCATGCCCTGACCCATAAAGCAAAAGCCGCCCCGGTTGGAGCGGCTTTCGAATTCAGTGCCGACAGTAAGATCAGGCGGCCTTGGCAGTTTCCAGCTTCTTGGCGATCGAGCGCTTGAGGCGCGCGGCCTTGTCCGAGAGCTTGGCGGTGTCGGCCTTCATCAGGAAGGCGTCGAGACCGCCGACATGCTCCACCGACTTCAGCGCGATGGCCGAGATGCGCAGGCGATAGGTCAGGCCCATCGCATCGCTCATCAGGCTCACATCACACAGGTTCGGCATGAAGCGGGTCTTGGTCTTGTTGTTGGCATGGCTGACCTTGTTGCCAACCAGCGCGTTCTTTCCCGTCAACTCACAACGGCGGGCCATGGGCTTAACTCCACAATAAGAATGGGCACCGGGAGGCTCAATGCCCCCGGTTCGGATGGCGGGTCTATAGTGGGAGCCAAGCGCGGGGTCAAGCCGGAAGGGCAGTTTCTTCGCACTCTTCCCCTTCCGCCCTGCGACAGTGGTCAAGAAGAAGGGGTGTCCCGTTTCGGCACAGCCGGGTTAACGCGCACCCTTACCCGCAGCCCTGCCTGAGAGAGTTTCTCCTTCAGGCTTGTAGGCTTAGCAGACTGGAACCACAACATCTTGCGAGAACAAACAGCGAAAATCCAGCCTTCAGCGATTCGGGCGCGATCCGTTCCGGGGATGGTCCACTCCGTTAACAAATGGCCGGAACAGATCGCCTGGCGCGGCAGAGTCCGTAAACCATAAGTGGCAGCCTGTTAAGCTTTGACCCCGGCTACCTGCATCCGATTGCCCCGTCGCCCTTCGCCTGGACAGAGGGCGGACGCAATCCGCCCTGCAAACGTTGAACCGCGCAATTGGAACAAACCCTGAATCGTCAGGCAGCAGCGATTCGGGCCAGCTTCGTTCCGGTTTGAATCCATTCCCTAACGCGCCGGTTCAGAACGGGGCAAAATACCTTGACCCCCCGGCACATGCGCCCCAAGTCTGGGCCTCAAGGATTTCGCGAAGCCGCCTTAGATGCCCTCCCAGAAAACCGTCACTGCCGTGCTTGGCCCCACCAACACCGGCAAGACCCACCTCGCGGTGGAGCGCATGCTGGGGCACGGCGGCGGCATGATCGGCCTGCCACTGCGCCTGCTCGCCCGCGAGATCTTCGACAAGGTGCGCGCCCGCGTCGGCGATGCCGCCGTGGCGCTGGTGACGGGCGAGGAAAAGATCATCCCCGTCCAGGCGCGCTACTGGATCTGCACCGTCGAAGCGATGCCGACAGATGTCGACGTGCCTTTCCTCGCCATCGACGAGGTACAGTTGTGTGCCGACTTCGAGCGCGGCCACATCTTCACCGACCGCGTGATGAACCGCCGCGGCCGCGACGAGACCATGTTGCTGGGTGCCGGCACCATGCGGCCCATTCTCGAGAAGCTGTTGCCGGGCACCACGTTCGTGTCGCGCCCGCGCTTTTCGCAATTGCTCTATGCGGGTCAGAAGAAGCTCACCCGCTTGCCGCCCCGATCGGCCATCGTCGCCTTCTCGGCTGACATGGTCTACGCCACCGCAGAACTCATCCGCCGCCAGCGCGGCGGTGCGGCCGTGGTTCTGGGCGCATTATCACCGCGCACCCGCAATGCGCAGGTGGCGCTCTACCAGTCGGGCGACGTCGACTACATCGTGGCCACCGATGCCGTGGGCATGGGCCTCAACATGGATGTGGACCATGTGGCCTTCGCCTCGACACGCAAGTTCGACGGCTTCCAGTATCGTCATCTGAACCCTTCCGAACTGGGCCAGGTGGCAGGCCGCGCCGGGCGCTACATGAATGACGGCACCTTCGGCGTGACGGGCGAGGCAGACCCGTTCGACCCCGAAATGGTCGAGCGCCTCGAGAGCCACAATTTCGATGCCGTGCGCATGTTGCAGTGGCGCAACCGCGAACTCGACTTCGGCTCGCTCGAGCGCCTGAAGCAATCGCTCAACATGCTTCCGCAGCAACAGGGCCTCACCCGCGCCCAGCCCAATGCCGACCTCCTGGCGCTCGAAGCGCTGGCCCGCGACCCCGCCACGCGCGACCTGGCCAAGTCGAAGAAGGACGTGGAACGGCTGTGGGAGGTCTGCCAGATCCCCGACTACCGCAACATCTCGAACTCGGAACACGCCTCGATCGTGTCCAGGATCTACCAGTACCTGCAGACCGGTAGCGGCGTGATCGACGAGGACTGGTTCGTGCGGCAACTGAAGTTCTGCGAGAACACGGCGGGCGACCTCGACACGCTGTCGAACCGCATCAGCCACGTCCGCACCTGGACATTCGTGGCAAACCGCCCGGATTGGCTCAAGGCACCTCTCTATTGGCAATCCTACGCGAGAGAGATAGAGGACAAGCTGTCGGACGCCTTGCATCAGAGGCTGACACAGCGTTTTATCGACCGCCGTACCAGCGTGCTGATGAAGCGCCTGGCCCAGAAGGAAGAATTGATGTCGACTGTTGAAGAAGATGGCGCCATCCACGTCGAGGGCGAGTATATTGGCCGGATCAAGGGTTTCCTGTTCGTGCCAGACGGCGCCACCGAGGGAGCCGAGGCCCGCGCGCTCAAGGCCGCAGCCATGTCGGCCGTCGCTGCCGAGATCACGGCGCGCGCCAAGGCCGTTGCCGCATCAGCCGACACCGACCTGAAGCTCACAAGGGATGGCCAGATCATCTGGAACCAGGCCCCCGTTGGCAAGCTGGACCCCGGCGCCAGCTTGCTGAAGCCGCGCGCCACCGTCATTGCGGGCGAGCAGCTGTCAGGCTCCGAGCGCGAGGAGGTGCAGGCGCGCCTGCAGAAATTCACCGACCGCCACGTCGCCACGGTTCTTGAACCGTTGGTCAAGCTCGAGGAGGGCGAGGGCCTCGAAGGCATTTCGCGCGGGCTCGCCTATCGCCTCGTCGAGACGCTGGGCGTGCTCCCGCGCGACACCGTCACCGAGGAGGTGAAGGGTCTGAGCCAGGAGGACCGCGCCAAGCTGCGCACCCTGGGCGCCCGCTTCGGCGCCTTCAACCTCTATGTTCCGGCACTCCTGAAGCCTGCTCCCACCGAACTTCGCCTTCTGCTCTGGGCGCTCAGCCTGCAGAAGGAGGGCAAGCTCGAACCGGCAGCCCTGCCCCAGCCTCCGGGCCAGGGCCTCACCTCCGCCAGCTTCGACCGCTCAACCCCGAAGGGCTTCTACGGCGTCTGCGGCTATCGCATCTGCGGCTCGCGCGTGGTGCGCATCGACATGCTGGAGCGCCTCGCCGACGTGATCCGCGACCGCGTCTTCTGGCGGGCCCGTTTCGCCGAGGAGCAGCGCCCGGCGGGCTCCGTCGAGGGCGGCGGCTTCACCGTGGTGCCCGAAATGATGTCGCTCGTCGGCTGTTCCGGCGAGGACTTCCTCGGCATTCTGCGCAGCCTTGACTACCGAATGCAGAAAAAGACGGTGAAGCGCCCTGCAGCCACTGTTGCCACAACCCCCGGCACGCCGCAGGCGGCTGAAGGCGAGGCTGCGACCACCGTCGAGGCCCCCACAGAAGCCATTACCCCCGTGGCCGACGAAGCGCCGCAGGCCGATGAGCCAATGACCCTGCAGGCTGTCGAAGCAGTTGCCGAAGCAGGTACCGAACCTGCCGAGGTGGAGACAACGGCCGAGCCAGCCGAGGCACCCGCTGCCGAAGGTGGGGAACAACCCGTTGTTGTTGCCGCCGCGACCCCTGAGGTGGCTATGGAGGACGTCGAGGTCGAAGTCTGGTGGCCCAAGGACACCGGCCCCTTCCGCCACCGGGCGGAGCGCCAGCAGAACAACCGCCGTCCGCCGCAGCGCCGCGACGCGGCCCCTGCCCAGCCCGCTGAGGGCGGTGACAAGCCCGCCGAGGGTGAACGTCGAGAGGGCGGCCGGCCCAACCGCCACCATGGCAAGGGCAAGCCCCGCGAGGAGCGTGGCGAGGGCCGGGAGGGCCGTCCGGACAGGAAGCCCCGCCGTGACGACCGCAAGCCGGAGTTCCAGGAGCGGAAACCCCGCCCCGAAAAGCCGATCGACCCCGACTCGCCCTTTGCGGTGCTGGGGGCGCTGAAGGCGAAGCTTGGCGGCAAGTGACGAGCTGCCGGGGCGCCAGCGCCTCGACAAGTGGTTGTGGTTCGCCCGCGTCGTGAAGACCCGGGAGGACGCAGCCAAGCTCGTGGAATCGGGCAAGGTTCGCCTCAATGGCCAGAAGACCCTGAAGCCCGGCCACGGGGTCAGGCCTGGCGACGTCCTGACCATCGTCCTCAACACCCGGGTGCGGGTTCTGCATGTCGAAGGCATGGCGCAGCGCCGCGGACCCGCGGAAACGGCACGTCTGCTTTACCGGGAGCCCGGCATGTCCGGTCCGGAGGACGAAACGCCGTAAAAAGTGGTGCAACCCCCGCCAGAAATTGCTAGGAAACGTTCGGTTTAAAGAACGGTTGAGCTTATGACCTACATCGTCACCGACAATTGCATCAAGTGCAAGTATATGGATTGCGTGGAAGTTTGCCCCGTGGATTGCTTCTACGAGGGCGAAAACATGCTCGTCATCCACCCTGACGAATGCATCGATTGTGGCGTCTGCGAGCCGGAATGCCCGGCCGAGGCGATCAAGCCGGATACCGAGCCGGGCCTCGAATCCTGGCTGAAGCTCAACACCGAATATGCCAGCCAGTGGCCGAACATAACCACCAAGAAGGACGCTCCGGGCGACGCCAAGGAGTTTGACGGGGTGGAAGGCAAGCTGGAGAAATATTTCTCCCCCAATCCCGGTGAGGGCGACTGAGCCTTTTCCATGCCTTGGGCGCAGGCCGGGCATGCAAGAGCCTTGGCCGTTAACCGTTTTTCCTAAGATTCGTCCGTGTGCGGCATAAGATTCCGCCGTACACGGATATGTCGCCCTTTAAAAATGCTTAAACTTGTGATATTTAGGCCATCATGAGTATGTAATCCAAGTTGGGTGAAGGAAACCGAGCCAAGGGCTCGGGTTTTTTTATGCACGTGCCGGCAATCCACAGACAGCGAACGGGGCCCAAGGGCGCCCTTCGGGTGGGAGAGCAGACAGGCACCGGTTACGGGAACTGGACGAAGAGGCAAGTTGCGTGGCCCCAAGGGTCGCGCCGCAACCCACCCCGTTTGCCGCCGGCGGAACGCATATTCCATAACAAGATTGGGCAAAGGGCGAAGGACGAGACATGACGAAGACCAAGACAAAGGCGACGGCCACCAAGAAGCCCGCCGCCAAGGCCAAGAGCAAGTCGGCCCCCAAGAAGACCTCGAAGCCGGTTGTCGCCGCCAAGGCGAAAGTGGCCGCCCCTGCCAAGGTCACCAAGACCGTTGCCGCCAAGCCGGTCGCCAAGACCGCTGCCGTGAAGCCTGCCACCAAGGCCACGGTCAAGCCGGCTGCTCCTGCAAAGCCCGTGGCTGCCGCCAAGCCCGCCGCGGCCGCCAAGCCAGTCGCAGCGACCAAGCCTGCCCCCGACGTCAAGAAGGCCGCGAAGCCCGCCACCCCAATCCCGGTGGCCAGGGCCGCTGCACCCCAGCCCACCCCGCCGCAGAAGTCGGTCGTGGCCACCGCCGCAGTGGTCGCCACTCCGGCCGCCCGAAAGCTGGTGTTCAAGGTCGGTGAACTGGTGGTCTACCCCGCGCATGGCGTGGGCAAGATCAGCATGATCGAAGAGCAGGAAATCGCCGGCGTGAAGCTTGAGCTCTACATCGTCGAGTTCGAGAAGGAAAAGCTCCGCCTCAAGGTGCCGACGAGCCGCGCCGAGCAGAAGGGCATGCGCCGCCTCTCTGACAAGACCCAGATTGAATCCGCACTCAAGGTGCTCAAGGGCCGCGCCCGCATCAAGCGCACAATGTGGTCGCGCCGCGCCCAGGAATATGATGCAAAGATCAACTCCGGTGACATCATGGCAGTGGCCGAAGTCGTGCGCGACCTTTACCGGTCCGAGCGCCAGCCGGAACAGTCCTACTCTGAGCGTCAGCTTTTCGAGCAGGCACTGGACCGCATGGCCCGTGAAATCGCCGCCGTGAAGAAGATCGATGACGATCAGGCCGTGAAGGAACTGGAAGAGTACCTCACCAAGAACGCCAAGCGCGCGCCGACCGGCGAAAAGACCGAAGAGGACGTGGCCGCCGACGAAGCCGCCTGATCGGCCCGCAAGGACCCATCAAAGGCCCGGCCCCGCGCCGGGCCTTCTCCATTTGCGAGACGCCTTCCCAAACCGGACGGGTAACGTTAGAAAGGCGACCGGAAAGGTCCCGTAGCTCAGCTGGATAGAGCATCAGTTTCCTAAACTGAGGGTCGCAGGTTCGAATCCTGTCGGGGCCGCCAAATTCTTCTCAATAAATCATATACTTACCT
>Ga0194051_1000843_pt1 | contig 17129 bp, 11 predicted proteins | sample SepL2320m_MetaG_FD_161275 | JGI IMG/M metagenome (GOLD analysis project Ga0194051, IMG submission 161275) | Anoxic zone freshwater microbial communities from boreal shield lake in IISD Experimental Lakes Area, Ontario, Canada - Sep2016-L239-20m | ecosystem: Environmental > Aquatic > Freshwater >... | reverse complement strand
GACATTCTGCGTCAGTTCCTTCTCTAAATCTCGCACTAGCGATGTATGTTCCTCCAACAGGCGACGGTCTTCGGCGGGGAGCACCGAGGCAATGCGTGCAAGATCCTCGCGAATATCGTCGAGCACGCTTTTGACGCTCTCCTGATCGTTCAGCCGGCCGTAGAGCTTTGCAAACATCTGATACGGGTCATCGATTGGGGCAACGGGTTTATTGGGTCCGGCATAGACCATGCGGGTCCATGTGTCGGCACGATCTGGCACAAGAACACCGAATTCAAGTGAACCAAAGCGTGTTCGTGTTTCTTCACGAGATTGCAAATAGTTTTTAATTTCCTGATCGATTGAAGGCCCGCTCGACCAGCCAGCCGGGGTATCGGAGCCACCTTGAATGTTTCCTGGAAAGAGTTCCGTCCCGGTGAGTAGGCACCCCATGCCTCGCATGTGACCGTCGCCGTCGCCTCGCACCTTGTCGCAAACGCCTTTCAGCACCAGCATGCGATCCCGAAACGACTCCAGTGGCGCAAGTATTGGCGGCAGTGATTCAAGTTTTCCTTCCTGCTTTGGCCAAAACAAATCTTTCACAACACCATCGGGGCTAAAGACAATCAAGAGGCGTTTTTTGGTCAGTCCAGAAATCGTTCCTGCAAAGCTCGATAGATTCCCCACAAAAGGTAAAACAGCAGCCGAGATGCCACACTCTTGGAGAAACCTCCGGCGGGAACGAATGGGTTTCATCGAAAAGATTCTCTCTCTCAAAAAGTTGGGTGCCGAACAGTTCACTCACTTTATCGGCACATTGGACAGACTCTGTTTTTGAATTTTACGGTTTTATGGCAGGACCTGTAAAAAGAGGCAGCGATGGTATTTCAGGCTTATTTTCTTTGTTTTTTTGCAACGCCTCACCAGATGGAGTCTTTCCGAGAGCCTCTTGCACCATAATCTCTACCACAAGTTTCTGCATGTGAAAACCATTGGCCTCAAATGATAGCCGCAGTTGCTGGAGGGCATCTGCACCAAAAGCCCGTATCGGTTGCTGCACGAGTGCATGAAACAGTCGTTCGATAAACGCTTCTTGAACGAAAGAACTCGCGACGAGATATTTCCCGAGCTCCCGGGCTCCTGAAAAGTGCACTCTCTCTCCCATCGGCGGCTGATACTCGCCAACGGCATCAATTGGCATTGCCTTTTCTTCTGTTCTTAAACGACCAATTGCATCAAAGTTTTCAAGTGCGAATCCAAATGGATTGATCGTCGAGTGACAGATTTGGCAGGCGCTGGCACTGGTTTGCAACAAGACTCGCTGTCGCGTGGTCAGATTGGGATGCAGATCAGGAGAAAGTGGCGCAACCGCATCCGGCGGGGGACGCAGTACCCGACCCAAAATACTGCGCACAACAAATACACCACGGTGGATGGGTGACGAGACATTGCGGTAAGACAATACTGACATCAGATACGGATGCGATAAAAGTCCCGACCGTAACATCGGATCAATTTCAATATTTTGAAAATCCGCATCGGCAGGAAGCACGGCTCCATAAAGCGGTGCGAGTCGTCCATTGAGCGGAATGCTTTTCGCTGTAAAAAGCTGTCGAAAATCCGATGCTTCACTCCAGAATATTTCCTCGACAAATGCGTCGAGCGAGACACGAAGATCGGAAGCTATTTCTGGCGAGAATTCAGGATACTTATCAGGATCCTTGAAAAGTTCTGGAATTCCGTCAACCCGCAACCACGCCATAAAGAACGTTCGTATTTTTTGTTTGGCTTTTTGATCCTTGAGCATGCGCCTTGCCTGCGCGGTAATGTGCTCTGAAGTCAGAAGTTGATTATTTTTCGCCGCTTCAATCAGTTGCTTGTCAGGAAGCGAATCCCAAAGCCCAAGCGAAAGCCGCGATGCTGTTTCAAACGGATGAGCCTCGAGGCCAGGTGATTGAACCAGATGCTGATAGAGAAAACGGGGAGATTGAAGAACCATCAACACTGACCATTTTACGGCTTCTGCTGTGTTGCGACCTTGGGCAAATGCAATCGAAAGTAACCACGACTGCTCGGCCTGAGACAACGGACGCCGCCACGCCGTCTCGGCCCACCGCACGACAAATTGCCTGATCTTTTCTTCTCTTTTCTCATCATCCGGTTTCGTGTTTGCAAGTAGATCGATTCTCTCCACGACGTACCCGGCCGTTTCGATCGCGGCATCAGTGGCTCCCCGCAGCCATTCTTTTGACACATCCGTTCCTCGCTCGTATCCAATGCTCCGATCGTCGGGAGGAAACGCTGCTGTTGAGACAAATACTTCCGGAACGCTCGTCGGCGTAAGACAGCGACTTGGAACTATCTCTTCGACTCCTCCCGGGGGTTTCCACTGGAGTCTGATGGATGCTGGGACTTCCGGCTTTTCTTGCTTCTCGTTGTCAACTCCTTGATTGGCTTTCGAAAACTCTAAAAGCAACGGATACGCCCTGCCGCCGAGCAAATAGATCGAGCCTCGAAACTCCTTGTCGTCTCCTGATTTCACATAGGCATCAATGAAGGCGGTCTGATGATCGTTCACAAATAATCTCACCGAATGTTCGGTGTGCACGATAAATTCGTGAACTCCAGTCTCGCGGGGAATCACACTTCCCCGCCAGCGAATCGCAAATCGATGTGATTGAAATCCCTCAGGCGCCGGCGCGGCGGTACCAAAATTCATGGAAACAACCGGGTCAATCCTCTGAATCACTCGCTTGTTACCATCAAAATTTCGACCGTTAAAATATTCTGCGTCGAGCCCGTGATGCCTATCGAGCGTGGGCACATCACTGCGAAAACTTCCCACCAGATCTGCCACGCAGTTTCGATACTGTCGCACGGTCAATCTGGTCAGATCGATTCTGGCCGGTCGAATACGATCTCTGGCCACTGGCGAATAGAATGTTTCGTGAATATAAGTCGCAACTTTTCTGGCATCCTCTCCGACACACGCCGAGGGATCGTCTTCGGGCATTGTTTCGTCGATCACTTTTTCTAGTTGAAGGACCGACAAAACACCGGCGAGCGGTTCGGGGTGTTGAACAGTTCCTTCCCCTGAATTTCCATGGCAGCTCGCACACTTGAGGCGATAGATTGTTGCTCCTTGAGAAGAGTCGTCAGCTCTGCACGGAAATGCCGCCGCGACGGTCCCCACAATCACAAAGCCGAACCAGCGACCGATGATTGGAACGCTCATTCTGAACATTGTCACAATCTTTCCTGCGATTCGAAACGATATTCCAGAACTCAACGTACGCTCAACTCTTTTATCCAGACTCACGCACGATCAAAGAACACCCGAATACAAGAGGGTTTTAACTCTGCTGGGAAATCGTCTTTTCAACAAAGGCGTAACACAACATATGAAGGATATGCATCTGCACATCCTCAACCCGGCCGTAGTGCGTTTCTTCTACAACAAGCAGATAGTCGGCCAATTCGACACACTTTCCTCTTCGACCACCGACGAGCACAATCGTTGTCATACCTTTTTCTCTGGCCCACTCGAGCGCTTTTACGACGTTGGGTGAACTACCACTCACGCTCGAAGTGATTAACAGATCCCCTGTGTCCGCGTGATTCATGAGCTGACAGACAAAGACATCGTCGTAAGAGAAATCGTTTCCGATCGCCGTCATCCAGGAAACATTGTCATTGATCGACATCACACGAAACGGTTTTGGCATGGCGGCTGAGGCATTTTTTCCGAGATCAGTCGTAAAGTGTGACGCGTTGGCTGCGTTGCCGCCGTTTCCACACACAAATATTTTTTTCCCAGTGGCATTGGCCTGACTCAGAACATCGATGACCTCCTTCACCCGAATGCGATCAATGCTTTCCAAAGCGAGATGCTGAGCTTTGATATAATCCTCAATCCATTCGATCTCCATAGTTTTCTCCATTTTTTGTGAATTTGGACTTTGTATTTCACACGTTCCATTCAAGCACAGCAGCCCACGTGCCAGGCAATGTTTTCGCCTTTAAGAGATCGCTCTTTGTAACGCAACTCTTGCAGCACCAATTGGAACGACCCATTCACCGAGTTGCGCAAGCACAACCCTCGGCAGCGGATGAAACGCTGTCATGATAAATGTTTCCAAATACATTTCCACCGCTTTTCTCCACGGCTCTCCAATATGAGAAACCCCTCCCCCGAGCACTATTGTGTCGGGATTGAGTAGGTGGACCGCATGAGAAATTCCTAGGGCATAGGCGAGTGCTGCCCGTTGCAGAATCGATAATGCAACAGGGTCATCCTGCTCGATTGCCGCAGTGAGAAGTGTTGCGTCGGAGATCATTTCTGCATCTGCCAATTTCGCAAGTACCCCTTGAGGCTGATCCTCGATCGCAGAGACAACAGCACGATCAATGCTCCACCCGGAAGCATGGTCTTCAAGAATTGTATCTCCCTGAAACATTCGCAGATGTCCGAGTTCCATTTCTCCACTGCGTCCGTGATACAGTCGGCCATCCACGACGAAGCCTGCGCCAATGCCACTTCCCGAATTTGAATACAGTACAAATTTTGAGCCGCGTCCCGCCCCTGCGCTCGCTTCGGCAATCGCCGCACAATTGGCGTCATTTTCCACGATAACGCTGCGTCCATCGAGCGCCTGCGAAAGCCATGAGGCAAGTGGAAAACCGTCCCATCCGTCTACATGATGGCTCGTGGAAACGGTTCCGTTGTGCCTATTCACCGGGCCGCCAAAACCGATGCCTACTCTCCAGTCCGCTGCGAGCGGACCAAGTGTGGCAATTTCTTTCAGAAGACACCGTCGAATACCTTCGGCCCCTTCGGTTCGATCGATCCGAGAGGAAACCGACTTGCGAAGGAAATCGTTCTCTTCAATCAAGGCTACCTGAAGCTTGGTGCCACCAATTTCAATCGCCAGCGTGGTCACGCGACACCATTCACTCTTCTAAAGAACACGCAATGTGCTCTCTGTGGAAATACAACGAACAACAATCGCTAGACAGAACTAACATCAATCCATAGACCACTGCTCGCACTTTTCAAAACAGCGTCACAGACTTTCTGGGTTTCCAGCGCATCGCGGAACGTTGGATGAGCCTGCTCTTTTTTCGCGTACGCTTCGAGAAAGTCCGCAACTTGATGAACGAAGCTGTGTTCATAACCGATTGCCAAACCCGGCACCCACCACTTGCTCATATAGGGGTGTTCTCCATCCGTGACATGAATGCTCCGCCATCCTCTGAGAGGTCCCTCATCACGGTAGTCAAACCATTCCAACCGGTGAAGGTCGTGGAGATCCCACTTGATGCTCGCGTGTTCTCCGTTGATCTCAAATGTATAGAGAGCCTTGTGTCCCCGGGCATACCGAGTGCTCTCGAAAAGACCGAGTGAGCCGTTTTGAAAGTGACAAAGAAACGCGCATGCGTCATCAATTTCAACAGGCTCCACCTTGCCAGTCAGCTGGTGCTTGCGTTGTTTCACAAATGTCTCGGTCATCGCGGTGACATTTTTTACAGACCCATTGAGCCACAGTGCCGTGTCGATGCAGTGGGCAAGTAGATCTCCTGTCACTCCGCTTCCAGCCGCTTTTGCATCAAGCCGCCACAGCGCCGCGCCTCCCTGAGGCAGATCTGCTGAAATCGTCCAGTCCTGCAAAAAATTTGCACGGTAGTGAAAGATGCGACCGAGTTTCCCTGAATCAATTAACTGCTTGGCAAATGTGACGGCCGGAATCCGTCGATAGTTGTACCAGACCATATTTGGTACCCCTGCCTTTTCGACAGCAATGACCATCTTCTCACCCTCGGCAGCATCCATCGACAGCGGCTTCTCGCAAAGAATCGCCTTGCCGTGCTTCGCTGCTTCGAGGGCGATCTCGGCATGAAGATTATTCGGCGTGCAGATATCGATCACATCGATGTCGTCTGCCGCCACGAGTTTTTTCCAATCGCTTTCTACTCGCTCATACCCCCAGCGATCAGCGAAATCCTTCGCCTTGGCAACGTCGCGAGCAGCAACAGCCTTGAGCACTGGGTGGTATTCGAGGTCAAAGAAGTCGTTCACTCGTTTGTAGCCATTGGAATGGGCACGGCCCATAAATCCGTAACCAATCATGCCGATACGGAGAGGTTTTGACATAGAAAAATCCTTACTACCTTTTTTAAAAAGCGTTGATGCGTTTGGTGAATTCAGTTCCAGCCGTGGGCATCGCGAACGGCAATCATTGACTTCAGAATCGTGTTCCACGTGGCTGGATTTTCGAGCATCGAGTTGGGAAACATGCAGCCGTCCCAGCAGATGTGCTCGATGCCGCGCTTCGCCGCTCCTTCGAGCCAATACTTAGAGCACTTCACAATATCGAGTTTTCCATTGGGATCGTCTGCCGGGCAATGCTTTCCAGTTTTGTCGTGCGCACCGGCACCGTGCACCTGTCCATCGTTTTGAGCGACATGAAAATCAATCGTCCAAGGGCGAAGCTTTTCAGTCATTTTTTTATAGGCGGACCAGAATTCCTCATCACTGTAGCCAGGCTGTATGAGCGCGTGCTCAGGAGCGTTGTAGCCGAGTACATAGAGGTAGGTGTGCGCGAGGTCGGCTTGAAAACCGAGTGATTCCGGCATGCCTACTTCCTCAAGTAAGTCGAGCATGTCCTTCCACGAGTGCATGCCGGCCCAGCAAATCTCCCCTTCGGCCGCTAATCGCTGACCGTGCGCCGCCGCAATGACCGCAGCTTCCCGAAATGTATTGGCGATCTTTGTTGTATGTGCCTTTGGATTTTCTCGCCATTTCGAAACACCAAATTCTGCTGAGTCGATCCGAATCACGCCGTACTTGCGGACTCCATGATGTTCAAAAACATTGGCAACTCTGCAAGCCATTTTGACAGCGGACAGAAACTTTTCCTTCGCAACAGAATCTCCCATCGCCGAATCTCCAATCGTTCCCGGCCAGACCGGTGCAACGAGTGAACCAACTTTGAATCCGTGACTTGCTATCTTGTCAGCGATTGCGATGAGTTCGGAGTCACTGGCCTCAGGATTCGTGTGCGGGAGAAAGAGAAAGTAATCGATACCTTCAAATTTCTGACCGTTGATGTTTGCGGCAGCGGTGAGTTCAAGCATGCGATCTAAACTGATTGCCGGCTCTTGGCCCGCTTCATTCCCTTTGCCAACGAGACCAGGCCACATAGCGTTATGCAGTTTGGGAAGCGAATAGGTACTCATTTGATCTGGGTTTCCCTTTGGGTGAGATAACGGTCTGTCTTGTGATGCAATCTGTTACCACATTTTCAAAACGTTGAACACGATTGTTACAGCAGTCGCGTGTTCTTAAAGACGCCCGCCTATGAATTTCCGCTCACTCTCAAGCCTTTGGTGCTGCGTCTCCCACCTGAGGCAAGTCACGATGAACGTCAGGGCCGAAATACCGCAGCGAAACAAGTGGTCCGTTCCCGGTGTTCTCTACTTCGTATCCGCCTTGAGCTGTTTCCGATGTGATGAAAAGCTCGTCGCTGGTCATTTCTCCAAATCGAATCAGTGTTGGAGTGGCCACGGCATGCACTCCCACGCGTCCCTCTCCTTGCACCGTGATCCATCCGCTAGACCCAGGATCCTTGATCGTTACCCGAGCCCCCGGATCGAGCGTGAGTTCCTTCGCGCTAAAGAGTTGCTGTCCGTCCACATGGCCGTAGACAATCCATCGATCGGTGACGCCCTTGGATGAATGCTTGGGATCAACGATCGGTTCAAGATAGTTATGGGACTTGAAATGCGTGTCGACATTTTTGTCCCAATCGAGTTGGCCGATAATAAAGTCGAGGTCGTGATGTTTTTCTTTCGGCATATCCTTTACAAGCAGGCTCCACGGCACCGCGCGGCCTTCCACAAGCGACTGAAACATCGCGAACACATCGCTGCCCCACTGCGGTTCGTAGGTGAGTAGAGACCCCGGAGCGTGCAGCACACCCGGTGGAATCAACCAGCCGGTGCCCCGCTTGAGTCGATAGGCTTTTGAAAGATCGAGAATGCCATTGTCGCCTCGATTCCAATTCTCCAAACATTGACGCAGATCATTTTGAGTTGTCTCTGGCTCAAGCCCCATAAACGTGTACGGGAAGTTGTTGTCGCAGTTGTTGTACTGGGGCGGAAAGTAATAGCTCTCTGGCTTACCTTCCTGACCAACCAATGCAGCATCAGCCGCCGATTGATGCATATGATGCGGAATCGGGCCGGCATTGTCGAAGAACTTGGAATAGACCGGCCACTTTTTATAGCGATCCCAAATTGCTTTTCCGACAAGCGATGCTCCACCGATTGCCACTGCATCTCGAAGTAGAAAACGTTCTTTCTCAAAGAGACACCAACTCAAGCCCTCGTCGGGCGTGCGATTCTCGTTGGCAGCTTCGGTCGTGCTGGCAAACCAACGTTCATCGATCCCGCCGCGATCAAGCCCGTAGGAGTAGTAGTCATTCGGATGCAAACGAAGTCGTTTGCCAGGATGAAGAAAGCTGCGAGGCACCCACGTGGGGCAAAGTCTGAGAATGCCTCGTCCGGCATCGAGTGCGCGATCGAGGGAGGATCCAACATTTTTTGCCTCCGGCAGTGCGACAATCGTCATAATGCTTCTCTCTTCGATAAAAAACTGTTTTCGGTCAGTCCCGCGACTCATTTCCGCAACGCACACAACGCCTGCGGGAGACACCCGGAGCACACCTCGGACGCAAGGGTTCTTGCGACTTTTCTACGAGCGGCCTACGGGCGGCCGCAACTGTCCCGAATAAAAGCCGCACGAAACCTTGTGAGGTCTACTTCGTTCACCTAGAGATCAATGCCCCCGCTCCCAAATGTTTCGCCTATGAAACCGCCAAATCGCTCTCATGCTCAACAGACGATTCAACCCGAAAAGATTGCCCAGTCGACTTTCGTTGACTTTAATGACAGAGTTCGCATGACGTTTTTGAAACCTCTTTTTTGAACTCTCCTCTGTCTGTCAGTGTCTTCTTTCTGTTATTTTGAATCTCTGTTCTCTTCATATGAACCACTGATGAAAAACTATGTTTTACTCATTGCACATACGGCTCTTCGTTGCGATCGTTTTTGTTTTTGTACTTTTTTCAGGTCTTGGGGCTGAACGAAAAAAACCGAATCGTCAGCCAAAATCCAAAGCACCGCCGCCCATTCGCCTGCCTGAAGCGGTCATCAAGCCGCACTCAGGCTCGGTTATGAATGTCGCGCCTCTCGACAGATCGCGTCGCAAAGAAATTCACAAGGCCGCCATCGCCATCGACTCGCTGCTTGTAGCCCACTGGACAGAGCACGGTGAAAAAGAAAGTCCACGACTGAAAGATGACCAATTCGTTCGTCGGATCTACCTCGAACTTGGTGGACGCATTCCTACCCTCGACGAGACAATTGCTTTTCTCGATTCTCCAAAGGAAACCAAGCGGGCCGACTTGATAGACACTCTGCTTGAAAGTCCAGACTACGTCAGCCATTTCTATAATTTCTGGGCTGACATTCTTCGATTGTGCGAACGACCGCAGAAGCAACTCTTTTTTGAACCCTATCTCGACTATGTCAAGCGATCGATCGCCTCGAATACACCGTTCGACGCATGGGCTTATGAAATGCTCACTGCCGATGGAAGACTTTGGGAGAGTCCCGCCGTCGGATATCAATTGCGCGACGAGGGGATGCCGCTGCCCTACGTCGACAATACCGTGCGAGTTTTTCTTGGCACTCAAATTGGTTGTGCCCAGTGTCACGATCATCCGTTCGATGATTGGACGCAGCATCAATTTTATGAACTTGCAGCGCTCACCGCAGGCACTCGCAGTCGTTCGGACGGCAAGGACAGTCCTAAAGATTCGAAGAGTCCGCCGAAAAAATCTGAAAAACGCCGCCAATCAAATCCTGTCGGCATGCTGATTAAGGAGGCCAAGGAAAAAGCCAAAGGGGGCAAGGTCGACAATCAATTCATTCAGTTTCTTCGTGCCAACGGGACCTCGGTTGCCTATACGGAGAGGCCGCTGAATTTACCCCACGACTACGCCTACCAAGACGCTCAGCCGCTCGATACCGTGCAAGCAAAGGTATTGTGGGGCGAGGTGCCCAAGGAGGCCCAGGCCTTGGACGGTCGCCACCAAATGGCGGCGTGGATGACGGGCCGCGACAATAGACAGTTTGCTCGCACGATCGCTAACCGACTGTGGAAGAAAGTCATGGGCGTTGGTTTAGTCGAACCGGTGGACGATTTTCGTCCAGAGAATCCGGCATCCTATCCTGCCCTGCTCGAACACCTGACCGATGAGATGCTGCGTCTGAATTTTGATCTGCGCGAATTTGTTCGCGTGCTTGTATCAACCGACACCTATCAGCGGCGCGCAGTGCTTCACGACCCAACGAGTGAAACACCGTTTCGTTTTCCAGCGCCTTCACTCAAACGTATGACGGCTGAACAAATCTGGGATTCAATTCTCGTTTTGGTCGCCCGAGATACGTGGGCATTCCAGCGTCCGAGTGTTGCCGAATTTCGTTCAAAAGTAAGTCTGGATCTAGCCTCTGTCGATCTCGTCACTGCAGAACGCATCGGAGATCTCTATCGTTCAAACTATTCTCCGCCGATCTACAGCAAGCGTTTGGCTCGCGAATATGGCTATAAGGGGCAGATCCTTGTACGAGCAAGCGAATTGCCGGCACCGCTGCCGTTAGGACACTTTCTCAGACAGTTTGGTCAAAGCGATCGAGAGTCTATCGAGGGTTCGCGTACTGTTGCCACGATTCCACAGATTCTCTCCATGTTCAACGGCCCGATCACTCATAGCATGCTCGAACGTGGATCGGTTATTTATGACAACGTAACAGCAGCAGGTCCACAGAAGGGGATCGACGTAATTTTTCTATCGATTCTTTCACATCGTCCTTCGTCCGAAGATCGACAACTCGCAACGAAGGAAGTGATGACCGCTGAAAATCCTGCCACCGGCTACGGAAATGTCATCTGGTCGCTGCTCAATACACGCGAGTTCATATTCATTCAGTAGTTTTTCGCCACACCTTCTTTTTTTTGTGAGTGTTTTTATGAATCGTTCAGATTCTTGGCTCGATCGACCGCTGGCCCGTCGCGCAGTGATGGCACGCATTGCACAAGCCTCGCTCGGCGTTGGGATTCTTGAGAATTTTTCGCAGCCGTTGTCAGCCGCCGCGAACCCGTCAGGCAAGGCCAAAAACATTATCTATCTCTTCATGAAGGGAGCCATGAGCCATCTCGATACGTTTGACCCGAAGCCGGGCAGCGAGTCGCAGGGTGAAACCGGAACGATCCAAACTCGCACACCCGGCATTCTTTTCGGCGAGCACTTGAAGCGGCTTGCCGGTCTTTCCGAAAAAATATCGGTTGTTCGATCGCTGACGACTGAAACCGGCGCTCATGAACAGGGCGTCTACCTTATGCGCACCGCATACAAACAGATCAACAGCATCCGCCATCCAGCACTTGGTTCGTGGGCAGTTCATTCGATGGGTCGAATCAGCAAGGAACTCCCTGGCAATGTGCTGATCGGCAATGGAAACGATCATCCGGGCTGTGGCTTCTTAGAACCGTCTCTCTCGCCGGTTCCTCTGGCCGATCCCGAAAAGGGTCTCGAGAACACGCAGTCACCGGCATATCTTTCCGAAAATAATTTCAAACGTCGACTTTCGCTGGCAGATCGCATCGATCGTGATTTTCGAGGTCGTTACGAAGGGTTACAGATAGACGCCTACAACCAGATGTATCGCGAAGCGGTTCGGCTGATGGGAAGTGAAGAACTCCGGGCATTTAATATTAGTCTCGAACCAGAAACAGTTCGAACCGCGTACGGCGATCACCGATTGGGCCAAGGATGTCTTTTGGCACGCAGACTTGTGGAGTCGGGCGTGCGTTTCATCGAAGTGGAACTTGGCGGATGGGACATGCACCAGGAACTTTTTACGCAAATGTCAGAGCACGGGGGCCAGCTCGACCAGGCGATGGCTACGCTTCTTGAAGATCTTGAAGCCAAGGGTCTTCTGGATTCAACGCTTGTTGTTCTGGCAACTGAGTTTGGCCGCACCCCAAAAATCAACGAAAATGCAGGGCGCGATCATCATCCGGGTGTTTTTTCCTGTGTGCTTGCCGGAGCGGGCATTCGAGGCGGGCAGGTCTACGGTGCGTCAGATGCCACCGGTAGAAATCCTGAAGGATCGCCAGTATCAATTGCCGACTTTAATACCACAATCGCTGTAGCAGCCGGAATGCCGTACGAAAAAGAGTTCAAGGCTCCCAACGGCAGGCCGTTCAAAATTGGTGGCGGCGGAAAGCCCATCTCTGAAATACTTGCCTGATCGTCAATAGGCCTTTACCGTGTTCTTCACGGATTGTGGCCTGCTGAAACTTTTTGTGAGCTGCAGTCGATTCTTTTTTGAAAGCATGCCTGTACGCACAGGTTCGATGCGGTGGGCATTTTGACTCCACATTGTTTCTGCATGTTTCACAAAGATACTCAAAGAGGCTTTCTGCTGTGACAAGCGTTCGTGATTTTGGAGCTGTGGGAGATGGTCGTACCGACGATACGGCGGCGATTGAACATGCTCTTCACAATGGCGAGGGATCGCTCGTTTTTCCTCGCGGTGAATACAGGATCACTCGCACGATCACGATCGATCTTCATAAAACAAACCGCACGAGCATTGAAGGATCTGGTGGCACTGCCACGCTCGTCATGGCGGCAGAGGGACCCGCTCTTTTCTTTTCTGGAAGCCATACCAAGACCGCCGATCCTACCGGTTTTTCTGCAGGCATTTGGGAACGCCAGCGGATGCCCTGTGTTCGCTCCATCGAAATTATTGGAGACCACCCTCTTGCCGACGGCATTCGCTTTGAGGGAGTGATGCAGCCCACACTCAGCCACATTCTTGTGAGACGAGTCCGACACGCAATTCATATCACCGGTAGGGCACGAAATCTTCTCATCGATCACTGCCATCTCTATCACAACACCGGCATCGGGGTATTTCTGGACCATGTCAATCTTCATCAAGCCATTATTACCGGCAGTCATATCAGCTACTGCCGACTCGGTGGCGTTCGCATCGCAGGGGGTGAGATTCGAAACTTGCAGATCACTGGCAATGACATCGAATACAACAACAACCGTTCCTTCAATGTGCCTGGAGCCGATGCCGAGCCAACTGCGGAGATCTACATCGATGTCGAGGATGGGAGCATTCGAGAGGGAACAATCGCATCGAACACGCTTCAAGCGACCTATAGCCCAGGCGGAGCCAACATTCGATTCATCGGCTCAAGTCACGCGGGAAACCATCGCGCCGGAATGTGGACGATCTGCGGCAATCTGATCGGATCGCAGGCGATCAATATTCATCTCACATCCACGCTCGGAATGTCTCTCAGTGGCAACTACCTCTACAGCGGCCACCGCCGCAACATTGTGGTAGAGCGATCTCGTAGCATCTCGTTAGGCGCTAACACGATCGGGCACAACTCCGACTACGGCAACAAAGAACTTTCCACCGGCATTCGTTTTGAAGACTGTGAAGACTGTGCGATCAATGGACTTGTGGTGCAAGATGCTTTGGCCGGTCAAACCACGGTTGCTGATGCGATTCCTTCGAATAAAGAGGCCCTTGTCGAAATCATTCGATGCCGTCGCATGACGCTTTGCGGATCGCAGATCCTCGAAGGCACTCCGGTTGGAATCCTGGTCGAAGATTCGCACGACACAGTGATTTCGGGCTGTATGGTGCTCGACCAACGCGAGCCAAAGCAGATGCAAACCGCCATTCTCTGGCGAACGACGCCTCAGGGAGCTTCGCCCTGGGGCTGTCTGATTCAGGGTTGCCGTCTTCAGAATCTTGACGTGCCCGAAGTTGTCCATCAGTCTGGCAACGTACTCGGCTAAAATGTCAGCTGTCACGTCGATCAACTCACTGAAGTATGCGTCTGATTCAGCGTAACGTTTTTCTTCGATGCTCGACGCCTCTGAACGTATTCTCACTCATTCATAAAACGATGATGAAATTAAACACTGTTGTGATCGTGATCGTGAGTCTTTGCGGTCTCATGGGCGAGGCTCTTGCGGTTCGACCTCGCTTGCGTGATCGGCGAGCGGCTGCATGTTCGCCGCCTTCTCAATATTCGTCTGTATTCCGCAACAAGAATGTTGTGTCGGCAGAAAACGTACTGGATGAATTTCCTGCGGAACTTGTCGATTTTGTACCGCTCTTGGATTCACCTGTGTTTACAGGCACCGGCACAGACACGTGGGACCATTCTCTTCGCGAGCGAAGTTTTATTTTGCACGATGGATCACTCTGGACTATGTGGTACACGGGATACAACAAAGCAAAAGGCCCGGAAAAGTTTCTTGGACATGCCACAAGCCCCGATGGCATCGCATGGACGCGGTCATTCACTCAACCAATTCACACCGCCGACTGGGTCGAGGACGTGTGCGTTATTCACCATGATGCTCTCTATCATATGTTCGCCGAAGGCACCGATGACATCTCGCATCGACTGACCTCCGTCAATGGCATCAACTGGATTTCACACGGGCCACTCGATATTCGCTCAGTCGACGGCGTTCCAATCGAGTCTGGTCCTTACGGCACGCCGACTGTTTTTTTTGAACACGGTCTATGGCATCTCTACTATGAGCGAAAAGACGCAGCGGTATGGTTGGCAACATCGCGAGATCTTCAAGTCTGGACCAACCTGCAAGATGAGCCGGTGCTTCGCTGCGGTCCCGAGCAGTATGATGCTTATGCTGTGGCGTTTGATCAGGTGATTCGGCACAAGGGACGTTACTACGCGTACTACCATGCAAGCGACCAAAAAGAGTGGGGTCGATGGAGCACCAATATCGCCACCTCTAGCGACCTTGTGCACTGGAAAAAATATCCCCGCAATCCAGTGCTTCCTGCCAACCCAGAGCAACCGCTCCAAAGCAGTGGATTTCTTGTGAAAACTCCGGTCGGCTATCAATTTTATACAACGCATCCCGTGGTCAGCATCTTCGTACCACGTTCGCAACACCCTTGAAAAAGGTCACCTCGATCGGCATTTGTCGCGATATCCTCATGCGATGAGCACCGTCGTCCGCAACGGCGCTTTGCCTTTTTTCATTGATCTTTTCGGCCGATACCAGCAACGCTTGACCTTGAATTACACTTGGTTGCGCCCTCTTTCTCACCATTCACTTTTCGCAAAAATAAACGTATGAACACAATGCAGTTACTGCGTCTGACGACCCTCGGGCCAGTGTTCGGGCTCGTGGTGCTTTCTTTTCTTACATTCCTCAATCAGCACTCCCTCAATCGTGCTCAGAGTAATCGCTACGATTCGTACCGTCTGGCCCACGAACTCCGGACCAGTTCCGACGAACTCACGCGACTTGCTCGCACCTATGTCATCACCAGTGATGCTGCGTATGAACGCAGCTACTGGCATCTGCTGGATATTCGCAACGGCAAACAGCCTCGACCGGACGGCCGTACGATTTCACTGCGATCATTGATGGAAAAGCAAGGGTTCACTCCTGAGGAATTGAGCAAGCTTCAACAGGCCGAGGATAATTCCAATGCATTAGTGATGACTGAAACCATCGCCATGCATGCGATCAAAGGAGAATTTGACGACGGCGAGGGAGGCTACACAAAGCAAGGGGATCCCGATTCATTGCTCGCCGGACGAATCATGCACGATTCACAGTATCACGACGACAAGGATTTGATCATGCAGCCGATCGGTGAATTCGAAAACATGCTCACAATACGCACCGACGCGATGGCGTTCGTTGCTCGCTCGCGCAGTGATGTGCTCATCATACTTGTGATCGGCCTAGCATCGCTCGCTGCGATCACAACGTGGGTGAGCATCGCTCATCATGCTCACGCACTCCATCTCACCATTCATGAACTTTCTTTGATGTCGGAAAATGTTGGTAGCGGTGCCGCGCAGGTCGCTGCGGCGAGTCGATCTTTGGCACAAGGCGCGTCTGAGCAGGTGGCCGCCGTCGAAGATATCTCGGGTTCCGCAAGGCAGACGAGTTTCATGGCCACAGCCAACGTGGGAAAGACACAGTCTGTCAGCGATCTCGTAGCCCGCGAGCAAAATCAGTTTGCGGCATCGGCGCCACTGTTGGGCGACATGGTATCCGCAATGGAAAAAATCGATACTGCGGGAAACAGAATTTCGAAGATCAACAAAGTCATTGATGAGATCGCGTTCCAGACGAATATTCTGGCGCTCAACGCAGCCGTGGAGGCTGCCCGCGCGGGAGAAGCGGGGCTGGGATTTGCCGTCGTTGCCGACGAGGTGCGCAATCTTGCCCAGCGATGCACGCAGGCAGCTCGAGAAACAGCCATCCTGATTGCAGATTCGATCGTCTGCACGGAATCCGGTCGACACAAGGTAGGTGAAGTTGCAACTGCTATCAGTGCGCTTGCAGAGCAGTCGGTTTCTATGGGGACATTAGTCAACGAAGTTCAGGCAGGCAGTTTCGAGCAGCGACAATCGATAGAGCGCATTGAAACCTCGCTCAACAAAATTGAAGAAGTCACACAGCAGGCGGCAGCAGGCGCCGAGGAAGGCTCCGCAGCAGCCGAGGAACTCTCTGCGCAGGCCGCTGCGTTACACGACATTGTGGCAGTTCTTCGTAGAATGGTCGGCTCGCGTTCCCATCACGGCTCAGTGCGGTAAGAGTTCATCACTCTTTGAAAACTCCAGAGCGCAAACTGTCTATCCTATAAAGATGGTTCTCTTTTTTCGAAACTGTTGAACTTTATCGACTCGATTTTGTCACTCGATGCCCAATACCGTGAAAGACCGAGGAACTCTGAATGAAGGCTGCTGCATATTCCCTCGCTTTCACACTGGCTGTGGCTGCGGTCACTGTGTTCGAGGTGACCAAGACGACATTTTGCGGTGATGATACGGAACCTCACTCTGTTGATTTTGTTCGCGATGTGAGGCCAATTTTCGAGCAGCATTGTTATGCCTGCCATTCTGGAGAACAGGTCAAAAGCGGATTGCGACTGGACATTAAGTCGGAGGCACTTCGGGGCGGCGATGACCACGCACCCAACATCGTTCCGGG
>Ga0194051_1000842_pt1 | contig 17140 bp, 16 predicted proteins | sample SepL2320m_MetaG_FD_161275 | JGI IMG/M metagenome (GOLD analysis project Ga0194051, IMG submission 161275) | Anoxic zone freshwater microbial communities from boreal shield lake in IISD Experimental Lakes Area, Ontario, Canada - Sep2016-L239-20m | ecosystem: Environmental > Aquatic > Freshwater >... | reverse complement strand
GCACCGTTTCCGCACCGATGAAAAGCGGCGCCAGGTCGCCGACATCGAGTATATGATCCAGGACTTCACCCGGAAGTTCGATGACCTCGATGCCCAGGTGAAATTCGAGGAAGGCCGCACCGGCGTCTCCGACCCCAGCCATTTCAATTATTCGCTGTCGGCGAAATCGGCCCGTGCGCGGCGCGACAACTTGCTGCGCTCCATCGGCGAGCTGAAGGGCCAGATGAACGAAGCGCAGATGGTCCTGGCCCACGAGGAACAGGAACTGCGCCGCGCCGAGATGCTGGCCGAGAAGGAAGCCATGGGCTTCGCTGCCGTGCCGTTGCAGGTCGCCGCGATGCGGTGACGCTTCGTACAAGTCTGTATTGCCATCATCGCCGGGCTTGTCCCGGCGATCTTTCTTTGTGCGGCACTGAAAGGATGCCCGGGACAAGCCCGGGCATGATGACTGGTGGGGGGGGTAGCGCCTTACAGCTTGTACTGCTTCAACCGCTCATAATAGGGCCGCGCCTCATCGGCGATCTTTTGCAGGTGCGCAGGGAGTGGCGGGGGCTGAGGTGGCGGCGCGCCGAAGCCTGTCGAGGCCCAGACGGCATTGTACCAGTGCGATGCCCAGACGCCATCGAAGGGCTTGGGGCCTGAGGGCCATGAGAGCATATGATCATCGAAGGGAATGCCGCAGGCTTCGCAGAGGCGGGTGAGGGTGCCGCGCGGGTCGCTGAGAATGTCATCGGTGTCGACCACCGGCGGAGCCTTGCCAGTGTGCTGGGTCACCATGTCGAAGATCTCCGCCTGCTCGACGAAGCCGATGTCGCGGAGCGTCACGTCCGACCATTTCTTGGTGTAGCTCGCCAGCACGCGCTCCGGCGCGCGGATGAGGAAGGCGTTGGTGAGGCCGGTGATCCAGACGCGGTCCCAGCCCTTCAGCATGTGGTGCGTCATGTGCTTCTGGTAGAAGACGGGCCTGGGTGCGGAGCCCGTGCACTTGGCCACGAGGCTGTTCCAGTCGGAGTCATCCGCCGCGATGATGTCCTCGCGCATCGGATGGTCGTTGCCATGGTGGATGAGCGAGAAAGCATAGAAGGGCTCGTCCCAAGCCACGCAATCGGGCCGGTTGCCGAAGGAATACATCATGGCGGTCGAGATGTTGCGCGGCCCCGACCACATGGCGATGTTGGTGCTCATGGTCAGATGCTCCTCCGCGCGTCCTTCACGCAGAGCTCCTTGTAGGCAGCCGACAGGCGGCGCGAGATGGGGCCGGCACCCGACCACTCCTCATTCGACAGGGGATTGCGCACCGGGCGGCCGTCGATGATCCGTACCGGGATCAATCCGGCGAAGGTGCCGGTGACGAAGGCTTCATCCGCGCCATAGACATCGTAAAGCGAGAAGGGCTTCTCGAACACCGGGATGCCGAGGTCCTTCGCCAGCCTGATCATGTTGCCGCGCGTGATGCCGGGGATGCAGTATTGACCGGTCGATGTCCACAGCTCGCCCCGGCGCACGATGAAGAAATGCGTGGAGTTGCAGGTGGCGACGAAGCCGTGCGGATCGAGCATCAATGCTTCATCTGCTCCGGCATTGGCCGCCTGGATGCAGGCGGTGATGCAGTTGAGCTTGGAATGCGAATTGAGCTTCTGGTCCTGCACGTCCGGATAGCCGCGGCGCACATTCACCGTGTGGAGCGACAGGCCCTTCTCGGACTTTTCCGGATTGGGCGTCTTGTATTCGGGGATGATGACGATGGTGGGCTTGCCGATCGTCACGCGCGGGTCCTGGTAGGGCGTGGCCTTGACGCCGCGGGTGACCATGAGGCGGATGTGGACGCCGTCTTCCATCTTGTTGGCATCAAGACACTCGAACAGGCGCTTCACCAGATCGTCGGGTGCAAGGCCGATGTCCATGAAGATGGCCTTGGCCCCTTCATAGAGCCGCTCGATGTGCTCGCGCAGGAAGGGCACGCCACCCTTCACCATGCGGAGCCCCTCCCACACGCCATCACCCAGGATGAAGCCTGAGTCGAAGACCGACACCATGGCTTGCGCGCGCGGCGTGAGCGTGCCGTTGACGGAGATCAGTATGTTGAGGTTGCGGGGGTCGATCTCGACGTCGTGGATGTTGTCGGCCATGGAGCGGCTTTCTTGGTGCGAATGTGATGGGGCTTTTAGCGCGGGGAGGCGAGAGATGCATCCCCCAGAAATTCATGCCGTCATGACTCAGACCGCGTCGCGTCCGGGGCTTCCCAGCCATGATCTTGGGTGAGCGGCGCGCCGCCGAGGTCGGTGGCCAGGACGCGCTCGATCTCGTCGCTGCCCTGGCGGGCAAGGTCAATCAGGTGCTGGGTGTCGTCCACGTGCTTCGCGGCGCGGCGGATGAGCCGTTCGTCTTGGTTCTTGAAGCGCATGGCGGCGCGACGCGCCTCGAAGGGGTGGAGGCCGAGGCGCACCAGCAGGTCCTCGCCCATGTCTACGGATGAGGCGAAGACCTCGCGGTGAACGTCCTCCACGCCGGCATTGATGAGGCGATAGGCGTGCACGCGATCGAAGGCGCGGGCGAGGATGCGGAGCTTCGGGAAATGGCGGCGCGCCGTTTCGACGATCTCCAACGCCTTCTCGCGGTCGTCGATGGCGATGACGAGGGCCTGGGCTTGCGCCGCGCCCGCCGCTTCGAGCAGGTCGGGGCGCGAGGCGTCGCCGTAATAGACCTTGTAGCCGAACTTCCTGAGCGCATCGATCTGCTCGGCATCATGGTCGAGCACCACGGCGCGGATGCCGCTGGCCTGCAGCAGGCGGCCCACCGTCATGCCATAGCGGCCGTGGCCGGCAATGATGACGCGGGTGCCTGTTTCATCAATATGATCGTCCGCGCGCGCTTCGCCGGCGTTGGCAAAGCGCGGCTGGATGATGCCGGCGTCGAAGATCATCAGCAGTGGTGCCGCCGCCATGGAGAGCGCGACGACCGCGACCAGCAGCCCCGCCTGCGACGGATCGAGAAGTGCGAGCCCCGCCGCAAGCGAGATCAGCACGAAGGCGAATTCGCCGCCTTGCGCCAGCGCGAAGGAGAAGCGCGAGGCATCCGGCGTGCTCATGCCGAAGAGGCGGCCCAGCAGGAAGAGCACGGCGAGCTTGACGAGGATGAAGCCGATGACGAGGCCAAGCACCATGAGAGGCTGGCCGAACAGCAGAGAAAAATCGATGCCCGCGCCGACGGCGATGAAGAACACCGCCAGCAGCAGGCCCTTGAATGGCTCGAGGTCCATTTCGAGCTCGTGGCGGTATTCGCTTTCGGCCAGCACCACACCCGCGAGAAAGGTGCCGAGAGCCGCCGAGAGACCGACCAGCTGCATGAGGAGTGCGATGCCCACCACCATCACCAGCGCGAGTCCGACGAAGACCTCGCGCATGCCGGTGCTGGCGACGAGTCGGAACAGCGGGCGCGTGAGGAACCGCCCCGCCAGCACCACCACGGCAACGGCCGCGAGCACGGCGATGGTCTGGGCCCAGCCCGGCAGGTCGCCGATGAGCGAGGTGTCATGCGTGTCATGCGCCTGCGCGGCGGCGAGCAGCGGCAGCAAGGCGAGGATGGGGATGACCGCAATATCCTGGAACAGCAGCACCGAGAAGCAGGACTGCCCTGCGGTTGTCTTGAGAATGCCGCGCTCATTCAGGCTCTGCAGCACGATGGCCGTTGATGACATGGCGAGGATCAGCCCGGTGGCAAGCGCTGCCTTCCAGCCGAAGCCGAAGGCAAGCGCACCGCCGCCCACGGCCAGCGCGGTGACGACAACCTGAAGACCGCCCAGCCCGATGATGGGGCGGCGCAGCTCCCACAGCTTCGACGGCTGCAGTTCGAGGCCGACGAGGAACAGCATGACCACGACGCCGAATTCGGCGAAGTGCATGACATGTGCTCCTTCCTCGCCGATGAGCCCCAGCGCGGCGGGACCGATGATCATGCCGGCAACCAGGTAGCCGAGCACAGATCCGAGGCCGAGGCGCGTTGCCACGGGTGCGGCAACGACGGCTGCCGCGAGGTAGATGAAGGCGCCGAGCAACAGGGCTTCAGGGTTCATCGGTGGATGCCATCGGCAAAGGCGGGCGGCAGCGTGAAGCCGGGCGCCAGCCGCGACAGCGGGTCGATGGTACCGTCACGCAAGCCAACGATCAGGTCTCGGTAACCTTCAGCGGCGGCGGAGAGCTGGGCCGCTTCCATGCGGCGGCCGGAAAAGATGACGAAGGGCTGAAGCCAGGCCATGGAGCAGAGCCAGGCCGTCTGGTTGAAGGGCGCGAGGAGCTCGGTGATCTCGAAGCGGTTGCGGCCTTGCGTGTGGTAGGCCTGTTCAGGGCCGCCGGTGGAGATCGCCGACATCAGGAAGCGCCCCGCAAGCCTGGTGCCTCCCGGGCCATAGGCCCAGCCGTTTTCCAGCACCAGGTCCTGCCACTCCTTGATGATGGCGGGCGAGGAATACCAGTAGAGGGGATGCTGCAGCACGATCACGTCATGGTGCAGCAGGCGCTGCTGTTCGCGCGCCACGTCGATGTCGAGGCCGGGGTATTCGGCGTAAAGGTCGACGAGGGTGACGTCATCCAGCCCTTCGATGGCGCGCAGCATGGCGCGTTGCACGACGGAGGCGGACAGGCGCGGGTGGGCATGGAGGACCAGGATCTTCATCCCGGCAATCTGCCACATTGGCGCACAATGGAAAGGGGCCGGAGATCAACTCCTGCCCCGTCACTCAACTTTTTGCAGAGACTTAGCTCGCCCGGTAGTCCTGGATGCGGGTTGTCCGCAGGCCAGCGAGCCCGTGGCGGTCGATCGACCGCTGCCAACTCAGGTACTCTTCCACGGTCAAGACGTAGCGGTCGCACGCCTCTTCCAAACTCAACAGACCACCCCGGACAGCCGCAACCACCTCCGCCTTGCGGCGGATCACCCAGCGCTGATTGCCAGGCGGCGGCAGATCGGCAACCGTCAACGGGCTGCCATCGGGGCCGATGACGTAGTTTACTCGGGAACGCAACTGACCGTGCATGAAAGACTCAACCAACTCGATACGCACCTACTCACTGGCCCTAAGCCTAGGCGCGCCCTCTTAAAAATCGCCTAAGTAGTTCTGAAGATTTCCCAAACGCCGGGAGTCCCGGGTCCCATTTCGCTACAACCGGGCATTCGGAATCCGTTTACTTTCGGGGCGCGATCGCCCATCTAACAGGCAATCATGATCGGACAGTCCCTCATCGATGGCGTGCGCGCGACGGTTGGCCTTGCTGGCGACCCGGCTGGCATCCGCGTGGTCTGCGCCATGTCGGGGGGTGTCGATTCCACCGTGACGGCGGCGCTGCTGAAGCAGGCGGGCTTCGACGTCGTGGGCATCACGCTGCAGCTTTACGACCATGGGGAAGCGGTGCGACGCAAGGGTGCCTGCTGCGCGGGCCAGGACATCCATGATGCGCGGCGCGCGGCCTCCGCCATCGGAATTCCGCATTATGTGCTCGACTTCGAATCCCGCTTCAAGGAAGCGGTGATCGATGACTTCGTGGAAAGCTATCTCGGCGGCGAGACGCCGATCCCCTGTGTCACCTGCAACCAGACGGTCAAGTTCGCCGATCTCCTCGCACGCTCGCAGGAGCTCGACGCCGCCGTGCTGGCCACGGGACATTATGTGGAGAGCCGGGCGCGCGGCGATGGCACAAGCCGCCGCGACATGTTCACGCCTGCCGACCTCTCCCGCGACCAGAGCTATTTCCTGTTTGCGACGACTCAGCCGCAGATCGACTACCTGCGCTTTCCGCTGGGCACGCTGACCAAGGCGGAGACGCGCGCCATCGCAGCGGAGCTTGGCCTCGAAGTGGCGGACAAGCCGGACAGCCAGGACATCTGCTTCGTGCCGGACGGCGATTATGCAGCGCTCATCCGCAAGCTGCGCCCAGAGGGCGTGGCGCCGGGCGACATCGTTGACCTGGACGGCCGCGTGCTGGGGCAGCACGAGGGCATCATTCATTATACCATCGGGCAGCGCCGGGGCCTTGGCATCGGTGGCACAGAGCCGCTCTATGTGGTGCGGATCGACGCCAAGGCGCGTCGCGTGATCGTCGGCCCGCGCGAGGCGCTGCGGCAGGAGGACATCCGCGTCAACGGCCTCAACTGGCTGGGCGCGCCGCTCGAGGCCACGCCGCGGGCCGTCTACGCCAAGATCCGCTCGGCGCGGCCGCCGGTGCCTGCCGACATCCGGCTCGAGGGCGACGCACCCGTCGTGACCGTCCGTGGCGGCGAATATGGCGTGTCGCCCGGGCAGGCCTGCGTGCTCTATGCAGGCGAGGGGCCGGGACAGCGCGTGCTGGGCGGCGGTTTCATCGGCCGGGCCTAGACGTTTGCCACCGGCTTCCGGCTTTCCTATAGTCGAAGTCCACATGGGAGAATCCGCGCCTTGGCCAAGATCAACCTGCACCCCAACCTCGACCGCGAGGTAAAGAAGGGTGTCGCGTGGGCGGTCCATGCCTTCACCACCTGCGGCATCGTTCTTGGTTTCCTGGCGCTGGTGTCGGTGCTGAAGAACGACGCGGTGGCGGCCTTCATGTGGCTGGGCCTCGCACTGTTCGTCGACGGGGTGGACGGCACGCTGGCCAGGAAAGCGCGCGTGCTCGAATACACGCCCAATGTCGACGGCCGGACGCTGGACAACGTCATCGACTTCTTCACCTATGTCGCCGTGCCGGCACTCATGGTCTACTGGTTCGACATGACGTCGGTGGATTTCATCTTCTCCGGCCAGACCTGGAGCCTGATCTCGGCGGCCGCCATCATGGCGGTGTCGTGCTACACCTTCGCCAATACCGGCATGAAGTCGGACGACTATTACTTCGTCGGCTTCCCGGCGCTGTGGAACGTGGTGGTGCTCTATTTCTTCGTGCTGCAGACGGGGCCGCTCACCAACCTCATCACCATCGCCTTCCTCTGCGTGCTGACCTTCATCCCCGTCAAGTTCGTGCACCCCCTGCGCGTCACGCACTGGCGCGAGATCACTGTGCCGATGACGGTGCTGTGGGCGGCCATGTCGCTGTCGCTCATCATCCAGGCCAAGGACCGGGCGAACTGGGGCAAGGTCGAAACCGTCCAGCTCTGGGTTTGGGTGGCTGCAAGTGTCTATTTCCTGTTCATTTCGATCTATCGCACCTTCATCCAGAAGGACCGGGACCACGACCACGATCATGATCACGACCATGATCAGGAGGGCGAACACGCGGCTTGACTTCAAACCCGCCGCCGCCCTATATCCGCGCCACTTCGGCGGGGTAGCTCAGTTGGTTAGAGCACGGGAATCATAATCCTGGGGTCGGGGGTTCGAGTCCCTCTCCCGCTACCACGTTTCTGGAACCGCCTGGCCCCTGGTCAGGCGGTTCTTTCATGTCCGGAGCCGGGCCCCAAAAAGGGTACGCGCCGCTGGGGCGGCGCGCATTGCAGTCCCGTCGTAGGAATGGGGGTGCCGTCAGCAGGCTGCCGGGCGGCGCGGGGCGGTGAGGTACTGGGCCGCGAAGAAAAGGGCGCAGACCGGGGCGAGCATGCAGAAATAAGCAGGGATCAGAGTGGTGGCATTGGCCGCCACGTCCGGATGGCGCGGCAGCAGCGTGGCGATGACCGGGCCAACCACCATCATGGCGATGAGAACGGCAGTGGTGCCGAGCAGTGGCAGGACCGCCCGATGGGGAAGTTCGGCGGATACCCGTCGCAGCCCGGCACTCCACCGCGAGGCAACGAGGCAGGCCAGAGCGTAGACCAGCGTTGTCACCAGCAGTCCGCCATTGCTGATGCCTTGGGGCAGCACCAGCATGGAGGCGATTTTGAAGTAGGGAAGGTGGGCAATGTAGCGCAGCACCAGCATGTAGAGCGCGTCACCGCTCAGGGAGGGGGAGGGCAGGCGACTGGCCGCCTGGGGCCAGGTCACTAGACTGGGCGAATTGGACGCGAACGACATACTGGTAAACCCCGCCGTGCAGCCAATCGTTGATTTTTCGTCTGCACGCGAGGAATGATAGGCACCGCTTTCACAGCGCGGCAAGGGGCCGGGGTTGCCATTTCAAGACAGGGTTAAGGGCGGTTTATGCAATCTGGGATGAATGAGTCATGTGTTTGGCGCATGAATATGGTTAGAAACGGTTTCTGTTACTCAGTTTTCGCATATCGAAATATGGCAGATCTACCAGTGGGTGCAACAACCTGCCGCATAAGATCTTTAATTATCTGGCCGGCGCTGTATTGAATACTATGGTAATACTGCTAGGTATGATTACCAAGCGCGACCGAACGTAAACCCCGCGCCCGGCCACACCACCCGCGTGTGAACGTTTTTGGAGGATGTTGAGTATGACCGCCGCCAAACGTCGTGTTCTTCGCATGCTGTGCAAGGCCCTGCTTCTCATCAGCCTGCCGCTCGCCGGTTTCGTTTGGGCGCTTTCCGAGGACTCGACCATGATGGTCGCCGCCGGGTTGCTCACCGCGCTGAGCCTGGCCGTTGGCTTTGGTGCCGAATATCTCGCATCGTCGACTGAAAACGATCTTCAGGAACTTGGCGATCGCATCTCGATGGAAACCCAGCGCCGCGCCGACGCACTGGAAGAGCGTGACGAAAAGCTCCGCTCGTTCGACCGCATGGTCGCGCTGCTCACCGAACAGAACCATGACCTGCGCGCCAAGCTCATTTCCATTCAGGTGAGCCTGCAGCGCCAGCGCCAGGAACTGCTGCAGGCCGTCGGGCAGGCTGTTGCTCTGGAAGATGCCGCCGAGGCGAGCCCCACCTATTCGGTTCGCGCGCACTGATCATTCAGCCACGCGCTGCGCTTCCATCAATTCTGAACCCGCAGGCCCCTTCGGTCCTGCGGGTTTTTCTTTGGGCGATCACTGCCCCGAAAGAATGACGAAGCCGTGCGCCTTGAAGATGCCCAGTGCTGCAGGTGTTTGCAGGAACGCCAGGAACTCCGCAGCATCGGCATTCTTCGAGGCTGCAACCAAGGCAGCGGGATAGATGATCTTCGGATGCGTATCCTCCGGGAAGGTGCCGAGCACCTTGACCTTCTTCTCCGCGCTGGCGTCGGTCTGGTAGACGATGCCGGCCGGGGCCTCTGCGGTGGCCACGAGTTTCAGCGCGGCGCGCACATTCTCGGCCTGGGCGAGGCTGCCCTCGACTTGTGGCCATACGCCCAGCTTCTCCAGCGCGGCCTTGGCATATTTGCCGGCCGGCACCGCCTTCACATCGCCCACCGCCAGTTTGCCGCCGTTGAGGACGCCTGCGAGGTCGAAGCCGGGGGCGATCACGATCTCGGCTTTTGAATCCGCTGGCGCCACGAGCACCAGCGTGTTGCCGAGCAGGTTCACTTGGCTGCCCTCGGCGATCAGCTTCTTGTCCGACAGGTATTTCATCCAATCGAGGTCGGCGGAGATGAACACGTCAGCGGGGGCGCCACCCTCGATCTGCTTGGCGAGGGCGGAACTCGCGGCATAGGAAATGGTGGTCTCCTTGCCGGCGGCAGCTGTCCACGCTGCGCTGGCCTCATCCAGCGCGTTCTTGAGGCTGGCGGCGGCGAAGACGGCCACCTTTTCTGCAGCGATGGCCGGCGCGGGCAGAAGCACCGCTGCGGCAAGGAGGGCGGTGGCAAAAGTCCTGCGATTGATCATGTGTTGTATTTCCCGACTCGTTATATCCAATCGAATATAACGTGACTTCGTGGGCGTCAAGCCTCAGGCGTGGGCTGTAACGGGCGCAGATGGTGTCTCGATCATCTCCTCATGCTTATCCGTCCGCCCGCGGCCCAGTCCGGCAATTCAGCTGGCCGCCGGGCAAAGTGGCAGGAGGCCGTGCTGCTGGGACTCACAAATGCCGGCCCGGTCTGCCGAGCAGTGTTTGGCCGCCTTCTTCACAACCCTGCCATGGGCCGAATGCGCCGCCCTTGACTTTGTCGGCAGATAGTCGACAGACACGCAAGATGATCCTTGGAGTTTGGTGATGAAGAAGAAGCTTTCGGGTGTGATGCCCGCCCTTGTGACGCCCTTCGATGCGAAGGGGGAGATCGACTTCAAGGCCTTTGAACAGCTTCTCGTCATGCTGCGCGGCGCGGGCGTCACCGGCTGGGTGCCGTGTGGCTCCACCGGCGAATACAGCTTCATGTCGGATGATGAGCGCGACGCGGTGCTGACGTTCGTGAAGAACTTCGCCAAGCCGGGCGAGACGCTGATTGCCGGCACCAATGCGCCGCACACAAAGGGCGTCATCGCCAACACCAGTCGGGCCAAGGACATCGGTTACGATACCGTGCTGCTGGCCGTGCCGTTCTACACCAAGCCATCGCAGGCCGAGATGATCAACCATTTCACGGCGGTGCTGGACGCGGTGGACGTCAACATCGTGCTCTACAGCTATCCCGGCAAGGATGGCGTGGAGATCGGCTTCGAGGTGCTCGATGCGCTGGCCGACCACCCGCGCGTCATCGGCATCAAGGAAAGCTCAGGAATACTGCAGCGGGCAATCGAGATCTTCAATCGCTATGAGGGACGGCTGCAACTCGTTTCCGGATCGGATGATGCAGCACTCGACTTCATGTTCTGGGGTGCGGACAGCTGGATCTGCGGGCCTGCCAACTGCATGGCCAAGGCCTGCTGCGACCTCGACCGCACCTTCCGCGCGGGCGACATGAAGACGGCGCGCGCGCAGATGGCGACGCTGTTTACCGCGATGAGCATCCTCGAATCCGGCAAGTTCGTGCAGAAGGTGAAGTACGGCTGCGAGCTGCAGGGCATTCCCGTCGGCGAAAGCCGAATGCCGCTGGGCCCGCTGACGGCGGAGGAAAAGGCCGCCTTCCGCGCCGCCATGGAACCGATCATCAACTGGAAGTGACCTCCGCATGACCACTGCCGTCATCGGCGCCGGCATCATCGGAACGACGCTCGCCTATGCGCTGCAGAAGCGCGGGCGCGACGTGGTGCTGATCGAGCGGGACGCGCCCGGCAAGGGTGCCTCCTACGGCAACATGGCCTCGATCGCCGTGACCGAGTTCATGCCGGCATCGCGGCCCTCGATCTGGAAGCAGATTCCGGGCTGGATGCTGGACCCGGAAGGCCCGGTCCGCGTGCGCCCCGCCTACATGCCGAAGCTCACGCCGTGGTTCCTGCGTTTCATCGCGGCATCACGCCCGTCGAGGCTGCGTGAGCTGGAGGCGCAGGGAGCAGCGCTGTGCCAACGCGTGCATGAGGACCTGCTGCCGCTGCTGAAGGAGACTGGCCTTGAAGGCGATATCTCGGAACAGGGCTGCCTTTCTCTGTATACGGACGAAGCGGAGTTCAAGGCGGATCGCGAGCATATCGAGATCCTCCAGCGCTTCGGCTTTCCGCATGAGGTGATCGGACGGCAGGCCATCAAGGCGCTGGAGCCGGAGCTATCTGACAAGATCGGGCTTGCCGTGCTGTTTCCGCAGAACCAGTCTATGAAGAACCCTTACCAGCTGGTGGTGAAGCTCGCCGAGCGGTTCACCGCGTTGGGCGGACAGATCGAGCAGGGCGAAGTCGTCGGCTTCGAGCGCGGCGAAGGCATGCGTGCGGTGCTGCTGAAGGATGGCCGCCGCATTCAAGCAGACGAGGTGGTCATCGCGGCGGGCGTCCATTCCGCGAAGCTGGCCAAAATGCTGGGTGAGCCGATCCCGCTCGAATCCGAGCGCGGCTATCATACGCAGATCATGAAGCCCGGCATCACGATGAAGCATTCGATCATCTGGCCGGCGCGCGGCTTCATGGTGACGCCGACGGCAGGCGGCATTCGCGTCGGCGGCACGGTGGAGATGGCGGGCATTGACGCAGCGCCCGACTATCGCCGATCGAAGGTGACGGTGAAGCGTGCGATGGAAGCACTGCCAAACCTCACATGCGAGGATTTCACCGAGTGGATGGGCCATCGGCCCGCATTCCCCGACACGGTGCCTGTGATGTCCGCTTCGGCGAAGACCAAGGGCTTGTTCTATGCGACAGGCCACGGCCATCTCGGCCTCACCTATGCCGCGACCAATGCGCGGCTGATGGCTGATCTCATCACGGGTGCGAAGCCGCCCATCGACATGAAGCCCTATCGCGTCGATCGCTTCTGAAGGAGTTCCCGCCCATGTGGAAGAACAGCCTCGAACTCCTTCTGGTGCATGCCCAGGGCGAGATCGGCAAGGTGATCGTCGGCGGTGCGCCAGAGATTCCGGGTGCCACCATCCTCGACAAGATGAACCACATCAACAACGTGGATGATTCACTCCGCCGCTTCGTGACCTTCGAGCCGCGCGCCCATGTGGCGATGACGGTGAACCTGTTGCTGCCGCCGACCAGACCCGATGCGGATGCCGCATTCATCGTGCTGCAGGCGGACAAGGCGCACCCGATGTCGGGCTCCAACTGCATCTGCGTGGTGACGGCGCTGCTCGAGTCCGGCCGCGTGACGATGGTGGAGCCGGAGACAGTGGTGAAGCTCGACACGGCAGCGGGCTTTATCACTGCGCGGGCACATTGCAAGGATGGTCGCTGCCTGTCGGTGAGCCTCGACAATGTGCCGGCCTTCGTGCTGCAGCTTGATCAGCCGGTGAAAACGCACAAGTGGGGAATGATCCGCGCTGACATCGCCTTCGGCGGCGTATTCTATGCGCTTGTTGACGTGCAGCAGATCGGGCTTTCGATTGTCCCCGACAACGCCCGCACGTTGGCCGAAGCCGGAATCGAGATCAAGGCGCTTCTGAAAGAACAGGTGAGGGTGGCGCACCCCGAGATCGAAGGTCTCGACGAGATCGCCTATGTCATGTTCCGCGACGACGATCCTGATGGCGCGGTGATTACCTGCACGACGTTGAAGCCTGGCCGAGTCGACCGCAGCCCTTGCGGCACAGGTTCATCTGCCAACCTTGCGGTGCTGCATGCCAGAGGATTGGTGAAAGTCGGTGACAGTCGAATCTCACGCTCGATCATCGGAGGCACCTTCAGGGCCGAGGCCATCGGCGAGGCGGCTGTCGGCAATTTCAAGGCCGTGCTGCCGCGCATCACCGGCGAGGCCTGGGTCTATGGCCGTGAGGAACTGCGCATCGATGCGGAAGACCCTTTCATGAAGGGCTTTGCCTTGTCGGATACATGGGGCCCGCAGGTGGGCGAACTCGGCTAGGATATCGAAACAGAGCGGGCCTCAGGCCCGCTTTGCAGTGACGAGCTTCTGGGCTTCGTTGGACATCTTCGCGTAGGTGCGGCGCGCCGTTGTGGTCAGCATCACCTGCTTGGCGCGGCCATCACGCGGGTCGGGCGTGCACTTGATCCAGCCGGCCTTCACAAGCTCCGCCAGGCGGGAATAGACGGTGGGTGCGGTGCCAAAACCCGGACCCTTCACGACGTCGGAAACATTCAGCGTGCGATGTTCTGCTTCTGCCTCGCCAATGAAACTCAGGATCGCGCGGGCGGAAATGTCGAGCTCATCCAGACCCGATGTTGCCTCAATGGCGCGTACCACGCGGTTGATGCGGAAGATCAGCTGGTTCTTGTCCACGGTAATGTGTTCGCTCCAAATCTTGTACCAGACCAAAAGTTGTAAAAAAGTTCGTGTGTCCGGTTCCGTTTGCATTATACCAGTTGTTTGCTTCGACACAACATAGATAAGGATTCTTTGGCGGAAACTTGTCTTAGGTATTCGTCCAGAGTGACTTGACATGCTCATGCGGCTCAAGCATCGGGCAATAAGGATAAAACCTTGGGGTGTGACTGCTGTTGCACGCCAGCTTGTCGTGGGGAGAGGTGTCGCCTATGACATCCGACAGCGGATCAGCGACAGAATCGACAGTCGCGAAGTGGAGTTGGCGTTGGTCATGAATAGTAGCGAGATGCTGGGTCGCATCCATCCGGTCATCCTCTGCGGTGGATCGGGCACCAGGTTGTGGCCGGTGTCGCGGCAGAGCTTCCCCAAGCAGTTTTCGAAGCTTGTCGGCGAGGAGAGCCTGTTCCAGGCCACCGCGCGCCGATTGTCGGGCGAGATGTTCGCGGCACCCGTGATCGTCACTTCGGCGGAATTCCGGTTCGTCGTGCGTGACCAGCTGGCATTGATCGGCATCACGCCGGCTGCCGTGCTCATTGAACCCTCGCCGCGCAACACCGCGCCGGCGGTTCTGGCGGCGACGCTATGGCTGGAGCAGCACCAGCCTGGCGCGCTGGTGCTGGTAGCACCGTCTGACCACCTGATGCCCGACCCGGCCTCGTTTCGTGCCATTGCCGCAGCGGCATCACGGCGTGCCGCTGCAGGCGGCATCGTCACCTTCGGCATCACGCCCACGGCACCCGAGACCGGATATGGCTACCTCGAACTGGCCAGCCCGGCAGCAGCTGGCGAGGCGGCACCATTGCGACGCTTCGTCGAGAAGCCTGATCTTGGCGCCGCCGAGACGATGATGGCATCTGGCAGGCACCTGTGGAACGCCGGCATCTTCCTGTTCCGCAGCGACGTGATGTGCCGCGCCTTCGCGAGCCTCGCGCCGGAGCTTGTGCCGCCCGTGACGCAAGCCGTCGACGCGGCAAAGCTGGACCTCACCTTCCTCAGGCTGGCGGCTGATGCCTGGGACAATGTGAAGTCCATCTCGATCGACTATGCCATCATGGAAAAGGCGCAAGACCTGTGGGCCGTGCCCTATGGCAGTGGCTGGACCGACCTTGGCGGCTGGGCGGCGATCTGGAGCGAGGGTGCATCCGCCGGCGATGGCGTGGTGCAGACCGGAAACGTGCTGGCGCTGGATTGCCGCGACAGCCTGCTGCGCTCCGAGGATGATGGCCTTCAGCTGGTCGGGATCGGACTTGATGGCATTGTCGCCATCGCCATGCCCGATGCGGTGCTGGTGGCGCGGAAATCCGATGCCCAGCGCGTGAAGGACGCTGTCGAGGCGCTGAAGGAACGCAAGGTGCCACAGGCTACCAGCTTCCGCAGCGATCGCCGCCCATGGGGCTGGTTCGAGACGCTGGCCACCGGCGAGCGCTTCAAGGTGAAGCGCATCGTGGTGCTGCCGGGCGCTGCCCTTTCACTTCAGTCGCACCGCTTCCGCGCCGAACACTGGATCGTCGTCGAGGGCACGGCACGTGTCACTGTGGGTGAGACCGTGTCGCTCGTGGGCGAGAACCAGTCCGTCTACATTCCGCTAGGCGCAAGGCACCGGCTCGAAAACCCCGGCGAGAGCCCCATGGTGCTGATCGAGGTGCAGACCGGCAGCTATTTCGGCGAGGACGACATCATCCGCTACGAGGATGTCTATGCCCGGCAATAGGACTGGCGTGCGCAGCCTTGGTGAAATAGCTGCCGCGGCGGGCGCAGGCTTCGGCACCAGTGGCGTGCGCGGGCTTGTCACCAGCCTGACGCCCGGCCTGTGCATGGCCTACACTGCGGGCTTCCTGTCGATCCTCGACCAGAAGCCAAAGGCCTTGCTGATCGGGCATGACCTGCGCCCCAGCAGCCCGTCGATTGCGCAGGCCTGCCACGCGGCGGCGCGGCAGCTTGGAATTGCCACCGTCAACGCCGGTGTGCTGCCGACGCCGTCACTCGCCTTCGCGGCAGAAGCACTCGGCATACCGGCCATCATGGTGACCGGCAGCCACATTCCCTTCGACCGCAACGGCATGAAGTTCTACCGCGCCGAGGGCGAAATTTCGAAGCAGGACGAGCAGCGCATCCTCGCCTACCAAGTCGCCGAGCCGATGCGGACTGAGGAGATGGAGGCACTGCCGCCCATCGATGCGAAGCCCTTGGTGCTTTATCTCGAGCGCTACCGCGCGGCCTTCAGCCCCGATGCGCTGAAGGGGCTGCGGATCGGTGTCTATGAACATTCTTCCGTGGCGCGCGACTTGCTGCACGACCTTTTCCGCTCGCTGGGGGCAGAGACGCAAGGATTGGCGCGCAGCGACAGCTTCGTGGCCATCGACACCGAGGCGGTGCGACCGGAGGATCGCGAACTGGCGCGCGGGTGGGCCGCCGGGCACGCCTTCGACGCCATCGTCACGACCGATGGTGACGCCGACCGGCCGCTGATCGCCGATGAAACGGGCGAATGGCTGCGCGGCGACCTGCTTGGGCTTCTGTGCGCGCGCGAGCTTGGCGCTGGCACGGTGGTGACGCCCGTCAACAGCACCACGGCGCTGGATGCGCCGGGCCTGTTCCGTGAGGTGCGGCGCACCCGCATCGGCTCTCCGCATGTCATCGCCGCCATGGCGCATCCGAATTATCTGCCCGTTGTCGGCTTCGAAGCCAATGGCGGCTTCCTGCTTGGCAGCGAGGCACGCATCGGCAATCAACCGATCTCGGCGCTGGCAACGCGCGATGCCGTTCTGCCCATGCTGCTGGTGCTGGCCGGCGCACGGCGCCGGCACTGCAAGGTTTCGCGCCTGGCAGATGGCCTGCCGGAGCGCCACAGCTTTAGCGGCCGCCTGCAGGAGATCGACCCCGCAGCCTGCGCCGCGCTGCTTGCCGATGCTGATTCCTCGCAACTGGCAATGGAGCAACTGTTCGGCGAGATGCCGGTGGCCATCGACCGCACGGACGGGCTGCGGGCTACGCTGGCGAGTGGTGACATCCTGCATGTCAGACCTTCCGGCAACGCGCCGGAACTGCGCTGCTATGCCGAGGCCCGGACGGCCGAAGGGGCAGCGCGCCTGTGCAGCGCCTGCCTCCAGCGGCTGTCTGCGTTGCTCAGCGGCAGATCTGCGTTGTCTGCAGCGCGGCCGGGTTGACGGTGTAGCCGGCCACCGAGATGTCGATGATCGTCAGGGCATAGCAGCCGACGGTCTTGGTGGCGGGAGAGGCAATGCTCGCCTTGCCAAGGCGGTTGGCCTTGCGGGTGACAGCGCTGCTGACCACGCCGCTCCAGGACGCCGTCACGATCGCGCCCTTCATCACCTGGCCCAGGTCGTTGACCACCTCGAATGCTGCCTTGGCCTTTCCGTTGCCCGTCCGTGACACGGCGAGGCTGAGGTTGAGGTTGCGGAGCGACACGGATTTTTCCGGCGTGGCGGATCCGATGGTGAGGGTTTGCGTCGTTGTTGCGCTGTAGCCGCTGTCGTCCACCACCGTGAGGCGCACGACGTAGGTGCCGGCTGCGGCATAGCTCTTGGT
>Ga0194051_1000838_pt1 | contig 17187 bp, 19 predicted proteins | sample SepL2320m_MetaG_FD_161275 | JGI IMG/M metagenome (GOLD analysis project Ga0194051, IMG submission 161275) | Anoxic zone freshwater microbial communities from boreal shield lake in IISD Experimental Lakes Area, Ontario, Canada - Sep2016-L239-20m | ecosystem: Environmental > Aquatic > Freshwater >... | reverse complement strand
TCCCCAACCAGTTTGAGATGCCCCCACAACTAGGTCGAAAATGACAGGTAGCGGAGACGGCAAATAGCCACCCCCGCCACCATGTTCAGTCCTGTGTAGTCCTCGCTAGGTCAGCAGCGATTGAAGCTGGACCCTACCTGTCCTGTGCGATCCCACAGGCATTCCAGCCCGAAGCCCTTGAGGTAGATGTGGCTGCTGGTGATCTCAATGATGAGGCCGAAGAAGGTGAGCGACATGGTGATCTCCTATGAGGTTGCAAGTTGGGGATAGCATGGAGTTAGTCCAGTGAGAGAGGTCCACTCTGCACTCGTCATGCCCCGGCGCATTCCTTCTGCAACTGTGACACTCGTTTCGAAGTCACCGATGCGAACGACATCAGTACGGAGGTCGGGCGAACCTAGCGTCCAGCTTGGGGCGAAGCCTGAGGGCGATGGACAGGTCTGGTGTCTTTAGCTGGACCCTGTGACGGGTGCCGCGATGACCCTCTGGCATGTACGGGCGAAGCTCTTGCGGGACGTAGCGGTCATAGCGCCAGAGGTTACCGTGTAGCCGTAGGTGTTCGGGTGTCTTTGCCATTGGGTTACCTCATCCAGCGCAACGCCAGAGAGCGTTACAGTACCCAATCTCAGTACCCAAGACTGTCCTAGAATGCAATAGACATAGGCATTGCTGGCATTATGGGTCCTGAGTTGTCTACTCCCACCGCCCGCACCATCTGATGGCCTGCGAAATGTGGCGGCACGGGCCCGATTCTCACCGCATCCGCACCATGCTCAGGCCCCTTTTCTGCTGTTCATGCACCTACCAGCGAACAAGGAGCAGCAGCAGATGAGACTTGTGGAAGTCGTGATGCTGATGGGCGCCCATTGCGTGAGCCCGGTCGAGCACAGCCAGATGATGACAGAGGCCGCCAAGGTGCAATGCGCCGTGGTGATCGAGAAAGATACAAACCAGGGAACGCTTACGGTGACGCCCAAGGATGCTGCCAGCAACCCGCAGGTCGTTGAAGCCATTGCGCGCTTCGATGCGACGCACGCCGATGCGCTCAGCGACGCCACAACGCGGATCGTGCCGGCATGGGCGCCGGCGGGTTCACCAACGAGCGAAATCAAACTGCCCGTGGCCCGGGCGCCCGTGGCACCGGAGACCACGATCCCTGTTGCGGGTGAAGCCCCTTTGAAAACGGAGGACACAACCACCGCAACGCAGGTCGCGCCACCTCAGCCGCCGGTTGAGGCGAAAGTGGCGACGCTGGCGCCTCCGCCCCAGAAGCGCGCGACGACAAAATCCACAGCAGCGGCCAAACCATCAAAGCCCGCCAAGGTGCAGAAGGCTACCGCAACAAAGCCCGGCCGCCTGTGCACCGGTGCCAGCACGCCAAAGTGGCACACGACTGCCGATGGCAAGAAGAAGTATTACTGCGTGAAGAAAACCGGCGGCGCCATGCCGACACAACTCTACTAGGCCAACTGCGCCACGCGCGGGGAGTTGGGAGAGCCATGCATTCCTGAAGGGGAACGATGGTGCGGCCAAGAGGACTCGAACCTCCACGGTGTTACCCGCTAGCACCTCAAGCTAGTGCGTCTACCAATTCCGCCATGGCCGCACGCCACATCGTTGGTGGCGCGGTGTCTAACAGGGCGATACCCATTAATCAACCCCTTTCGGGCGGCTGAAAACCCAGCCCGGTTGGTGAATGATTTGCTACTTCGCCTGGCTGCATTTGAGTGCCGGTCTGAACGTGATCTCAAAGGCTTGGCCCATAATCTGCACATCATGGACAAGCCCATGGGGACCATGATGAAGACCAAGATTGCCGCCACGCTCGCGGTGTTGCTGATCGGCTTCGCGGGGCCCGCCGGAGCCGCCAAGAATGACACCGAGGCCCTGCGTGATAGCCCTGCCCGTGCTGCCCCCACCTATGGCAGGACGCTTCCGCCGGTTGGCTTCGTAAAATTCTGCGGCCGCCACCCGGTTGCCTGCGCGGCGCGCGTTTCAGGTGTCGTGCGCCCGCATCTGACCGCCCGGCAGTGGGAGCTGGTCACCAGGGTCAACGCCTATGTCAATGCCGAGGTGAAGCCCGCCAGCGACGAGGAAATCTATGGCGAGCCCGAGCACTGGGACTATCCAGGCCAGCGCGGCGACTGCGAGGATTACGCCCTGCTGAAGCAGCGCTGGCTCGAGGCGCTCGGCCTGCCGCGTGCCGCGCTGCTGCTGACCGTGGCACTGGATGACAAACAGGAAGGCCATGCCATGCTGACGCTGGTCACCAGCGAGGGCGACTTCATCCTCGACAACCGCCGCGACGGCGTCCGCCGCTGGTCTGACAGCGACTACACCTTCCTCAAGCGCCAGTCGCAGCGCGACCCGCGAGACTGGATGGCGCTCATCCGCGATCCCAAGGGCCAGGAGGGCAACGTGGCGGTGCGCTCCGCCCGGTAGAACGTGATTCCTTTACGCACCCGGTCGTCGTCCCCACGATATCCCCACCAGACCGGGACTGCGGGAGCCGGCACAGCCCCACCCTGTGCCGGCTCCACCCATGATTGACCAGGCAGTCAGCGCCACATTGGACCCAAGCGACCACCCCCAATTGCGGCCAGGCCCCCGGGATAACAAACTAACCAATTGATATAATGAATTTTTCATAGCACCTCCCGCACTGAAAATATATGCAAAATGGCGCATTTCTACTGATCGCCGTGCGGGCTTTCCGCATGCCCTCCCAACAAATTGCACCTTACCATTGTGTCTTTACGGCAAACAGGAGTCACAGCTTTGGACACCATAACCCAACAAGTCAGCACCAGCGCCTCCGTCTTCGAAGCCTCCACCAAGGACCCGCAGATCGGTGTCGCGAATGCTGTCGCCGAGGTCGCCAAGCTGATGGCCAAATACGCCCAGGCTGAAGACGTGATGGTGCGCATGCAGCTTCTGACGGAAGTCGAGGCGCTCCGCCGCTTCGTGCTGGTGCGCGGCACCCTGCTCAAGGCCATGCAGCAGACCGGCAGCAAGGGCATGAGCCTCGGCCGCGAACTCTGCAGCAGCCTGCGCGGCATGATCGATGACGCTCCTGAGATGGTGAAGACCTGCTCGCTTCAGGGTGCGCGCAACATGGAGCGTGACACGCGCCGCACCGTCGCCTCGCTCGCCTTCATCGGCAGTCTCGACGCTTCTTTTATCAATTTAGCAATCGATTGCTGATTTAGCCATGCGGCGGCCCAAGACCCGCCAGAACCGCAAGGCGAACCAGCGAGGCTGTGTTTGAAATCCCCAGCTTCTGCAGCACGTTTGCGCGGTGCGCTTCCACCGTGCGCTGGCTGACGCAGAGGGCTTCGGCAATCTGCTTCGACGAGCTTCCCGCCACGATCGCATCGACGATCTCGCTCTCGCGCTCGGTCAGCATGCGCAACATGCGGCGCGCCTCGCGGATGCCATCGGTCACCTGAGAACTGTCGCGCGCCTTGTTGATGGCGCCCTCGATCGAGGCCAGCAATTCTGCAGGTTCATAGGGCTTCTCGACGAAGTCGGCAGCGCCGAGCTTCATGGCCTGCGTGGCCGTGCGGACGTCGCCATAGCCGGTCAGCATGATCATCGGGAAGACATGCCCCTCCTCCTTCAGGCGGGTGATCAGCGTCGTGCCGAGCGTGGCGCCAAGATTATAGTCGATCAGCGCACAGTCCACCTGATGGCTGCGAGACTGCGACAGGGCACTGGCCGGGTCATAGCTGACACAGGTTCGATAACCCGATGCGCCGAGCATGTTGGCAAGCGATTGCGCAAACCCGCGGTCGTCGTCCACGATCATGATGGTCTTGCCGGTCATTGCTTTGTATCTTCCTCATCGAGTGGAACGGTAAAGGTGAAGATGGCGCCGCCAGATTCACTGTTTTTCCATGACAACGATCCGCCCAATGTAGACGCGATACGTTGGCAAATGGCAAGCCCCAGCCCCATGCCGCCACGGGCGGATTTTGAGAACGGGGTAAATATGGTTTTGGCCGCATCCTCCGAGACACCGCTGCCGAAGTCGGCCACCTCGATCCGGGCAAAGCCGTCCTCAGCCAAGACAGTGACCGCGGCGCCGGGACGACCGGCAGCAGCCGAGGCGCTGAGGGCGTTCTTGAGAAGGTTGACGATCACCTGGCCGATCAGCGGCAGCGACCCCTTCACCCACACCTCGTCCTGACGCTGGTCGATGGTAATGGTGGGCGGCGGATTGCGGCCCAGCGTGACGAGGCGGATGGAATGGTCGATGGCCTCTCGGATATCACACAAGCCGGGGTCATGCGGGTCCTGCGGCCCCATCCGGCGCACATTGCGCACGACCTCGATCGCACGGTCCACCTCGACGCCGAGATGATCGGCCACGCTGCGCTGTTCCTCGGTGTCGGGACGGAGGTTCAGCGACACCTTCAGCGCATAGACGTAGTTGCGGATGGCGGCGAGCGGCTGGCTGATCTCGTGCACGATGCCGCCCGAGATCGCGGCATAGGCGAGAAGCCTGCTCATCTCTCCGATACGCGCATCATATTCGTCGCGCTTCTGGTTGGCATCCTCGACTGCCGTCACGTCGGCAATCGTCACGATCACGGTGGTTTCAGAGCAATGTCGGCTCTTCCTCGAGAGTTCACGGTATTTCCGCATCAGGAAGTGATGCTGTCCATCAACCATGTTCACGCTCGACTTGCGGCTGGCGAAGGAGAGCGACTTGTCGGGCAGCGGCTGGGACTCGACGAAGGCCCTTACCTCCGTGGCAAGCGGTGTTGCGCCCTCGCCTGAAGCCGCGAGTTCGCCTCCCGCCCGGGCGCTGGGTCCGAGCAATTCCACCGCACGCGGGTTGGAATAGAGCACCTCGCCGCAGGGGCACAAACCAATGATCACGTCATCCACCGAGCGGAGGATGGCATCCTGCGTCTCGAGCTTCTCGGCCACCGACTGGTTGGCGTCCTTGAGTTTCGCGGTGGTGCGGAGCACGAGGATGCCGAGACCGAGCAGCGCCAGCATCAACGCCTCAAGGGCGGCCAGATAGAACAGCAACGACTGTGTCCGGCGGGTGCGCCCCTCGTTCTGGAGCTTGCGGTTGAGGTTGGACATGTCCATCATCAACTCGCGCACCGGCTTGGCATCTGCGCGCAGTTCGTCGACCAGCTTCTGCCTGCCCTCCGGCGTGGTGGCCTTGTCGATCAGCTGGTCGGTATGCTGGGCTGATGCGAAGAGATTGAGCAGGGCCTGATCATTCATCGCTTCGCGCAACGGCTCGAGCATCGGCGCGTCGCGCAGCAAGATGACACGGCTCAAATAGAGATCGCCACGCAGCCGGAGCTGCGCCTCGCTTTCACCCTCTTCGGTCGCCAGTTGCAGCCGCTGATGTTCGAAACCCATCTGGAAGATGGTCCAGCCAGCATCTTCCTGCGGCTTTTCAAGGTCGAGGAGGTCGCTGTAGCCGAAGACGCCAAGCATCGCCGCCACCGCGACCAGCACCGCCATTGTCAGGACGAGGGCGATCGTCCAGCGATTGAAGCGGCTGCTGCGGGGCGGGAGGGCTGGTTGCGGGTCGGCCAAGACTGGCTACTTCACGGAGATCCGGTTGACCTGCCAGACGGACTGCGCATAGCGCGCCTCGGTCGCAAGCTCCGGAACGTCCGTGAACGGGAACACCACGAAGAACGGTCCCTTTTCACGCACGGAAAGGTCGGCGCCGTCTCGCTTGAAGGCGAGGATCACGTCGTACTTCTCCACGTCGGCCAGCGGCAGGTCCGAGCGGTAATCATTGAGCGCGGTGAACGTAGCTGTCTTGCCGTCTGCCTTCACATATTTCATGAGGTCGCGCAGCAACACGCCTTCATAGGTCGTGAGACCATGGTCCCAGGGGTTCTCTGTCTTGATTTGCTTGAGCGGAAGGGCATCGATCATGGCCCGGTCCAGATGCACCTCGAGGCCTTCGTTGCAATCGTTGATCATGCCGTCGATGGACAGGATCACGTCACCCTTGGGCTGCGGCAGTGTGCATGCACCGGCCGTTCCGACTACCAGCAGTTGAATTACGACCGCCGCAGCGGCAACTACGAGCCTCATGTCTATCTCCTTGCAGGCCATACCATGTATTTCGTAAAATTTTACAGTGTTTCAGACACTTATACGTAAGCAAAGATGCCAATCGATTACTGAAATGCATTACAGATCACAATAAGCATAATTACGTATCCGATGCAGCCTTTCAGAAACAGGCCCCATCCAGTCCTGTCCGTCGTGGCCAATGCGCGGCGGCAGCATTGCCAAAACACCCGCCCAACGATAGATTTGTAGGACAAAAGTCGGAAGGAACGGGTCTGAATGGTTCAGGCGGGTCAACGCCGGATAAAGCCGGTTCGGGGGCCGAGGCGGAAGCCGGGCAGCCGTGTTCATTCCGAACTCGCCGCCGGCATCGGGCGGCGCATCCTCGACGGCACCTATCCACCTGGCTCACTGCTGCCCAACGAGGCCGAATGGGGCCTGATGTTTGGCGCCTCGCGCACCGCGGTACGCGAGGCGATCAAGACGCTGAACGGCAAGGGCCTGCTCGTCTCCCGCCCCAAGATCGGCTCGCGCGTCGAACCGCGTGATCGCTGGAACCTGCTCGACCGCGATGTGATGGCCTGGCACCGTGCCGCACTGGATGAGCGCACCTTCCTCCTCTCGCTGCAGGAAATTCGCCGCATCCTCGAACCAGGCGCCGCCGTGCTGGCCGCCGCCCGCCGCTCACCCGAACAACTCGCAGAGCTTGAGGCAGCCCTCGCTGGCATGGAGGCCGCCGAAGCGGATTCAGAGGCCATGGTCGAGGCCGATGTTCGATTTCACCTCGCCCTGCTTGCCGCAGCCAACAACGAGTTGCTGGTGCCGTTCGGCATCGTCATTGAACAGGCGTTGGCCAGCATGTTCGCCTACACGACGAGCCATGCCGCCCATCCTGAACAGATGCTGCCGCTCCACGCCGAAGTGGTGAAGGCCATCGCTGCGAAATCGCCCGAGGCGGCACGAAAGGCCGTCACGGCACTTCTCGATGATACGGATGAGACGTTGCGGGCGACGGCGGAATGACCTGACGCCGGTGCCGCGTCAGATGGCCTTCAGGCCCTTTGCGAAGCGCTGCCAGTTGCGCACATAGGTCTCGGCCGACTTCGCCAGCCTCGCGATGGCCTCGGCGTTCAGTTCGCCGACGATCTTGCCCGGCTGGCCCATGACCAGCGAATTATCGGGGATCTCCTTGCCTTCGGTGATCAGCGCATTGGCGCCGATGAGGCAGTTCCGCCCGATCTTCGCGCGGTTGAGGATGACCGCCCCCATGCCGATGAGCGTGTTGTCGCCAATGGTGCAGCCGTGCAGGATTGCCTTATGGCCGATCGTGCAGCCCTTGCCCACGGTGAGCGGCAGGCCGGGGTCGGTGTGCATCACCGCGCCATCCTGTACGTTGGAATTCTCGCCGATGGTGATGAGCTCATTGTCGCCGCGGATCACCGCGTCGAACCACACCGAGGCGAAGCGTTCGAGCTTCACCTTGCCTATGACGGACGCCGAGGGTGCAATCCAGTACTGGCCCTCCTCCGGCAGTTCCGGCACCACGTTGTCCAGCGCATAGGCCGTCACGGGATCAGTCCTCGAGGTCGAAGTCGAGGATGGCCATGGAGAAGTTGTAGGAAAGCTCGCCGTCCTCCTCGTCGCGGAAGATCACGCCGATGAATTCCTCGCCGATATAGACCTCGGCAGAGTCGTCCTTCTGCGGCCGCTTCTTCACGCTCATCGACGGCATCTCGAACTTGGCGCGGAAGAACTTCGTCAGCTTGGCGATTTCATCGGGTTTCAAGGCGGCCTCTCCGGATCAAGGGGAATGCCGCCCGAATAGCCCTAATCCTCGCGAGCCGCAACCTGCTCCACATTGTGGTCCATGGCGCGGGAGGGTTCGGTGCAACCGGCATAGCCCACCACCTTGGCAGGCACCCCCGCCACCGTGGTATTGGCCGGCACGTCGTGCAGCACCACCGAGCAGGCCGCCACGCGGGAGCAGTGCCCGATCTCGATGTTGCCAAGGATCTTGGCGCCAGCGCCCACCAGCACGCCGTGGCGGATCTTCGGGTGGCGGTCACCCGCCTCCTTGCCGGTGCCGCCCAGCGTCACGCCCTGCATGATCGAGACATTGTCCTCGATGACGCAGGTCTCGCCGATGACGATGTCATGGCCGTGGTCGACCATGATGCCCTTGCCGATGCGTGCCGCCGGGTGGATGTCTATCGACGTCAGCACAGACAGGCGGCTCTGCAGGTAGTAGGCGAAGTCCTTGCGGCCGAGGTTCCACAGCGCATGCGCCATGCGCTGCGTCTGGATGGCCTGGTAGCCCTTGAAGTAGAGCAAGGGGTCGATATACCGGTCGCAGGCCGGGTCGCGGTCGAAGGTGGCGATGATGTCGGCGCGGGCCGCGTGGCCGATCTCGGGCTCAGCCTCGATGGCGTCGCGGAAGGCATGGACGATCAGGTCGGCGCCGATGTCGGCATTGCCCAGCCGCTGGGCAAGGCGATGGGCCAGCGCCTCCTCGAAGGAATCATGGTTGAGGATGAGCGAGAAGATGAAGCCGCCGAGGGCTGGCTCCTTGCGGGCGATGTCCTCGGCCTCCTCCCGGATGCGGCTCCAGACGGGGTCGAGTTTCTCGACGGACTGGGTCTTGGCGGCCTGACGCATCTTCTGAACTCCTGAACTGGGACAACAATATATCGCATTGGCGCATGGATGGGTATCCCTTCAGCGCATTGTGAAGGGCCCGCGTTGGGCCTAGCCTTAATGCATGACACCGCTGATCTCCCCCACCCCCCTGATCGACGCTTTCATAATCCTTTCAACGGGTTGGATCGTCCTGAACCGGACGGAACGGCGCAATGCCCTCAATGCCGAAATGTGGGCGGCGATCCCGCCATTGATGAAATACCTTGATGAGCACGCTGATGTGCGAGCGATCGTCATCCGCGGCGCGGGTGCGGAAGCTTTCGCCGCCGGGGCGGATATCTCGGAGTTCGATGACGCCCGCAACGACGCCTTCGCCGCCGCCCGCTATGACCGGTTGAACGGCATGGCCTTCGCCGCCATCCGCAATGCCTCGACGCCGGTCATCGCCCGCATCCAGGGCTACTGCATCGGCGGCGGCCTTGCCATTGCGCTGGCCTGCGACATGCGGATTGCTGACTCAACGGCCAGCTTCGCACTGCCGCCGGCCCGCCTCGGCCTCGCCTATCCGCTCGACGGGTTGCGTGACCTCACCGCCGCCATCGGCCCCTCCACCGCCAAGGAGCTGATCTTCACCGGCCGCCGCATCAAGGCGGATGAGGCCATGCGCATCGGCCTCATCGACCGCGTGGCCGCCGACATCGACGGCGAAACCGACGCGATCTGCAACGACATCGCCCAGGGCGCGCCACTGAGCATCACCCACGCCAAGCACGCCATCAATTACATCACCGCGAGGCCCGGCCACCTCGACGACGCCGAAATCGGCTGGCTCGCGGCCCGCTGCTTCGACAGCGAAGACTATATTGAAGGCCGTAAAGCCTTCGCGGAAAAGCGCAAACCGAAATTCAAGGGGGCGTGACGCCCCTCCGCGCAAGGCGGCTAGCTGATTTGGAAGGAAACGCGAAGCGCGTGGATTTCAGTTGAGCGATAACCAGCCCATCATCCTGCAGGCGCAACAGCCCATCGCGGCGCTGCTTGCCGAGCTGGGCACATCCGCTGATGGCCTGACCGGGGCTGAAGCCGCAGCAAGACTCGTGGCCCTGGGGCCCAACCTCATCGCCCAGCAGGCGCAGTCAAGCGTGTTGCGAGAACTCTATGACAGGCTGAAGAACCCGCTCAACGGGCTGCTGCTGTTCCTCGCAGGTGTCTCCTATGCAACAGGCGACCTGCGCGCCGCCGTCGTCATCTTCGCCATGGTGGTGCTGAGCGTCGGGCTTGCCTTCCTGCAGGAACACCGCTCCGGCAAGGCAGCCGAAAAGCTGCGGGCCATGGTCAAGACCCGCACCGCAGTGCTTCGCCGCGACGCGAGCGGCAGCAGCGACTGGACCGAGATCGACATCGCCGATCTGGTTCCGGGCGACATCGTGAAACTCTCCGCCGGCAACCTGATCCCGGCAGACCTGCGCATTCTCGCCGCCAAGACGCTGCATGTGAACCAATCCTCGCTCACTGGCGAATCCCTGCCAGTCGACAAGTCGGATGCCCCGCCCGCCGCGTCTGACGTCGATCCGCTGGCCTTGCCCAACATCTGCTACATGGGCAGCAGCGTCGTCAGCGGGGCTGCGACCGGCGTCGTCCTGCGCACCGGACGGCGGACCTTCTTTGGTGGGTTGGCAGACAAGATCACGCGCAACCAGCCGCAGCAGACGAACTTTGACCGCGGCATCGCATCCTTCACGCGCCTGATGATCACCTTCATCGCGGTCATGGTGCCTGCGGTGCTGCTGATCAACGGCCTCACCAAGGGGAACTGGCTCGAAGCCCTGCTCTTCGCCCTTGCCGTGGCCGTCGGGCTCACGCCGGAAATGCTGCCGATGATCGTGACGGTGAACCTCGCCAAGGGCGCCATCGCCATGTCGGCCAAGCGCGTGATCGTAAAGCGTCTGAGCTCCATCCAGAACTTCGGCGCGATGGATGTGCTGTGTACCGACAAGACCGGGACGCTCACCCAGAACAAGGTGATCCTGCAATACCATCTCGACTTCGAGGGCGAGGAGAGCGACCGCGTGCTCGAATACGCCTATCTCAACAGTTTCCACCAGTCGGGCCTGCAGAACCTGATGGACGAAGCTATCCTCTTGCATGTGCGCAAGCCCGAGCACGTGGGCCACATCGCGGCCTTCAGCAAGGTTGACGAGATCCCCTTCGACTTCGAGCGGCGGCGCATGTCGGTTGTGCTGCGCACGCCTGAGGGCGGGTTGCTGCTGATCACCAAGGGTGCGGTCGAGGAGGTCCTGGCAGTCTGCACCAACTACCGCATCGATGATGAAACAGGCCAGCTGGACCTGCAGCACCTCGAGGATGCCCAGCGCGAGATGGCCAAGCTCAACAGTGAGGGCTTCCGCGTGCTTGCCATCGCCTGCAAGGAGCTGGCAGCGCCCCTGCCCGTCTATGACGAGACGGCCGAAACAGGCCTCACCCTGCTGGGCTATGCCGCCTTCCTCGACCCGCCCAAGGACACCGCGCGCGATGCCATCGCGCAGCTCCGCGCCGCGGGCGTCGCGGTGAAGATCCTCACTGGCGACAATGACCTCGTCACCCGCGCTGTCTGCAAGCAGGTCGGCGTCGATGCCGAGAACATCCTGCTCGGGAGCGACATTGCGGCAATGCTGCCAGCCGCGCTCGATGTGGCGGTGGAGAAGCATGCGGTTTTTGCGAAGCTTGCACCCGACCAGAAATCCGCCGTCATCGATGCGCTGCGCCGCTGCGGGCACGTCGTCGGTTTCCTTGGCGATGGCATCAATGACGGTCCTGCGCTGAAGGCGGCGGATGTGGGCATCTCGGTCGATACCGCCGTCGACATCGCCAAGGAGTCCGCCGACATCATCCTGCTGGAGAAGAGCCTCACGGTGCTGCGCGACGGCGCCATCGAGGGCCGCAAGGTGTTCGGCAACATCATCAAGTACATCAAGATGGGCGCCAGCTCGAACTTCGGCAACATGTTCAGCGTGCTGGGCGCAAGCCTGTTCCTGCCCTTCCTACCCATGCTGCCGATCCAGGTGCTGACCAACAACCTGCTCTATGACCTGTCGCAGACCGCCATCCCGACCGACAATGTCGATGCCGAATACCTGACGGCACCGCGGCGCTGGGACCTGAGCAACCTCACCCGCTTCGTGCTGATGATCGGGCCGATCAGCTCGATCTTCGACTACGTCACCTTTTTCGTGATGCTCTACGTGTTCAACGCCTGGACCCAGCCCGGGCTGTTCCAGGCCGGCTGGTTCGTCGAATCCATCGTCACCCAGACGCTGATCATCCACATCATCCGCACGGCGCGCATTCCGTTCTTCGAAAGTCGCGCCAGCAACCAGCTGATCCTCGCAACGCTTGCTATCGTCTGCATCGGGATGATCATCCCAGCCACTCCCCTCGGCAAGACGCTGGGCTTCCAGCCGCTGCCTGCCCTCTACTGGCCCATCCTGCTGGCCATGGGCCTTGGCTATGCGGTGCTCACCCAGATCGTGAAGTCATGGTTCATCCGGCGCTACGGAGTCTGACCGGCCGTCAGGCGAGAAACGCCAGCACCGCGTCCTTGTAGCCCCGGTCACCCACCGCATTCATGTGGTTGCGGTTCGCGAGCATGACGCCCGTGGCACCGGGAATGGCCTTCACCAGCGTATCGACGTCGCCCGCCACGTCATCCTTGTCGCCCGCCACCACCAGCACCGGAACGCGGATCCTCGCCAGTTCCTCCACCGTGATCTTCTCGCGCGAGGAGCGGATGCAGGCGGCCAGCGCCTTCAGGTCGCTCTTCGTCTGCTCGGCAAACATGCGAAAGGCGCGCGCGCCCATGTCAGTCACGTCACTGCGTGAGGGCGCCTCCAGCGCCAGGGCAATCGCCTCCGCCCCGCCAACCCCCGTGATCATGCGCGATGCCAGCCCCGCAAAGACCGCGCGACGCACCCGGTCGGGGTGGGCGATGGTGAGGAAGGCCGAGACGCGGGCCCCCATCGAATAGCCCATCACGTCCGCCTGCCCGATCCCCATGTGGTCGAGAAGCCGGCGCGCGTCCTCCGCCATCTCGGCAGCCGGATAGAGGGACGAAACGTAGAGCTTCTCGCTCGCGCCATGCCCCCGGTGATCGAAGGTGATGACGCGGCGTCCGGCGTCGGTCAGGGTCTTCACCCAGCCGGTGTCCCACCAGTTGACCCGGGCATTTGAGGCAAAGCCGTGGATGAGCAGGATCGGGGGGCCATCGCCAGCCGTCTGGTAGGCGATCTCGACGCCGTCCGAATTGAATGTGTGCATGGGCCAAAGAATATGCTAATCCGCCCTCGAAACAAGCATTTCGAGGACGACATGGCAGCGGGCGCAACTCCTCATTTCCAGAACCAGATGGGCCTTCCGGCAATCGAGGTGGGTGCCAGGGAATTCATGTGCATCGGGGCGCTGCCGCCCTTCGATCATCCGCACATCTTCATCGACATGGGCGCTGATACCGAGGCGGTCTGCCCCTATTGCTCGACCCTCTACAAGCACAACCCGAAACTGGGTTCGACCGAATCCGTGCCCCCCAACGCCCACTGGCACGACCAGGCTGCGTGATCGCCTGACCATCCGCGACTTCCGCGACGGGGACGAAGATGGCGTCCTCGCCGTGTTGCGCGACCTGCAATCTCACGAATACCAGATCAACGACAGGTCCCGCCCGCCGGAGGCCATGGGGCTCTGGTACGTCGAGCGCCTGAAGCAAGAGACAGGCGAAGGCCGCGGTCGCATCCTCGTCGCCGACGGAGCGGACGGACTCGTCGGCTACGCATCACTCATCACCCGCGTCTCCACCGAGGATGAGAAAGACGAGATCCCCTACACCTATGCCCATGTGGATGACCTCGGAGTCTTGGCCTCCAGCCGCAGCAAGGGTGTGGGCAGCGCCCTCCTCGACGCCTGCGAGGCAGTGGCACGCGCGGCGGGCCAAAGCTGGCTGCGACTTGGCGTGCTGGCAGCCAATGAGCGGGCCCGGGCCTTCTATGCCCGACAGGGTTATGGTGAAATCCATCTGACGCTCGAAAAGAAACTGTGATGGCAGGCTCACTCTCCATCGCCCAGGCCCGCCGCGTGGCGCTCGCCGCGCAGGGGTTTTCCTTCACCGACCGCACGAAAAAGGTCACCTGGGCCCACATGGCCTCAATGGTGCGCCGCCTGAACCTGCTGCAGATCGACAGCGTCAACGTGGTCGCCCGCTCGCATTACCTGCCGCTCTATTCCCGCCTCGGCGCCTACAGCCAGCAAACGCTGGATGAGCGTGCCTTCGGCCAGAAGAAGCGTACCATGTTCGAGTGCTGGGCGCATGAGGCGAGCCTTTTGCCCATGGAGCTTCACCCGCTCATGCGCTGGCGCATGGCGCGTGCGCGCGCCGGCAACGGCACCTACAAGTCGATGGACCAGTTCGGGAAGGACGAGCGCAGCTATGTGAAACAGGTGCTCGATTTCGTCACCCGCAACGGCCCCACGGTCGCCAGCGACGTGCCGGGCGGCGGCAAGGCCGAGGGCGGCTGGTGGGGCTGGTCCAAGGGCAAGCTGGCACTCGAGACGCTGTTCGATCAGGGCCTCGTCACCACCGCGTCACGGAACGGCTTCGAGCGGCTCTATGACATCCCGGAGCGCGTCATCCCGGCAGATGTGCTGGCCCTGCCGGCGCCGTCCGAGAAGGACGCCATCCGCCAGCTGCTGGATCTGTCAGCCCGCGCCCATGGCGTGGGCACCGAGATCGACCTCCGCGACTATTTCCGCCTGCCCATTCAGGAGACCAGGGCGGCACTGGCCGAACTCGTCGCGGACGGCGTGCTGATCCCCGTCACGATCGAGGGCTGGAAGCAGCAGGCCTATCTCCACCACGATGCCAAAATCCCCCGAAAGGCGGGTGGCACCGCGTTGCTCTCACCCTTCGACCCGATGGTGTGGGCGCGTTCACGCGCTGAACGGCTCTTCGCATTTCACTATAGAATAGAGATCTATACCCCTGCTCCAAAACGGCAATTTGGCTATTATGTGCTCCCCCTCCTTCACCACGACAGGATCGTGGGCAGGGTCTGCCTGAAGGCCGACCGGCAGTCCGGCGTGCTGCGCGCCAACGCCAGCCACCATGAGGCCCATGCCGACCCGGCCGAGACGGCGGCAGCGCTCGCGGGGGAACTGCAGTTGATGGCAGGCTGGCTTGGACTCGGCGATGTCGCGGCAGGCCCCTCAGGCAATCTTGCCCGCTCACTGCGGAACGCGCTTCGGTAGGACGCTGGTCAGGCGTAAGACCTCTCCTCACCTGATGGATGATTTGATGACTTCTGCACCCGGCATAATCGACGATCTGACACGACCCTTTCCGGAGACGACCGCCGGCACGCAGTGGCAGATGTTGTCTGACGCGGTCATGGGCGGCGTATCGGCGGGGCGCATGACGCGCACCGTGCTCGCGGGGCGTCCTGCCATCCGGATGGAAGGCGACGTCAGCCTCGAGAACAATGGCGGCTTCATCCAGATCGCGGTCGATCTGGCGCCAAACGGCGCAACCCTCGACGCAGCAAGGTTCTCAGGCATTGCCATCGACGTTCTGGGCAACGATGAGGACTACGGCCTGCACCTCAGGACCTCGGAGCTGTCGCGCCCCTGGCAGTCCTACCGCGCGAGCTTCATGGCCAGGCCCGTTTGGCAGGAGATCATGTTCCCCTTCTCCAGCTTCGCGCCTCACCGCACCGAGATAGCGCTGAACCTGCACCTGCTGCGCAGGCTCGGCATCGTGGCGATTGGCCGGGTGTTCTCGGCCGATGTCGCGATTGGCGGCATCCGCCTCTACTGAACGAAAGAAGCCGGGGCCTCGCGGCCACCGGCTATCTCTCCCCAATCACGGGCGGCCCTTTCGGCCCGCTCGGACTATTCTCAGATCACGCCTTCGGCCTTCAACTCGGCCGTGGCCTTGAGGATGGCGCGCTTCAGCGTATCGACCACGAAATCCACCTGCTCCTTCGTGATGGTGAGCGGCGGCGAGAGCACGTCGAGATGGCCGATGGGCCGCACCAGCAGGCCGTCGGCCTCGCAGGCGTTGGAGATGCGCTTCGAGATGTTGCAGCTGTCGGGCAGCCGCTCGCGCGTCTTCTTGTCCTTCACGTATTCCACGCACATCATCAGCCTGCGGCCGCGCACGTCGCCCACGATGTCGAAGTCGCGCAATTCGCCCAGCCGCTTCTCGAGATAGTCGCCCACCCGGGCGGCATTGCCGCACAGGTCTTCGCGCTCGATGATCTCAATGTTCTTGAGCGCCACGGCGCAGGCCACCGGATGGCCCGAGTATGTATAGCCATGGGTGAACCACACGTCCGGGTCAGTCGCCGAAATGCCTTCGTGAACCTCATCCGAGAAGATCACGGCGGACAGCGGGATATAGCCCGAGGTCAGTCCCTTGGCACAGAGGATCATGTCCGGGATGAAGCCGAACTCGGCTTCCGAGGCGAAGAAGTGCCCCAGCCGCCCGAAGGCAGTCACGATCTCGTCGGCGATGAACAGGATGCCGTGCTTGGTGCACAGCTCGCGCATGCGCGGCAGGTAGTTGGGCGGCGGAATGCAGACGCCGCCTGAAGCCTGCGCGGGCTCGGCGATGAAGCAGGCGATGTTTTCCGCACCCAGTTCTTCAATCTTGGCGGCGAATTCGTCGACCAGGAAATCGCTGAAGGCCTCGAGGCTCATGTCCTCCGGCCGGCGATAGGGATAGGGCGCTGAGAGGTGATGGACGAGGTCGGGGATGTATTTGAAATGCTCCGACTGGTCGCCATCACGCATGCCCACCGTCATGCCGAGGTAGGTCGAGCCGTGGTAGGAGTTCTTGCGCGAGATCACGTAGCGGCGCGTCGGCTGCCCACGGCGCGACTGGTAGAAGTGCGCCATGCGGATGGCGGTGTCGACCGCACAGGAGCCGGAGGTGGCATAGGCCACATGGTTGAGTGTGCCGGGCGCCAGTTCCGCGAGCTTCGCGGCAAGTCGCGCGGCCGGAGCATTGGTCACGTCGACGAAGAAATTCGTGTAGCACAGCTGCAGCGCCTGCTCTGCCATGGTCTCGGCAATTTCCTTGCGGCCATAGCCGGCATTGACGCACCACATGCCGCCGATGCCATCGAGATAGCGGCGCCCGTTGGCGTCCGTCACGTAGCAGCCATCACCCTCCACGAGGACGAGCGAGCCTTCCTTCTTGAAGCTGTCGAAATGCTGATAAGGGTGCAGGACATGGTCATGGTCCTGTTGCCAGAGTTCCTGAGCGTTGAAACGGTTGCCAGCCTGGTGCAGCAAGATGAGTTCTCCCCTTCAAGTTGAATAACCGTTCAATATCACAATTCGGCGCATTTGGCCAGCGATGGAAAATCACCCCGCTTGTGACTTTTCGTTGTGGGTGGGGCGTGCGCGGGCCCCAGCCCCCACACCGTCATGCGCGGGCCCGACCCGCGT
>Ga0194051_1000836_pt1 | contig 17207 bp, 12 predicted proteins | sample SepL2320m_MetaG_FD_161275 | JGI IMG/M metagenome (GOLD analysis project Ga0194051, IMG submission 161275) | Anoxic zone freshwater microbial communities from boreal shield lake in IISD Experimental Lakes Area, Ontario, Canada - Sep2016-L239-20m | ecosystem: Environmental > Aquatic > Freshwater >... | reverse complement strand
GGCTCTTTCAGGCGGCGGGCCACCTGATTGAGTCGGGTGGGCGGCGGATGGTGTGGTGCCACGCTGGGAGTCTGGGGCTCTCGTGGGATGCGCCGAACAGCTTTCGGGAGCGTTACATCGATCCCGAGGACCCCACGCCACCGGCTGGTGCGATCGTGCCACAATTTTCTGTCGACGCCACAACCGATCCAGATTTGGTTGTGGGCAGCCGTCAGATTTTTGCCGGACAGTTGACGCTGCTAGACCATCAACTGGGCCACTTACTTTTGACGGTCGCGGAGGCCGAAAAAAAAACTGGCCCGTGGAGCGTGCTGGTGGTTGGATTACGCGGCCTGCCGCTGGGATTGCACGGCTGGGTTGGCTGTCACGATGAGTTTCCACCCTACAGTGAAGCAATCCATCTGCCGGCGATCCTCGTTGACGCAGGCCGTCGCATGTCGAGTCAGCGGTACGGGGGCCTTGTCATACCAGCGGACTTGGGCGAGACAGTGGCGGCCCTTTTGGGCGGCAGTGTTTCACCCCTCTGTGATCAGGCAGAGCCGTGGCGGGGCAGGAGTCTGATGGGGCTGCTTGAGTCGTGGTCGAGCGTGCCCCGGGACCGGGTGATTGCGACAGGGCAAGGGGGGGCTGCCGTCGTCACGCCCGACTGGCACTTTGTCTCATCGCGAACATCTGCCGGCGTTGAAACAGCGAGCGGTCTGTTTGCCAAGCCGGATGATTTTTTTGAGCTCTGCGATGTCGCCAATCGCTGCCCCGCGACGCAAACTATTTTTGCCGAGGCGCTTTTATCGATCCGGCCCGACGCCCCACATGCAGCGTGGTTTGCGCCTTTCAGAGTAGGGCTCTGCACGGCTCAAGGCAGCTGATTTACGGCAAAAACACCGTTTGCCACCGATCCTTGAGATCGCTATCCTCCCACCCGTATCGCGAGCGGAATTGAGGCTAGGAATCTGTCAGGAACACGCAGAGCCGATGAACGAACCCTTGCTCTTTCAGCGGATGGTTTGCCGGGTGGCGGCGGCGGCTAGCTTCGTGCTCGCCTGTTCGGCGGTGCTTCAGGCAGCGCCCGCAGAGCCCCCGATCACGATTCAACTGACGTGGGGCGGTGGCACATCGCAAACGTGGTCGGGTTGGATTCGGATCGTCCATCAAAAAGCAGCTGCTGATGATCGCCAGCGCAAAGCGGCCGGCAGTGCAGATGTGGTGGGCCTTCCCGAAGTGCTCGGACGGGTTGATCTACGGTGGCAGCCGCTGTGTGTCGAGCCAGATGCTTTGGCCACGATGCACGCCGAGGGCCATACGCTCTGGGTTCACCAGTCTCATTCCACCAACAGCAGTGGCGTTGAATTGGCTGTTGAGAATTGGCGAGATGCCCGCCTAGAATTGCAGTTGATCCCCAATGGCCGCGCGGATGCTGCCACATCGCTCGAAATGTCGGTGTCCGAATTAATCTCCACGCAAAAGCAGCAGGCGCTGGATACCGATGGAAATCGCCTCACCGTGCGGCGGGCCGATAGCGACCTCTTGCGGGTTGTGTTTGAGTCAGAAACTCCGCAGCGAAGTGATGCAGCCAGCGTCGCACCGACTTTAAAAAAGCCGGGCGATCTCGTGCGGTTTTGGGTCTATCCACTTCTGCCTGCCCGAGCAACTCACTTGGGCGCGATCGAACTGCGGCTGCGATTAAAAAACTCGGCCAGAGCAGAAGATATTCACTCCGAAGCGATCCTATTGAAAGCGGTATCGCTTGCCGAGGGTAACGACTCTCCAGCGATCGATCGGGGACCGGTAGCGTTTGAGCCGGTCGCGTTTGAGGTGGCGGTGCCCACGCGGGAAGGTGCCTACGACATTGAGCTCGAAGTCATGGAGCGAGGTGGTCTGCGCTGGACTCGATCGCTCACTGCTCGAACTCTGCAGGTGGTAGCGGTCGGTGATCTACCTCCGAATCCATTGCCAGAGGGGCGGCCTGAGGCCGGCTGGAAAGTCATCTACGAACTCGATCCGGGTAGCCCACGGTTGCACGAACGGCTGCGTCGGATGCCGGGCATCGGTCTGCCGTCGGTACCCAACCTGTCGATGCCGCTGCCGAGCATGGGTCTGCCAGCGATTCCCCGACCACTTTTGCCGCAAGTGGCTTTGCCCCGAATGCCTGCCGTCGGCCTGCCGACAATGTCGTTGCCAACCGTGGCGTCAATGGTGCCTCGATTGAGTGGGTTGCTCGCCAGCGGCCACTCAAAAGTCGAAGCCCATCCGCTTGGTCCTATGCTGCGATTGCCTCCTGCCCGCTCCAGCAGTGAGCCCTCGTGGGAAGGCATCGTCATCGCTGCGGTGCAGGCAGGCCTGCCACATCGCGTTGAAATCGACTACCCAAACAATCAAAACGCAGTCTTTGGCGTCACGGTGCTTGAAGTCAATGCTGCCGGAAGCGTTGTCGAATCGCGGCACAGCGGCGGTTTTCGCGTCTGCCACCCTGTCGTTGAGGAACTGCAGCCACCCGGTCTGGCTCGACACAGCTTTGTCTTTTGGCCGAGTACAAAAAATCCGCTGCTCCTCATTTCGAACCCGTCGAGTCAGGGCGGCGCGATGTTCGGGCCGATTCGAATTTCAGCGGGACCGCTGCGACTGCCTGCCCTCGAGGCGTCTGGAATGCGAGTCGCGACTGCGTCTGAGTTGATTTCCAAGCGGCGTGTGCATGCCTATCTCCACAGCGACGATATTTTTGAGTTTGCCGCCGCAGATCGTTGCGATCCTGCCAGCGGACAATCAGTCGTCGATTGGCAGGCCACCTTGGCCGGTATCGAACGCTCCGCACAATGGCTGGCTAGCGAGGGAATCGGAGGCGCAATGGTGGGCGTCTATGATGAAGGCCGTGCCCTCTGGCCATCAAAGCTTGGCATCGACGCGCGAGGCCACAAAAATCCGGCGGTGTTTGAAAACAGTCTGGATCCCCTGCCCAAAGATGTGCTGGCAGTGCTGTGTCGGATTTACGCCCGAGAAAATCTCCGCGTGGTTCCCGCGCTCTCTTTCAATGCTCCGCTGCCAGAGCTAGAAAAAATTCTCAACAGTTTGCCAGCCGATGCCGCTGGCATTGCCTGTCTGGGTCGCGACGGAAAGCCTCGCCGGATCACGGGCAAAGCCTCCATGATCCACTACAATATTTTAGATCCCCGCGTCCAACAGGCGGCCCTGCGGGTTGTTGGCGAAGTGGCTGAACGGGTTGCGCGATCGCCCGCCGTGGATGGCTTGGCAGTCGTTGTGCCGCACGATGGCTGGACACATTTGCCAGGCGTAGCGTGGGGTCTGGATGATCTGACATTCAATCGATTTATGCAGAGCGTTACGGTGCCTGGTGCTTCGGCCGGTCTTCTAGACAGCCCGCCGCTGCCCAGCGGCGAGGATCGCTTTGCTGCTCGGGCCTCGCTCGTAGAGGGACCGCTGCGGGAGCCATGGCTCAACTGGCGAGTCGCTCAGGTGGCTGCATTTCATGCTCGCCTGGCCGATACCCTGGCTGCTTGCGACCGCCGACTTTGCCTGTTTGTCGTGCCGACAACTTTATTTTCACAAGGCGATCTGGCCATTCGATTTAGGCCGACGCTTTCGCCGGAGCCTTCCGATGCTGATCCGCTGCGTGACGTTGGCATCGATCCCGGAGCGATCACGGCCCACCGCGGCATTGTCTATGTGTCACCGCATGTGCATAGCGGAGCCGACACTCTGCTGGAACAAAGCTCGATCCATCATGCCAACTGTAGCCTCTCAATTGTGCGGAGCACCGCTCGGGCCGCTCGCCGAGGCGTGGTCTGCCTCCAACAGCCACTCGCCCTTGATGTCAAGGAAATCTTGCCGCATGGGCCATTTGGATCGGCGACGTCCAAGGGCAGAATTGCGATTCATGCCGTGGCGACTGGAGCTGCCAGAAATCGCTCGCTGGCTGAATCATTTGTGGCGTCGGATGTGGAGGTGGTGTTTGATGCCAGCTTGTGCTACGCCCAAAGCGAGAACGTGAATGTCGCGGCCAATTCAGCGCTTGAGTCGCTGCCGCCGCAGACCATGGCCGTTGTCGAGAATCTACCGGCGCCGCTTGTCGTGCGGGTTGGAGACGGTGAATCGGGAACATGGATAACCGTTGTGAATGCCGGCGGCGTGCCCTGTCGCGCCGTCTTGGCCTTGGATGGGAGGCCGTCCACCACGGTCGATGCGGCCGATGGTGCGCAGGTGCCGCTGGATGCTGCTGGCGGCGTGACTGTAGCTCTTGAGGCATGGGGCGTGAGATCGCTTGTGGTCGATGGCCAGAGGAATGTGCGGGGAGCAGAAGTTCGTTTTGCTGAATCCGTGAAGCCATTCATCGAGCAGAAGCTAGCGCGAGTGCGTCAGCGACGGGCTGTTTTGGAAATGCCGCTGCCGCTCAAGGTGCTCGACAATCCTTCTTTTGATTTGCCATCGCTGGCTGGCACAGTCACTGGCTGGGAGCTGGTGGAGTCCAAACGCGGCACTCTCAGCCTTTCGACCGAGGCCGGCCAAGGGGGCCGCCAAGGGGTTGTCTTCTCGTCGATCAATGGCCTCTCGACGGTACGGAGTAACCCCTTTGAACCTCCGGTCACAGGCCGTATCAGTCTGGCGGTTCGGCTGCGGGTGCCCGGCGGAGGGCCGCAACCGCCGCTGCGACTCGCCCTTGAGGGTGTGGAAAATGACAAAGAATACTATCGGTTCGCCGCTATCGGTGGGCTGGCTGGTGGCAAGCCGCTGGAGGATACGTGGTCGCAGTTTGTACTGCAGGTAGACGATTTACCTGCTCATGGTTTGGAATCCCTACGGGTACGTTTTGATTTGTTGGGGCCGGGAAGCGTACAGATTGACGATGTCCGACTCTTCGACTTAGCCTTTGACGAGTCGCAGCGAGTGACGCTTTCAAAGACGATAGCGCTCTTTGAAAGTCATCTGGCAGCCGATGACCTAGGCGCATGCGTGCTCGATTTAGATTCTCACTGGCTGCGTTTCTTAGAACGGTATATTTCTGATCAGGCTGTCGAACTGGCGGTACAGGCCGCTCGTTCGGAGCCAGCGGGTGCTGCTGACACGGCTATACCGGCGGCAGAGCGGTCAGGTAGCTTGATCGATCGAATGCGGCGCTGGTGGCAGTAGCCACTCTCACCCAGGCGGCCATTGCAGGCTGCGGCCGCCGAGCAGGTGGATGTGCAGATGGTCGACGCTTTGGCCGCCGTCACGACCGCAGTTGACAACGAGTCGATAGCCAGTCTCCAGCCCCATCTGCGTGGCCAGCTTTGTGGCTACAACCAGCATGTGCCCGAGGAGGTCAGCGTCGCTTTCGCTGACCTCCATGAGCGAGGCAATGCTCCGTTTTGGAATCAACAGTAGGTGGACTGGGGCTTGGGGCGAGGCATCGTGAAACGCCATGCAGCGATCGTCTTGGTATTCGATCGTGGCGGGAATTGTGCCCGCGATGATCCTTGAAAAAATGGTCTCTGTCATCGGCTACTCGGCTTGGGGAGTGGATGCTGTTTTCCGCACCCTGCGACGGGGCGTGCGGGGCAGCGACCATTCTTTTGTCAGCGTTTCAAAGACCTCAAGCGACTCGTAGCGGACGACATTCTTGCCCTCCGGCATGGGACCAATCAAGGCTCGAAAAACGGGCGCACCGCGCAGCCCCAGATCGGTGCTGCAGTCGTCTGTGCCAACTTGTAGATGCGTCCGCAGAATGCCGTCGGCCGAATCAAAGTCGTGAATGACAAGTTCGCCATCGGACCCACGGGTCACCAATCGCCACGTGTCTTTTTCCATCGTCGAATTCCTCCTGGCAAGAAGTGGAACCGCCGGCCACGGCATTCCCAACTTCATTGCTGTCTGGAAGTGGAATCGGCACAAAGCGTTGGATGATTGACTACCAATCTCGCTTGGCTATCGTTGTCGGCACGAGCGGACCTGCGCGTTAGGGCCGGTCTTTTCGCTACGAGCCGTCCAGGTGGACTTTCAAGACACTGCCGGCGGCTCTTTGCAACAGTCGCCCCTTGAAGTCCGTGCCCAGAGCGGCGGCTTGCTCGAAGGAAACCGCGGCAGGGTCGTACCTGAGCGTGAAGCGAAGGCTGCCGACATACTCAGTCGCCCCGACAGCCACGGCAGTGCCCTGGCGAAGTGGGCCTAGAATTTCGATAAAGAGCAACGAGTTTTGGCCAATCTGAAGCCGGCCATCTGGGCAGTCGCCTTGTGTTGCGAGCACCCGGCCCAGATTTGTAAAGAGCGCTGTTGCGGCAGTCGTTTGATTGCCCAAGAGTTTGCGGATTCCGCCAGGGAGTCGTCTGGCGACCCAGAGCGTGAAGATAAATGTCATCCCCAGTCCCAGCCGTTTGATTAAGTTCATTTGCGTGTGGATCGACGCCAGCAGCGCGGCCGGATTGGCGATCTGGGCAGCGGTGCGGTCCAAAAAAATCATGCTGACAATGTTGGCGGCCGGCATCTTTCTATCGGCCTCCTGGCGGAGATTCATTGGAATCGAAAGGCGAATAACGCTCCTGGTATCCCGCTTGGCTTGCGCTGGCAGCGACGCATGGAGCGACTGGAAAAGTTCCCCTGCCGCAAGCTCGTTTACGGAAACTCCCGCCTGTCTTGCGGCATGCCGCAAGGCTGCTGTTAAGTGGGAGTCCAACTCGATCAGGCGGGCGACAGGTCGCCTATCGATCGGTAGCGGGCTGAGGTTTCCAGACGGATTGTGGGTTGTGAGTCGCATGGGCCGATTGGCAAGAAATTGCCAGACTCCCTCCAATCCCCGGGCCTGCTGCGGCAGCGACTTGAGCAAACGCAAAGCAGTCAATTGATAGCGACCGCGGGTACTGAGTTGCTGTGGATAAAGTGGCTTTAAGGGGGTGAGTTGAGCGGTGCTGCCTGCCGCAAGGATTTTTAGAAGATCCTCTAAGAAGTCGATGGCCCCTGCGCCATCGCACGCGGCGTGATGAAACTGAGCGATGAGATCAAAGTGAGACGGCAATCGATTTATGTCAGGTACGACGGCCATCAGCCGAACCAGTGGACCAGAGTTTGAGTTGAGTGCCTCGCACTCTGGGTAGGCGTCAGGATCATCGTTGCAAGAGCCATGTATGAGTCTCACTACGGAATCGGACGGCCGGGGGCCTGTCTCAATGGGATCGGTTTGGGTTGGGTCGACAGCAGCGGAAAGAGAAAAAATAAAACGCGGGCCGGCCGCCGGCCACCTTTGGTTCCCGCGGTCAATCCGCGAACTGAGAATCGGATGCCTGTCGAGGGCTTGGCCAGCGGCTACCCGCAGGGCCTCCAGATCGAGCGGGCCATCAAACCGCAGTCGAATCAGAAATTCCATTGGATGGTCGGCTGTCCCATCCAGCAGCATGTACTCTTCAAATGCTGTCAGCGGGAGCGAACGGAACATTGAGGCAGGCTCCTTGATTCGCGTTAGCCATCATTTGATTCGCGTCAGCCATTATTTGAGTCTCGTCAGAGACCTCCTGAGGCAAACTCGCGTTGCAGGTGAGTTCAGGAGCTGTAGCAGGAATCTTTACGGACAGTCGCCCGAAGTCATTGGCGATGGCAAATCTCGCCATTGTGAGCAGCCTCGGCATGTCCAGCACTGGGCAGGGAAGGTGGCTGGCAAAGGCCGTCACATTTGTCTGATCAAATGTGGGGTCGTGGCGGAAATAACTTGTGTAGACATCGAGTTGGGTCAACATAGTATCAGCAAACCACTGCTCGTCGCAGAGGTCGGGATCGTCGGGCGAGGCATCTTTGGAGTAGCGTTCCACCGCTTCCTGAATAAACCGGCCCACTAAGTCCATCGAGCAGGGGGCGGGGTGCGTCACATGAAACGTTTTTCCATGAGCCGATGGCGTTTGAATCAGGTGGGAGATCACACTGGAAACCCAGTCGACGGGCACAAAGTTTTTGTGAGCCTTGGGATCGACTCCTATTAAGGCCAACAGCGCCGGACCGCTGGTCGATCCCTTGACGACACGGGTGAGCAACGTGTGACCGAGTCGCAGGGCCGCAAACAGACCGTGGTAGGTCGATGTGTAGCCGGTTTGAGAATCGCCTGCGATGATCGATGGGCGGTAGATTGTGGCGGTGTCGAAATGCTCGGCACTACGCACAAGCTGTTCTGAGGCAACTTTACTCTTTTCGTAGTCGTTGCCAAACTCTTGACCGACATCGACGTCGCTTTCTAAAACTCGGCCAGTACGGAGGCCGCAGACATAGGCAGTCGATACATGATGCATCTGCCTCAGGCCGGTTTCCTTGGCCAATGCAAGCACGTTGGTCGTGCCGGTGACATTGGTGAGCCATGGTTCGGCGGTTGGGTCGGAGCCTCGAAAACTAAGACTAGCGGCGTTGTTGAGCAGAGCATCGCAGTTGCTCGTGACCCAGGAGCGGGCGTCGTTATCGAGACCACAGAGGGGCTGGCTGAGATCGCCTTCCAGAACGATCGGTCGAGGGAGTGTGTAGCCCAGTGTTTCATCCCAGTGCCGCAGCAATAGTTCCATGCGGCTGGCGGGCGTCTTTTTGCGATCGCGTCTGACAATCAAAGCTAAGCGGCGACCGCTCATGAGTAGGTCGCGGACGAGATACGAGCCGAGCAGGCCGGTGGCTCCCGTCATGAGGATGTAAGGACTTGTATTCTTGTCTGTGGTGGTGGACATCAATTGTTCCAGCGAGACGTGTCGAAGAAGAATGGCATGGATGCCAAGCAATCCATCAATCTGTTCTTCTCATTGGGCAGCAGAGACAAACCAAGGGCCACGCTCGGGCCAAAGATCAATCCCAGAAAGATCCAACAAAGATCTCTCCTTCGAATGTAGAACGCTGGTTGACGGGCTATCAATAGGGAGGGCAAAAAGCCGTAGGAATCGCCCTAGCGTGCAAGCCGCTCGTATCTGCCGGGAGCCGTTGGGGCAAAAGAATGCCGCGACTGGGGGTTGGCTTGTCGAACTTGAGCCCGAGGGGTTTGATCTCTACAGTATTGACTTTCCAGCAGCGATTCGGAGGGTAAGCGAATTGGCCAGCAGTCTGATTCGAAATCAGATGTCCAGTAATGGATTGTGGGTTCGACTCCCATGCCCTCCGCTCTTTTTTCAACCGCTCTCAAAGCGAGTCCTCGTGATCGATCGGATCGCTAAGGCCGGTCGACGACCAGCGGGTCTGGAGAGTTGATGTCGCAAATGCGGAGGCTGGCGCGGCCGGCCAGCAGATCATCGACGAGTGAGCCGACGAGCTGCTCTCGCCAGCCCGATGCCAACAGCGGCGATTCATCGTCGCTCTCGCGGTACCCCAGCTTAAACGCCAACAGGTCTCGCATGTCGGAGGCTGTGCCAACCAAGGCCGGGGCGATCTGCATCTGCCGGCAAAGCCCGGCAATCGCCGTGGCTAAAAACTGACCCAGCATCGCTAGCTGCGGCGGAGGGGCGCGGTGCCGCTCACCCCCCGGGCACTCATTTTCCGGAATCTCCAGACCCCGCGCAATGGCTTGGGAAAGTCCATGCATGATGTGACGCAGATCTGATCGCTGCATGCCACGAATCGCAGCAATTTGTTGTTGGTCGGCACTTTTCCGCTTGCAGAGCTCAACCAGTAAATCGTCTCGTAAGACTCGCTTCGGCGGCATGTCTCGCGACTCAGCGACCGAATCCCGCCAGTGCCAGAGTTCTCTCGCCACCGCCAGTTCACGCCGCGAAAGGCCGTTTAAACCCGATACCCGCCGCCAACGTTTGCGGAGAAACGACTCCTCGACGTCGTTTTGCCACGTCGCCATTTCTGCTTCCATCCAAGCCGTTCGGCCAGATGTTTCTAGCTTGCCCTGCAAATGTCTCCAGAGCTGTTCCAGATGCCGCACATCGTCAACGGCGTATTCCAGCTGCGCTGCCGAGAGCGGCCGCTGCCGCCAGTCGGTGCGGGTCTCTCCTTTATTGGTGGGCAGGTTTAAAAAGCGACGGACGATCGAGGCATAGCCGGAGGGGTAATCATGATCCACAAGACCAGCTGCCACCTGCACATCAAACAGCGACGCAGGCCGAGCTTGAATCGCATGCAGAATGAACCCCATTTCTTCCCGGCCGGCATGGACGACCGTTGTGCGACTGGGGTCGGTGAGCAGTCGCCAAAAGGAATCCAGCTCACTCACTTTCAGCGTGTCGATCACCGCCAGGATGCCGGGAGCTGCCACCTGTAACAGACAGAGCTGACTGCGGTAGGTGTGCTCCGAAACAAACTCTGTGTCGAATGCCAGGTGCGGATGCGCGGAAAGGCGTTCGACAAGCTGCTTAAGCTGCGAGTCCGTCGTAACGGTATCAAAGGAGTCGGAAGTCGATCGCGCGGGATTCAAGCGGGGGTTCGCAGAGGTGACAAAAGAGTCGTTAAAAAAAGAGCCACGAGACAAGGGCAAACACCGGCAAGAGCACACCGCAACTGTAGAGCATGTAGCCAAAAAAACTTGGCATCCGCACCCCCGATCCCTCGGCGATCGCTTTGACCATGAAGTTAGGGCCGTTGCCGATGTAGGTCATCGCCCCTAAGAATACAGCGCCTAGGCTGATGGCTCCGAGTCGGCCCACATCAACGCCCGCCATGGTGGCTGCGTCGGTAGGCAGAGCTTGCGCTGTTTTGAAAAAGACAAGATAGGTCGGCGCGTTGTCAAGCACGCTTGAGAGCGATCCTGTGGCCCAGAAAAAAGCGAGGGGCGAATTGATTCCTAGGCTCGCACCGTGCTCATGCAACAAGGCGAGCGCAGGCTGCATGCAGACAAAGATTCCCAGAAAGAGTGCAGCCACTTCCAGAATCGCGCCGTATTGAAAGGCATTCTTTTCACGAATCTGTCGGGAGCCGATCAAGAGTGAAAGGCCCACAAGCCCCAGCAAAATGACCTCACGCAGAAAGATCCAGGGATGCCAGGCGGTGCCAGGCAGAGCTTTGGCAGGATCAAGGAAAGCCACCGCTAGAATGACGCCAGCCATCAAGGGGAGATTTGGCCAGAGGCCGCCGATTTGCAGCGGGCTGATCACTTGCTCGTCGCGAAGAATGTCGCGGACGGCCTCGTGGGGATGGGCAAAAAAAGTGTCCCAGCACCAGTAAATCAAGAGCAGCAAGCCGTTGGTCAAAAGCCACGGCTTCCAGAGCGAAAGAGTCCAGAGAAAGTCGACTCCTTCCAGATAGCCGAGGAAGAGCGGGGGATCGCCAATGGGTAGCAGGCAGCCGCCGCAGTTGCAGACGAGGAAAATAAAAAACACCAGCGTGTGGGAGACCAGTCGGCGTTCGCGATTGGTTTCGAGCAAAGGTCGCACCAAGAGCATCGCAGCACCTGTCGTGCCAATAAAACTCGCCGAGAGAGCGCCGATTGCAAGAAAGGCTGTATTGACCGCCGGCGTGGCAACAAGATCCCCTTCGATTCGCACGCCGCCAGTGATCACATAGAGCGCAAACAACAGCACGATAAACGGGATGTATTCAGAGAGCATGGCATTGGCCACGATGGCACCCGCCACCCCCCACGATGGCCCCGCCGTCGCCGGGGAAACAACCGAGTGGACCGGAAAATGGAGATCGACCGCGTGGGCATGCAGCAGTGTGTAGTAGCCCAGTGTCGTCACGGCCAAGCCCCCGGCCACAAGCAGTTTGCTCGAATTGTGTTCCCACCAGTGCGAGAGCGAGGACGTGAGGGGTAGAATGGCGATTGCCGCCAAGAGAACTCCAAATGGCAGCACGGTAAGGAGTGGTGGTGAGAGGACGTGGACCGCATGCGGGGCAGCATGGGCAGAGTCATGGGTTGCTTGTGCCTGCACGAGCAAATCGCGACCATGTTGAGGCCAGCCTCCAATCGCTGCGAGGCCGTACACGGCCAAGACCGTAACGATGAGAAGCACCGCGCGTTGTGAGGAGTCTGAGGCCGATTGGTCAGTGTGCATTGTGAGGAGCGTTGAACGAGGAGTGGATCAAGGGCGAATATTCTAGAACCGCCGCGGGCACATCGTATGAAACTCAATTCAATCGTGAAAGCACAATGACATACCGCTGCGAGGAAACGGAGGAAGTCTGGCTCAAGGGCAATCTCCGTCCTGTGGTGGGCTTGGCTCTTACGACGATTGTGGCCGCCTTTGTCTGCTCAGCAGTGGTGATTGTCTGGGACGCAAGCCCGCTTGTCGGATGGCTTCTCGCAGGGCTTTTGGCGGGCACCGCGAGTATCGTTCTTACGCTAGCGGCAATCGCGTGGCGGCCCCGACTTTCGTACCGGCAGGGAATGCTGCGGGTGCGACTTTCGCCACTGGTTTTACACGAGGTGCCGCTGGAGAGCGTGGAATGTTTTTTTCTGGGTTCGAGTGCTGTGGACTCTGGCCGCAAGACCGCGGTCACGCGGCGAGTCGGCACGCTGGTCATGCGAATTGCCGATCGGTCCATTGCATGGCAGGAGCGGCCGACGTTCACTCCTTGGGGCCAATGGAAAGAAGGCGCAGTCGTGTTTGACGGCAGGTGGTGCGAGCCTCTTTCGATAGGCGTTGCCAGAGGTTTGAGTGCGAAGCTCGTGGACGCCAAGCGAGCCACCGACGGCGGGGGCGGGGAGGGCCCTGTCAACGCCGTCAAGAGCCACGCCAATGATGGTGGGCAAGACTCATGAAGTGGCGGGGCTTACTGGTGAGCGTGCGCGATGCGAGCGAGGCGGCCAGCGCACTGGCAGGGGGTGCAGCCATTATTGACATTAAAGAGCCGCTGCGTGGATCGCTGGGTCGCGCCGATCCGGAAGTGATTGCCGCGATTGCGGCAACAGTCCAGGCGCAGGCTCCGTGGACCCTCGCCTGCGGTGAATTGCACGAGGAGATGCATGCCGGGGGAATCTCGATCGCGAGGCATCTGGCTGAGACACTGGCGATTTTGCCAGCCCTCGCCAGGCCGCCGGCGGCGGTCAAGATTGGACTGGCCGGTATGGCAAACCGTGATTGGCAGGAGGCCTTAAACGGCGTTTGGAACTCATTGCCGATTGGTTTGTGCCGCGTGGCGGTGGCCTACTCGGACTGGCAATGTGCTTTGGCCCCACCCCCCCTGGCAATCATTCAAGCGGCCGTTCAAGCGGGGTGTGTCACACTTCTGATCGATACGTTCGACAAGTCGGCCGCTGGGATTTTGCAAGGAGTTGGGCCGGATCAACTGTCAAAATGGATGAAAGCGGCCCGGGCGGTCGGCCTGCAGGTGGCAGTGGCTGGACGGATCACAATTGACGAGATTCCGCAAATTTATGGTTTGCACGCCGATGTGGTCGCACTTCGTTCAGCCGTTTGCTCCAATGGGCGAACAGGTCGGGTGCAAAAAGATCTGGTGCAACGCGCTAGCACGCTGTGCGGCATGGCGTAGAGTTGTCAGACTTTATTCAACGGATGGAAGTCTTTAAGCCTTGGAGAGCAGATGGCAAAAAAACTTGAGGTACGAGTTCCGCATGACCTCAGTCGGGAAGAGATCCGACAACGATTGGACGATGCACTCGTCAAGGCCCGCGAGGAATATGCGGCGACCGTTGGGCCGATAGAGGCTTCTTGGCAACACGAAGACAGGATGCAAATTTTAGTGACTGTGATGGGCATGCGCTTTGACGGCAACATCGACATTTTTGTCGAAGAAGTGGTTGTGCAACTCGAACTGCCCGGCATGGCCTCCTTTTTTGCCACAAAGATTCAGGATGGTATTCAGCAGCGGTTGGGAGGATTGATTGGGTCACAGCAGGCGTAGGGTGAGAACGATTGGGAAGACAATGCCCCGGTTGGTCTGGCAGGTCAGTTGGTTCCCTGAATTATGCCGATCATCTCCAGAGGATGTTAGCTATCTGAGCATGAAAAGAAACTCACTGCTACAACAACGGAAATCATTTCGGTGGCCAAAGCCACTGGCTCAAGCTGTGCTGCGCACAGGCATCTGCTGGGTTGTGCCGGCTTGTCTTTGGCTCGGGTTGCCAAATCAGCTCGGTAGTCTTCTGACAGCGATAACAGCTGAGGCGTTTGCACAGCAGGACGTGGGCATCCCCCAAGAAGATCCCTTTTCCGACGAACTCAATCCTTTTGGTAGTGGGACGCAAAACCCTAACCCAGCGCCCTCGTTACCGGCTGCTCCGCGGAAACCAGCCCTACAACTGCCCGTTCCCTTTCCAGATCGGACCGTGCCAGGCGAGCCTGCTGACCGCAAAAAAACAATACCGACCAAGCCGCCGTCCAACCAAAAACCAGCGGTCGAGATGGCCGTCCCCGATTTGTTTGGAGACACTCCTTCACCGACAGACCGGGCCAAGGCCGATCGCCGGCCATCTTCAGGCAGCCAAGAGATGGGCAGAGGGCCCTTTGAAAACGGTGGGCTAGGCGACGATCAATCGCCGGCCACAGAACTGTTGCATGCCGCTGAAAAGTTGGACAAGGAAGGGCAGTTTGAGCAGTCGCGCGAGGTGCTGAGGAAAGCCGTCAAGCTCGATCCAAGTTTAACGGTGGCCTCTTTAGCGCTGGGAGTTGTTTCCCGTCGGCTGGGCGACTACGAAGGGGCAGTGGAGGCGTTTTCAAAGGGGCTTGTCGTCGACCCCGACGAGCCAGAGCTCTACTTACGGCGTGGGGTTGCCTGGTTCCACTTGGGTCTTTACGGCATCGCATTGGAAGACTTTGAAGATGCGGCCGGGATCGCCTACGACGATCCACGCCCTGAACTCTGGCGGGGTTTGACGCTGATGGAATTGAAGCGGCCCCTCGAGGCGATCAACGCATATGCTTCAGCCATTCGCCGGGATCGCACCTACATGCTGGCCTACTTAAATCGCGGGCTCGGATATCTGGCCACTGACGAGCCTCGCAAAGCCGAATTCGATTTTGACCACGCCATCCGTCACAATCCCCGAGACATTCGCGCGTGGTTTAATCGGGGCGTGGCCCAAGCTCAGCAGGGGCGTTTGGGGGACGCGGTCAATTCCTACTCGGAGGCCCTAAAGATAGACCCCACGCATGAGCCATCGCTGCGAAACCGGAATGCGGCCCAGCGGATGAAGGCACAGACTCCGTAGTGGACTTGCCTGACCCTTTTTGGCCGAAGCCCAGTGGGATTTATGTTGGCTTTGTTGCTAGGGTCTGAACGCTACACCGTTACTGTTCTGCGTCGCTCGGTGGGGCAAAAACTCGCAGTTTTTTTGCCGAGAGCTCCCACTCAAGCGAGAGCGGCTTGAGGATCGCTGCCAGAAGAGCCTCGCGAGAGGCGTCCTTGACTGTCATGCGGACAATTTCTCGGGGTGCGATGCCGCGAGCTTTGAGCGAATCGCGGTCAAGATCCAGCGGCACTTGTAGTTTTTGCGCAACGACAGCGAGCAATTCCTCCAGCGGCGCCTCCACCTGCAGCGTAAAAGTTTCCCGCCCCGCCTGCCCTCGCGGGGGTGGCGGGGGTATGGGCCGCGGAGCCTTGGGCTGCGGACCGCTTGCCGAAAGTGGGGCCAGTCCCTCTTCGATGGCCACGGCCGTGCCTAAAATCTCCCCCGTTTTTTTCTCAAACGTCCACTGGAGTCGGCTGCCATAATCAGCCAGCACCGAATCGAATCGCCCCGCCAGCGTCATGCTCGGTAGTGAGATGCCCCGCATGTGGTCGTGTGGCAGCCGATCCAAACCCACCAGGGTGACGCCAGCTTCACTTGCAGCAGCACTCAGAAGTTCGCGAGGCTTTGCGCCGTCGTGCCATGTCCAGACAGCTTTGCTTGCCAGCTTTTTTTTTGCTAGCGGCGAGAGGCAGGCGATTTCTTTTTCGCGAGCAGCTTCGGCCCGCCAGTAGATCGTGGCGTCTTGGACGAGGCCCTCGGCCTGCTTGGGGTCAGCCAGCGGCACGATTCGGATTGATTCCCGCAAGATCGCTGTCGTACCGCCGGCCTGCGCGGCCAAGCGTGCGAGCACACCATCGAGCGATTCCTTTTGGCACTCAAGCGTCATTGGTGTCTCGGGATCAATGCGTCTGTCCAGCACAATGGGCTGGCCGGCGAGTTCGGCCAGTTGGGCAACGACGCTTGCCAGTGAGGATTTTGTCCAGGTGGCGGTGATAGGGACTGGTACCGGGATCGCCGAGAAACCTGGCGGCCCCGCGAGAACGCTTACGAGAGTCAAGAGACAGGCGACTGCCGGCCAAGGACCAGCCGGTGCGTTAGGCTGTGAGCCTCGGGGTCGAAACCCACATCGCCTCGCTCCACGCTGAAGAGTTTTCATCGTATCACGCTGTGCTATTTTTTTCTGGTTGTGCGGGCCCAATCGCTGGCCCGTGTACGAGGTAGCATACAAGGGCCGTGGACTGACACGCGAAAGAAAAGATTTATGAAAGCATCCGAGAAGACGGTTGTAATTCTGGGTGCGGGAATCAATGGGGCAGCCCTGGCTCGGGAGTTACTTTTGTCAGGAGTTTCTGTTGTGGTTGTGGATGCCACCGACATTGCCGCTGGGGCAACAGCTTGGTCAACGCGACTGATTCATGGCGGGCTGCGGTATTTAGAATATGGGGAACTGGGGCTTGTGCGGGAGAGCTTGGCCGAACGCGACAGACTGGTGCGACTGGCTCCTCACTTAGTGCAACCGCTCTCCTTTTATCTGCCAGTCGAGCAGCGGCTCGGAGGTCTTCTGGCTGCTGTAGCGCGACTGGCGGGTTGGGAATCGCTGGCCCGTTGGTTACGGGGCAGTCGGGGGCGGGGCAGTTGGACCGTGGCGATGGGCCTGACGCTCTACGATCTCTTGTCGGTTGGCTCGCATTGGCCGTGGCACAGGATCGTCAAGGCCGGAGCAGTCGGCCTGCCGGCCGTCGATGACCGCAAATTTCCGCTGGCCGGAATCTATGCTGATGCGCAATTACTTTTCCCTGAGCGATTCACCGTTGAACTGCTCGTCGACGCCCGGCAGATTGCTCGGGCCGCGGGCACCCAATTTTCTGTTTTCACCCATCATCGTGCAAGGCTGCTCCCCTCAGGCACCCTCGAGCTCACTCCGCACCGCAGCAACAACGCCTCTGGGCCCGTGATTGAGGTGCTGCCCGATGCAATTGTGAATGCCACCGGCGCATGGGTCGATCGCACGCTCGGCATTCTGTTTGACTGCGACTCGCATTTCTTTACCGGCACACCCCTCACGGCAGGCACCAAGGGCAGCCATCTGATTGTGCAGGCCTGCGGTCTACGGGAGGCGTTGGGCGATTACGGCATCTAT
>Ga0194051_1000835_pt1 | contig 17212 bp, 11 predicted proteins | sample SepL2320m_MetaG_FD_161275 | JGI IMG/M metagenome (GOLD analysis project Ga0194051, IMG submission 161275) | Anoxic zone freshwater microbial communities from boreal shield lake in IISD Experimental Lakes Area, Ontario, Canada - Sep2016-L239-20m | ecosystem: Environmental > Aquatic > Freshwater >... | reverse complement strand
ACTGGGACAGACGATTATTGAGTGCACAGGCCAAGGCGAACCCTTTCAGGGCTGGCAGATTCAGGACTGCCAGATACAGGACTGCCAGACTCAGGGCAGCCAGATTCAGGGCAGCCAGATTCAGGGACACGACAGCGGCAGTTCAATTTCAGAGGACTCTTCCATCGATGGCCTGAAACTGCTGGCAGCTAGCGAGCAAGGTCCTTCGCTCAACTCGGTTGCACCGCAGCCTCACCCCAATGGCATTACATCGATTGACCACATCGTGGTCAGCACTGGTGACTCCCAACGCACAATCGCCGCCTTTGAGTCCGCAGGGTTTGAGGTTCGCGGCAGTCGAAGCACTTCGAGTTATGGCTCACCGATGCGCCAAACATTCTTTTGGGCAGGCGACGTAATTATCGAACTCATGGGTCCCGATCTCGGTGAGGCCACCAGCGAATCTGCTGCCCAGATCTTTGGCTTGGCGCTCGTCGCAGCCGACCTTGGCAGCACCGCAGCGGCGCTTGGTGAACTACTCGGTACCCCCAAAGCTGCAGTTCAAAAGGGACGCCAGATTGCCGGACTGCGGACGAAAAATGTTGGAATCGGGTTACCCATTGCGGTGATGAGCCCGCATCTGTCGAGTTAAGACACAGGTCGGGTCTTCACCATTTCTGCAAGAGTTCCGTTCGCCGAGGTGTTGATCAACTTACCCACCGGTAACATGGCCGCATGTACGACTACCGCGCCCCAATCAAGGATGCCCTCTTCGCGCTGCGCCACATCGGCGAGATTGAACAGCTCTCGAAAAGCACGCTCTACGCTCAGGCCGATCTAGAAACCGTTGCATCGGTACTCGAGGAACAAGGCCGGTTTATGCAAGAGGTTTTTGGCCCGCTGAATGCCTCGGGCGATCGCGAGGGTTTGGTCTGGTCACCAGAGGGTGTGCAAACCCCAGCGGGCTTCAAAGAGGCCTACGCAAAATTTGTCGAAGCTGGATGGCAAGGCCTCAATGCAGAGGTGGACTTTGGCGGGGCCGGATTCCCAGAAGCTGTTCAAGCTTGTGCGCTTGAGTTCGAGACTGCATCCAACGGTGCGCTCACCATGTGTCCTGGCCTCACAACGGGAGCAATTGAATGCCTGCAAGAGTGGGGCACCGAGGAGCAAAAAGAGCTCTACCTGCGCAAACTGGTCACTGGGCAATGGACCGGAACCATGAACTTGACTGAGCCGCAGGCTGGATCTGACGTTGGACTCTGCACCACCAAGGCTGTTCCACAAAGCGACGGTACCTACCAGGTGACTGGTACAAAGATCTACATCTCGTTCGGCGAGCACGACATGAGTGAAAACATCATCCACTTGGTGCTGGCCCGGCTACCTGATGCACCCGCTGGAACCCGCGGAATATCTCTGTTCATTGTCCCGAAGTTCTTGCTGACCCCCGAGGGCGAACCCGGTGAGCGCAATGATCTTCGCTGTGTTTCGATCGAACACAAGATGGGCATCCACGCCTCGCCCACCTGCGTCATGAGTTTTGGCGATGAAGGTGGCGCCACTGGCTACTTGGTTGGAGAAGAGAACCAAGGCTTGCGCGCCATGTTCACCATGATGAACTCCGCCCGCATTGCCGTTGGAATCCAGGGCGTGGCACTCGGAGATGCTGCGTTCCAAAAGGCCCTTGCCTACTCTCAAGAGCGCAAGCAAGGTCGCAAAATCGGAGGCGAGTCCAAAGAGGCAGCCATGATCATCGAGCACCCTGATGTGCGTCGAATGCTGCTGTTTATGAAGAGCCATATTGAGGCCATGCGTGCCCTCATTGTCTACAACGCCGCTGCGATTGACTTCTCACGGGCACTCGAGGGCGAAGAGGCCGAACTCCAAGATGACCTCGCAGAGTTGCTCACCCCGGTAACCAAGGCCTGGTGCACCGATATAGGCATGGAGGTCACCTCTACTGCAATTCAGGTATTTGGCGGCATGGGATATATCGAGGAGTCTGGCGTTGCTCAGCACTATCGCGATATGCGGATCGCACCAATCTACGAAGGCACCAACGGGATCCAAGCAATGGACCTTGTTGGGCGAAAGTTGGGCCTGAGAATGGGCGCAGTGGTGAATGGTCACTTGCAAAAAATGCGCGATACCGATGCAGAACTTACAGCGGCTGGCGCTGCGTTCGACTCCATGCGCACAGCATTGGCAGAGTCAGTAAAGGCCTTGGCGGGCGTGACCGAATGGATCATGACCAACGGCTTGGCAGACCCAGTGCAGGCACTAGCGGGGGCTACTCCGTATTTGCGAATCTTTGGAATTGTCACCGGTGGCTGGCTGCTCACGAAACAAGCACTCGCAGCTCAGGCAGAACTTGATTCGGGCTCGACAGACACCGAGTACCTTTTAGCCAAGATCACCACGGCAAGATTCTTTGCCGAGCAGGTCTTGCCTCAGGCTGGCGGTTTAGTCCCTGCTGTGCAGGCAGGATCCTCGGCCCTCTATGAGGTAGACGGCTCCTCCTTGGCATCAATCTAGGCTCGCGAAGCAATACCCTCTCAGCAGTGAGGGAACGCGAGTCCACAAAACTGACATCAACTGGGCACGCGGCACATGATCTCAGGCTTGGTAAGCCCGAACTCGCAGCGGTACTCGGCCTAATCCTGAGCTTCTCCGTGGCCGTCGTACATGCGCTTTCCCAGCGCTGGCTCCCCGCCTCGGACGAGGCACTGATGGAACTTCTCGTCCGTGGTGTGCCCGCTGACCTACCCCTTATTGGCGTGTACTCCAGGATGGGATGGCATCACCCCGGCCCCGCTCAACTATTGCTTCTGGCACTGCCCTATCGCCTGTTGGGATCAGTCTCGGCAGTCCTCTCAGCAGTCATGCTGCTCATACACCTTGGAGCAATCGCCCTTGTTTGGGTAGCAGTCCGGCGCATCGACCAAGTCACCGCGCTGTTTCTGGTGGTGGGAATGCAACTCGCGGCCTTGTCGGTGGCCGCTACCGACCTGCGTATGATCTGGAATCCCTATGTTGCAATTCTGTGTCTCGGCGCCCTCCTCGTTGTGGCCTGGAGCGCAGCTGAGCGTCAGGCAATCGGGGCAGTCGCACTTCTGCCGCTTGGATCCCTCTTGGTGCAGAGCCATCTTGCAGCAGCACCCGTGGCCGCTGCGGTAACGATTGCGGCGGGTGCCGCTGTGTTCTTCGGGTTTCCGCCGATCCCAAAGGAGGTGGGCACTCCTAGCCCAAAGATTCCTCTGAAGGCTTGGGGTTTCGGAATCGCGATTACCGTTGCAGTATGGATACCACCGCTCATCGACCAAGTCAGCGGTTCGGGAAACCTCGGCAAAATTTTCGCAGCTCAGAGCAACCAAGGCCCCAAAGTTGGCACCATCGGAGCGGCCCAGGCGCTGTTCGATAACTTTAGCCTTCCGGCACCTTGGATGCATCCGCTTCTCGGCGTGCAGGGCCTAGCTGCTCAACACCTTCGGATTCCCTTCTTACTTCTGCTGCCTGTTGCCGGCCTTTTCGTGTCACTGAGGCGGCGCGATGCATCAATGGTACGAGGCACTGCAATCTCCGTTGCTGCGATTCTGGGCGCGGGCCTCGCCTCGGCGATCATGCAGTCGCTGCTGTATGAGTATCTCATCATCGGCCAGCGTGGACTCGCTGCGGTGACGGTTGCAATCGCAATCGGGGCGATCCTCCGGGGACTCCCCGCTAGCGTAAATCGCTCACTGATTCTTGGTGTCACCGCCGCTGTCTCACTCTGCCTGAGCGGCATTTTGGTGGTCAGTCAACTCAATTCTTCGGTTCCAACGCCTGACTACCAGTCTTCACTGAGTACGTTTTCAAAGGCAGTAACCGCAGACCTGACAGCACATGCAGAGCCACTCACTCCAAGCACACGGGTCGAGGTCAGCTCGCAGGTTGGTATTGAGACGATGGCCATGTACCCCGGGCTGCTGCTGCAGTTGGAGCGAGCAGGCGTATCCGTAGTCGACGGAGGTTCGTGGATGATGCCGGAGGGACCCCGCGTGAACCCGCAGGTAGACCGGCAGTATTCAGTGGTAACCCCTGATATTGCGCAGGCTCTGAACGCCTCGGGATGGCGAACAGTTGCCACACATCGTCTCACGCAGTCGAGCCAACCGGGCAGCGGTGATCACAGCCAAGCCGAGGGGACTGCCTTGGCGGTCATTGCTCGCACTGCAGAACAGGTGCAAGGGAACTAGTGAGTGTTCAACGGTCTCGACTGTCAGCGGGCCCTGCTGCTCGCGGTAGCCTGCACAACACATGTTGGACCACGTCTTCACCGATGCGATCGGCGCACTACGCGATGCAATGGAGAATGCACTCCTCGAACGGCAGGCCTTTGAGGAGCGTTTCCACACCGATGTTCTCCTCGGTGATCTGACTTGGGAGACGAGCTATGGAGTCCCCGGTGAAGGCCTACCGCCGCGGGTTCGCGCTGACCTGACCTTGGAGTGGCCAACTTGGTCGCAAACCGCCTACCGCTCTTGGTACATCGAAGAAGAACTTCCCGAGGCACCCACTATTGACATTGAGGTTGTGCTGCGGATACAGCGACTCACCGATGCACCAGACCCACGCCGGGTGCTTGATGTCCTGCCCACCGAGAGCCCGATGATTGGCTCTGAGCGTCTCACCCGATCGGGTCCAACAGTTGAGGCCGTCTCCAACGAAGACCTGACCGAAACTGAACATGCCATCGAGATTAGCTACGAGGGTAGCTACGAGCTCGACGAGGCGACCCTTGCCGACGGCTCCATCCTTGACGATCACTTCAGCGCTATGGGCGGTTGGATTGCATCTACTTTGGTGCGCCTAGGTGACCTGAACTTTGAGTTCTTGCCGCCACTTGAGAAAGAGGAGGAGTGACCGACGCGTCGGCCACGTTGCTGCCGACGCGTCGCGACATAGTGATCGTGGCCTCGTTCGCCGCAGCCTCGATCCTTGTGGTTTTGCCCTACCTCAGGGGCGGACCAGGCTTCTTTATGGACGACTGGCGAAATCTGGCGCGCCTCGACACAGTGGGCTGGCTCCGCTCCGCGGAAGCCAGTCGGTTTGCAAGCCGTCCTGGGGCGTGGGCCGTAGAGACCGTTCTCTACCCCCTGTTGAGGGACCACGCAGTTGCCTGGGTGTTTGCGCTCGCGGCTCTCAACGCCGGGGCCGCCACAGCGATTTTTGTTGCGCTTCGTCGTTTCACAGCAGAGGCGACCTCACTAGCGATTGTGCTGGTCTGGATCCTGCTACCCAATCACACATCGATGCGGACGTTTGCGAATATCGCCCCGATGATCGTGGGCCTGACCCTGCTTGCCATCGGCGTGATCCTGATGGATTCTGGTCGCCTCATCTGGGGGTCCGTCGCAGTTGCACTCGGCGGATTCTGCTTAGAGGTGATGATGCTACCGGGCCTAGTTGCGCTCATCGTGCTGCACCACTGGCGCAAGCGAGGAACCCGCAAGGAGGCGCTTATCGGCGGATCCATCATTGTCATCGCGACGGCACTCATGCTCATTCACCCCACCTACAGCGTTGCGCACGCCACTCGAGGAACCCCTGCCGCCCTGTGGCCGGCCCACTTCGGCAGCGGACTCACCACGGTGCCGGCAATCGCTTGGGCACTCAGCCTCACCGCTGCAGTCGGCATCCTCCTCGGCCTGTACCTCTTTGCTCGAGGACAGCGATCCACCCGGGATGCGCCGTGGTTAGTGGTTGTGGGACTCGCCGTCATGGTGGTTGGGCTCGCGCCGTTTATCCTCAAGTGGCCCACGGGATACCGCGGGCAGGCCGATCGAACCTTCGTCGTATCCTCAGTCGGTAGCGCCATAGTCTGGGTGGGCATCGGCCGATTGGTGTGGGAACGGTCGCGAGCGCTCGCTGTGGCAGGCTGCATCGGCTTTATCGCTGCCATGACAGCTACGAACATCACCTATCAGGCCGACTGGTCGCGCGCAGCTCAGGAGACTCCAGCGATGCTCCGCTCAGTGGCGTGCCGCTCTGACAGCAGTCCCCCCTCGAACCTCGCCGTCGGGCCAACCGTTCCAAGCTACGGCGGGGTCCGGGCGCTTCACCAGTTCTTCCTCGATGACGCCACTCGAGTAGTGCTTGGAGGGCCGATGACCTTCGTCTTGGCGGAGGGCGAGCAGGAGTGGCGGAGCAGACCCTCTAACCTGCAGCTCACCTGGGGCGAACTAGTCAAACAACGCAAGGACTGCGGGAACTGAGTCGCTCCGGCACACTGGGCGCTAGCTGTGCGTTACTCAGGCGTCAGGTACGAGCAGCGAGCACTTCGCCGAGGTTGCGCCGCACCTTTGGGCGGTCGAATCGTTCCCACGCGCTCTCGCAGGCCCGACGCGCAACTGGACGTTCAGCCGACAGATGATCGACGAGCGCTCCGGCGAAGAGCGCAGTCTGGCCGCCCTTGCTCAGGCCGGCGGTCTCGACCAGGTCAGCGATGGCCACATAGTCCTGAAGTTTCCCTAAGCTGTCTTGCAGGTGCGCTAGTTGCTGCAGGACCTTCGTGAAGGTACCAATCGGATAGAGCGACTCGAAGGCCATCAGCAGATAGCGGAAGCGCTTGAGCCTTTTTCGGAGGCGATGCCACTCAGCATCCGTATCGGAAGATCTCGCCCGTCTACCCTGCTTTCGAAGACGGCGGAATGATCGGCCGATCACCTCGTCGACAACCACCCCAGCGGGCCGCAGAGCGTCAGATCCAGGTTCGCTCCCACCGAGGCGATACACCGAAGCCAAGGCCTGCCATTCTGCGAGCAGCTCGGCAAAGGCATCACCATCGAGTGACTCAATCAGATGCTCTCGAGCAGCGAAGCGGGTTCGTTCCAACTCGGCGCGAAGCCCTAGAAGTCCACCTCGGAGACGCCCCGTGACCACCTGAGCATGCTGGTCTAGGTCAACCAGAAGCACGTCGAGGTCACGAAGGGGTGACGTCAGATCTGAGAGTCGCCCAATCCGATCAACAAGCTCCGAGAGCTCCGGAGCGGGAAACACGCTCTCGCCAGCAGCGAACAGGGAGCGAGTTCGACGCATGACGACTCGATATTTGTGCAGTGCCTCGATCTCTTCACTCTCCCTGACGGTCGCGTTTAGCGCGTAAAACTCCTTCAGATGAGACTCCGCTAGGAGTGCGAACAGCCTCCCTGCGGGCTGCTCACGATCCTCGTAGGACAATTCCCATGGCGAGTATGCCCATGGCGAATATGCCCATGGCGAATACGAACGATCCTCCTGCGTTGTCATTCCCTACAGTCTCGCGCCTGCGAGGGGTTCGGCAAGGAAATCCTGAGACCCTCAGTCCTCCTGCCTGCTAGCGATGTCGAAGGAGTTCGAGCGACGGCTCAGTCGAAGCAACCCGCTCGCAGCGCCCAAATGCTCAACTGGGGGAAGCGATCGTGGCTTCTTCGTCGCCAAATGAGGTTGCTTGTTTCTTTGAGTAGATGATGGCTGCAATCACGATGAGGACCGCAACGGCCGCAATCAAGAATCGAGCGTTGTTGTTTTGCATCGCGATAATCGCCGGGAGGATGAGCAGGGCGACCAAGTTCATCACCTTGATCAGCGGGTTGATAGCCGGGCCGGCGGTGTCTTTGAACGGATCACCGACCGTGTCGCCAATGACTACTGCTGTGTGGACATCTGAACCCTTGCCACCAAGGTTGCCCTCTTCGATGTACTTCTTGCCGTTGTCCCAAGCGCCACCAGCGTTGGACAAGAAGTTCGCCATGAGTGCACCGACAACGATGGTCGCAGCTAGGTAACCACCAAGCGCAAAGGCGCCAAGCCCGAAGCCGATTGCTACGGGCATCAAGACTGCAAGCAACGCAGGGGTGGTGAGTTCACGAAGAGCAGCACCGGTGCAGATGTCGATCACCGGGCCGTAATCAGGCTTCTCGGTGTAGTCCATGATTCCGGGCTTCTCGCGGAACTGCCGGCGCACTTCTTGCACCACTGTTCCCGCCGTGCGGCTCACCGCCAGAATGGCGAGTGAGGAGAACATAAATACCACGGTTCCACCCACAAGAGCACCAGCAAAGACCTTGGGGTCTGCAATGTTGATTGCAATTGCATTGAACGCAGCTTCAACGTTCTCGGCTCGCAGCACCGCACCAATTTTGGTATCGGCAGAGGCTGCGATGGTCTCACGGAACGAGGCAAAGAGTGCCACCGCAGCGATGACCGCCGAACCAATTGCAAACCCCTTGGTAACTGCCTTGGTGGTGTTACCCACGGTGTCGAGGCCATCAAGGATTGTCTCGGTCTCGCCGTGGAATTCTCCAGCCATCTCGGCGATGCCCTGAGCGTTATCAGCAATGGGGCCAAAGGTATCTTCGGCTACCACGATGGCCGTTGTGGCCAACATGCCAATGCCCGTGAGTGCAACAAGGTAGAAGGCAAACAGTGTGCTTCCTCCACCAAGTCCGAGTGCAACCAGGATTGCTGCAGCAATGGCAACTACTGCCCACACTGCAGACTCCATACCGCTTGAGATGCCAGACAGCACCACCGTGGCGGGGCCAGTACGGCCAGATTCTGCAATGTCACGCACTGGCTTGAACTGACTCGAGGTGTAGTACTGCGTAATGCGACTCGCTACCTGACCGAGCACCACACCACCGAGGATTGCGAGGAACATCCTGAGACCAACATGGTCCACCGAGGACCCACGTGGATCGCCCACATAGAAGAAGGCCAGGGCGGCAGCGCCGAACAGCGAGAGTATCGATGCCACGTTCAGGCCGCGGTTGATCGGCTTGAGGGCATCTGTCTCGCCCTCGCGTGCCTTCACCATAAAGATGGAGATGAGCGAGGCCAATAGGCCAACTGCCATCATCGCAAGAGGAAAGATCAGCCCCTTCGCAGCGTTGCTTCCGTTGATGCCAATCGCACGAAAGGCAGTAACGCCAAGAATGATGTTTGCAACGAGTACCACGCCGAAGGACTCAAAAAGGTCCGAGGCCATGCCTGCGCAGTCGCCCACGTTGTCGCCCACATTGTCTGCAATGGTCGCCGGGTTACGCGGATCATCCTCGGGAATGCCAGCTTCAATCTTGCCCACCAAGTCAGCGCCCACATCGGCGGCTTTGGTAAAGATGCCACCACCAACGCGCAGGAACAGCGCCAGAAGGGATCCACCGAATCCGAAGCCAATCAGAATTGCTGAAGCGGTGTTCTGAAAGATCATGACGATAAGCGTTGCGCCTAGCAGGCCAAGTCCAGCAGTAAACAGCCCGACTGTTCCACCTGCACGGAAGGCCACTTGAAGTGCATCATCCATGCGGCCGGTCTTGGCCGCGGCGGCGGTGCGAACGTTGGCTCTAGTGGCGAGCCACATTCCCAAGAAACCAATGAACCCAGAAGCAAGCGCCCCGGCCAGGAACGCAAGCGTTCGAAAAATTCCGGCGTGGAGACGGTCAAGACCGCTGCCCTTTACTGACTCGTTGATGATTTCGGTAGAGGTCACGAAGATCACTACAGCGAGCGGGATCACCATCAACAGAATCGTTTTGAACTGCCGCTTGATGTAGGCCATCGCACCCTCTTGGATGGCCTCGCCGATCTCGCCCATCTTCTCGGTGCCAGGGTCCTTGGCCAGCACGCTGCGCATCATGAACCAACCCGAGATCATGGCAATGAACGAAACCACCACGCAGAAAATCAGCAGATACCACTCTTGGCTGCCGAGGGTAAACACCTGAAAGGTGCCTTCGGTCCTCATGGCGAGAACCTGTGGAAGTGATGGATTGAACAACATGGAACGAACCCCCAGGGGTCAAAGAATCGAATATCAGGGCTTAGTAAAAAGGCGTTCCTACTAAGAAACTCAGAGAAGTCCACCGGAGAACAGGCTCCGCGTCAAAACAAGGACGCCGAGATACTAGAAGCAGTTGCGCCCTGTAGCGACTTCTTAGACCTCAACCGAGGATTTGGCTGCACGCTTGGAACGAACAAGCTCAATCAAAATGGGCAGAATTGATACGCCAACCACGAGCAACAAAGCGACCTCTATGTGATTCGCAACGATTGGGATATTGCCCAAGAAGAATCCGAGTAGCGTCACACCTACTCCCCACAAGAACCCACCAAGTAGGTTGTAGCGGAGGAAGATTCGGTATTCCATCTTGCCGGCGCCAGCAACGATTGGGCAGAACGTGCGAACCACTGGAACGAAGCGGGCGAGCACAATTGCCCGCGGCCCATGCCGATCAAAGAACCCCTGAGCTTTCTCGAGGTGGTCATGCTTGAAGAATCTGGAGTCGGGGCGTTTGAACAGGGCAGGGCCGGCCTTGTTGCCAAACGCGTACCCCACCTGGTCACCCGCAACAGCAGCGATAAACACGCCGATCATCACTACCCAGATATTCAAGTGAATCGCATCCGCTCCCGCTTGCCGAGCCAATGTTCCTGCCGATGCCATGCCCGCAATAAACAACAGGGAGTCACCGGGCAGAAAGAAGCCGATCAGTAATCCTGACTCAGCAAAGATAATGCCGAAAAGCAGGATGTACCCGCCGCTTCGAATGAGCTTTTCTGGGTCAAGTGCATCAAGAAGCGCAGTCACTACTGCCAAGGAGTTCACGGCTTGTGAGGCTACAACCTTGACTACGGTTTGGCTGCACCACCCTCGGCCTGAAGTTTGACCGCTGCTTGTGCGATCAGCGCTCTCGCCTCAGAAACAAGAGCGGCGTACCCTGCCAAGTCGGATGCTTTGAGCCGTTCATCGGCTGCGGTGAATTTTTGGTCAGCCGCAGTAATGAGCTCGGTAGCCGAGCGAGTCTCGCCACCCGGGACGGTGGTGGTGCTACCTGTCTCACCAGCGGCGGGAGGAACGGTCACCGGTGGAGCCAGCGATGCGCCATCTGGTTTGGAATCCACGAGGTCGGCCAGAGCCTGTTCCACGCTGTCACCAAAGCCCACTGCGTCACCCGAGACCATCACGACTTTCTTCACGGTGAATCGGGTGCTGTCTTCTTGAGCCACATAAATTGGCCTCATATAGACCAGTGAGTCACCTTGCGGCAGGATCAAGATATTGCCGTAACGCATGGTTGACCCGATCTGACCCGTCAGCGTCTGATACTCCGTAACGGGGCCGTAGGTCACCATTTTGCGATTCGCCTGCACGGGGCCATCCACGCTGTTGTTTCGCTCGGTCTTTCCATCGGCCGAAGAAACCATCACGATTTCTTCGAGCTTGCCGTAGTTATCGGGGTCATTTCGGGCAATCATGACCGAGGTGAGATTTCGTCCCGTTCCATCTCCCGACGACAACACAAACGGCCGGGTGAGAACAAACTGCGCAGTCTCCGCCGAGCCGATTTTGAGCTCCTGATAGTAGGGATCTATTGCCGTTTGAGCCTCTGCCGAAGTTCCGGAACTGCTGTCTGCTTGAACAGCGCCTGCTCCACGATCCGAAGGCTGTTGCGCCACGACCCAACGATCACTGTTGTTGAAGAATGTGGACGGGTCGGTCTGGTGATAGCGACCCCACGCAACAGTCTGGGTTTTGAACATGAACTCGGGATAGCGGAAATGCTCCTTAACGGTGTCAGGGATCTTTGCAGTAAACATCCCGGGGAATGCCTGAACATAGGCCCGAATAATTGGATCCTGCTCCCCCCCGTACAACTCATCCGTCAAGTAGAGGGTGACACTTCCATCGTAAGAATCAACGAGAGCTTTGACCGAGTTGCGAATGTAGTTAAAGGTTCCCGATGTTCCAGCGGCCACTTCGGCAGCATTCACACTTTGCGCATAGGGGTAATGACTCGTCGTGGTGTAGGCATCCACGATGTATTGCACTCGGCCGTCTCGGAGAATGGGGTACGGGTCTTGGTCAAGTTCCAAGAACGGCGCAATCTCTCGGACCCGGTCAACAACATCTCGGTTGTAGACAATTCTTGAGGAGTCCGTCACGCTGTCCGAGATAAGTGGTTCGATCTCACCGAACCGCAGCGCAAACGCCGCCTTGCGGATGGTGGATTTAACAGGCACTCCGTCTTTCCCTTTGTACTCAGTCGTGACATTGTCTGAGCTCAGCTCGGTCTGCTTGGTGCCGGTAATGGCATAGCCAGACATTCCCTCACCAACGTAAATTTCTGGCTGGGTCAGCTGCGGAGCATCAATCGACTCTGGGGGAATGCCCTTCACCAAGAACACGGGCTCACCGCGATCATTGGCAATATTTGCCGGGGCGAGCGCAGCCGCATACCCATGAGTGAAAACGAGATGCAGTTTCTCCCAAGTCGGGTTGGTCACTCCGTCTAGATTCAGCTCTCGAGAAGTAATCACCACGGGAGTTCTCTTTCCCGCGATGTCGTAGCGGTCAACATCAACATCTAAAAAGCGGTAGTACTCACGCTCTACCTGCAGATCTTGAATCGTGGGCAAGACAATCGTCGGGTCCAACAATCGGGCATTGGCCATATTCGTCGTTTCAGACTTTGCAGCTTCAGCAGTCAACTTGGGCTCGTAGTTGAAGTCCACCTTAGCCACAGTGCCCAAGCTCAGTGCAGTCCTCGTCGCACTGATGTTGCGCTCAATGTACGGCTTCTCTTTGGCGAGTTCAGCGGGCTCTACTTGGAATCGTTGAACAAAAGATGGGTACACACCCCCGGCGACTATTGCAATCAGCGCCCAGAGCCCCAAGATGATGACCGGCAAGGCCCAACCCTGGCGGCGGATGTTGACCAAGAGCATCACTCCAGCAAAAATCGAGATCAGAATCATCAATTGGATTGCAGGCAATGAAGCCGAAATGTCGGCGTAGCCCGCGCCGTCGAATGAGGACCCCGAGGAGGTCAACAGTTCGAATCGCTGCAACCAGTAATCAATCGCTTTCGTGAAAGCTGCCAGCGCGAGAAGTACCGAGAGTTGTGCTTTCGCTGCTTGAGTAACTCGCTCCCCAAGCGGTTGAACCCGAATAGCTCCATTGAGGTAGTGAACCACCGCTACCACCACTGCGGTCACGATAAGGAATCCGAATACCCAGTCAACCACGGAGGAGAGAAAGGGCAATTTGAACACGTAAAAGCCAATATCGACCCCAAACTGTGGGTCATTCTGCGGGAAAGAGCCGCCGAATCGAAAGAGCAACCATTCTTGCCACTGAGCAGAGGCGCCGAATCCAGGAATCACTGCAATGAAGAGCGAGACAACAAGCCACAGCACTCGTTGGCGGCCAGCCACGAGTTCGCGATAACGAACCAGAAGTTCATCCTCTGGGCCCGGAATGGCTTGATACTTCGGAGCAAGTCGATCTGCAAGAAGCAGGTTGCCCCAGAGCAAAACAAAAAACACCAATGTGGTAGCAGCGCCCAACGTGATCTTTGCCGACAGCAACCGCCGCCACACGCTGGCGAGTTCTAACTGATCAAACCAGAGAAAGTCCGTCCAAAAAGTGGCGATTGCGCGCATTGACAGCAGCAACACCACCAGGACCACCAACGACACAGCCAGAAGAGTCCGGCCCCGATTGGAGCTACCCCGATGTTTAGTTTGTCCCTGATCTCCGCTCGGCTGATCAGGCATGTCACTCGGAATGCGCACCAGTACAATCTACAGATGCGCCGGCAGAAGGATGCATCGGCAACCAGGGTGCGCTGGCGGAGTGATGTCACCAGTCGGGAATGGGTCGCCACAAGGAATCGCTCCCTCAAGGGCATTATCCTCGCCGTCGGCACAAGGCAAACCGCCGTGATCTACCGTCCAACACCAGTGAGTTCCTGGCCCGGCAGCCAGTCGCTCACCCTGAGCAAAACCAGCTGTTGCTAGGTCTCCAGCGAGTTCAGCTAGAGAACTCGATCGCCAGTCGCGATACGTGGCTCGAATTCGTTCTGCTTGCTCGCTGTTCTCCAACCCTTCCTCATCGCCTTCTGTGAAGCTGCGCTCGAGGTGTGCACGGTGAGTCTCGAGGAATTGCCCGAGGTTGGCTCGCAGGCACTCGTGCACCTGGTCATCCTCACCAAAGAGCGAATCAGCGGCTGAACCGGCGACGGTGCTCCAAAATTCTGACCCAGCAGCTACGGCGAGCGAGAAGTCCTCATCCAGAGCATCGGTAAATTTCTTCATGACCTGATCGGGAGTATCGAGCACCTTCGCAAAATCTGGGCGAGAGGTCTTGATTCGCCGAAGATAGTCCAGCACATCGTTCTGCTCATCTGAGGCAAGCCTGCGGAGAGCCTTCGAGAGCTGCTTCTCAATGGGAAGCAACAAGCGGTCTCGCTCATCCATCGGGGCATCGAGTCGAACGGCGGGCTCATCCTCGATCAATCCCTGTGACCGAATTCTTGCGAACAAGTCATGCACCGTGGCACCACTCTCGTCCTCCACAACCTCAAGCGTCTCCACAACCTCAAGCGTCTCCACAACCTCAAGCGTCTCCACAACCTCAAGCGTCTCCACAACCTCAAGCGTCTCCACAACCTCAAGCGTCTCCACAACCTCAAGCGTCTCCACAACCTCCACCAAACTCAGGGCAGACTCGGAGTCAAACTCGGAGTCCGGTTCTATCTGCAAATCGGCGAGCACCTCCTCGCTGTCGTCTTCTATCTGATTGGCTGCCGCCACAGCTGCGGCCTGCACCTCAACCTCGCTGTCTTCAAGTCCTTCGATCGTGCTCGCAACATCAGCGGCCGCCGCCCGGAGAACCTCAAGGATTTGATCCCGGCCACCACGCGAAGCCTCGATTTGTCGGCGCGCAATAGTTCGTCGCGTGGCGAGATCATCAAACATTCGCTCTTTGATCGCTTTGGCCTCTGCCACCATTGCCCGGCCCTCTTCTCGGGCAGTCTCCTTATTTGCCGCTGCTACCTCTTCTGCGGCAGCACGCATATCATTCGCCGCTGAGTGCGCTGCAGCCACCTCCGCTACCGAAACCACTCGCACCGCCTCTGCGGCAAGCTCGGCCTCGCTGGTCTTTATGTCAAGAATCGCTTCGGCCTGTGCGATCAACTCATCGTGTCGCTGCAGTGCCGCAGCGCTCAGCGCATCTGCTGCAGCTATCGCTTCGGCACTCACCCGGTCGGCTTCAGAGGCAGCCTCAGCTCGAAGCCGGTTCGCTTCATCGAGTTGCTCCGTCGATTCAGCAATCAAGCGCTCAGCTGTAGCCGTAGAGGATGCTTCCGTCTCACGCAGGTGCCGCTCCGCTTGCTCCTCTGCCTTGGTTCGAATCGCAGTGGCAGCATCTTTCGCGGCCGTCACTATCTTTGCTGTTTCCTCTCCGAGAACCGAGACGATTCGCGACTCATCAAGGTTTTGTGACTCAACCACTTGCTCCTCAAGTTCGGTCACCTTCTCGCGAAGCTGCCGATCCCGCAACTCCCAAATTCTCAGGGCGTCCGCTGCGCGACCGAGGGTCGCTTGGACCGAAACAGGATCTAATCCTTTGCGGACTCTCTCAAAGTGCGTACCTGCCAAGACTGCAGGATCAATCTCGGGTGGTTCGGGCAACGTGTCAGTCATGCCAGCAATGCTAGAAGTCCACGGGCCGCGTGTGGCGGAACCTCACAAAGCTCACCTTGGCAACTGAATACCATTGGGCGAGAGCGCCTTTACGGCTTGGTCAAGATTCTTTACAGGTCGCAGCTCTACCTGCTTCCCTGCCAAGGCCCGCATCTGTTTCTGTTCGTTCTGAGGAGTTGCCGCTGGATAGATGAACATCTTCACTCCTGCGCGCTTCACGGCAGCGACTTTCTGAAGAATTCCACCAATCGGTCCAACGGTTCCATCGTCAAGAATCTCTCCCGTGACAGCCACGGTTCGGCCTCCCGTGAGCGATCTTGGCGTCATGCGATCCAAGATCGCCAACGTCCATGCCAACCCGGCAGATGGACCAGACACCGTTCCAGAATCAACCGCCACCTGCACCTTGGAATCAATTGTCGGGGCATCAGGTTCTCCCTCAATTCCCAAAATTGGTCGAGTAACTTCATCTGCTGCTGCACCAAGCGTTACCGCTAGATCTTTGCGCACCGGCTTTCCGTCAGAGTCTTGCCGCCTGACGACCACCTGCACCTGCTCCCCCGGCGCGTGGTCAGCGAGTTCGGGTGCGATGTCAGAAGGAAGCGCCACTTCGGCGCCATCGACCGACACAATCACGTCACCCGGCAAGAGCACTCCATCAGCAGGAGCCTCCTTTTGTACCGCCACGACCCGTGTTCCGTCCGCGTCGTATGTTGCCTCAATGCCTAGGTATTCCAGCGCGACTCGAGTGGCAGTCAACTTGGACAGGTCCATCCGGAGTTGATTCTGTTTCTGGCTTGATTGGCGATTTCCATCCGGGTACATCTCGTCGCGAGTTCGAATCTCAACTGCGTCATCGAGCCAAGCTCGAATCATCAGCGCAGGTGTTGCTTGGTCGACAAACACCGTGGTGAACAAGACTTGCCCCTTCGTCTCGAAGCTCTTGGCCCCAGAGATGTCAACGCGTTGTTCAGCCGGACGAACCGAACCAGGCTGAACCAAATAAAAGGGCAAGCGAATCAGAAACATGCCGGCAACCAAAGCGGCGCCCAGAAAGCCGAATGCCGCAAGGACAAACCAGCGGGTCTTTGGAGGACCCTTGGCTTCTTGCTGAGCGTTCTGACTTGTTTCTCCTGTTGCAGCGGTGGCTGCAGAAATATCTTGGGTGCTGATCGCTGCAGGAGGAGCCGCGTTCAAGTCGCTTGCCGGCGGGGCACTGTCGGTTGGTAGTGTTCTATCAGTCATGTTCACGCTGTTGCTAGGAATCTTCATAGTGGTTCTGAGTGCTCTTGGCTTTGGTTACGCCCTGTTTGGTCGTCGACCACTCCCTCAGCCTGCCACGGGAACAGCCCCGGCACTTGCGCCAAGAGATTTTGCTGAGGCAATCCCCAGCGACTCCGGATCCGCTGCTGAAGTTACGCTCCTCGATAGAGCCCTTGATGATGAGCCTGCACGCGGCCGTCGCGCCAAAGACGTCACGATCACCCCGGTCGTTCGGGCTCGGTCAACACTGCTGCTTGCGCTGGCCGTGATTGGCATCGCTGCCATCCTCGGCGTGGTGCTCAGCGTGGCGCTTGTGGGCATCGTCTTCCTCGTGACTTGAACGCTTTCGCTCCCTGCACGCGCCGGTGCCCGGGCAAACCCGGGCACCTTGCACACTATTTATGAGTCGCCTTTGCGACTTCGTTCGTCTAAGGCTCAGCGACCGAACAACCCACGACGCGTT
>Ga0194051_1000834_pt1 | contig 17226 bp, 19 predicted proteins | sample SepL2320m_MetaG_FD_161275 | JGI IMG/M metagenome (GOLD analysis project Ga0194051, IMG submission 161275) | Anoxic zone freshwater microbial communities from boreal shield lake in IISD Experimental Lakes Area, Ontario, Canada - Sep2016-L239-20m | ecosystem: Environmental > Aquatic > Freshwater >... | reverse complement strand
TGCGAAACTGTTCGACTGGGTGCGCTACCGCGTGGCGTTTTACGGCTCGACGCCGGCCTATTGGCCGGTGTTTGAGGAACACGGGCTGGGCGATCTCGGCCGCAAGCTCAACGCCATGACCAAGGCCGGCCAGTGGAACGAGATCGCGGCCGAAGTGCCGGACGACGTCGTGCACCTGTTCGCCGCGGTCGGCCGCCACGACCAGATCGCCAAGGCCATCGAGGGTCGCTTCGGCGGGCTGGTCGATTCGATCAGCGCCAGCGCCAATTCGTCCAAGCCGGCCGACCTGCCGCCCGACCTGCTGCAGGACCTGGCCCGGATCCCGACGCTCTACAGGCCAAAGAAAAAGCCCCCGCCTTGCGGCGGGGGCACCAGGTAGCCCGCGATTGATTTTATGCGGGCGATCCGAAATTCGAAAAATCTAGTGCAGGCGCTTCGGCAACTCGGCGATGGCCTCGTCGACCAAGGCCTGCGTGCGGCCCGAGCCGACCTGCTCGCGCAGCAGTGCGCGGGTGGCGGAGAGCGCCACGTCGACGGCGGTGTCGCGCACCTGCTTGGTGGCCAGCGCCTCTGATTGGGCAATGCGGTCGAGCGCCTGCTGTTCGCGCAGTGCTACGGCCGTCTCGAGATTCGCCGCGGCCCGCGCCTGCATGCGTGCCGCTTCCTCGCGGGCCTGCTGGACGATGGCGCCGGCTTCGCCCGCCGCCTGGGCGAGGGTGCGGTCGGCTTCGGTCTTGGCCTTCAGCGCGTCGGCCCTGAGGTGCTCGGCGTCGCTCAGCGCCTTGGCGATGGCCGCCGTGCGCTTGTCGAGCATCTCGGTGATCTTCTTCCACAGCAGTTTGCCGGCGAGGAGGAAGAAGATGACGAAGGCGACGGCAACCCAGAACGCCGGGTCGGAAAACATGCCGCCATGGCCGGCATCGGCGCCGGCGGCCCAGGCAGTGCCGATCATCGGCTGGTCTCCTTGGCGGCAGCGGCGACCTTGGCCCCGAGCGCGCCCGTGTCCGCCGGCTGGCCGGCGAGCTTGGCATAGGCGCTCTGGGCAATCTCGCCCGCCATCTGTTCGAGGCCGGCCATGACCGTGTCACGCTGGCCGGCGATGCGCTTCTCGGCCTCGGCGATGCGGCCGTTGAGCTTTTCGCCGAGTTCGGTGAAGCGCGCCGAGGCGAGTGCGCTGTCGGCCTCGGCCTGCGTGCGCTGCAGGCGGCGCGATTCCTCGCGCGCGTCGGCCAGGCGCTTCTCGTAAGCGACCACCAGGGCACGCGCGTCCTCGTTGGCCTTCTCGGCCGCGTCCAGGTCGCCCTGGATCTTGGCCTGACGCTTGTCCAGCGTGTCGGAGATCGCGGGCACCGCGAGCCTCGACATCACCAGGTACAGCACCACGAACGCGATCGCGAGCCAGACCAGCTGCGGCGCGAAGCTGTGGAAGTCGAGCTGCGGCATGCCTCCGGCTGCGAAGGCGGTGCGACTCACGAGCAGCGAGCCGAAAAGGCCCGCCGCCAGGGCGCTGTAACCTGATGTACGCATGATCGTCTGTTCCAAGCCTTTCGGGCTTAGAACACGAACAGGATCATGAAGGCGATGACCAGCGCGAACAGCGCGACGGCCTCGGTGAGCGCGAAGCCCAGGAGCACGTTGCCGAACACGCGGGGAGCGGCTTCCGGGTTGCGCAGCGCGCCCGCGACGAAGCTGCCGAAGATGTTGCCGATGCCGACGCCGACGCCGGCGAGGGCGATGGTGGCGAGGCCGGCACCGATGAGCTTGGCTGCAGAAGCGTCCATGATGATTGTCCCTTCGTTGATAATGCAGATGTTAGTGATGGAGGTGGATGGCGTCGTTCAGATAGAGGCAGGTCAGGATCGCGAAGACATAGGCCTGCAGAAAGGCGATCAGCAGCTCGAGGCCGGTAAAGACGACGATGAAGGCGAGCGGCGCCCAGCCGCCGAGGATGCCCATCATCACGACGAAGCCGCCGAACACCTTCAGCATGGTATGGCCGGCCAGCATGTTGGCGAACAGGCGGATCGACAGGCTGAACGGGCGGATGAAGTAGGAGATGATTTCGATCGGCACCAGCAGAAGCAGCAGCACCCAGGGCACGCCCTTGGGCACGAAGAGCGAGAAGAAGTGCAAGCCGTGCTTGGCGAGGCCGATCAGCGTGACGCCGACGAACACGAACAGTGCCATCGCGAAGGTGACGACGATGTGGCTGGTCGGCGTGAACGAGTAGGGCACCATGCCCAGCACGTTGCAGAACAGGATGAAGATGAAGAGCGTCAGGATGAACGGGAAGTACTTCTTGCCCTGGTTACCGACGTTCTCTCGCACCATGCCGGCGATGAACTCGTAGCCCAGCTCGGCGACAGACTGCAGGCGGCCCGGCACCAGCGCCCGCTGGCGCATGCCGACGACGAACACGCCGGTCGCCAGGATCACGGCGATGATCATCCAGAGCGACGAATTGGTGAAGGAGACGTCGAGGCCACCGAGCTTGAAGTGCAGCAGTCGCTTGATCTCGAACTGCTCCATCGGGCTATGCATTTAGGACTTCCCCACTCATTCCAACGCCCACGAACCGCTTCAGGGAAGGCGCCGACTCTCGTCATCACCCTTCGCCGCCTCATCCGAATAGACCCGGATGGCGCGCCACGCATTGTTGGCGCCTGCAGCGAACCCCAAGATCAGGCCGGTCACCAAGGAGTACGGCGCCCAGCCCAGCCAGCGGTCGAGCCAATAGCCGAGAAACGCCCCGACCAAAAGGCCCGCGATCATATCCGCCAAGACGCGATAGGCAACGCCCGTCTGCCGCTGCGACATTCCGCTCTTGTCGCTGTCCTGCTGCGGTTTTTCGACCTTTCCGCGGGCCGCCTTGAGCCGCGCATCCAGGTCGTCGACACGCCGGCGGTCGCCTGCGGGATCGGGTGTTTCCATCGCTTCTGCCCTCGGACGACGTCGATAGAGACTACCCTCGCCATCCGGTTGCGGGCGGATGTCTAGGGGGTGGGTCGGGCCCTGTCAAGGAGCCGATTCCCGTTGTTTGCCAATCGGTTAGTGACCTCCTTCGGCACGCCCCGCGGCCTTCAGAACCGAGAAGGTCGCATCGCCGTCGCGTTCCACCTGCGGCACCAGATCGACCTCCCAGTCGAGGTACTGCCGCATGGCGGCTTCGACGTCTTCCTTGAAGTCGTAGGGCCGGTACCAGACGTCGGTCGGTGGGTCGGCCATCCGCAGGTGGCCGGCCTCGAGCGCCAGCTCGGCCTTGCGCCACGCCGCCGTGCCGCCCGCCAGGATCGCCACCGGCAGTCCACCAGCGGCGGCTTCCGCCTCCGCCGCGGCAAGGGCTGCGATCTCGCCGTCGGGCGAGGCCAGCACGATGCGCGTCACGCCCTTCTGTTTGGCCAGCATCTCGGGAATGGTCTTGCCCAGGTTGGCGCGCACGGCGAACCAGGCCCCCGGGACATGGCCGTCGCGGTAGCGGAGGCTGGTGTCGAGATCGATCACCAGGGTGGCTGCAAGCGACGTGTGCAACTCGCCCGCCGTCACCGACTTTGCCGTCGGCACCGCGAAGCCTTTGGGATAGCGCGGCTCCTGATCGGTCGTGAGCTCGGCCGGCGCCGGCTTGTAGTCGAGCAGATAGGTTTCGGCCCAGCCCATCTGCATCAGCCAGTGTGCCGTCATGGTGGCGCGCACGCCGTCATTGTCGTGCAGCACGATCATGGCGTTGCGTGCACCGACATATTGATCGGTTGCCTGCACGAGCTGGCCGCCGGCCGCGTGCCTGAAACCTTTGAGGTGGCCCTGGGCGTATTCGGCCGGATCGCGCACGTCGAGGCGATAGAGCGGACCGTCCTTTGCCTCGAGCTTGGCGAGCCCCGCCTTGTCGATCTTCCGGATGTTCATCGTCTTGGCGATGTTCGCCGCCGCCGCCTGGGCGAATTTCGCCGCCTCCGGCCCCTGCGGTCCGAAACTCCTGGTCTCGCCGCGCGCCACCTTCAGGCCGGCGAGATGCCAGCCCATGGTGCCGTTCTTGAGCGCCATCACCTTGTTGGGCAGGCCGGCATTGATCAGCGACTGCGCGCCGATGATCGAGCGCGTGCGGCCGGCGCAATTGACGATGACCAGCGTGCCGGGGCTCGGCACGAAATCTTTTACGCGATAGACAAGCTCCGCCCCCGGGCAATCGATGCCGCCGGGGATCGACATGTTGGTGAATTCCGGCAACGGCCGGGAATCCAGGATCACCATGTCGGCCTTGGAATCGATCAGCTTCTGCACGTCGGCGGCATCGATGCGCGGCGTGTCGTTGCCGTGCTCCACCACCTCGCCGAACGCCTTGCTGGGCACGTTGACGCCGGTGAAGACCTCGTAACCGGCGTCGCGCCAGGCTTTCAGCCCGTCCTTCACGACGGCGACGTTGTTGTAGCCCAGCATGGAAAGGCGCGCGGCGGCGCGGTTGGCGCGCCCACCCGACTGGCCTTCCTCGCCGCTGTCCATCAGCACGATCCGCGTCTCAGGATCGGGCAGCAGGGCAAGCGCGCGCGGCTCGAGGCGGGAGAGGGGAAGGGGGGTGGCGAACAACGGATGGCCCTGGGTCGAAAACTCGCCTTCCTCGCGCACGTCGAAGAACGCAAACACCTCGCCCAACTTCAGCATCGCCTTGAGCTGCTGCACGGTGAGCAGCGGCGTCAGGATCTTGGCCTTCGTCATGAAGCGCTTGGCGGCGCCCGTCGCCATGTCGACGCTGACGCGGTAGGGCAGGTGCTCGAGGCTCAAGCCGTAGAAATGGAGATGCAGCGCATTGCCCGATCCCACCGGCGTCTCGATATGGTGGAAGTCATCCGGCAGGTAGGCGATGACGTCGCCGCGCTTCAGCGTCTTCTCCTTGGCCGGCGCCTCGCGCAACTGCACGATGTCTTCGCGCGCGCCGTTGTCGAGGCGGTCGTAGACCACGTTGCGCTCGGCGCCATGGACGCCGGCGATGATCGCCCAGGTCGTGTGATTGTGCGGCGGCACCTTCTTGCCAGCCCCGCCCGCCGAGGCATAGAGCGCGAAGCGATGGTCGGGATCCTCACTCAGGCGATAGATGCCGCCGTCGGCTCCCAGCGGAAACTCGTCCTGGGGAAACAGCTCGGCGCGCGCCGCGAGCGCGGACAGGAGACCGCCGATCTTCTCCAGGCTGCCCCTGGTGACACCGCTCTTTTCGATGCCACGGGCCTCGTCGACCAGACGCCGCACGGCGGCGGCGCGCTCTTGATGCAGGTTCATTTGATCCTCCGTTGGCCCCCAGTATAGCCATCCGGCGCTTGTCGCCACACGCCAAGTCCCACTACGGTGTCGCCATGAAGAAGATCCTGTCTGCCGTTCTGCTGGGCGCTGCGACCCTGGTGGCGACCTCCGCCCTGGCCCAGACGGTGACCAAGCCGCCCGCCAAGCCGCCGACGGCAGCCAAACCCGCGGCAACGACGGCCAAGCCGGCTGCCCGCCCGCATCCCACGATCCAGCCCCGCCGATCCGTCTTCGTACCTGCAGCACCCGTCATCGAACTCGACGAAGCGCCGGTCGTGGCCGACCTGCCGACCGTCCTCGACACTGAAAACCGCGACCGCTACCGGCGCATCTTCCAGGCGCAGGCCGGCGGCCAGTGGGCCGAGGCCAATGCCGAGATTGCCAAGCTGCAGGACAAGACCCTGATGGGCTATGTCGGCGCGCAGCGCCTGCTGAGCCAGGGCTATCCGGCACGTTACGAGGAACTCGCCACCTGGCTGCAGGAGTACAACGATCATCCCGACGCGCCCTCGATCTACAAGCTGGCGCTGGCGCGGCGTACGCCGGGCGGACCCGAACTGACGCCGGCGAGTTTCGTCGGCTTCACGCCGGGATCGCCGAGCTTTGCCGCAGCCCGCACCGTTAGGGGTGCCGACGCCCCGCAGGCGGCCGAGCTTCGGACGCGTCTGCAGAGCATGGCTGACGACGGCGGCTACAATGCCGCTTTCGTCCTGCTCGACCGCAAGTCGACCGTCGACACGCTGGGGCCGCAGGAAGTCGAGCTGTGGCGCGGCCGCATCCGGACGCGGGCGCTCGAAGCAGACTCGCAACGAGGCGTGCAGGTCCCGGTCGAGGTCGGCCTGCCGTCCGACGCGAACTGGAACGCCGCGATGGCGGCCTTCACCCGCGGCAACATGGCCGAGGCGGCGCGTCGCTTCGAACTGGTGGCCGACGCTCCGCCCGATCAGGCGTCGTCGTGGACGCTCTCCGCCGGCTCGTTCTGGGCGGCGCGCGCCAATCTGCTCGCCGGCAATCCGCAGAAGTTCGCACCCTATCTCAAGCGCGCGGCGCTGCATGGCACCACTTTCTACGGACTGGTCGCGCAGAAGGCGCTGGGCATGACGATCGCGCCGGACTGGAAGGTGCCGGAGCTCGACCGCCGTCGGGCGGACCTGTTGCGCAACGATCGCGCGGGCAAGCGCGCACTCGCCCTGCTGCAGCTCGGCGCTACCACGGCGGCCGAGCGCGAACTCTATGCCAGCTCGATCGACGCCGATCCGCAGCTGGTCGAGGCGGTGCTGGGGCTTGCCAGCAAAGCCCAGCTACCGGCTCTTTCGGTCCGCGTCGGCAACGCCAATTGGGACCAGCGCCACAAGATCGCGGGCTTTGAAGGCGCCATGTATCCAATTCCGCCGTGGCAGCCCTCGGGCGGTTTCACCGTCGACCGTGCGCTGGTCTACGGCTTCATGCGCCAGGAATCGGCGTTCAATCCAAAGGCGCGCTCGGTCGTGGGTGCCATGGGCCTGATGCAGCTGATGCCGGGCACCGCGCGGGTAGTATCGACGCGCTACGCGCCTGAGCAGGCCGGCGCCAATCCCTACGATCCGTCGACCAGCATGGCGCTGGGCCAAGCCTATATCTCGTGGCTGCTGAACGGTGTCGACGACAACCTCGTGCGCACCGCGGCCGGCTACAATGGCGGGCCGGGCAACGTGATGAAATGGGACGGCTCGCTGAATGCTGGCCAGGATCCACTGCTCTACATCGCCTCGATCCCGCTGCACGAGACGCGCGACTTCGTGCAGCGCGTGCTGGCGAACTACTGGCTCTACCAGGTCCGTCTCGGTCAGCCGACACCGTCGCTCGACCAGATCGCGGCCCACGAGTGGCCGCGCTACGCGGCCCAGGACACGGGACGTTGATGATGTCGACAATGTGGAAGGGCGGCAAGAAAGGCATGCAACGCAGCGTTCGCCGATGACGATATCGCCGTCCCGAGCATCGTCTTTTACGAAGCCGGCTACCTCCTGAGACGTGGCCGGGTAACGGGCCCGCCGACGGCACGAGAATGGCGTGGCCGCCTCCTGTCGCTAGGGATGAGAGAAAAGCCGCTGTCGGCCGAGATTGCGTTGCTGGCCGCTGAACTCGATGAGTTGCACGGCGATCCGATTGACCGGATCATCGTTGCCACTGCACTGGTTGAGGACGCAGTATTGTTGACGGCTGATCGATCCATTCTCGAATGGAAAGGCAAGATGCGTCGTCAGGATGCGCGCCGTTAGGGAGGATTCAGGAGTGCTGCCGTTGTCGGGCGTGAGGGTCGTCGAGTTCTGCCAGGTTCTGGCGGGGCCGTACTGCGGCATGCTTCTGGCCGACATGGGCGCCGAGGTAATCAAGGTCGAGCCGCCCGAAGGCGACATGATGCGCCAGTGGCCACCGATCAACGAAGGCTTCAGCGAGAACTTCGCCTCAATCAACCGCAACAAGCGTTCGGTCGTACTCGATCTGAAAAACCCGGCGCACAAGGCGGCAGCGCGCCAGCTGATCCTGTCGGCCGACGTCGTGCTGGAGAACAACCGGCCGGGCGTGATGGATCGCCTGGGCCTGGGCTACGAGTCCTTCCGCGCCGAAAAGCCCGGTCTGGTCTATTGCTCGATCTCGGCCTTCGGCCAGAGTGGACCGCGCTCGGGCGAGGGTGGCTTCGACGTCACGGTGCAGGCGATGAGCGGCATCATGAGCGTGACCGGCGAGGAGGGCGGCGCGCCGGTGAAATGCGGCGTGCCGGTCTCCGATACCGGCACCGGACTCTATGCCGCTTTCACCATCGCCGCGATGCTGCGTCGCGTCGCGGGTGGCGGCGAGGGCGCGCACGTCGATGCCTCGATGCTGGGCTGCAGCCTCGGCATGGCGGCCCTTCAGACCAGCGAATATTTCGGCACCGGCCGCGATCCGAAGAAGCTGGGATCGGCCCATCCGCGCAACGCGCCCTATCAGGCGTTCAAGGCGAGCGACGGCCATTTCGTCATCGCCGCCGGCAACGACAGACTGTGGCAGAGCGTCACCGGAGTGGTTGGCCGCCCCGACCTGCTGGCCGACGCGCGCTTCAAGACCACGCAGCTTCGCGCCGCCAACCAGGTCGCGTTGAAGGATCTGCTCGAGGTCGAATTCGCCAAGGCGGGCGTCGATCACTGGCTCGCTGTCTTCGAGAAGGCGGGCGTGCCGCACGGCCGCATCAATACATACAGCCAGATCCTGGCCGATCCTCAGGTCGCCCACATGGGCTGGATCGAGGAGGTGGAATTGCCGTCCGGTGTGAAGACAAAGACCTTCGGCAACCCGGTGAAGATTTCGGGCACCAACCTCGCCAAGCGGCGCGATCCGCCGGCATTGGGGGCCGACGGCGAGGCGGTGTTCGGTGCTGCATTGACACGAAAGGCCGCGGAATGAGCATCGATCGCCTGCGTCGCTTCATCGGGGACATGACGTCGCTCACCGGCGGCGCGTGGCAGGACAAGGACGAGGCGGCGACCGTCGAGGTCGGCGCCAAGCTTCTGGGCGAACTGGTGAAGCACGACGATTGGCTGCCGGATTCCGCGGCGAAGGTGCCGGCGCACGGCTATGCGCAGAACCTCCTGTGGTGCGATCCGTTCGAGCGCTTCTGCGTCGTGAGCTTCGTGTGGGCGCCCAGCGCCAACACGCCGGTGCATGATCATCAGATGTGGGGCCTCGTCGGCATGCTGCGCGGCTCGGAGACGTCGCTTCATTTCACGCGTCATCCCGAGACCGGCGTGCTGGTGCCGGGCGAGCTCAACAAGCTCGAGCCGGGTGAAGTCGAGGTGCTGGTGCCAGCGCCCCGTAACCCCGGCGGCGACATCCATCAGGTGACCAATGCGCTGGCCGACCAGGGTTCGATCAGCATCCATGTCTATGGCGGCAACATCGGCGCCGTGCGCCGGCATACGTTCGATGTGAAGACGGGCGCGCCCAATCTCTTCGTGTCGGGCTACACCAACCGCGAGCAGCCGAATATCTGGGACAGGTCGGCGGAGGTGAGGGCGGCGTCTTAGTTCTTATTTATTCTGCGCGGTGCAGGCTCTCGCGCATATGAATGCGCTTCCGCCCGCCCATCCGCATAAGCACTAACGCCTCGCGTTAGTGCTTATGCGGATGGGGATGTGTCGGATCCACCCAGTAAACTTCCTCGACCTTCTCGGCGGGGGTGATGTCGATGTTGATTGCCACGGCCTCGTTGTCGGAGCGGACCAGCACGCATTCCAGCGGCTCGGTCTCCGAGGCGTTGATCTCCTGGTGCGGAACGTAGGGTGGCACATAGATGAAGTCGCCCGGCCCAGCCTCGGCGATGAACTGGAGCTGGTCGCCCCAGCGCATGCGGGCGCGGCCTTTTACGACATAGATCACGCTTTCGAGGTGGCCGTGGTGATGGGCGCCGGTCTTGGCGTGGGCATGGATGGTGACCGTGCCGGCCCACAGCTTCTGGGCGCCGACGCGGGCGAAATTGATCGCTGCAGCGCGGTTCATGCCCGGGGTCTGGGCGGTGTTGGTGTCGAGCGAGCCGGCGGGGATGACGCGGACGCCATCATGTTTCCAATCAGTCATACCCTCGATTTAGGCGACCGACCTCGCCTCGGCAAGGTGCCGGCTGTAGAATGGGTCCATGAATCGCATCGATGAGAGCAAGCCCTTCAAGCCGGTGAACATCGCCGTGCTGACGGTGTCCGATACCCGCACGCCCGAGACCGACAAGTCAGGCGACACCCTGGTCGAGCGCCTGCAGCGCGACGGCCACACCCTGGCCGACCGCGCCATCGTCATCGACGACATCGAACTGATCCGCGGCCACGTGAAGAAATGGATCGACGATCCCGCCATCGAGGTCGTGATCACGACCGGCGGCACCGGCGTCACCGGCCGCGACGTCACGCCCGAGGCACTGGAGGCGTTGTTCGAGAAGAAGATCGAGGGTTTCGGCGAGACCTTCCGCTGGATCAGCTTCCAGAAGATCGGCACCTCGACCATGCAGAGCCGCGCTACCGCGGGCGTCGCCAACGGCACCTATATCTTCGCGCTGCCGGGCTCGACCGGCGCCTGCAAGGACGGCTGGGACGACATCCTGCGCCAGCAGCTCGATATCCGCTTCAGGCCTTGCAACTTCGCCGAACTGATGCCGCGCCTAAACGAAGGCAAGGCGCCCCGGAGCGGGTGAGGGGCCGTGGCCGAGTCGTCATTGGACCGCGGACCTCCAGGTCCGCCTCATAGGCTCACATCATTTCATGAGCGGGCCTGGAGGCCCGCGGTCCGTCATGAATGACGTTCTTCTGGCAGCGCTTAAGGAGCGGTCGCGCTTCGCCAATCTCACATCAGACGATCTCGAACCGCTGCCCGCGACCGGCACGGCGCACGGTCATGTCCGCCTGCCCTACGGCCTGATCGCGCGCGTCGCCTATGCCTATGAGGGAGATATGGGTGCGGCTGCCCGGCTCGAAACCCAGGCGGCGGCGTTTCGTCTTCTCGCGCCCAGCAAGTGCACGCCTCTGCTGCATGATGTCCTACTGCCACGCGCGGGCCTGCCCGGCGGCGCGCTGATCGTGGATCGCATCGTGGGCCACGCGCCCGTTCTGCCGCGCGATCTCGGTGCGATCGCCGGATCGCTGGCAGCAATTCATTCCTTGAAGAAGCCGGCCGCGACATCGCCGATCGCGCGGCAGAAAAATCCCTTCCTCGAGACGCTCGAGGTCGTCGAGCAGAACGCAATGCGCTTCCTCGACAAGGCTGTGCCCGATTCCGGTGCGCGCGCCGAGATCGCCGAGGAGACGCGGCTGATGCGCGGCATGGCGCTCGCCAAGCAGCCGCAGCCGCTCACGATCGCGCTCGCCGACACGCATCCCGGCAACTTCATCGTCGATGCCGACGGCACCGCGTGGTTCGTCGACCTGGAGAAGGTCCATGTCGGTTCGGCTGCCATCGATCTCGCCCATGCGACGCTGCCGACCTCGACTTTGTGGCATCCCGACGTCGGCCAGATCCTGACCCGGGGGCAGGTGGCCGGCTTCTACGCCCAGTACCTCGCGCGTATCGGCAAGGCGCGGGCGGCGGCGCTGGAACCCTGGCTGATGCCGATGCGCCGGCTGACCTGGTTGCGCACGACGATGTTCATGGCGCGCTGGCGGGTGCAGACGCGCCAGCCGCGCGACCCGGACGATCCCGGGCAATGGAGCGATGCCGGACTGGAGCTCGCGATGAAGGTTCATCTGCAGGCCCGCATTGACCAGTGCTTCGACCGCGAAGCCATCCGCGCCATTCGCGCGGAATGGCTATAGCGGCTTCACCATACGAAGCGTCTCGGCTTCGAACCCGCCGCGCTTGTAGAAGTCGACGGCGCGGCGATTGTCGGCGAACACGTCGAGGCACAGAAACCGGTACCCGCGTGCGCGTGCCCAGTCTTCGGCCGCGGCCATGAGCCGTGTCGCCACGCCCGATCCTTCCGCGTCCTTGTCGACGGCGAGCAGAGAGACGTAGCCGCACGGCTCCTCGGTCACGCCGTCCTTGCCGGGCCGCATGTGAACGTAGCCGAGGCGTCGCCCGTCGCCGGACCAGGCGATCAGCGTCGAGGACCCGTCGAGTGCAGCAGGCGCGAAGGTCGCCGCCATGTAGCGCGTCTGGAAGCCTTCCATGGCGGCCAGGTCGTGCCACGCCGGACCGGGAACGCCCGACAGGCGGGGCGACAGGGCTTGCAGAAAGTCGCGGTCTTCGGGGCCGGCGGTGCGTAACTCGATGGAGGTCATTGTTCTTCTCTAGGGATGGCTGCGTCCGCGAACAACGCCCCCTAAGGGCAGTGGCTTGACTCGTTCTCTTTTTGTTCTAAGAGTCGACCCATGAGGCCGACCGCTCCGCCCGACTATCCCGACGATCCGATCGCCGAGCCCGTGCACAAGGGCCGCGGCGCGCTGTCGAACGAGACCAGCCGCTACGACACCGAGAAGCGCATCCGCACCACCGACGGCTGGGACGCCGAGGTTGCCGCCGCGGCCGAGGACGACGAACTGCCGCCTCTGCGCACGACCCTGACCCGCGACGCCACGCGCACGATCCTGGCGCGCAACTCCTCGCCCGACATTCCCTTCGACCGCTCGATCAACCCCTATCGCGGCTGCGAGCACGGCTGCATCTACTGCTTCGCGCGGCCGACACACGCCTATCTCGGCCTGTCGCCCGGCCTCGACTTCGAGACCAAGATCCTCTTCAAGCCCGAGGCGGCCAAGCTGCTCGCGGCCGAGTTGGCGGCGCCCAAATACCGTTGCGACGTGATCGCCATGGGCACCAACACCGATCCCTACCAGCCCGTCGAGCGCGAGCTCAAGGTGACGCGCCAGATCCTGCGCGTGCTCAGCGACTTCAACAATCCCGTGGGCATCGTCACCAAGGGCCATCTGGTAACGCGCGATATCGACATCCTGGGCGACATGGCGCGGCGCAACCTGGCCGAGGTTTTCGTCTCCATAACCACGCTCGACCGCGATCTCGCCCGCGCGATGGAGCCGCGCGCCTCGACGCCGCAACGAAGGATCGACGCGATCCACGCACTGGCGACGGCCGGCATTCCGGTCGGCGTCATGACCTCGCCGATGATCCCGGGCCTGAACGACCACGAGATGGAATCGATTCTCGAGGCCGCGATGGATGCGGGCGCCACACGCGCCGGCTACATCGTTCTGCGCCTGCCGCTCGAGATCAAGGAGCTGTTCGAGGAGTGGCTGCGCACCCACCGGCCCGACCGCGCCGAGCGCGTGCTGTCGCTGATCCGCCAGATCCGCGGCGGCGAGCTCTACCAGGCCGAGTTCGGTACGCGCATGAAGGGCGAGGGCCCGATCGCCCAGCTCTTGAGTGCCCGCTTCGCCGCCGCTGCCAAGCGGCTCGGCCTCAACCGCACGCGCTACCGGCTTGATACGTCGGCGTTCCATGTCCCTGAGTCGGCGCGCACTGCCCTGGTCGACGCCAAGCGCGATGGAAGGCAGATGAGATTGCTCTAGCCCGCCGTCGTCTCGACCGGAGCCGAGCGGAGCGAGGCGTAGCGGAGAGACCTTGCTTCAGCCCGCAAGATTGATGGGCATATAGTATGAACCGTCATGGCCCGTCAGCCTGTCGTCTACATTCTCGCCAGTCCAAATGGACGGGCGTTGTACATCGGCGTCACCACCGACCTGGGCCGACGGTTGGAAGAACATCGGCGCGGGATGTCGATCCATACTGCGCAATACAACATTACCCGACTGGTCTACATCGAGGCGCTGGAGACAGCGCCCGATGCGATTGCGCGTGAAAAGCAGCTCAAGAAATGGCGACGAGAGAAGAAGATAGCCCTGATCGACGTCGCCAATCCCGAGTGGCTCGATCTGACTGCACAAATTCTCCAGCGGCTTTTCGTCGAAACGAGGTCTCTCCGCTTCACCTCGCTGCGCTCGGCTCCGGTCGAGACGACGGAGGGCATTCGTCGTGTCGACCGAAGCGGAGAGACCTTGCTTCAACACACAGTTCGACCCGCTAATCGAGGAACTGCACCTTCGACCACAGTTCGCGCCAGCGCTTGGCGGCGATGCGTTCGTCGTATTCAGAGCGCCTCAGGCGGCCGAAGGCGGTCGGCCGGCAACGCAGGTTCAGGAGATCGTCGGTGCCGAGCGGGGCGATGACACTCAGGCTATCGTCGGCTTCCAGACGCACGCCGACGGCGGTCACCGTTTCCAGCCAGTAGATCATCGAATCCGACGTGCTGGTGTGCTGGGGTAGGCCCTTCCAGAGATGCATGCGCGCCTGGTTGCGGACCTGCCAGGGCGCGGGCAGCAGTCCGTCGAGCCGCGCCTCGAATGCCTGCTCGGTCTCCTTGGAGAGATCTGAAGCATCATAATAAAGCACGTCGATATCCGCCGGCGGCCGGGGCGGCGAGATGCCGTGCAGATGGTCCCACACCTGGTTGCGCACGAAGCCTGCGGCAATGCACCAGTCCGGCAGCGCCAGCGTGCGCGCTGCACGGAGCTGTTTCATACCCACAGGGTCGTCTGCGATGATGTCGGCAATCAGGGACATGGCCCAGTCTAGCCAACCTCGATGGGGATAATGCCGAGTTTCCGCTTCGAACTGCGCTGCGAAGGACGCGTCGCCGGCATCGACGAAGCCGGGCGGGGACCGCTGGCCGGGCCGGTCTATGCCGCCGCCGCCGTCATCGACCGCACGCGCGCCGCTCGGAAGCTCCTGCGGATGATCGACGATTCGAAGAAGCTGAGCCACGCGCAGCGCGAGGAGACCTATGAGGCGATGATCGTCTCCGGTGTCGTGCAGTTCGCCATCGCCGAGGCCAGCGTCGAGGAGATCGACCGCATCAACATCCTGCAGGCGACCTTCCTCGCCATGCGCCGCGCGCTGCAGGCGCTGGCCGAGCAGCCGGAGGTCGTGTTGGTCGACGGCAACCGCGCGCCGCCGCAACTGGGCTGCCGTGCAGAGACCATCGTCGGCGGCGACGCGCACTCCTACTCGATCGCCGCCGCCTCGATCTTCGCCAAGGTGGCGCGCGACCGATATATGACGAGGCTTGCCGAGGCGTTTCCCGGCTATGGCTGGGAGCGCAACCGCGGCTACGGCAGCGCGCAGCATCTCGATGCCCTAACACTTCTCGGGCCGACCCCTCATCATCGTATGAGCTTCGCGCCTCTCCGGGCGATGTAATCATCGCCCTGCTCAGCTACTCTGACGGCATGGGCATCGATTCGATCCGGAACATCGACTACGTCGTTCTCCTCTGCGAGGACATGGTCCGCGCGCGGAAATTCTATCTCGAGGTGATGAAGTTCCGACTCGAGCGGGACACTCCCAACTGGGTGAGCTTCCATGTCGGCTCGGGCCTCCTCTGCCTGCGACCGCGCATGCCGGATGGTGTCTTCCGGGACGGCCCGGGGGCTCCCGGCTCGGCGTCGTTGCAGCTCGCCTTTCGCGTCTCGCCGCCCGAGATCGACGAATGCCATGCGGAGTTGATCGCCAAGGGCGTCGAGATGATGAGCCCGCCGCGCGATATCCCGGCCTGGCGGCACCGCGCACTGTTCTTTCGCGATCCCGAAGGCAACGTGATCGAGATCTACGCCGAAGTCTGACGCCAAGAAGCGCCAATGAGGGAGAGACGATCCGTGCTGAAACTCTACTATGCCGCCCACACCTGTTCGCTCGCCACCCACATCGTGCTGGAAGAGGTCGGCGCCGACTATTCGACTGTGCGCGTCGACTTCGCCAAGGAGCAGCAGAAGTCGCTAGAATTTCTCAAGCTCAATCCGAAGGCGCGCGTGCCGGCGCTGGTCACCGACAAGGGCATCCTGACCGAGACGCCGGCCATGCTGGTCTATGTCGCGCAGAGCTTCCCGGCATCGCGGCTCGCGCTGATGGACGATCCCTTCGCCTTCGCCCGGGTCCAGTCCTTCAACTCCTATCTCTGCTCGCACCTGCATGTAGCGCACGCGCACCGCATGCGCGGCCATCGCTGGGTCGATGCCGACGACACGGCATCGATTGCCGCCATGCAGCGCAAGGTGCCCGAGTCGGTCGGCGGCGCCTTCGAGCTGATCGAGCGCGAGATGCTGAAGGGTCCGTAGGTGATGGGCGAGCATTACACGATCTGCGATCCCTATCTCTTCACGCTCGCCCAATGGCTCGAAGCCGACGGCGTCGATCCGGCGCGCATCCCGCACGTGGTCGACCACCGCCGCCGCATGTCCGAGCGGCCTGGTGTGAAGAAGGCGATCGCCGCGGAACTCGCCTAGGTCTGGTAGGTCCTGCCAATCGCCCGACTCGATCTTGTGGATCGATCGCGTAAACAATTGAATCAATTGTAATTTCTTGACCGGGACTCGGTGGATGACTCATCTTCCACAGATGCCTGTGGAAAATATCGATCGCGTGCTCGTCGGCGACTGCATCGAGTTGATGCGAAGCCTGCCCGAAGCCTCCGTCGACATGGTCTTCGCCGACCCGCCGTACAATCTCCAGCTCGGCGGCGAACTGCTGCGGCCCGACCACAGCAAGGTCGATGCGGTCGACGACGACTGGGACAAGTTCGCCGACTTCGCGCGCTACGACCAGTTCACCAACGCCTGGCTGAAGGCCGCGCGTCGCGCGCTGAAACCCGGCGGCACGCTCTGGGTGATCGGCAGCTACCACAACATCTTCCGCATCGGCACAGCGCTGCAGGACCAGGGCTTCTGGCTGCTGAACGACATCGTCTGGCGCAAGTCGAACCCGATGCCGAACTTCCGCGGCAAGCGTTTCACCAACGCGCACGAGACGCTGATCTGGGCGGCGCGTGATCGCGCCAACAAGAAGTACACCTTCAACTACGATTCGATGAAGGAGCTGAACGAGGGCATCCAGATGCGCTCTGACTGGGTGCTGCCGCTCTGCACCGGCGGCGAGCGCCTGAAGGGCGACGACGGCAAGAAGGCGCATCCGACGCAGAAGCCCGAGTCGCTGCTGTTTCGCTGCATCATGGCGGCGTCCAATCCGGGCGACATCATTCTCGATCCCTTTTTTGGCACCGGCACGACCGGCGCCGTCGCGCGCCGTCTCGGCCGCCGCTTCATCGGCCTCGAGCGCGATCCCGATTACGCCGCCATCGCCCGCAAGCGCATCGCCGAGATCACGCCGTTGCAGGCCGAGGACGTTACGCCCAAACCCAGCAAGCGTAGCGAGCCGCGCATTCCCTTCGGCGTGCTGATCGAGGCGGGGCTGCTGCAGCCCGGCACTGTCTTGAGCGATCCCAGCGGTCGCCTGCACGCCCGGGTGCGCGCCGACGGTTCGCTATCGGCGTCCAATGCGCTGGGCGATCATCGCGGCTCGATCCACCAGGTCGGCGCGGCGGTGCAGGGCGCACCCGCCTGCAACGGCTGGACCTTCTGGCACATCGAGGTC
>Ga0194051_1000831_pt1 | contig 17278 bp, 17 predicted proteins | sample SepL2320m_MetaG_FD_161275 | JGI IMG/M metagenome (GOLD analysis project Ga0194051, IMG submission 161275) | Anoxic zone freshwater microbial communities from boreal shield lake in IISD Experimental Lakes Area, Ontario, Canada - Sep2016-L239-20m | ecosystem: Environmental > Aquatic > Freshwater >... | reverse complement strand
ACTCCAATGTGGAGGAGATCGAGCCCCCGAATTTCTCGATGAACGAATCCACGGAGCTCTCCTGGTTGTGGTTAGAGTGAAGTCCAACCATCATCCAGTGAGAGCGCCGTTTTTTAATCAGCCCAGCGTGGCGAGCGGGAAATGCGTCACACCGCAGTGACCTTCCCTCTTTGGTTGCGGCCGATAGGCCGCGTTAAGCTAATCCCGATTGATCCCAATGACAAAGGGCTGCCGATCAAGGATGTCCCTCAGCTCTGGATACTTCCCGGGGCTTACGCATTGTTTTTTACCGCAGCGAGGACTTTGAGAAGGTACTTGATATCGAGAACGCAGGCCCTGCGTTTGCATGCGAAGGGGCTCCGCCGGGTAACTCCAAAAACATTTTTTAACGAGGCGAGCTTCACCTTAGCGAACATCGCCATGTCGCACCAATCATCCGCGCTGCAGGCGACCGCCAAGACAGAAATCGCCAACAGATCCAACCGCATAAGATCGCCAGACTTCTTGGCGCAAGCGACAAATGAGACCACTCCAGCACTTCCGAAGCCAATTCGACGCGTAGACCCTTTGGGGCCACTCCCTTAGCGTTACGATTGAGGGACGCCGGTCCGCAAATGACAGATGCCCGCTCAATGTGTCGTTCCCCAGCTTGGTGATAATCGACGCCCGACGAATCGGGCAGACGCCGCTCAAGGACGGCGGTCGATACAATTCAGTCCTATTCAAAATGAAAATATGAGCTGCCACCACCATTCAGCCCATGGCCGCTTGAACAGGGCCCGGTGCAACAGCCACAATCCTCTTTCGCTCACATTACGTTCATGAATCGCCTGAAGGATCATTCAACACATGCCACAATCTCGTCGCGTTCTCGTCATCGGCTCCGGCGGCCGCGAACATGCAATCGCCTGGAAGCTCGTACGAGATGGAGCCGAGGTGCTTGTGGCCCCTGGCAATGCCGGCACCGCTAGAATTGCTGAAAATGTACCGGTGGGGATTGGTGATATTGCGGCGCTAGTGTCACTGGCGCAAAAGCGGGCTGTCGACCTGACTGTTGTCGGCCCTGAAGCCCCCCTCGTGGCAGGCATTGTCGATGCCTTCATGCTCGCGGGCCTGCGCATCTTCGGCCCCACTGCAAAAGCTGCGCAGCTGGAAGGAAGCAAGCTGTTCTGTAAAAAGATTTTGCATCGCGGGGATGTGCCGACAGCCATGTTTGAGGAGTTTCGCTCTGTTGCCAGAGCTCGCGAGTATGTGACCTCGCGAGAGGAAATGCCCATCGTCGTCAAGGCTGATGGCTTGGCCGCCGGCAAGGGAGTCTTTGTTTGCAGCAACCGCGAGCAAGCCCTCGCTGCTCTGGATGCGCTCGACAGCGATCCGCAGTTTACCGCTGCCGCCAAGGGCATTCTGATTGAGGAACGCCTCGATGGCGTGGAGGTGAGCGTGATGGCGATCACCGACGGCCGCACGATCATCACGCTGCCGCCGCTGCAGGACCACAAGGCCGCATATGATCACGATCAAGGGCCTAACACCGGCGGCATGGGTGCCTACTGCCCAACGCCCTTCGTCAACTCCGAACTGCTGTCCGAGATTGAATCTCGCATTCTCGTACCAACAGTGCATGCGATGCGACGGGCGAAGGTGCCGTTTCAGGGAGTGCTGTACGCGGGCTTGATGCTCACCGCTCAAGGGCCGAAAGTGCTGGAATTCAACGTCCGTTTTGGTGACCCTGAGTGCGAGGCTCTGCTGATTGGACTTGAATCAAGCCTGCTGGAACTCCTCGACGCTGCTGTCGATCGTCGCCTTGAAACTCTCGACCCACCCTCGTGGCGACAGGGGGCAAGCCTGACGGTTGTGATGGCATCGGAGGGCTACCCAGACGCCATTGAAAGGGGGCAGCCGATCCGAGGCCTTGATGCTGCAGCCGGCATCGAGGGCGTCGAAGTTTTTCACTCGGCCACGCGAATGGCAGATCTCGATGCAGGAAAAGTGATCGTCAACGATGGCGGTCGCGTGCTGGCTGTGACAGCGTTCGGAGCAACGCTTGCCAAGGCAAAATTGCAGGCCTATGCCGCTGTCAAGGAGATTCGCTGGCGGGGAGCATGGTGCCGCAAAGACATCTCAGACAAGGCGTTGGCCTTTGAGTGGGCCGCCGCAGTGGCCGCCGCTGACAAGAACGCTACGGGTCCGGAATCGGCAACGATTACTACGGCGGTGCCAACTGAAGATGCTGTCTCCCAGACAATTGCTCGACAGGGAGTGACGCCATGAAACTGCGAGTGGGTATCGTCGGGCTCGGCCCCCAGTGGGAATCGCGGTATCTGCCAGCGCTACGAGCCTTGGCCGATCGCTTTGAAGTGCGTGGCATTTGCGAGCAAGTGGCGCATTTAGCGCAGCGGGCGGCGGCCGAAATTGGCGCTGCTCCCGTTGACGGCTTTCGAGCGCTTGCCGCCCGGGACGATATCGATGCAATCCTCTATCTCTCCGACCAGTGGTATGGCACGGCGCCGATCCTCGCTGCCTGTGATTGTGGCAAGGCGGTCTATTCGGCTAGCTCGCTGCCATTTGATTCAGATGACGCCCACCTGCTGCGACGACGCGTCGAGGAATCAGGCATCGCCTTTATGGCCGAACTGCCACGGCGGCATGCCCCGGCCACCGTCCGGCTCAAGGAGTTGATTGCCACGCAACTCGGCACGCCAAAAATTCTCTTTGCCCACCGTCGTGTGGCTCTCTCGGGCAAGTCTGCCAACGCGCCATCGCGCGACCGTGCCAGCGAAGCTCGCGATCTCATGGAACTAGTCGACTGGTGTCGCTATGTCGCCGGCGTCGAGCCAACCAGCGTCATCGCTGTGCGGCATGCAGAGACTCCGACTGACGAGATCGATGACTACACGATGATGAGCCTCGACTTTACGCACAACGCTCCTCTCGGCAACGGAGCCCTTGCCCAGATCAGTTGCGGCTACTATATGCCTCGCTGCTGGGAAGAGGCGGCGGGGTTTCGGCCGCCAGCCGCTTTGCAGGTGGCCTGCGAAAAAGGCATTGCGTTTATCGACTTGCCCACAAGCCTCGTCTGGTTTGATACAGCCGGCCGCCATCAGGAATCGCTGGAGAGCGAACGCCCCGTGGGGGAGCACATGCTGGTGCAATTTCATCGTAAGGTGACAAGCTTGTTGCGAAATGTCAGCGGGTTGGAAGACACGCTGCGAGCCTTGCAGATCGTGCAGGCAGCGGCTCGTAGCCAGACTGAGGGCCGCCGCATTCGGCTGGATTAAATCGGCTGTTGCTCAGACTTTTTGCAACCGCGCCTGTTCAGCGTTAATGGCCGCCAGAACTAAATCGCCGACTTCCCGTGTGCCGTGCCCCATCTTGCCCGCGGCCTGGCTTTTCATCGCCGTGCCTGTGACATGAGCCACCGCGCGGTCGATGCGTGCCCCTGATTGTGCATGGCCGGTGTGCTCCAGGAGCATCGCCATGGCGTTGATCGCCGCAATCGGATTGATCTGATTCAAGCCTGTGTATTTGGGTGCGCTGCCCCCCATCGGCTCAAACATACTAACGCCGCCCTGATCGGGATTGAGATTTGCACCGGCGGCAACACCCATGCCGCCCTGAAGAATGCCTCCTAAGTCGGTGATGATGTCGCCAAACATGTTGGTCGTCACAATCACATCGTAAGCGTCTGGATTTTTCACCATCCACATACAGCAGGCGTCGACATGGTTGTAGTCTGTTTTGACATCTGGGTATTCCTTGGCAACATCCTGAAATGTCCGCCACCAGAGATCGTGACCAAATGTCAAGACATTCGTCTTGGCGACAAGAGTGAGGGTTTTTCGAGGGCTGTTTCGCTTGCGAGTGTATTCAAACGCCCAGCGAACGCACCGCTCGCAACCCTTGCGAGTGTAGATCGCTTGTTGTACCGCAACTTCATCCGGGGTGTCCTTCTTGAGAAAGCCACCCACGCCACAGTAGAGGTCTTCAGTATTTTCCCGCACGATCACAAAATCAATGTCAGCTGGGCCGCGGCCAGCCAGTGGCGTTTCCACACCCGGTAGCAATTTGACCGGACGGAGGTTGATGTATTGGTCGAGTTTGAATCTTAGTTCAAGAAGCAATCCTTTTTCCAAGACTCCCGGAGCAACCTCTGGATGACCGATTGCTCCCAAGAAGATGGCATCTTTGGACCGCAGCAGATCAAGGCCGCCGGCGGGAATGATCTCGCCTGTCCTGAGATAGCGATCGCCGCCCCAGTCAAGCGTTTCAACATGAAAAGAAATGCCGTCGATCTTCGCGACCGCGTCAAGCACTTTAAGAGCCTCGGCGGTGACTTCGGGCCCCGTTCCATCTCCGGGAATCGTGGCAATCGAAAGATGACTCTCGCCCTTGGTCGATACAGCGGGTTTTGGGCTGACACTGTTGCAGATTGAATTGGCTGTCAAGGGATTCCTATCAGTTGTTGCTAAAGTCGAGTTGCTTACTTGATTTCGAACCTAGAGGATTTTTTACAAACCGCTGTCTGCATGCCTCGCACAGGTCAAAACGCAGCGAGCGAGTGCCGTCATCAACAAAGGAAATATCATCTCCGTCATCGAGTCGTTGCAGCAAGTCCTGCATCTCCCCGAGGTGGTCGCTGTCCTCTGCCGAGCAGTCGGCGTCACAGCACTCATTGGGCGATACTTCTTCAACCGCAGGAAATACTTCAATCTTCACTACGTGGCGGCTTTCAGAATGTGAATCAATCGGTCGCTTACACAAATCACATGAATAATGCAGCATCGTTTTTTCTCCGCAAAAAGGCCTGCCGACACCGCCGGCAACTCGTTCTCGGGACAACACCATGAGAGCCTTATGACCTCAATCGCCCGCTCTCAGTGTGACCGCTCCATCCGTCAAAGGCAAGCCTTGTCGAGAGAGACTTTGAAAAGTTTTTTTAGTCGGAAATTGGGGTGTTGGTGACAATGGCTGGAGAAGGCGATTTGGCACGATTGAAGCCGACTGATTAGACTGATCCAACAGGTCGAGAATCCATTCCTCAAAAAGTCCGATGGGAAAAAATTCCGATGTCGTCTGGTCTTGCATGTGGGTCTGTGCCTCTCCCAGGATCGCTCGCCCTGAGCGTGCTGGTGCTGAATCGTTTTTTTGTTGCCGTTCATATCACCAATGTTCGCCGGGCGATTACGCTGCTTTTTTGCCAGTTGGCCGAAGTTGTTCACATTGAAGAGGGGCAATTTGCTGCCTACTCGCTCGATTCATGGCGAGAGCTTTCTGCCCTGCGAGGCGAATTCCGCACTCCCGATCAAGATTGGGTTCAGGCAGTGGGTTACCAGCTCCAAGCCCCGCGGGTGATTCGCTTGCTGTCGTGCGACCAAGGGCCTCGGCAAGGCTTACGGTTTAACCGGCGGAATGTCTTTGCCCGAGACGGCAATCTCTGCCAATACTGCGGCAAGCACTTTGCAACCAGCGAACTGTCACTCGATCATGTTGTTCCGCGGAGCCGCGGCGGCAATACCAGTTGGGAGAATATCGTCTGTGCCTGCGTGGCCTGCAATGTTCGCAAGGGCGGCCGCACTCCGCAGGAGGCTCGCATGCAGATGATTCGCCTGCCTGTGAAGCCGAAGCGAAGCCCGCTACTTTCCACTAAACTCGCCAATCCGAAATACCAAAGCTGGAAAAGCTTTGTTGACACCGCCTACTGGCTCGTCGATCTGCGATGAGCAACCGAAGTTTTACCAGCAAACGAACTTTTACAGCTGAGTTGCTCCAGCGGTACGGCACTCCATCACTATCATCTAGAAGCCTAGCAAAGCGGGTCTTTTTTTTCCGTGATGACCGGTAATTGCGTCGACATTTCGGCGTTGAGTTGGGTGAATTCTTTCCATTCGGCCGGCAGATTGTCTTCGTGAAAAATGGCTTCTACGGGACATTCCGGCACGCATGCCTCGCAGTCAATGCACTCGTCGGGATGGATGTAAATCATCTGATCCCCCTCGTAAAAGCATTCCACGGGACAAACGACTACACAGTCTGTGTACTTACAACCAAAACAGGGCTCAGCGACAACATGAGTCATGCTTTCAAACTCCTTGAACTTGAGGACAATAGCCTAAGACTAAACAAATTTTCGCGACGAGCAGGCCGATTCTAGTGACCAGCATCTCCTGGCGCGGAATCCTAGGGGGATCGCGACAACCTGTCAACAAATGAGAAATCGGCTTCTGACCGCCGCTTTCTTCAGTCCGTTCCACTTGGAGTTGTTGCCGCCCCTCGCCAAACCTATGATTTTGGGGACATGGGGTGCTCTTTGGCCGGCCTCATGCTGCTTGCAAACGGCACTTATTCGATTTTTGGCAGCTGTTTTAAATCGCTTTCGGATAGTAAGGCATTCCGTAAAAATCCCACTTGAGATGCGCTTGTGAACGCTTCCAACTCCCCCGCCCCACTGCCGCCCGCGGTTGATGCCGCTGCGATCTTAGCGCCGCAAGATTGCCTGTTGCTCCAAGCCTGCTTGGCCTCGACCCCCGGGGCGTGGGACGAATTCATGGCGCGGTTTGCCGGATTGATGTTTCATGTTGTCGATCGCACCAGCCAACAACGGCAGGTTTCGTTGTCGCCGGACGACCGCTATACCATCGTCGCTGAAACCATTCTGGAGCTGCTCCGTAACGATGCCCATTCGGTGCGTTCGTTTGCCTTGCGGTCAAGCCTGCCGACGTACCTCACCGTGATCGCCCGCAGAGTGGCTGTGCGATGGATGGTGCGGACCGTGGAGTCCAGTTACCCAGTCAGACCACCTGAAGGGTCATTGGCCCAGACTGAAAAACTCCGTTATGGCAATGATCCAAATGATGTGGATGCGCGGGCCCTGATAGCTGATGATGCCGAGGGCCGGGAGTGCCAAAAGCTGATCGAGCAAGGGCTCACTTCGTCGCAGGCGACGCTTTTGTGGATGTATCAAAACCAACGTAAAAGTTACGGGGAAATCAGTCGGGCCACAGGTATGCCACTGGGCGAGATCGGCCCCGCCATTTCACTGGCCCGTAAAAAAATAGTGGCCTCTTAGTGGCCTCAATGATCTAGCCGTTGACGAAGGCCGTCGGATTACCCGAGACGTTCGTCGGCTGGCGGCGAGTAAATTAAATTGGCAGGCCATTTCTGCTGCTGGCTCAGCGTGGCGGTGCTGGAGCGATCACAACAGAAGGATCCGCTAGGTCAACTGGGGCGTAGCCTTCGTAGGCGGGCATTTGCCAGAGCTGTCCCGGATCGGCAACCGATGCGTTGGTCGTGATCGCCGCTAATTCCAGTTGAAACTCAATGCCGGAGGCCGGCCACGAAACCTCTATATGCCGCGGCAACGCAGCGCCCGACTGAGGATCGACGCGATGCTTTGAGGTGCGACAGCTCGCTAAGCGTTCCGCGGCTGCGGTAAAAAGATGCTGCTCGACGACGAGCCCCGTGGTGGCATCGAGCAATGTTGACTTGAGCAATTCGCCCTCGGAAGTAGTGATGTGACTTCTTATTTCCAACCGGCCATCGGGCAAAAGAAACGGCCCCTCGTGCCGATCTTCCGGCCGAAAGTTGACGAGACCCAAAAGCTCCGGCATCCATTCAGCACGGATCGGCAGCAGCCTTCGTGCGGCCGACTGCGCATACTGATCGTGCCGACAAAACAGCATGACCGGTGGCTGATGACGACGAATCCACAGCCAAAAAAGATCGTCGTTGCTGCCAATGTCGAGTTCACTACCGGTGACGGATGTCTGTGCCCGCAGCCGAAACCGCCGCGGTGGCTCGCAGGCCACCTGCGCTGAGAGTCGCGGCACGCCCGGCACAACAAGCACGGCCTGTGGTGCCATGTAGCTGCGGACCCTTTGAGTGTTGTCGTGAACGGTCGCAATGATCTGTTCAAGCGTGGCCTGTGGGAGCAACGCACGAGGCAATGGCATCGCGCCCACCTGATAGCCGCGGAGCACCTGCGGGCAGGCTGCGCCGCTCGAGGCCATGGCGACCACTACGATCGCCAAAGCCACAGCCCGCGATGGGACATGGCCGTGCACGGCCTTGGTCGTTCGTGAAAAGTGGTTCATGCCGCAGCTCCCGACCAGAGCAACGCAGAGAATTGCTCTTCAATCCCCTCACCGCGGAGAATGTGTGGATGCACCACGAGCACTCGATAGTCACTATCGCGTTTCTTACAGGACAGTAGCAATTCCTCGCGCACAACTGACTGTTCTTCTCTGGGAGATCGAGAGTCTTCTAGATCTACAAAATGACTCGTCGCTGCGTCGGAGCACGCGTCTGGTCTGCCAGATTTTTCAACCATGCGAAGCACCTTGCGACGCAGTAACTCAAGCGCTAAGAGGTAGCGAATCGGGGCCTCCGCCGGCCGATCTGCCAGATTCTCCAAAACATCCAGCAGCACGTCAGGTGGGGCAAGCGTCGAGCCGACAGCCGCGGCAGCGGGGTAGAGAGACCTCCACCACGCAAGCATGTGCGGGGCCTCTCCCCGCCATGCTTCTGCACAGCAGTCGATGCGATTAAGCTTGCCTTCTGATCGCACGAGTGCCGAATAAAAAAGTTCTGCTGGCGCAAAGGCCCGGCCTGTCTCCGCGCACACGCCATGCGGTCGGTGGAGTTTCAAATCCATCAGAAACACCCTTTCTCGAGTGGCGATCCCTTGGCACGCCGCTTGGCAGGCGGGAGTGATAGCGGCCAAGGCTGTATCGCCAAGGTGTATAGAGGGAGTCGCGATCTGCTTCAACCCGCGTAGTGGCAGGCGATTCGGGGAGTCAGTCGACCGTGCCACCAAACGGCGCAGAATGGGGAGTCTCGGCGAGCAGCAAGTCGACTATCTGACCGATTCCATCCTCGTCGTGTGTGGCTACGATTTGATCGGCTATAGCCAGCACGCCCGGCTGGGCGTTGCCCATGGCAATGCCCAGTCCCGCCCCGAGGATCATCGACAGATCGTTGAGGTCGTCGCCGACTGCGCAAATTTCAGCCGGCTGAATACCCCACGCCGCTGCGACGGGCAACACGCCCGACCACTTCGTGACGCCGGCAGGAGCAATTTCACACATCCAATCGCGGTAACGAGGGCTGCGAATGGTGTGCAGCGAAAGCTGACCTGGGAAAGCGGCGTCGAGGGCGGCTTCCAGAGCCAGCATCTGGGGCCGAGCACCCATCACAAAACCGGCAAAGACTCCGCCTGGAAGGTTCTGATCCAGCAGCGGAAAGACTCGGGCCATGCTGCGGTTGAGACAAAGGTATTCGCCCAGTCCACCGGCTCCCTCAAGCGTGCGGCAGTAAAAATCAAACCCGCTCTCAAAGCTGTCGGTGTAGAGAATCGGCTCCAGTCCAGCCGCCACGACGACGTTCATCGTTGCTGAAAGCACCCCCGGGGCAAAGCCTGCCTGAAAGAGCGTGCGGTGATCGGCTGGCTCTTTGACCAAAGCGCCGGAAGCCGTTACGAGCGGGCCTGAGATGCCCAGCAATTGAGCCACCGGCAGCACATCGCGGTAACGCCGACCCGTGGCGAGCATGACGCGAATCCCGCCAGCCTGTACTCGGGCAACCGCCCGGCGGGTGGCAGGCGTGATTTCGTGCTGGCTGTTTGTCAGCGTGCCGTCGACATCGAACACCAGCAGTCGTTTGCGTCCGGTCTGTTTGGCAATCAGTTGGCGATCCATCTGGCTCATGGTACATCAAAGACTCTATGAGCCGAGAGCCCAGCGACGAATTGAATTGCGACGACATTCCGTTCACTTCGGTGGCACGGGTGGGAGACATTCCCAGTGGCGAGGGCCGCACATTCAGTGTGTCCGACCGCCTTGTGGCCGTTTTTTTTGACGGCACATCCTACTCTGCAATCGACGACTTGTGCCCGCACATGGGCGCGTCTCTTGGCTCCGGTCCTCTGGTCGATGGCACGGTGACATGCCCGTGGCACGCCTGGCGATTTCGACTCTGCGACGGCGCATGGTGCGACAACACAAAGCTTAAAGTCGATATCTTTGAAGTACGGGTGGTGGCCGACGCCATCACCGTTCGCGTGCCCCCCGTACAGCCCATTGAATTACCAGAACCATCCTAGCAACACAGTCGGTCAATGCGCCTCGATGGTGATCGTCTCTCCGGGAGCGAGGACGCGAGGCTCGGCGAGGTTTGACTGTTGCACCCGCGCCGCCCACGCCTGGGCATCCTGCTGGATTGGTGGCCATGTGTTGTAGTGGCTTGGCAAGACGAGTCTCGGCTGGAGCAAGCCAATAGCTTCCAACGAATCGTCTGGCCCCATCGTGAATAGATCGCCAATCGGCAGCACCGCCACATCGAGTCTGCGGCCAGAGCTATCGGGCCGCCCGATTCTTTCCATGTCAGAAAAAAGTGCCGTGTCGCCAGCGAAATAAATTCGTAGACCGCTCACATCGAGCAGCCAACCGGCCGGATTGCCACCGTAACTCCCATCGGGCAGGCTGGATGAATGGTGAGCGATCTCCATTTTCGCGGTGCCTCCGGGAATCGCCGTTCGCCCGCCCAGATTCATGGGCCGCGCGGTTGTCACTCCCTGGCGGCCCAGCCAATCAGCGATCTCCCCGTTGCAAAACACCGGGACGTTTGTGCGGGTGGCAATGGCCACCAGATCGGCGACATGATCGAAGTGGCCATGCGTGATGAGGATCGCATCACAGGCGACATCTGCCGAACGAATCGCTGCGGTTGGGCAGTTATCAAAAAAAGGGTCGATGAGGAGCACACCCAGTCCGGTGTCAACAAACCATGTGGCGTGGCCTGTCCATCTGAGTTGTACGGTCATTGAAAGCCCTTTGTACACACGATTGGTTTTTAAATTCTTGGCCGAGAGTATCTCTGGGATTTAACTTTTTCCGGCCAGTCGCTGACCAGTGCAGGCTACCGGTAGGGATGAACGCCTATCAATCGACCCTCGACAACTGTCGCTAGCATAAGCATTTGCAGCAGTTGACCAATGGCATGCTCGTCGACTCTGGGCAGCAGGATGTCGGCCGTGGGCCGGTTGTCGAGCGTCAAAGCCTCGCGCGAGTCAGCGGCTTGAGTAGCCAACATCTCGGGCCATGTTCTCCCAACGAAGTCGTCCAGTTGGTCGGCGTTGTCTATGATCCCGCCCAGCGAAGGGATGAAAAGCCGATCGCGGCGAGGTTCGCCAACGATAAGATGAGTGATCATTTTGTCGCGGCGGCCTGCGGGCTGCAGTTGGCCCTGCAAGTCGAAATCGCCGGTGGCGACAAAGGTCAGTGGCACTTTGCCGCTCACGTGACCAAGGCTCTCTTTGAGCAGGTGGGCATACCACTGTCCAACGGACTCCAAGCGATTGCTCCAGCAGGCCAGCAGGCGAGTTGTGGCTCCCCATTCAACTTCGGCCAAATGACTCACGCCGACATACTGCAGCACTGGATTTTCTGGCACAGGCGCCTCACGAAATCGGCGGTTCATCGCCGCTGCGCCTTCTAGCAATCGAACAACGTCGATGCCCACAATCGCTGACGGCAAGATACCTACGGCTGTGAACACAGAAAAACATTCGCCCACGCCGTCTGGTATCTGAAAAATATCTGGGCAGCCAATCGCGCGGGCAAGGTCAGCCAGTCGCCCTGTTGCTCCGCTGATCGGCACGACTAACTCAGCCAGTCGCTGGCGGTCTCCGCCGACGCTCGCCAAGAGCGATTGCAGAAAGAGTCGGGTGGCAACCGCCATTTCCACGGCACAACCACCTTTGCTGGCAAGCACAATCGCCCACCGATCGAGTAAATCACCGCCCGACTCGATCGCCAGAGTGCTTGCGTGCGGTGCGACAATGTCAAGCAGTCCCTGCGCTCGGTCGTTGTCGATCGCGAACCCTTCAAAGGAGAGTCGCGGCCGGCCCCCCCGTTCGCCGCGGGAAAGGTCGTTGTGAAACGGGTGGCAACAGGCTGCAAAGAGGGCTCGCGAACCAAGGGATGCGCCGCCAACTCCGAGCATGATAACGCGATCGACCGCCAAGCGAATCCGCCGCGCCGTTGTCAGGATAGCAAACAGTTCGCTCGTGGGTCGAGTGCTGCCATAATCGGCTAAGAGCCGATCGGGCAGATCGATAAAGGCTGGGTCGAGCACTCCCTCGGGCCGCCTACCCCCTGCTCTCCAGCGATCAAGATCCTCAAGCGTCTCGCGGCGAGCCTGCTCAAGTTTCCCGGAAATCGCCGCCAGACGTTGGATTGATATTGCACCGGAGGAAACAGCGGCAGTGCAATCGTAGCCAATCGGATCTGTCGGTGGTATGGGGCGAACGACGCTCACAAAAACTCCTACACATTGACAGAGACTCAAACAGACTCGCGACGGTCGTACTCTTTTTTCTACTGCCAGGCGGTGGCTCTTGCCGACAGTTCCTCTTAAGATCTGATCCGAACCACAACAACTGTAACGGCAGCGACAAAGCCTCGGCTAGCAGCGAAGGCGATCGATTCTGGTTGACTCGTGCCGGCTGTCCCTATCGAATTCGTTTTGCCGGACCCGATCCCGGCGCAATCAAACCCCCAGATGACCCTGCTCAGGAGTTTTAGGCTATGAATCAGCATGAACTGGTGCGAGAACTAGCCGAGAAGGCCGACACAAAAATAGTCCTGCTTGTGGCTGATGGCCTCGGTGGATTACCGATGCAACTCGGCGGCCGCACCGAACTGGAAACCGCAGCGACGCCAAACCTGGACCGTCTGGCATCGCTGGGCACTTGCGGATCGAGCATCCCCGTGCTCCCGGGTATTACGCCTGGCTCAGGGCCGGGGCATCTCGGCCTGTTTGGCTACGACCCACTGGAATTCAAAATCGGTCGCGGGGCGCTGGAAGCCACCGGCATCGGTTTTGAACTGGGCCCCGATGACGTGGCTGTGCGCGGCAACTTCTGCACGCTCGATGCGGCCGGTCTGATCACCGACCGTCGCGCTGGCCGGATTCCATCGGAAGAAAGTTTTCAGGTCGTCGATCGTTTGCAAGGCATCCGCATCGACGGCGTCGAGACATTCGTCAAGCCTGTCAAGGAGCATCGATTTGTTGTCGTCTTCCGTGGCTCGGGGCTCTGCGGCGCTGTTGCCGACACCGATCCACAGGCGATCGGCGTGGCGCCACTGGCAGCAGTGGGCCTTGTCCCCGCTGCCGAACGCACCGCTAGGGTGGCCAACGACTTTATCCGACAGGCAGGGGCCCTTTTGGCGAATGAAACAAAGGCGAACGGGATGGTGCTGCGGGGCTTTGCTGCCAAGCCCCAGTTGCCCAGTTATCAAGAGCTCTATTCGCTGCGAGCTGCAGCCGTTGCTGTCTATCCGATGTATAAGGGACTGGCCCGACTGGCTGGCATGACGCTCGTCGGTAACGCGCACACGTTAGACGAACAGATCGACGAACTGGCCAGGTGCTGGAATGATTTCGACTTTTTCTTTCTGCACTTTAAATACACCGACTCCACCGGCGAAGACGGGCTCTTTACCGAGAAGGTGGCCCGCATCGAAGAACTCGATCGAGCCATTCCACGCATTGAAAAACTGCGGCCCGATGTGCTGATTGTGACCGGCGATCACAGCACTCCGAGCAAACTCAAAAACCACAGTTGGCACCCTGTTCCAACGCTCTTGTCTGCCAACACCTGTCGGCCAGACGGTTTGGAAAAGTTTTCCGAACGCGACTGCCTGCGTGGCGGGCTTGGCATGTTTCCAGCCAAGCACCTCATGCTGATGGCCATGGCTCACGGCTTGCGATTTGGAAAATATGGCGCGTGAAATCTGCGGCCGTTCAAAGCGTCAGATTCGCTAGCGACCAATGAGGCGAGGATCCAGCCAGAGCGTGCGGTCAAGAATTTCTCCGCCGTCGGCTGTCTCGATCAGAAGTTCTAGGGCCGTCGCCTGATCGAGCGGAATGGTAAGGGCCAGCGGTTGCTCGCCGCCCCGGATCACGCCAGAGACAAACACCTCCCGCAGCGGATCGCCGCCGCGACCGGCCAGCACCCGCACTCGAACGCTGCCCCCCTGCCCTGCCAGATCATCGATGGCAACCAGCGATTCAAAGCGATCGACTGGATTTTCAAGCCGATATGCCAGCCTGGCCGGCGCGTGGATGCCCAAACCCGCAAAGGCCGTCCGGCCGCGAGCCACAAGCCAGCCCCGATCGAGCGTGCACCCCACGGCCAGAGGCCATGCCGAACCGATGGCCGGGGTCTGGACAAACGAGGCTGGTGCGAGCGTGGAGAGCCATCGTGCACAGCCGCCATCAACGGCGATCGCCACAATCTGGTTGCGGTTGCCAGTCGCTTTGAGTCGCGTGAAGAAAGCCTCGCCAACCAAGATGACACTCTCTGCTTGAACCGATGCGGCGTCTGACGCGCCAACAGAGCTAATGCTCTGGACATTCAATCGCGACCCGTCGGCCAAGGCCATCCAAAGCGTCAACGGCCGTTGTTGGATCATTCTTGGGGCGGCTAGAAAATCAATCGACTGCACCCTCTCAAGCGGAATACCGACACGCTCGCCGTCGCTAAAAATCATGGCGTCTGAGCCCGCGATTGATGTGGCGGCGGGCGGGCTTTGGCCAGGATTCAACTCCAGCACCTGATTGGCAATGGCTATCGCCTTTGCCAAAAGACGATCGCCGTTTTTGAGTTCCAGTCGAAACAGCCGTTCTGGCTGCGGCCCGTCGGGGGCTTTGTGAGCGTCACTGGTCTGCTCTAAAAATTCGTCGCAGACAGGCCCGTGAGCCATGCTTGCCCGAAAACCGACAAGACAACTCGCGGGTATTTCTATCAGGCCCCATGCTTGGCTGCGGACGACGGCCACCTCGGCATCGTATCGCTCCAGCCTACCGGCGATCACACCCCCACCAGCCACGAGCACCATCGGCCCTTGCGGCCACGGCGGCAGCCTGCCCCAGCCCACAATGTCGCGAGTCGGTAGTTCAATCGCCGTGCCATCGGCCAGCCTAAACCGCGCCCGATCGAGGGTAATCGCCTCAACCAGCGTGGCAGCGTGCGAGGTGCTGGCGAGTTCCAATGCACCGCGCGGCTCGTCTTGCGCCAAGAGCGTTGTAGAACCGGTTGGTGCAGCCAGCACGATCGCAGTCAGGAGCCATCGGCTGGGCAGCCAGAGTACCGTGACAAAAAAGGAACTGGGGCGGGTCATTGCGGCTGCGTCTCCCGCTGAAAAAGAGGTGTCAGATTGTTTGGCATCTGCAGCACAGAGAGCGCAGCGGCTGTGCCGTATTCAGCAGACGAGGGATCGGCCCAAAATCCATCTGCATGTTGCAGCCCAAGGACTTGAGGCACTGTCTGGCTGTACCACTCCTGCCAACCCGTGCCTCGTTGCCAGAGTGCGGCCGCCGTCAAGGAGAGTCCGTAGAGCGTATAGCCGTCGCTAGCTTCAATCCGCTTGGCCCCGCCGAGTTGCACTGGATGGGCCGCCAGCCAGGCAAAGCCCCGGTCGAGTGCGTCGCCTTCTCGCACACCTGCAACCTCGAGGGCAAAGAGCGTGGCCGCTGTCCGCGGCGCGGCGCTCGGGCCGGCAGCGGACTGATAGCGAAAACCACCGTCGGTATTTTGTAACCTCTGGAGATAGTCGATTGCCCGCTTGACTGTCGGCTCCGAAACTTTAAAGCCGCTATTGCGCAAACCTCTCAGCGCTACTAGCACGCTGGCTGTCACCGATCCATCGGCCTCGCGTTTGTACGGATCGTAGCGCCAACCCCCTTCATCGTTTTGCGTCGATTCGATCAAGGCTCGGGAGCGGTCGAGAATCTTCGCCAACGACAAATCGTCGGCCGTTTCACCATAGAGTTCGGCCAGCACCAGCGATGCAAAGGCATGGCCATACATCGGGCCGTGGGCCGCCTGTTCGTTGCCCGCAATCAAACCATCTGCTCCAGTCGAGGCCATTAAGTAGCCAAGACCCTTGCGCACGGCTAACGCGCGGGTGCCAGAGACGGGCGTATTGCCTGCACTCACCAGTGCCTGCGTGGCCGTTGCTGTGATGGCGACGCTGCCACGAAACGCTTCTGATCCCCATGAGCCGTTGCTGTGCTGCGTTGCGACGAGCCAGTCGAGGCCGCGTTGGCAGGCTGCCTTGACGGCATTTTCGGTCTCCGTTTCAACGGCGTCCGGCGCACTGGCGGCTGCTTGTGGATCTTGATCAACCTGCGCGTTTACCATGGCCTGTGACAGACTTATGAGTAAAGCGATGCAGAGCACGAGGCTCCCACGACGAGCCGGCGGCGGAGTCAAAAAACACAGGCTAGCAATCATCGACGCCTTTCTTCTTCCAGGAGCAACTGGTAGTACGCGTTGACGGCCGGCCGGTAGAAAGGTTCAATCCAGAGCGACGCATCATCGCTGCGATTGCCTTGTGGCCGCACCTTTTCTGGCAGCAGATTCCAAAAGCGATCGACCATTGCTCCAATACTTCCGCTGACAAGACTCCGCGGTGCGGCCGGCTTTGACTGTGTTGGATTGAACGCCGGGTCGACTGGAGTGGACCCACCCGAACCCTCCATCGATGACGAACTTCCGACATTTTCTAGCGGAAGGCCTCCTGCTAAAGCAATCTGCTGCGGCGTCTGACCGGCAGAGGTCGTTACCGTTTTATCCACCCGCTGTGCCCCGCTTGCCAGAGCCTGCAGAGCGGCCTCTCGCGTGAGTTGTTCCCAGTTTTCGAGCCCCCGTCGCGTTTGCATTTGCACAGGCAGAAGTTTATCAGCAGCCTGCTGGCTGCGATCGGCCACCCGCACGCCCAGCACACTGGCTGCCTGTCTCAAGGAGACCGCCGCTTGGGCCGCGGCCGCAGAGGCCAGTGCCAAGCGATTGTCTTGAATGTTCTGGGGCGAGAGAGCCGGTAGCAGGCGATCCAGAGGCAGCAGTGCAAAAGTCGCTTGGCGAATCTGCTCTTGATCACTGGGTTTGCCACTAGCTTTGCCTGCGGTTTCAAGAGCAGATGCCTCTTCAGCCAGCGCTATTCGATCAGCAGCCAACCCTGCCAAGCAGGCGGCTTGAATCGCTGCCAAACGATCCACCTCCCCCGCATCGCCCGACGAGAGGGAATAACGCGGCAGGCCTGGACTGCGTGCAAATCGTTCGGCCAAGACGAGAGCCAACTGACTCTGAAACGTAGCGGCATCGGCTAACCCCAGAGCGGCAGGCGAGGCAATCCTGACTTTTACAGCGGTCAAACGGCCACCACTGAGGTCGGGTGCACCGCTGAGGTCGGGTGATTGTAGCTGCGTCTGCCAGCGG
>Ga0194051_1000830_pt1 | contig 17302 bp, 18 predicted proteins | sample SepL2320m_MetaG_FD_161275 | JGI IMG/M metagenome (GOLD analysis project Ga0194051, IMG submission 161275) | Anoxic zone freshwater microbial communities from boreal shield lake in IISD Experimental Lakes Area, Ontario, Canada - Sep2016-L239-20m | ecosystem: Environmental > Aquatic > Freshwater >... | reverse complement strand
CCCCACGAGCTTGGCCACCGCCGCACTGGTGCGGCCCTTGGCGCGTGCTTCCAGCAGGCGGCCCAGCAGGATGAGCGTGACGATGACGGCGGAGGCCTCGTAATAGACATTCGCTGTACCCTCCGGCAGCAGAGACGGCCAGAAGGTGGCGACGACCGAATAGCCCCAGGCGGCGGTGGAGCCGAGCACCACCAGCGAGTTCATGTCGGGCGCCAGCTTCAGCAGGTTGGGCACGCCCTTTTGATAGAAGCGCAGGCCGGGGCCGAACTGCACGATGGTGGCGAGCACGAAATAGACGACATAAAGCGTGAAGCGATCCAGCCCGTGCAGCCAGTGACCGACGGCGGGAATGAGATGGCCGCCCATTTCCATCACGAAAAGCGGCAGGGTGAAGACGGCGGCGATGAGGAAGTCGCGCTTCAGCTTCCTGTACTCTTCATCCTTTGCCGCCTGGTGCGCATCCGCGTCGACATGGTCGAGGCGGCGCGGCGCATAGCCCGCCTTGCGGATGGCGGCCTCGATGGCGGAGAGCGGCGTTCCGGCGACGAGCTTCACCGTGGCGCGCTCGGTGGCGAGGTTGACGGCGGCGGAGACGACACCCGGCACGCCGTCGATTGCCTTCTCCACGCGGCGCACGCAGGAGGCACAGGTCATGCCTTCGACGCCGAGATCGATGGTCTGGCTCGCCACGTCATAGCCAGCAGCCTTGATGGCGGCGATCACGGCTTCCGATGTTGCCGGTTCAGACAGCCGCACATCAGCCCGCTCGGTGGCGAGGTTGACGGAGGCGCTTTCCACGCCCGGCACGGCGGCAATGGCCTTCTCCACCCGGCGCACGCAGGAGGCGCAGGTCATGCCCTCGACGGGGAAGCTCTGGAGTGGCCGTGGCGTGATCTGGTTCACGGTCGTCCTTTCAGTGCCTCCCCTGCAAAACGCGTCTTCTCCCGCTTCTTCAGCGGGAGAGGACGACAGGAAGGCATGAGTTGTCATATGGACCTTCCAATGATGGGAAGGTCAAGGGGCGTTTTCGAGCCGCGAGTGTACACGCCCTGCAGCGCGATCCAGCTGAAAGTCTCAAGCCAAGCTTCGAGAGAACCCGCTCTGGTCACCGGTGGCTGGCCTTGTTCGACAGCTGCCCAGTCGCAACGGGGCCCCCGCGCCAACGCTCGATTCCCGAGACAGTCCCTCCCCTGACCCCATGCATCCCGGCGGAGAATAGCTTCGGACCCGGCGAAACTGCTGATTTCCGCCAAGGATCGAAACTTATCGGAAAATCTATAAAAGGTTGTAAAGCATCACTAATAAAACCTCAGGATGTATCTCGCGCGAGGTGATACCAAGAGCGTGCTGACGATCCACACCACCCTGGTGACGCAGCGTCGACGTGATCCGAGTTCGGGCAAGAGAACCGCAAGGCTCGATTGTCCGGAGATGCAAGAGACCGATTGGTCAGGAGTTCGCCATGGCAAGAAAGGTTCGCAGACACGCCGTCATCGCTCTCGTTGCCCTGTGCGGGGCGGCGTTGCCCTTCGCCGGAGCAGCGCACGCCTCGCCGAGCAGCCTGATTGCCGGTGCAACATCCACGTCCATTGCCTCCGACAGCCAGACGGGGGTCAACGCGATCGTGAGAAATGTCGATGGCACGATCTACGATGGTGCGCCGCTGCAGGTTACCTTTTCATCGAACTGTGCGTCCGCCGGGCTGGCCAGGCTAGGGTCGTCTGCCGAGACGATCCATGGCATCGCGTCGGTCACCTACCAACCCTCAGGCTGCGCGGGACTTGATCAGGTCACGGCCACGGTGGCGGGCAGTCCTGGCCTTGTCTCCGCCGTCTCGATCTATGTGACGAGCCAGAAGAGCCTGTCCACAAGAGGTCTCGTCGGTCGTTCGATCTTTTTCGACACGTCGCTGTCTGCTTCCGGAACCATGTCCTGCGCGAGTTGCCATGCGCCTGCCAACAATTACCACGCACCAACCACCACGCAGACACCGCTGGGCGGAGCATCCGCCCAGGCCGTTGGCTTTCGAGCGGCGCCAACTGCCTCCTACATGGCCTTCATGCCGCCCTTCAGGTGGCTGAAGCCCGGGACCAGGGGGACAGTCGGCAGGCTTGGCACCCCGCATGCCGGCCTGATGTGGGACGGCCGTGCACCGACCCTCGCAGACCAGGCGCGCGGCCCCTTCACCGAACCGCATGAAATGGCCAATGCCAACAACAGAAGCGTCATGAACAAGATGCTGGCGCGGCCATATCTGGCGGCCTTCGTGAACGCCTACGGGCGCATTTCGCCCAGCAGCAACCCGGATGTGATTGTCGCGCGCATGGCCGACGCAGTGGCGATATTCGAGCGGGAAGACCTGTCCTTCCGGCCATTCACCAGCAAGTATGACAGGGCCCAGGCAGGACAGGCTTCTCTCACGCCGCAAGAACAGAACGGCCAGGCATTGTTCTTTGATCCCACCAGAGGCGGATGTGCGGGCTGCCACAGTTCGGTCGGGGCCAAACAGGCAGCCAGCGTTCCGCAGTTTTTCAGCGATCAGTCATATCGCGCGATCGGTGTGCCGCGGAACTGGAACCTGCCCTACAACAAGGATTCCCTCGCCCTCCAGGCTCTTTCCGATCTTGGACTCTCATGGCTTGCCAATGGAGCAGCCGCCGGGGCTCCCCACGCCTATTACGATCTCGGTGTCTGCGGGCCCTTCCGCCGCGATTCCGTGCTCGATCCGGGCCTGTGCGGAATGTTCAGGGTTCCGATACTGCGCAACGTGGCGCTGAAGCATTCCTATGAGCACAATGGCGTGTTCGGAACACTGTTCGAGGTGGTCAACTTCTACAACAACCGGGAAGCCAACCCGTCACAGATCTACCTCACGCAGTCAGGCGCGGCAGATGCCAAGTACAATGACCTGCCTGTCCAGTTTCAGGGTAACATCGAGCAGAGAGCTCCGTTCCGGCCGCTCCCCACCGGACAGCCGCGGCTGAGCCAGCAGGACGTCCGCGACATCGTCGCGTTCATGTGCACCCTGACGGACGGCTATGATGTCAACAGACCAGAGGCCTATAACATGCCCGCCCAGTGCCGGGCAGTGCAGAGATAGGCCCCGCCCGGCGGTCCCAGACATCGAAGGACGACATCATCGACCCGCCAACGTCTGCCGCGGTCATTGGCGCGCAGGTTCCCTTCGCGTGGGCCGCCTGTTTCACCGGCGGCCGCGCCTTCCTGTTCACGTCGCACCAGAGGTTCAGCGCGACAGTGGACGTGTTCCTGGCCGACCGGCGGAATTGATCCCGATCATTGCGCCGCCGCAGCATTTACACGAATGGAGAGTTGGCAGCAGTTTCCGGCATGCCTGCCCCACATATTGGAACCCTTGGAGATCATCATGAACATCGCCTCGTCCTGGCGTGCGGTTTGCGCTACCTCGCTCGCCGCCCTCATGGCTGCCATCGCCGGGCCGGCATCGGCCTGCACCGCGCTGATGATCACTGACGCGAATGGCGTGGCCTATAGCGGCAAGACCATGGAGTATTCCGAGCCCATTCCGCTGGCCATGACCTACATGCCGGCGGGCACCAAGGTCGTGTCGCTCGCCGCCGACGGTTCTGACGGCATGAGCTTCACCACAAAATACCCCGTGCTGGGCGGCGCCACGCCTCTGGCACTGCAGCCCGGCGCGCACCAGGGCATGATGGTGGAGGCGGCGAATGACCAGGGCCTCTCGGTCAGCACCAACCAGCTGAACGGCAGCCAGACTCCCGCCGACTTCGGCGGCGACAAGACGATGCAGCTTGCAGCGACGGACTTGTCCAACTGGGCGCTCGGCAGCTTCGCCACCGTGGCGGAACTGAAGGCCGCGCTGGCCAGCGGCGAGATGAAGGTGTGGCTGCCCAAGCTCGCTTTCGTGGGCGGCGTGGAAATGCCCATGCACTACATCTATTTCGACAAGACGGGCGAAGGCATCGTCATCGAGTTCATGGGCGGCAAGATGAACGTGTATGACAACCCGGTTGGCGTGGTGACCAATGGCCCCGAGTTCCCCTGGCACCTCGCCAACCTCAACAACTATGCCTTCCTCAGCAACAAGGACAAAAACGACGGCCAGTTCGGCAAGCTGAAGGTGACGGCACCTGACAGCGGAGATGCGCTGGCGGGATTGCCATCGAGCCAGATTTCCTACGCCCGCTTCGTGAAGGCTGCCTATTACACGACCTATGTAAAGAAGGCGAAAAATGCGGACGAGGCGGTGGTGACGCTTGCCCACATCCTCAACAACTTCGACCGGCCTTATGACCTTTCCGCCGACCCGGCGGGCACCGCGGGCGACGGCCCCGCCATGTGGGACACCTCCTCCGAGGTGACGGTCTTCACCTGGATGAACGACAAGGCGCGCAACCGCTATTACCTGCGCACCATCGATGCGATGAACTTCACGACCTTCGACATCGACAAGCTGGCCGTGCTGAAGAAACCGGTCTCGGTGGACTTCACCAAGATCGCGAACCAGCCCGACGGCACGCAGATGCTGCTGGACGCGGCGGGCAACTGATGCGGCGGGTTGCTTAAGGTCCTCTCCCGCATCGCGGGAGAGGAACGGGACCCGACGAAGTCGGGGAAGGTGAGGGAACGCGGGCGCCGACGCGAATGCGTTGCGTGCCGACCCTCATCTCCCCGTTTCGTTCCGAAACGGGTCCCTTCTTCTCCCGCTGAGGAAGCGGGAGAAGACATCACGCCCCTTGACCTTTCCACGTTGGCAAGGCCCATGTGATGTGGCAGGCGCGAGCAAGGTTGCGCCTTTACCCAACCGTCATATACTGCACACAAACTGCAACAAAAGGCCGTCGTGATCTCTTGATGCTGCCCTTCGAGAAGCGTTTTCTGACCCTGACACTGGCCATTGCCGGGGCGATCATGCTCGCCCTGCTGGCGCTGTGGCTGCCGGCGTGGCGCGGCCCCGCGCTGGCAGGACTGGTGGTCACTGGCCTGCTGTCGCTGATCGGCATGCGTGACCTGGTCCAGACCCGGCACGCGGTGCTGCGCAACTATCCGATCATCGGGCACCTTCGCTTCCTGCTGGAGAACATCAGGCCCGAGATCCGGCAGTATTTCTTCGAGGACGACAAGAGCGGCATGCCCTTTCCGCGCGACAAGCGCGCCATCGTCTATCAGCGGGCCAAGAACCAGCTCGACAAGCGGCCCTTCGGCACCCACTACAATGTCTACGAAGACAATTTCGAATGGCTGCACCACTCGATCGCGCCGAAGTCCCCGGCGACCATGGGCTTCCGCCTGACGATCGGCGGACCGGCCTGCAGCAAGCCTTATGACGCCTCGGTGTTCAACATCTCGGCAATGAGCTTCGGCGCGCTGTCGTCCAACGCCATCCGGGCGCTGAACCGTGGCGCCAAGCTTGGCGGCTTCGCGCATGATACCGGCGAAGGTGGCGTCAGCCCCTATCACCGCGAGGCCGGCGGCGACCTGATCTGGGAGATCGGCTCGGGCTACTTCGGTTGCCGGGGGGCCGATGGCAGCTTCGACCCGGAAAAATTCGCGGCGGCAGCCAGCGACCCGCAAATCAAGATGATCGAGGTGAAGCTGAGCCAGCGCGCCAAGCCCGGTCATGGCGGCGTGCTGCCCAAGGCCAAGATCACGCCGGAGATCGCGGCGATCCGTGGCGTGCCGATGGACCGCGACTGCGTGTCGCCCGCCTGCCATTCCGCCTTCTCGAGCCCGGTGGGGCTGCTTGAATTCCTCGACCGTCTGCGCGCACTTTCCGGCGGCAAGCCGGTTGGCTTCAAGCTGTGCATCGGCCACCCATGGGAGTTCCTCGGCATCGTCAAGGCGATGGTGGAGACGGGGCTCCGGCCGGACTTCATCGTGATCGACGGCAAGGAGGGCGGCACCGGGGCGGCACCGCTCGAATTCATGGATCACCTTGGCATGCCATTGCGCGACGGGCTGTCCTTCGCCCATGCCGCGCTCGTCGGCGCCAACCTGCGCAGCGAGATCAAGCTCGGCTGTGCAGGCAAGATCATTTCCGGCTTCGACATGGCGCGCGTGATGGCGCTGGGCGCTGACTGGTGCAATGCCGCGCGCGGCTTCATGTTCGCCGTCGGCTGCATCCAGGCGCAGCATTGCCACACCGGCGCCTGCCCCACGGGTGTCGCCACCCAGGACCCGATGCGTCAGCGCGCGCTCGACGTTCCCGACAAGGCGGAGCGCGTGGCGCGCTTCCACCAGGACACAGTGAAGTCGCTGGCCGAGATCATCGCCGCAGCAGGGCTCGACACGCCGAAGCAACTCAGGCCGCAACACATCATGCGGCGCGGTGCGGACGGACGCATTCACGACTTCAGCCAGATCTACCCTGCCCTGCAACCGGGCGAACTGCTGAGCGGCGCCAAGAACACGCTGTTCGAGGCGCCGTGGAGGCTGGCATCCAGCACCCATTTCGCGCCGGTGCCGGAAGGCGTCTAACCGGCCTTGTTGCCCTTGGCGGGGGTGTTGTCCGCAGCGGCCTGCTTGTCCTCGGCTTCGACTTCCTCCCGGGCCTTGACCCAGTGCATCAGGGCATGGCCATCCGGGCGGCCATCGCGCTCCCAGATCATGTAAGCGCGCTCGCGGATGCGCGCAGCCTGCGGATGCTCATCCTTCTCGTCGGTCATGTCGCCTGCTCCTCGAACCGATCGTCGGTTTCCGTCACATGGTTGGCCGTCTCATGCGACGGCTTTGCAACAGAGCTTGACCTTCCGACGTTGGCAAGCCCCATGTGATGTGGCAGGCAAGTGCCAAGAGGAGATCACGACGATGAAGTTCAACGTTCCTGACATGACCTGCGGCCACTGCGTGGCGACCATCACCAGGGCGGTGAAGGCGGTTGACCCCGCTGCCGAGGTGAAGGCCGACCTGGCGGGCAAGACCGTGACGGTGGAGAGCGCCATGCCGGCCGCCACGGTGGCCAAGGCGCTGGACCAGGCGGGGTATGCGAATACCGGGGCTTGACGCCGCCTCCACTCAGCATCGCCGGGCATGATGGTTTGGGGAGCGCGTGGCGCCACCCACCCCGGCGCGAAATGTGGGACAATCGTCACCCATTCCCCATATAGTCGCTGGCGCTTGCCTCGACGGGGGCGAATTCTTGGAGATCACGTGCAGCAGGACGTTCCACCGGACTACGACGGCGGCCTTCACGGCCCGCAGAAGCCGGCCCGGCTTTCGGACATCGTCCGGTCGATGGACACAAGCGAGGACACCACCATCGGCGACCTGGCGGATTCGCTGGGCGAACGGGCCTTCGGTGCGCTGATGTTCATTTTCGCGGTCCCCAATGCGATCCCGACGCCGCCCGGCACCTCGGCGATCCTCGGGCTGCCGCTGGTCATCCTTACATGGCAGGTGCTGGTGGGGCGGCAGTCGCTGTGGCTGCCGGAGGTGGTGCGAAAGCGCCGCATCTCCAAGGAAATGCTGCACAGTTTCGTGAGCAAGGTGACGCCCATCATGGCAAAGCTCGAGCGCGTGCTGAAGCCCAGGCTGGGCTTCATCGTCAGCTCCAACCTGGCCGAGCGGCTGATCGGCCTCGTGGCCTTTCCGCTGGCGCTGATCCTGTTCCTGCCCATTCCTTTCGGCAATATTCCGCCCGCCGCCGCCATCGCCTGTCTGGCGCTGGGCCTGGCCGAGCGCGATGGTCTGGCGGTGATCTTGGGCTATGTTCTGTCAGCCGCCTCGGTGGCGATCCTCGCGGCCGTATCCTCCGCCCTCTATGCGGCGGTGGTGGCCTTCATCACCACGCTGTTCGGGGGATAGGGGCCACAAGCTTCCCCTCACCCGCATATCCTGCTATCCGGCCTCATCCGTTCAGGTTTGCAAGGAAGTTTTGCCCGTGTCCTCCCCCGTCCTCACCGTCATGACCGCCGCCGTACGCAAGGCGGCCCGCACCCTGCAGCGCGACTATGGCGAACTTGCCAACCTGCAGGTGTCGCAGAAGGCGCCTGGCGACTATGTCACCGCCGCCGACCAGAAGGTCGACAAGTTCCTGCGCGAGGAACTCGCTAAGGCGCGCCCCGGCTATGCCTTCCTGACGGAGGAGACGGGTGCGGTTCCCGGCACCGACCCGGAGCACCGCTTCATCATCGACCCGATCGACGGCACGATGAACTTCATGCACTCGGTGCCGTTCTTCGCCATCACCATGGCGCTGGAGCGCAAGGGCGAGCTGGTGGCGGCCATCACCTACAACCCGATCACCGATGAAATGTATTCCGCCGAAAGGGGCGGCGGCGCCTTCCTCAACAACAAGCGCATGCGCGTGGCCCAGCGCCGCGACATCCATGACACGCTGGTGAGCTATGAAGTTCCGCACCGCGGCGGCCAGGAGCTGCCGCTGTCACGCGCCGAGATCTCGGTGCTGCAGGCGCGCGTCGTCGGCATTCGCGGCACCGGCTCGGCGGCGCTCTCACTGGCCTATGTGGCGGCGGGGCGCTTCGACGCCATGGTCTGCCGCAACATCAAGGCCTGGGACATGGCGGCGGGCATCCTGCTGGTGAGGGAAGCGGGCGGCTTCGTGGCCGATCCCGACGGCGACAAGAACCCGATGGAGAGTGGCAACATCCTCGCCACCAATGCCGACCTCCTGCCGCAATTCAAGGACGCGCTGAGCAAGGCGCGGGAGAAGTAAACCCACGACACGGAGAACACCATGACCGACCTTCACTGGAAGTCAGCGGCAAAGCTCGTGAAGGGCTATGCCAAGAAAAAGTTCTCCCCCGTCGAGGTGGCCAATGCCTGCCTCGCCCAGATCGAGCGGCATGACAAGCAACTGAACGCCATGGTGGCCGTTCACGCGGAAGAAGCCCTCGCGCAGGCCAAGGCCAGCGAGAAGCGCTGGATGAAGGCCGAGCCGCAGGGACCCGTCGACGGCGTTCCCACCCTCATCAAGGACCTGCTGCTGGTGCGCGGCTGGCCGACGCTGCGCGGCTCGCGCACGGTGGACAAGAACCAGCCGTGGGACCAGGACGCGCCGAGCGTTGCCCGCCTGCGCGAATGTGGCGCGGTGTTCCTCGGCAGCACGACGACGCCGGAATTCGGCTGGAAGGGAGTGACAGATTCGCCCTTGACCGGCATCACGCGCAACCCGTGGGACACGACGAAAACTCCCGGCGGCTCGTCGGGCGGTTCATCCGCTGCGGCCGCCGCGGGCTATGCGCCCTTGACGCTCGGCACCGATGGCGGTGGCTCGATCCGCATTCCGGCGGGCTTCTCCGGCATCTTCGGGCACAAGCCGTCCTTCGGGCGGGTGCCGGCCTATCCGCTGTCGCCCTTCGGTACGGTGGCGCATGTGGGGCCGATGACCCGCAGCGTGGAAGATGCCTGCCTGATGATGAACGTCATCTCCCAGCCCGATGCGCGCGACTGGACCGCGCTGCCGTGGGACGGCATCGACTACACGGCGAAACTGGAAAAGGGCGTGAAGCACCTGCGGATCGCATATAGCCCGACACTGGGCTACGTCGACGTCGACCCCGAGATCGCCAAGCTGGTGAAGAATGCCGTCAAGGTGCTCGAGGAACTGGGCGCCGAAGTGGTGGAGGTCGACCCCGGCTTCGCAGACCCTGCCGCCTGTTTCCGGGTGCTGTGGTGGTGCGGTGCGCGGGCGCTGCTCGGCAAGCTTCCCGACGACAAGAAGAAGCTGCTCGACCCGGCACTGGCCGACGTGGTGGAGCAGTCGATGTCGATCAGCCTCGATGACTATCAGGACGCCGTGAAGGCGCGAGGCGTTCTGGGCAGCCAGATGCGGCAGTTCATGGAAGACTACGACCTGCTGGTGACGCCCACGCTTCCCATCCCCGCATTCGAGGCCGGCAAGCTGGCGCCTGCCGCCCCCGACAACACGGGTAAATGGGTGAACTGGACGCCCTTCAGCTATCCCTTCAACCTGACGCAGCAGCCTGCGGCGAGCGTGCCCTGCGGCTTTACGCAGAAGGGCCTGCCCGCCGGCCTGCACCTGGTCGGGCGCATGTTCGATGAGAGGACAGTGCTGAACGCCGCCCACGCCTATGAACGTGCCACCGCCTGGCACAAGACCAGGCCTCCAGGCTGTTGATCCAGAACGCCTTTAGGCGGCGTGCTGGTGCTCGATCCGTGAGATTTCGTCCTTGAGCTTGAGTTTCTTGCGCTTGAGTGCGGCAATTTCCGCGTCGGATGACGCCGGATGGTTGATGGCGTCTGCGAGGGCGGCCTCGAGGGCCTTATGCTTTGCCTGCAGTTCGCCAAGATGCGCTTGAATGCTCATGCGATCCTCCACTGTTTGCCGATGGATTGACACCATCATTACACAGAGTTGGGGGCTTGTCGAACGCTCGCAAAGGGCCTTAGTGAAGAAACACCAAAAACAAATTCGTAAACTGTTGGGGACGGAATGCCGAAGCTGGACTTGATACAGGAGGTGCAGTTGCGCACCCAGCTGCAGAACCTGATCCAGCAGCACAGGGACCTCGACACCGCGATCGATTCCCTGACCGAGACCGGCACCGGCGACCAGCTGCAGCTGCGCCGTCTCAAGAAGATGAAGCTGGACATCAAGGACAAGATCCAGTCCATCGAGAACATACTCATCCCCGACATCATCGCCTGAGGACCAGACCCCCGTGACCACATCCCCCGTCGCCATCATCATGGGCAGCCAGTCCGACTGGGCCACCATGAAGCACGCCGCCGAAACCCTCGACAAGCTGGGCATCGCGCACGACGACCGCATCGTCTCCGCCCACCGCACACCCAAGCGCCTCTATGACTTCGCCACCACGGCGCGCGACAAGGGCTTCAAGGTGATCATCGCAGGCGCGGGCGGTGCCGCCCACCTGCCCGGCATGGCAGCCTCCATGACCTCGCTTCCCGTGTTGGGCGTGCCGGTCGAATCCAAGGCGCTGTCGGGCCAGGACTCGCTTCTCTCCATCGTGCAGATGCCGGCGGGCATCCCGGTGGGAACACTCGCCATCGGCAAAGCTGGTGCCGTCAACGCCGCGCTGCTGGCGGCGAGCGTGCTCTCGCTCAACGACCCCGCTCTCTCCAAGCGCCTTGATGCCTTCCGGGCGGAGCAGACGGCTGCCGTGGCCGAGCGCCCGAAGGACGAGGCATGAAGAAGATCACATCTCCCCTGCCGCCTGGCTCCACCGTCGGCATCCTCGGCGGCGGGCAGCTGGCCCGCATGCTGGCGCTGGCGGCGGGACGCCTTGGGCTCGACTGCCACATCTATGCACCCGAGGCCGACAGCCCTGCCTTCGCTGTCTCCGCCGCGAAGACGGTGGCGGCCTATGACGACTTCACGGCGCTGGAGGCCTTCGCCAAGGCAGTGGACGTCGTCACCTATGAGTTCGAGAACGTGCCGGGCGACACGGCGGGCTTCCTCGACGCGCTGGTGCCGGTGGCACCGGGTGTGGCGGCACTGAAGACGGCGCAGGACCGGATCGCGGAAAAGACCTTCATCACCGGCTTGAGCATTCCCGTCGCCCCCTTTGCCGAGGTCTCCGACCTCGCCTCGCTGGAGGCCGCACTGGCCCGCATCGGGCGGCCCGCGGTTCTGAAGACGAGGCGCTTCGGCTATGACGGCAAGGGCCAGACCAAGATCCATGACGGCACGGACCCGGCGGCCGCCTTCGCCGAGATCGGCCGCCAGCCGGCCGTGCTCGAGGGCTTCGTGAGCTTCGAGAAGGAAATCTCGGTGATCGCGGCGCGCAGCTGGTCGGGCGAAGTGAGGGTCTATGACGTTCCCGAAAACCACCACGAGAACCACATCCTGAAGACCTCGACGGTTCCGGCGCGGATCTCCCCCGCCGTGGCCAGCACGGCCATGGACTTCGGCAGCCGCATCATCGCGGCGCTGGATTATGTGGGGGTGATCGGCGTCGAGATGTTCGTGGCCGGAGACAGCGTGATCGTCAACGAGATCGCGCCCCGCGTGCATAATTCCGGGCACTGGACCATGGATGCCTGCGCGGTTTCGCAGTTCGAGCAGCACATTCGGGCGGTTTGCGGCTGGCCGCTGGGGGCACCTGAGCGCTATGCCGACGTCGTTATGACCAACCTCCTGGGCGATGAGGCCAACCGCTGGCAGGAACTGGCCGCCGAACCCCGGGTGCACGTCCACCTCTATGGCAAGCGGGAGTCCCGGCCGGGCCGCAAAATGGGCCATTTCAACAGGATCACCCCTCGACAGGCCTGAGACTCTATGCTAATCCGCCGCCCACGCTGAGGGACCTTGGAGGCCCTCTTAACAACCCAACCCTGTTTGCAGAGGTAGAACTTGCAAGTCGTAGTCCGCGATAACAACGTCGATCAGGCCCTCAAGGCGCTCAAGAAGAAGATGCAGCGTGAGGGGATTTTCCGCGAGATGAAGCTGCGCGGAGCCTACGAGAAGCCCTCCGAGAAGAAGGCCCGCGAAAAGGCCGAGGCCGTGCGCCGCGCCCGCAAGCTGCAGCGCAAGAAGCTGCAGCGCGAAGGCCTGCTGCCGATACCGAAGAAGGTCGAGCTTCCCGGCCGCGGCCCGCGCCCCCAGTAATTCCCGATCCCGGTTCGCCGGTTAAAGGGCTGCTTCCCCCGGGAGCGCGGCCCTTTTCAATTGTGGCAGCCGCCGCAATTGCCCCAAACTAAACACAACCTACCACAAACTGGTTACAAGACCGTCCTACGGTTGGACAGATCGTCCCCTAGATTTCGATCATCAACGAGATCGAGAGAGGGGAAATAACATGATCCGATACGCTTTTGTCCTGCTCGGCGCCGTGGGCACCTTCGCTGCTGCCGCCGCCTTCCAGGAAGCGCCCGCCGGCACCCCCGCCGCGGAAGCCGTCCCCGTGCTCAACCAGACCGTCATCGAGAAGAACAGCCCGTTCCCGGTGCTGGGCCCGCTGGTGGTCACCGAGTGCAAGCTCGACGACTGCTCTGACGTTCCTAACGGATAATTCATGCGGCGCCGCCCGAAACGGCATTGAATAATGACATTCTGCTCCCAACATGTTGACCATCACCAGGCAGTACTTCCCCCCCATCCCCTGCAAACACTGCCTGTACCTCAACCCCGGTCGCCAACTGCGCCGGGGTTTTTTTCTCACCCTCGACATGGTTTCGAAAAACTTAACGGGTGTGACGCGCATTACAGTCAGCACCCGGAGCGTGGCCTACAAACGGACCATCAAGACGGACCGGAGAGACGGACATGAAGCGCACCACCCTTTACCTGCTGATCGCCCTGGGCACTGCCGCAAGCGCGCTCGCTTCGGTGTCGCCCAAGGAAGTAACACAGATCGAACCCGCCTCGGCCAACGAGACGGTGATCGAAAAGAACCAGGCCTTCCCGCTGGTGGGACCGTTCACCGTTCAGGAATGCATCAACGACGACTGCACGCTGCTTCGCAGCTGACGATTTCCCTGGGCGGCCACTTCCCCCCATCCCCTGCAAAACGGCCTCCCACAACTTGGCGGCCCCGGGTCAACTCTCCCCGGGCCACCATTTCTCCTCACCGAAACCAATCCCTCCAACGGACGTTCTCCTGAACGGAGCAAGGCAATGAAGACGCTGACCACATCGATCATCCTGAGCGCGATGTTCCTCTCCGCGGGAGCTTTCGCCAGCTCCAACCGCGGCGTGCAGCCGGTCATCGTCTCGGAGGCGAACCCCGCGAACGTCACCGTCGTCACAAAGAACGCGGCATGGCCGCCGGCCGGGCAGATCTCGGTCGAGCCCTGCAGCCGCGCCCGCTGCTTCGCCATCTGACAAGAGGACAAGGGACATGCGCGCGCTGCTAGCCGGACTTGCGCTTCTGACGCTTCTTTCCCAGGCACAGGCCTCCGAGGTGCGGAACTACTTCACGCCGGAACTGGATGGGCAGCGCATCAACGCCTGCCTCGCCACTGGCGCCTGCGGCAAGCCGGCGGCGGACGCCTTCTGCAAGGTCGAGGGCTATGACCAGGCCATGCTGTTCCAGCGCGAGCGGTCAGCTTCGGCCCGCACCATCGATTCGGACAAGATCTGCGACGGCGACTGCACCGCCTTCAGGCAGGTGAAGTGCTTCACCGAACGGAGCGATCTGCAGGTGGCCAAGACGGCGCTCTGACAGGGCACCTACAATCACTTTCCAGGGCGTCATCCCGGCGAAGGCCGGGATGACGCCCTGATTTGAAGGGTAGGCTTGGGGCCAAGGAAATTCCACTGGTCCACAGGCGGGCCGATTGGGCTTGGAATCTCCTTCATCAGTGTGTAGGAAAACCCAAATTCGGGTTCCCCTCACATGCCAAAACGCGACGACATCAAATCCATCCTCATCATCGGGGCTGGACCGATCATTATCGGCCAGGCTTGCGAGTTCGACTATTCCGGCACCCAGGCCTGCAAGGCCCTGAAGGCCGAGGGCTACCGCATCATCCTGGTCAATTCCAATCCGGCCACCATCATGACGGACCCGGACCTGGCGGATGCCACCTACATCGAACCGATCACGCCGGAAGTCGTCGCCCGCATCATCGAGAAGGAGCGCCCTGACGCGCTGCTCCCTACCATGGGCGGCCAGACGGCGCTGAACACGGCACTCTCGCTCAACAAGATGGGCGTTCTCGAGAAGTATGGCGTCGAGCTGATCGGCGCCAAGGCAGACGCCATCGACAAGGCGGAAGACCGCGAACTGTTCCGCGAGGCCATGAAGAAGATCGGCCTCGACACGCCGAAGTCGATGCTGGCCAACGCCTCCGACGCCAAGGACGCCGACAAGGATTTCTACGCCGCCGAAATGGCGCGGCTGATGGAATCAGGCGGCGACATCGAGGCCTTCGAGAAGCAATGGGCCGCGCAGGAGCCGGAGCGCCAGCGCAACTATCGCAACCGCGCCATGGTCGAGGCCTTCGAGGCCATGCTGGAAGTGGGCCTGCCCTGCATCATCCGCCCGTCCTTCACGCTGGGCGGCACCGGCGGCGGCATTGCCTATAACCGCGAGGAATTCTTCGACATCGTCGAGAAGGGCCTCGACGCTTCCCCCACGGCGGAAGTGCTGATCGAAGAGTCGGTGCTGGGCTGGAAGGAATATGAGATGGAAGTGGTCCGCGACACGGCGGACAACTGCATCATCATCTGCTCGATCGAGAACGTCGACCCGATGGGCGTTCACACGGGTGACTCGATCACCGTGGCGCCGGCGCTGACGCTGACGGACAAGGAATACCAGATCATGCGCAACGCCTCGATCGCGGTGCTGCGCGAGATCGGCATCGAGACGGGCGGATCGAACGTGCAGTTCGGCGTGAACCCCGCCGATGGCCGCCTCGTCGTCATCGAGATGAACCCGCGCGTGTCACGCTCCTCCGCCCTTGCATCGAAGGCCACCGGCTTCCCCATCGCCAAGGTCGCGGCCAAGCTTGCGGTGGGCTACACGCTCGACGAGCTGGCCAATGACATCACGGGTGGTGCGACACCCGCCGCCTTCGAGCCGACCATCGACTACGTGGTCACCAAGATTCCGCGCTTCGCCTTCGAGAAGTTCCCCGGCGCATCCAACAACCTCACCACCGCCATGAAGTCGGTGGGTGAGGTGATGGCCATTGGACGCAGCTTCCAGGAATCGATGCAGAAGGCGCTGCGCGGCCTCGAGACGGGCCTCACCGGCTTCAACGAAGTCGAGATTGCCGGTGCCGGCGAAGGCGACGACAAGAACGCCATTCGCGCCGCACTCGGCACACCCACGCCCGACCGGCTGCTGAAGATCGCGCAGGCCTTCCGCATGGGCGCCACCGTCGCGCAGGTGTTCGACTCCTGCAAATACGAGCCGTGGTTCCTCCGCCAGATCGAAGAGGTCGTGCAGACGGAAGAGAAGATCAGGGAGCGCGGGCTTCCGAAGGATGCCGTGAACCTGAAGAAGCTCAAGTCCATGGGCTTCTCGGACGAGCGGCTGGGCGAACTCGTCGGGCTGTCGGAAGACAAGGTGCGCAAGCATCGCCACAAGCTGAACGTGCGCCCGGTGTTCAAGCGCATCGACACCTGTGCGGCCGAATTTGCATCACCCACCGCCTACATGTATTCGACCTATGATGCCGAGGACGAGGCACGGCCTTCCGATCGGCAGAAGATCATCATCCTCGGCGGCGGGCCCAACCGCATCGGCCAGGGCATCGAATTCGACTACTGCTGCTGCCATGCCTGCTTCGCGCTGCATGACGCAGGCTATGAATCGATCATGGTCAACTGCAACCCCGAGACGGTGTCGACCGACTACGACACCTCCGACCGCCTCTACTTCGAGCCGCTGACCGCCGAGGACGTGCTGGAGATCATCCACACGGAGCAGAAGAACGGGACGCTGAAGGGTGTCATCGTGCAGTTCGGCGGCCAGACGCCGCTGAAGCTTGCAGGCGCGCTTGAAAAGGCCGGCGTGCCGATCCTCGGAACGACGCCCGATGCCATCGACCTCGCGGAGGACCGCGACCGCTTCTCGAAGCTGCTGAAGAAGCTGAAGCTGCGCCAGCCGGAAAACGGCATGGCCTACTCCGGTGCTGAAGCCAAGAAGATCGCCAAGAAGATCGGCTTCCCCGTCGTCATCCGCCCGTCCTATGTGCTGGGCGGCCGTGCCATGGAGATCGTCAAGGACGACGCGCAGCTTGAGCGCTACATCACCGAGGCCGTTGTGGTCTCGGGTTCGTCACCCGTGCTGATCGACAGCTATCTCTCCAACGCCATCGAGGTGGACGTCGACGCGATCTGCGACGGCAAGGACGTGTTCATCGCCGGCGTGATGGAGCACATCGAGGAAGCGGGCATCCATTCAGGTGACTCGGCCTGCTCGCTGCCGCCCTATTCGCTGAAGGGCCCCGCCATCGCCGAGATGGAACGGCAGGCCAAGGTGATGGCGCTGGCGTTGAACGTGGTGGGCCTGATGAACGTGCAGTTCGCCATCAAGGACGGCGACATCTACGTGCTTGAAGTGAACCCGCGTGCGTCCCGCACAGTGCCCTTCGTGGCCAAGGTCATCGGACTTCCCGTCGCGAAGATCGCCGCGCGCGTCATGGCGGGCGAGAGTCTCGCCAGCTTCAAGCTGAAGCAGAAGAAGCTTGCCCACGTGGCGGTGAAGGAAGCCGTGTTCCCCTTCAACCGCTTCCCCGGCGTCGACGTGCTGCTGGGGCCCGAGATGCGCTCGACCGGCGAGGTCATGGGCCTCGACATGACCTACGACATGGCCTTCGCCAAGGCCCAACTCGGTGCCGGCATGCGCATGCCGGCACCGAGTTGGGCCTTGGCGAAGGCCATGTCGTAGGTCATGTCGAGGCC
>Ga0194051_1000829_pt1 | contig 17307 bp, 15 predicted proteins | sample SepL2320m_MetaG_FD_161275 | JGI IMG/M metagenome (GOLD analysis project Ga0194051, IMG submission 161275) | Anoxic zone freshwater microbial communities from boreal shield lake in IISD Experimental Lakes Area, Ontario, Canada - Sep2016-L239-20m | ecosystem: Environmental > Aquatic > Freshwater >... | reverse complement strand
GCATCGGCCAGCGTCGCGAGATTGCCGCGCACCGCCAGCCAGAAGGCTTCGCCCAAATCCTCGGGCAGGCGCGCCTGCACCGCCTCGTAGGGCAGGATGTGCAGCGTCCGCGCGTTCAGCTGTGCCAGCTCCTCCTCCGAGAAACGTGCGGCGGCGCGTCCGACGCGCGCGAAATCGACCGTCGCCACCAGGGCGTCGAGCGAGGCGATCGGCTCGACCGGATCGGCCGTGCCGAGCCGCGCCAGAAGCCCGCAAACAGCCAGCGCCTCGATGCCGCGCCCGCGCAGATCGGCGACCGCCAGCGAACCCGTGCGCTTGCTCAACCCGCCGCCCGTCGCGTCGACCAGCAGCGGCAGATGCCCGAACGCCGGCACCGCCGCGTCCAGGGCCTGGAACATCTGGATCTGCGCACCCGAATTGGTGACGTGGTCCTCGCCGCGGATCACGTGCGTGATGGCGAAGGCGATGTCGTCGACCACCGACGTGAAGCTGTAGAGATAGGTGCCGTCGGCGCGCACCAGCACCGGATCGCTCTGGCTCGCCTCGTCGATGTGCTGGGGCCCGCGCACCAGATCGTCCCAGCGCACCTCCTCCGACACCAGCTTGAAGCGCCAATGCGGGCGGCGGCCCTCGCCTTCCAGCCGGGCACGGTCGGCATCGGACAATTTGAGCGCCGCGCGGTCATAGACCGGTGGCCGTCCCTGGGACAGCAGGCGCTTGCGCCTGAATTCCAGTTCCTCGGGCGTCTCGTAGCAGGGATAGAGACGGCCGGCGCGAACCAGGCGGTCACGTGCGGTATCGTAGTGCGCCAGTCGATCCGACTGCTTTTCCTTGCACGCCCAGTCGAGGCCTAGCCACTCGAGATCACGCTCGATGCCCGCCTCGAATTCCGGCTTGCTGCGCAGCCGGTCGGTGTCGTCGAGACGCAGGATGAACGTGCCGCCATTGCGTTTGGCGAACAGCCAATTGAAGAGTGCCGCGCGGATATTACCGACATGCAGCAACCCGGTCGGGCTCGGCGCGAAACGGACGATTGGGGCGATCATGCAGCCCGACTTGTGGCGAGGGGCCGTTGGCGGGTCAAGCCGCCTCCGCTAGTGTCCGCAGCAATAACGGAGGAAACAAAGCGCAATGCGCACTCAGGACATCGAATACACGGCTGACGGCGTTCGCATGATCGGCCAGTACGTCGTCGACGACACCAAGCCCGGGCGCCGCGCCGGCGTGCTGGTCTGCCACGAGGGGCCGGGCCTTACCGAGCACACCAAGAAGATCGCGGCGCGCCTTGCGGGCCTGGGCTACGCCGCCTTTGCCATGGACTATCACGGCGACGGCAAGCCGCTCGCCAACCCCGCCGATACCATGGCCCGCCTGACGCCGTGGCGCGCCGACCCGACCGGCATCCGCGTCCGGGCGACCGCCGCGCTCGACGTGCTGAAGGCCCAGGAGGAAGTCGATCCGACGCGGCTTGCCGCCATCGGCTACTGCTTCGGCGGCACCACGGCACTCGAACTCGGCCGCAGCGGCGCGGACATCAAGGCGATCGTGGGCTTTCATTCCGGCCTCGCCACCGCCCGTCCCCAGGACGCGGCCAACATCAAGGGCAAGGTTCTGGTCTGCATCGGCGCCGACGATCCGATCATTCCGCCTGAGCAGCGGGCCGATTTCGAGAAGGAGATGAAGGCCGCCAACCTCGACTGGCGCCTGCAGCTCTATGGCGGCGCGGGTCACAGCTTTACAAACCCGGCGGCCGACGCCCGCGGCATGAAGGGCTTCTTCTTCCACGAGGCAACCGATCGGCGCTCGTGGAACGCCATGATCGAACTGTTCAACGAAACACTGAATTGAAGAAACAAGGGAGGACCACAACAATGAAACGCCGCAATCTTCTCGCCCTCGGCGCCGGTGCGCTCGCCGTCCCGTCCATCGCCCAAGCACAAGCCAAGTATCCTGACCGCACGATGCGCCTGGTCGTTCCGTTCGCGCCGGCCGGCCCGACCGACATCATCGGCCGCATGGTCGCCGAGAAGATGACGACCCTTCTCGGCCAGACCATGGTCGTGGAAAACAAGTCGGGTGCCGCCGGGTCGATCGGCGCGGTTGAAGTCAAGAACGCCAAGCCCGACGGCTACACTTTCCTGTTCGCGCCCTCCTCGACCCATGCGATCAACCCGACGGCGTTCGTTCATCCGGCCTACGATGCGGTCAAGGATTTCACGCCGATCTCCTCGATCTGCGTCAATCCGCTGGTGCTGGTGGCGCACCCCTCGATGCCCGACACGGTGATGGGCCTGGTCGCCGAAATGAAGAAGAATCCCGGCAAGTATTCCTATGCCTCATCGGGGACAGGCAGCATCCTCCATCTCGCCAGTGAGTATTTCAAAACCGAGGTCGGCGGCATGGATGTCGTCCACGTACCCTATCGTGGCTCGGGCCCGGCGCTGCAGGATCTGCTGGCGGGCAACGTCGCCTGGATGTTCGAGACCTTCAGCACGACACTGCAGCAGCACCGCGCCGGCAAGGTTCGTATCCTCGCCTACGCCCACGCCAAGCGGGCGCCGATTGCGCCGGAGATCCCGACGATGATCGAAGCCGGCGTACCGGGCTACGAGGCCTATACGTTCAATTTGATTCTGGGACCCGCGGGCATGCCGAAGGAAGTCGTCGTCACGATCGACCAGGCTTCACGCAAGCTCATGGCCGATCCGGCCGTCATCAAGTTCCTGGAGGATATCGCCGCAGTGCCGACGACCGATACGTCGCCGGAACGGACGGCAAAGTTCATCAAGGACGAGATCGCCAAATGGGCACCGGTCGTCCGCGCCGCGGGCGTGAAGATCGAGTAGGCAGAGCGGCTATTTGTAGCCCGGCGGTGGCGCGACGTTGCCCGGCGTCGGCGAAATCGGCGTCTGCTGCGGCATGGTGGCAGGCGTCGGCAAGGTCGAGTTCATGATGCTGCCCGGACCGCCACCCGCGCCTTCGCTGGGGCTCGCTACGCTGCCCGGCGCATTCGAGCCGGTGGAACTGATCCAGTAGCCGGCGACGGCGTTCGATTTGTCTCCCGCCGTCTTCGCCGGGACATCGACCACGCCGATCCGCTGGCCGCCCTTGTTGATGCGGTAGCCTTCGTTATCGAGCTGATAGCCCTCGTTGTCGACGCGTACGCCACCCTGTTCGGTCCGGAAGGAGGCCGGCGGCGTAACCTCGGTATACAGGGGCTTCGGCAATGGATCGCAGGCGGCGAGCGCCAATCCCCCCAGCGCCGCGACAAACAGTTTTCTCACAGCCATCAGCTTTCCCCAAAATTCGATCGCCATCATAGCGGAAACCGCAAGGAACCCGGAAGGGCCGAACGGTCAACAAAAAAGCCCGTCCTTTCGGACGGGCTTTCGTGTTGGGCGATGCCTGACTAGGCCGCGATCTTGGTGAACTTCTCGATGCGCTCCTGGACGGGGCGAACGGCCTCGTCCGCCGTCTTACGCACGAAGGCGCCGAGATCCTGGGCCTGCGCGATGCGGGCCTCCAGGCGGCCGCGCCAATACTTGGCCGAGACGTCGAACGCCTCGATCGGAGACTTGGCGGCGAAAAAAGCGTTCAGCGCGGCGAAGCCGGCGTCAGAATCTTCCTTGGCGACCTCGAGCAGCTTGAGGCTGGCCTTGGTGGCGCCCTCGCGAGCCTGATTGAGCTGGCTGTTCAGCTCTTCCGACGCGTTCTGCGCGGCCTTGCTGATCTGCTCGAAGCCTTCGGTCGCCTTGCGGACGCCGACCTGGGCGAACTCACGGACGCGCTCGCCGGCAGCCTTGGTGGTTTCAGTGGCGTGCTCGATCACGTTGTCGAGCCCGGCGGTGTTGGTGGTGGTCATGTTCGTTCCTGCGGTTGTGTTGTGGTCCAAATGATCGAGCGCCAGGGGAATTCCCCGTGCCTCTTGGGCGATATATGGGATCGCTATGGTGCATTGCAATATTAATTTGTGCGATGCGGGAGGAAATATTGATTATCCAATAATTTCAATATCTTATGGCTTCATTCGGGGGCTTCTGCGGTCCCGACACCGCCGCGCCGCTTGCCTCGGACGGGCCCGGCGGAGGACAAATCGACCAACGAAAGAAACAGGACCGAGTTCGGGAGAACGCCATGGAGCAGCAACAGCTGTCGGGCATCGACGCTTCGTTTCTCTATCTCGAGACGCCCGAGACGCCCATGCACGTGGCCGGGCTCACCTATTTCGAGCTGCCGGAAAGCTTCGAGGGCAGCTTCTACCAGCACTTCCGCAAGTTCTTCGAAGGCCGCCTGCACACCATCCCGATCTTCTCCAAACGGCTGGCGCCGTCGCTCTACGACCTAGATCACCCTGGCTGGGTCGACGAGCCCGAGATCGATCTCGACTATCATTTGCGCGAAACCACCCTGCCCGCTCCGGGATCGGAAGCGCAGCTCGAGGAGGTGATCGCCCGCCTTCATGCCAATACGCTCGATCGCAGCCGACCGCTCTGGCAGTTCTACATCATCACTGGCCTCGCCAACGGTCAGGGCGTTCTCTACTCCAAGGTCCATCACGCCGCGGTCGATGGCGGCGCCGGCATGGCCATAAACAAGGCGCTCTACGACGTGACTGTCGTCCCGCGCGAGGTGCCGCCCCCACCGCCCAAGACTACTGGCGCCAAGGCGGCTCCGATCGCCCCGATCAGCGTCGACCCGCTGAAGGGTATCACCGACATCATGGGCAACATGATGCGCCAGCAACTCAAGATGTGGGAGGCCGCGCCCGAGATCCTGAGTTCGATGACCAACGCCTTCCTGGGCAAGCCAGGCGAAATGCCCAAGGCGCTTGGCACGCTACAAAGCCTGATCAGCCAGCTCCCGACCCTGAATGCGCCCCGCACACCCTTCAACGCCACCATCACCCGCGAGCGCAGCTATGCCGCACGCACCATCTCGCTGACCGACGCCAAGGCGGTTGCCAAGGCGAGTGGCGCCAAACTGAACGACGTCGTACTGGCGATCTGCGGTGGCGCGTTGCGGCGCTATCTCCAGGAAAAGGGGCAGTTGCCTGACAAGCCGCTGATTGCCGGCGTGCCGATCAGCCTGCGCGAGCCTGGCGACACTCGGCAGAACAATCAGGTCTCGGGCATGCTCTGCCAGATCGCCACCGATATCGCCGACCCCGCCGAGCGTCTGAAGGCAATCCTGAAATCCTCGTCGGAAGCCAAGCAGATCGCCGGCACCTTCCGCGACGCCGTCCCCCAGGACTTTGCCTTCGTCGGCGCGCCGATCCTTCTGCAACTCATGATGCTGGTCTATGGCCGCAGTGGCCTGGCCGACAAAATCCCGATGCCGATGAACGTCACCATTTCCAACGTCCCCGGCCCGCCGATGCCGCTCTATTGCGCCGGTGCCAAAGTGACGGCCCTTCATCCCGTGTCGATTCCGGCCCATGGCGCTGCGCTCAACATCACTGTCCAGAGCTATATGGATGCGCTCAATTTCGGCCTCACCGCCGACCGTCGTGCAGTGCCTGACGTCGGGCTGCTCGGGGACTATCTGGTCGAGGCGGCCACTGAACTGACGAAGGCTGTCGCAACCCCTTGATGCTCTTCCGCGTTATCGCCATCTGTGACACGCTGGCCATAACAACAAGGAGGCCACATGACGGCTACCGTTGAAGCGTTGCGCCCCCCTTCGCGAACGCTCCTGTTTCTCGAAGGCCGCGCCGTACAGGAACTCGGTGCATTCTGGATGCTCCGGCCCTGGCTGGCCGCCGCACCGCGCGGCGACGGTCATCCGGTTCTGGTGCTGCCGGGCCTGTTGGCAAGCGATCTGTCGACGCAACCTCTCCGTAGTTTCCTGAAGTCGCACGGCTATGCCGCGCACGGATGGAAGCAGGGCCGCAACCTCGGCCTGCGGTCCGGCGTCGAGCGCAGCATGCTGGAGCGTGTCGAAGAGCTCTACGATCGCCACGGCGGCCGCAAGATCAGCCTGGTCGGCTGGAGCCTGGGCGGGATTTACGCCCGGCAGATCGCCAAGCGTGTGCCCGATAAGGTGCGCTCGGTGATCAGCCTGGGCAGCCCCTTCACCGGCAGCCCCAAGGCGACCAACGCCTGGCGGGTCTATGAACTCGCGTCGGGCCAGCGCGTCGACGACAGCGACAACCACATTGCCGGCGCTCTTTCCGATCCGCCACCGGTACCGACCACGTCGATCTTCAGCCGCTCCGACGGCATCTGCGCGTGGCAGACCTGCCTCAACGAAGAGGGCGAGCAGGTCGAGAACATCGAGGTCTATGGCAGCCACTGCGGCCTCGGCCACCATCCGGCAGCGGTCTACGCCGTCGCCGACCGCCTGGCCCAGCCCGAGGGCAAGTGGAAGAAGTTCGACCGGTCAGGCTGGAAGAGCGTGATCTTTCCCGACTGGAAGCGGGCCTAGGCCTTCTTCTCGATCGTGGCCTTGATCTCCTCGTAGGACTCCTTCATCCGGTCCTGCACGATCTTGAAGGCGTCGGTGCTCGACTTCTGCACCAGCTCGGCGATGTCGCGGGTGTTTGCGATCGCCGCCTCCATCGCCTTCTTGGCGAACTCCGTCTGCTTGGCCATCGCGTCCTGCGGCGAGCCCCCAGGCTTGTAGGCCTGGGCCATCTCGGTCATGTCCTTCATCGCGGCTTCGAAGATCGCGCGCTGCTTCTGCGCGATCTCGCTGGCACCTCCCGCCATCGCCTGCCACGACTTGGTCATGGCCTCCAGGTTCTTCTGCTGATGCTCCATGATCCTGGTCATGTCGAACGACGGCACCTTGAGCTGCTCGCCAAACTTCTTGAACATGTCGGTGAAGTTCTGTGCTGGGTCGGCCATGCGAACCTCCTGTCGGTTAGAGGTACAGCTTCAACCCCTGTTCCAGGCCATGCAAGGCCAATCCCGCCAGCCCGCCGATCATGGCACCATTGAAACGAATGTATTGCAGGTCGCGGCCGACGGTGAGTTCGATGCGGCCGATCAGCATGTCGATGTCCCAGGATTTCACCTGGTCGGCGATGAAACGGCCGACGCCGCTCTTTTGAGTCTGCACGAAGTCGGCAAGTACCCGGACCATGCCGCGATTGATCTCGGCACGAATCGCGGGATCGCGCGCGAGCTGGCCACCGACATCGACCAGCATGGCCTCGAGCTGCCGACGGATCTGACTGTCAGGCGCGCGGGCATCCTGCTCGAGGAAGCTGCGCAGGCTCTCCCAGGCCCCTTCGGCCACCGCGGCGATTTCCGGGCGCGCCAACAGGTCGCGCTTCAGGTCTTCGGCGCGACGCGCAAAGGCATCGGAGTTGCGCAGCTGGTCGATGAAGCCCGTCACAAAACCATCAAACTCGCGGCGCAGCGGATGCTGCGGATCGACCCGCGCTTCCTGGATGAAGGCGGTGGTCGAGGCCACGATCTTGCGCAGGAGATAGGCGTCTGCGCGGTAGAGGTTGAAAAGGGCCGGCAGTTCCTTGCGAATCTTCTGGCGCAGCGACTCCAGCGTTTCCTCGTTGACCAGAACCTTGTCGAGGGCGCCCAGGAGTTCATTGAGCAGGCGCTGATGCCGACCCTTCTCGGTGACGGCGCTCAGAAGACCGGCAGCGAGCGGCGCCAGCTCCACGCGCTCCAGTTCGGTCATGATGCGCTTGCCGAGGAAGCCCCGGAGGCCGGACTGATCGATTGCCGCCAGGGTTTGCGGCAGGAGGCGCAGCACGAACCGTGCAAGGGCGGCGCTACGCTCGCGGTCGGACAGCCAATCGGCGACCAGGGCGGCGAAATCGACCTCGCGCAGCCGCGCCTCGACCGGCTCGGGCGCCAGGAAATTGGTCTCGATGAACTCGCCGAGCGTGTCGGCGATGCGCTGATGATTGCGCTGGATGATCGCGGTGTGCGGGATCGGCAGGCCGAGCGGCCGGCGGAACAAGGCCACCACCGCATACCAGTCGGCGAGTCCGCCCACTGTTGCCGCCGCCGCGAAGGCCGCCACATAGCCCCAGGCCCAGTGCACGGGTTCGTAGTGGCGCGCCACGCCGAACAGCACGGCGGCGCAGACCAGCAGGAGCGTCGCCGCGGCCTTGATGCGGCGCAGATCGCGGGCGCGTTCGCGATCTCGCGGATCGGGCGTCTGGCTCAGCTGCTCGCCCACACGTCCAGCACGTAGCGGGAGTCGGCGGCGAGCTTGGCCATCCAGGCATCGCCTGCCGCTTCATCTTTTCCTGTCTTGTCGCGATACATCGCCACCAGTGCCCGCTTGACGTCAGGCTCCATGCGCCCGCCATCACCGCAGACATAGAGGATCGCGCCCTGCTCGATCAGCGGCCACAGCGCCACGCATTGCTGCTCCAGGAGATCCTGCACGTAGCTCTTCTTTCCATCATGCCGTGAGAAAGCGACATGCAGGTCAACGACCCCGGCGGCGGCGTGTTCCCTGAGCTCACTGGCATAGATGAAGTCCTGATCGGGATGACGGCAGCCGAAGAACAGCATTGCCGGCCCGAGCGCCCGCCCTTGTGCCTTCAGCGCCGCCCGCTCACGCAGGAAGCCGCGGAACGGCGCCAGCCCGGTGCCCGGCCCGATCATGACGATGGGCGCGGCCGGATCGACGGGCAGGCGGAAGCCGACCTTGGTCTCCTTCACGAAGGCCTGCACCGTGCCGCCCGCCGCCTGACGCGCCAGATGGTTGGAGCAGATGCCGTGATAGACGCCGGCGCCGGCCCGTGCCGGCCCCTCGACGACCGCCACCGTGACCGAGCAATGCGCACCATCGGCAATTGGCGAAGACGAGATCGAGTAGTAGCGCGGCGTCATCAGCGGCAGCATTTCCAGGAACGCCGAAAACGGCAGCTCGCAGGCAGGATGCTCCTCCAGGAGATCGAGCACCGACTTGCGCTTGGCCAGGATCTCCGCCCGGAACGCTTCCTCTTCGAGAAGTGCCTCGAGCTTGGGCCGCGTGAAAGGGCAACGCGTGTGCTGGGCCATGGTCTGGATTTGCTTGCGCGTGGCCGGCAACTGCAGCTCGACGAAGTCGGACAACAGCCGATACACGGAGATCGCTTCGCCCACGGGAAGCGCCGCACGCCGGCCCTCGGCCGCGGCCAACACGACGTGTGCGCCGGGCGCGAAGGCAAACCGCCGGACCGCCCGCTCGACCAGCGCCGCGCCATTTTCCGGAACGATGCTGAGGTGATCGCCGGCGCGATAGCTCACGCCGTCAGGCAACAGCACTTCAATGTGGCGGGTGCTGCGGCCCGAACTGTCGGCGTTCTGCAACTCGCGATTGGCCAGCACGCGCATGGGGAGCGCCCCGGTGCCGCCGATGATGGGATGGGCCGGCGGCTTGTCGACCGGCTGGACCTGGTAGAGCGGTTCATGCGCCTGCCCAGAGTCCGGCTCGAGCTTGACGCCGAGCTTGTCCGCGACCGCGGGCAGCATCGGCTCGTACCAGCCCTGGAAATGACCATCGAGGTCTTCCTTGGCGTCGCCTTCGCCGCGTTGATAGATCCGTTCCGCCCCCTTCTCGGCCAAGAGCTCGTCGATCTGGCGCGGGATGGCCTGATAGGTCGAGGCCCAGTCGCGGTTACCGCAACCGAAAACCGTGTAGCGCACGCCCTTCAGCGATCCGGGGGCGGCGGCGCGCAGGTCGGTGAGAAAGGCGCTGGCATTGTCAGGCGGGCCACCATTGTAGGAGGCGCAGACGATCGCGACCGCGCCCTCGGCCGGCAGCTTGCCGGCGTGATCGTCGAGGCTGCCCAGGGTGGTGGCAAAGCCATTGGCCTCGCCGGCTTCGGCGATCGAGCGCGCAAGTTCTTCCGCCGTGCCCATGTTGGAGCCGAACAGCACCGAAAGCTTCGCACCGTGGCTCGCCGCCGCCTTCTTCGGCGCGGCCTTCTTCGCCGCCGGCTTGGGTACCGCGACAGCCGTGCCCGCGCCGCGAACGACGTCGGGCCGCAGCCGCACGCGCATCACCAGCCCCTCGGGCTTGATGGTGAGGGACTCCTTGATCTTGAGCTGGTAGCGCGTGTGATCGACCAGTCTGAAACGCTGCAGGATCATGCCCAGCACCAGGGTCGCTTCGGTCATGGCGAACTGGCGGCCGATGCAGGCCCGCTGGCCGTTGCCGAACGGCTTGTAGGCGTGCGATGGCATCTTGGCCTCGCGCTCGGGCGCGAAATTGTCGGGATTGAACACTTCCGCTTGCGGTCCCCACACCGACTTGTCGCGGTGAAGCATGGCCGTCAGAACGGTGACGAAGGTGCGCTTCTTGAGCTTGTATTTCTCGCCGATCGTTTCGTTCTGGTAGGGATAGAGCCCGAATGCCGGCGCGGTCGGCCACAGACGCAGCGCCTCCTTCAGGATCTGCCCCATATAGACCAGCCGGTTGACCTGCTGCGCCGTCGGCTTGGCGTTGATGTCGCGCCCCAGCACGCGGTCGACCTCCTCGTAGGCCTTCTGCATCACGTGCGGATTGTTGAGCAGGAAGTAGACCGCGAAGCTCAGCATCCCGCTCGTGGTCTCGTGGCCGGCGATCAGGAAGGTGTTCATCTGGTAGCGGATATTGACGTCGTCCAGGCGCTCGCCGCTCTGCTTGTCGATGCCGGCCAGCATGAAGCCCAGCAGGTCGGACTTGGCCTGCCCTCCCTCCTCGAGAGTCTCTGCCGGGATTTCCCGGCGTTCCTTGATGATGCGGTCGGCGATGCCGTTCATGAAGCCGACATCCTGCTCGAGCTTCTTGCGGCTCTTGCGCTGGGTGATGTCCTCCAGGGGCAGGCCGCGCATCTTCATCACCGCCTCGAGCGCGCGCACCAGAGACTCGACATAGGGATGGTTGTCGCTGCGATAGAAGGAATTGAACCGGTAGTTGAAGCCGCACAGGCCGATCGTGTCGAGGGTGAGCGCGGTCATGTCGCGCACCACGTCGATCTCCTCGTCGGCGTTCAGACGCTCCCACTTGGTGACGAGCTGGTCGGCGATGTCGAGCATGCCCTCGTGGTAGGTCTGCATCATGCGATGCGCGAAGGTCGGCAGCAGGATGTTGTGCGCCTTCTGCCAGTTGGGCTCCTGCGTCTCGGCGGTGAACAGGGCGTCGCCGCCCAGCATGCGTACGCGGCGCAACGAGCCGCGCACCGCCTTGTCGAACCGCTTCTCGTCGCAGAGTTCGGCCACCAGATCGGCGCCCGACACCACGACCAGGGGCGTGCCCATCATGTCGAGCCAGAAGATCGGCCCCTGCTCACGCGCGATCCGCATCAGGTCCTGGATCGGTGCGCCGCCATCGACGGTGAGCATGTTGCCGAGCAGCGGCGTGCGCGGCGGGTGCGGAATCGGATGCAGCTTGTTGCGCGCCATTTGGCGTTGTTCCTCCCGAGCCGGCCGTCTTCTGGCCCCTTATAGCAGGGGCTTCAGCGTCCGGTCAGCGACCACGGGCCGAGCGGCGAGCCGCTCGGGCGCGGCCACTGGAGGCGGAGCCGGGCCCCTTGTTGAGGCGCACGAACATGCCGGCAAAGGTGACGTCGTCGGCATCGAGCGTGGGGAACGCCACCAGCATCTTGGCCGGCTCCGCTCCGCGCGCCAGCAGGGCGCCGACCAGGCGAACGCGGATCGCCGAATCCTTGAACAGCATGTCGCCCGCCGGCCCGCCGGTATCGCTGTCGAGCCGGCCGCGGCCACGCACGAAGATCCGCAACCGTTCGATCGCATCACGCTCGGCGGAGCCGACATCGAGGCTCAACATGCCCTTGGAGAGGATGTCGCCCCGGCGGGTCCAGCCCTCGGCGCCGGGCCATCCCTCGGCCAGCATGCGCGACAAAGCGTTGCGGTCCTTGGGACCCAGTTGGACCGGAAGCAGGCGGAACAGACGGAGGTACATTACGCCACGCGCGCTGATCGCCACCCGGGACTTGTCGTCCAGCTCGACGCGGAAAAGATCGATGTAGATCTCGTTGCGCACGGTCTTGTCGGCGAGGTCGGCAATAGCCGCCGCCTCCTTGATCGAGAAAGTCTCGGCGTCCAACCCGTGCGGCAAACGCCGTCGCTGCTGTCCCAGGGATTTCTTCTTTGCCTTCATTCGCTGTCCCTTCCGCTCAGCAACATTAGGCGCAGCCGATTCTGTCGTATAGTCCGCCGGCACACTCTCCTGGGGAGGAATTGATGAAGGTCGGATATATCGGTGTCGGCAACATGGGTGGCCCCATGTGCCGCAACATCATCAAGAAAAGCAACCATGCCGTCACGGTATTCGACCTGAATCCCGCTGCCTTAAAGACTTGCACCGATCTCGGCGCGACCGCCGCCAAGTCGGTGGCCGAGGCGACCAAGGGCGCCGACATCGTCATGACTTCGCTGCCCATGCCGAAGGACGTCGAGGCCGTGACCCTGGGCGATGGCGGCATCCTGGCCAACATCGGCAAGGGCCAGATCTATATCGATCTCAGCACCAATGCGCCCTCGATGGTGAAGAAGATCGGCGCCGCCTTCGCGGCCAAGGGCATCGCCATGCTCGACGCCCCGGTGAGCGGCGGCACCACGGGCGCGGAGGCCGCCACCATCGCCATCATGGTGGGTGGCGACAAGAAGGTGTTCGACGACGCCCTGCCGGTGCTGCAATCGTTCAGCGCCAACGTGATGCACATGGGTCCGCTCGGCAGCGGCACGGTGGCCAAGCTCTGCAACAACATGTTGTCGTTCTGCAACATGGCTGCCCTCTGCGAGAGCATGATGCTCGGCGCCACCTACGGCCTCGATCCCGACAAGCTGCTGCATGTCATCGCAAATTCGAGCGGCAACTCCAACGCCATCAAGAACTTCACGGCGCGCGCGCTGGTCGGTCACTACTCCCCGCCGTCGTTCGCGCTCGACCTTGCCTACAAGGACCTGCATCTGGCGCTCGAACTGGGCGACGAACTCGGCGTGCCGCTGCAGCAGGGTGCCGCGACGCACAATCTGCAGCGCCTGGCCAAGGGCATGGGTTGGGGGCCGGACGACAGCTCCTCCGTGCTCCGTGTCTACGAGACGATGCTGCGCCGCAAGGTCAAGCCGTAAATCACACTCTCCCAGGAGGAATCAATGAAGGTCGGATATATCGGCGTCGGCAACATGGGCGGCCCCATGTGCCGCAACATCATCAAGAAAAGCAACCACGCCGTCACGGTGTTCGACCTGAACCCCGCTGCCGTGAAAACCTGCACCGACCTCGGCGCGACCGCCGCCAAGTCGGTGGCCGAGGCGACCAAGGGCGCCGACATCGTCATGACTTCGCTGCCCATGCCGAAGGACGTCGAGGCCGTGACCCTGGGCGATGGCGGCATCCTGGCCAACATCGGCAGGGGCCAGACCTACATCGACCTCAGCACCAACGCGCCCTCGATGGTGAAGAAGATCGGTGCGGCCTTCGCGGCCAAGGGCATCGCCATGCTCGACGCTCCGGTGAGCGGCGGCACGGTCGGCGCCGAGGCCGCCACCATCGCCATCATGGTGGGTGGCGACAAGAAAGTGTTCGACGACGCCCTGCCTGTGCTGCAGTCGTTCAGCGCCAATGTGATCCACATGGGGGAGCTCGGCAGCGGCACGGTGGCCAAGCTCTGCAACAATATGATGGCCTTCTGCAACGCCGCGGCGGCGGCCGAGGCGATGATGCTGGGAGTCACGGCCGGCCTCGACCCGCAAAAGCTCGTGCAGGTGATCTCGAGTTCCAGCGGCAACTCGGCGATCTTCAAGGCATTTTCCGAGCGCGCGCTGTCCGGCAAGTTCACGCCGCCCTCCTTCGCCTTGAACCTTGCCCACAAGGATCTGCATCTCGCGATGGAGCTCGCCGACGAACTCGACGTGCCGCTGCCGCAGGGCTCGGCCACGCACAACCTGCAGCGCATGGCCCGCAAGATGGGCCTGGGCGGCGCCGACAGTTCGGTGATCCTCCACGTCTACGAGACGGTGCTGAAGAAGACAGTGAAGCCCTGACGACGAGGCCCGTCTCTCAAGGGAGCCGATTTTCGGCACACCTCGTTGTGCCACGCCGTGTTCCGCAGACTGTGCCGAAAATCGCCCTCAACTCCTTGATCGGACAATAGAATCCCGACCCGATAAACTGTGCCACCGGCGCCCGCTGCTCTGCTCGATGAGTGTGCCTGGAAAAGGACGCTAATCCAGATGGTGGGCAATCAGGCTGGCGACAAGATCGGCGTGCGTGCCGGCGAGGCCGTGGTCGCCACCGGGCACGATTTCGAGGCGGGCATTCGGGATCCGCGCCTCGAGATGCCGCCCCACCGCGACTGGACTGATGGGATCGGCATCGCCCCAGATCAGCAAGGTTGGGGCTTCGATCTTCTCGACCGGCTGCGGCGGTGAGGCCCGCGTCGCGGTGATCCACTCGGCAGCCTTCGGGAACGACGTGCGATAGTCCTGCCGCCAGTCGGCAGCACCTAGACCGGCCATGTCGACCCCACCCGACGTCACGCAGAGCACCAGCCGGCGCACCAGGGACGGCCACTCCAGCGCGATGCGCGCGGCGATGACGCCGCCCATCGACTGCGCCACCAGATCGACGGGCCCATCGATCTCCCGGACGGCCAGTTGCACGAGATCGTCGAGGTTCCCGATGGCGGGATCGTGCGGTTGATGGCCGAGACCCGGCCAGCCGAAATAGTGTTTTAGCCAGTCGGCCGGCAGCCGCGAGCCGACAGGCTTCCAGAAGTCGGGGGAACCACCGGCGCCGGGGAGGAACAGAATCTTGCGCATGGTCAGGCGCTCAGTCTGCCCAGGAAGGCCGGCAACTTGCGGCCAATCGACAGCAGGTAGCGGCCGATGGCACCCGCGACCTGACGCACGGCTGGCCGGTCGCCCATGCGGTCGCGCCACTTCTGCAGGTTGGCATGAGCGTCGGTCATCGGCGTGCCCATGCGCTCGCCGAAGAGCTGCGCCATGTAGAAGGCGATGTCGGCGTAGGAGTAAGTGCGGGCCAGCCACTCCCGGCCACCCAGCGTGTGCTCCATCTCGTCGTAGAAAAGCGCCGTGGCCTCATGGGCGCCCGGCGCCTTGGGGTCGCCCATCAGACGGACGACGTGCGGGAAATAGACCTCGTCGCTCTTGTGCTCCAGCAGCCGCGCGCGGGCGCGGACCTTTAGGTCAGCCGGCCACAGCGCCGGCTCGGGCTTCAACGTCTCGAGGTACTCGAAGATCTGGGTCGAATCGAAAAGCTCCAGGTCACCATCGATCAGGACGGGCACCTGGCGCTTGGGATTGATGCGCAGCACCTCGGGATGCTTGGGCTCGTAGAGCGTCTTCATCTCGAACGGCACCATGACCAGATCGAAATCGAGCCCCTTCTCACGGGCTGCAATTTCGGCCTTGGCGCCGAACATGCTGAGCGGTCCAGAATATAGTCTCATGCCTCGACGCTAACATGGCCTTGCCGGCCAACGCGCACGACGTAAGCTAGGTCTCGATGGCAAGACTTCTCATGCTGCTGCTGGCGGCGCTGGCGCTCGGCGCGCCGGTGCTGGCGCAGGAACCGAAGAGCTGCGGCGCGCCCGCCAGCCTCGACGATGGCTGGACCATCACGCCGCCGTCGGACGTCGGCCTGGATGCCGCCAAACTCTGCGGCCTCGATGCCTTCATCGCGCAATGGCCGCAGGCCAACGTCCATGCCGTCGTGATCGTGCGCCAAGGCAAGCTGGTGTACGAGCGCTATTACACCGGCCCCGACGAACGCCTGGGCCGACCGCTCGGCAAGGTGGAATACGCGCCGACGGTGAAGCACGACCTGCGCTCGATCTCCAAAAGCGCCACTTCGCTGCTGGTCGGCATCGCGCGCGGCGAAGGCAAGTTCCCCGATCTCGACTCGCCGGTGATCGACCAGTTCCCGCAATATGCCGGTCTGCGCACGCCGGAAAATGCGCGCATCACGTTCCGCCACCTGCTCACCATGTCGTCCGGCCTGAAGTGGGACGAGTCGATGCCCTACAGCGATCCCGCCAACAACGAGAGTCGCCTCGTCGCGGCGGTCGACCCCGTTCGCTACGTATTCGAGCAGCCGGTCGTCGCCACACCGGGCACGGTCTACAACTATAACGGCGGCAACACGACCCTGCTTGCGGCAATGCTTGCCAAGGCGACCGGCCGCCGGCTCGACGACTATGCGCGGGACAAGCTGTTCGGCCCGCTGGACGTCAAGGACTTCGAATGGGCCAGCCTGCCGGCCACGGGCGAGCCGGCCGCCTTCTCGGGACTGCGGCTTCGGCCGCGCGACAGCGCCAAGCTCGGCCAGATCCTGCTGGCCGACGGCCAGTGGAACGGCAAGCAGGTCCTGCCCAAGGGATGGGCCGCGGACTCGGTGAAGCCCAGCATCAACGGCGAAGGCCTCTACTACTATGGCTATCAATGGTGGCTGGGCCGCAGCTTTCTGCGCGGCCGCGATCTCGCCTGGTCGGCAGGCGTCGGCTACGGCGGCCAACGGCTTTACGCGGTGCCCGCCCTCGACCTCGTCGTGATGATCAACGCCGGCCACTACGGCGGCCCCCTGCAGGGCGCGATCCCGTTCGGCATCTTCACACGGCTGGTGCTGCCGGCCGTGGAGGACTAGACGCCCTACATCAGCGCGAACATGGCGACGGCGGCGGCGGCCATCACGGCCGTCGTCGTCCAGCCGAGAATCCGCTGTCCCGGGGTCGCCACGAAGGCGCCCATCTGCTGGGGCCGCGACGCCACGATCAGCATCGCCGCGATGATCGGCACGGTGATGACGCCGTTCAACACGGCGCTCCAGAACAGCGCCTTGATCGGATCGAGCGGCGTGAAGTCGATCCCGACGCCCAGCACGATGCCGGCGGCGATCACGGCATAGAACGGCACCGCCTCGCGCGGCGTGCGCTCGAGCCCGGTGCGCCAGCCGCGGATTTCGCCCACGGCATAGCCAGCCGAGCCCGCCAGCACGGGAATGGCCAGCAGCCCGGTGCCAATGATGCCGAGGCTGAACAACATGAACGACCACGCGCCCGCGATCGGTTTCAGCGCCGCGGCCGCCTGTTCCGAGGTCTGTATGTCGGTCTGGCCGGACGCATTGAGCGTCACCGCCGTGGTCAGGATGATGAAGAAGGCGACGAGATTGGAGAAACCCATGCCGAGCCAGGTCTCCCAGCCGATCCGGGTGAGCTCGCGCGGCGCCTGCTCGGGATGGTCGATCAGCGGTCCGGCCGCGGGATCGGCCTCCTCCTCCTCGACCTCCTCCGAACTCTGCCAGAAGAAAAGATAGGGGCTGATGGTGGTGCCGAAGATCGCCACCACCAGGGTGAGCGAATCCCGTACGATGTGATCG
>Ga0194051_1000828_pt1 | contig 17308 bp, 26 predicted proteins | sample SepL2320m_MetaG_FD_161275 | JGI IMG/M metagenome (GOLD analysis project Ga0194051, IMG submission 161275) | Anoxic zone freshwater microbial communities from boreal shield lake in IISD Experimental Lakes Area, Ontario, Canada - Sep2016-L239-20m | ecosystem: Environmental > Aquatic > Freshwater >... | reverse complement strand
GAAAAGGAGTAAATTTATCAATGTATTTTTGATTTAACATAATTTTTTCAAATTGATTAAAAAAAGCATAATAATTTAAAACAATTTTACAATTATATTTTTCCTTTAATTTCTTGACATACCGTAAAAGATTAATGGTATCTCCCATACCTTGGTCGCAAAATATTTCTATGCTTTTATCTGTAAGGTCTTGTCCATTCCAGTCCTCTCCAAAAAAATATTTCATATCCTGTGGCGTCTGATCACCAGAAAGACAGCAAATTTTTTGCATCATATTTTTAAAATTTATATTTTCAGCATCCAAATTTCTAACCAAAGAAAGAAGCTTCATGGCTTTATTTGATTGACCTGTACAAAAATTATTATTTGCCATAGCCAAACCTTCATCTATAAACTCAATTAATTCTTCGCTAGCCATATTTTCTCCTTTTTTCCGCAGGAATCCCACTTGATTTAGTGGGTGGGTAGTTGAACTAATTGAAGATGAATTGTGCAGCGATGGGGTGAACCACCAAGGGATTGGGATCTATGTCCGCCCACCTGTTGTTGCATCTGCGTTTGGTCAACGCAGTCGAGTCATCATCCCACTAGACTGTTCAAATTTGGCTCAGAAGACATAATTTTTCTAATCGCATCTATGATCATTAAATTGCGATCCTCTTCAGAAATCATATCTTGAGGGTCTCGTCCCACGGACGCATATGAAGAATTAGAAGAGCCAATATTAGCTGTTCGAACATGATCTTTATCAAGATTTCCTGATTTTATCTTTTCGTCAATAAATCTCTTGACACTATTTTCATAAGACAATGAACAAACTTGTGTTATTCCTATGAAATTTACATTATTTTGTGGCAATTTTTCTTTTATTAGTTTAAAAACTCTTTCATTGTCATTATCTAAATTATCTCCGTCTGTAAAGTAAAAAACATAAATGTTAAACTTATCAGGAGGATATCTGTTTTCCATTTGCTGAGAAATAGCTTCAAATGCTGATGAGCATTGTGTTCCACCTCCATAACGATAAGTATAAAACTGTTCTTCGTTGACCTCGGTGGCACGAGTATCATGAACGAAGAAGCAGCGATCTACACGTTTGTAGAATCTCCGAATCCAACAATCAATCCACCAAGACATATCTGAAACAATATTACAACGATAATCGTCCATCGAACCAGAACAATCTCGTGCAAAAAAGATTACGGCATTACATGCCGGGATTTTGATTTCACGATATTGTCGGTATCGAAAGTCCTGCTTGATAAGATCGATAACTTTCATCGGAACGCTGGCTCCGGGCACCATATGGAGCTTATCCAATTTGCCGCCCATTGCCAAGCGTTTCAGGCCCTCTTTCATTGTTCTACGGGTATGCCGCAGAGAGTTAAGACCAACACGACTAATATCGTTGTATTTGATCTTAACTTCTTCAAAAGTTTCGTTCGGCTTCGGTTTCATGAAGGGGAGTTTTAATTCCTCTTCCATAAACTTAAGCACATCATCCATATCAATTTGGATGTTTATGCCCTCTCCATCTTGATCTCCCGCCTTATTGCCTTTTCCGGGCTGGGGGTCTCGGCCAATGATATCACCTTCTTTCCCCGGACCTCTTCCAATCCCTTCACCTATATCACCGTGAATAAAGTGCGGAATATCAATTTGCGGTATCGAGATCGTTATCTTGCCACCATTTGGACGCTGCCGAACAATAGAACCTGATTTGATAAGACGCTTGAGTTCCTTGCGAGTACGACCGGAAACTACGTCTCTGAATTTTTTATGGTCTTCTTGAATTCTTTTAGGTATAGTACACCTCACTATCATTATTTGTTATCTAAGGGGTGATCATAAAATTTATTTTCTAGCTTTGAATATCCCCTCGGGCAAAAATAGAACTACAATAATCCAATACGTCGGTTGCGGATTGATGATTATATCCGTATTGTTTAATCAAACGTGTTTTTATTGCATCGATCTTTTCTTGAAGATCAGGATCGAGTTGTGAAGCTTCTTTAGTGAGAGCAGACAACTTTATCGTATCCTTCACATCTTCAAAAACCTTAGCTTCAAGGGCACGCTTCAATTCAGGATTACTGTCCCACCGGAACTGTTTGTTACGAGTTGCCAACGTACCAATAAAAGCTGCAATACTGCGACGGAAATCATCACAACCTTGTTCTGGAATGCCAGCCTTTTCTTCGACTGCACGCATTAAACGTTCATCTGGATCCATCTTCGAACCTGTGATTGGATGAATCATCTTCTCCGCATTAACATATGAAATAACATTATCTACATACTTAGCACACATGCGTTCAATTGCTTTTTCATCAGACACAAGCGCACGTTGAACTTCATTCTTAAGAATTTCATCAAGCTCTTTAATAGCAAGTTCGGCACAATATTCATACCTCTTAATGTGGTCAACATTAGTTATCAAAGAAGACTGACTGAGTCCATCCTTAAGCTCACTCAAAACGTGGAAAACATTGACATAATCTTTGTGTCTTGCAAGACGATTGGCGATTTTGTCTTGAACATAACGTGCAGAAAGACCATGAAAGCCTTCATCTGTAAACTTGTCCTGAAGCTCTTTGACTGTGTCTTCAGTCCAGCCCGGAAGCTGACGACCATCATACAGTTTGGCTTTATCTCTCAAATCCAACTTGCCATTTCCATCATCTTCAAGACGAGTCAAAACAGCAAATAAAGCAGCAATCTCAAGGGTATGAGGCATAATATGTTGACGAACCTTACCAGTCCCATAAGTATGTTCGTAAACCTTTATTTCGTCACTCCAACGCAATAAATATGGCACATCAACTTTTACTGTTCTGTCTCGGAGAGCTTCCATAAACTGATTGTTTTTTAGCTTTTCAAATTCAGGATTGTTGGTGTGAGCAATAATAACCTCATCAATTGCGACCTGAGCAAATTTCTTGGGCTTGATGTTATGTTCTTGAGTTGCACCAAGCAAATCATACAAGAAAGCATTGTCAAGTTTTAGCATTTCAATAAATTCACAAATGCCACGATTGGCAACTTCAAACTCACCATCGAAGTTGAAAGCACGAGGATCAGAGTCACTTCCAAATTGACCGATCTTACTAAAGTTCATGTCTCCAGTTAATTCGGTGGAATCTTGATTCTTTTCATCTTTTGGCTGAAAAGTTCCAATTCCAACACGATCACTTTCAGAATGGACTTTTCTAATTACACGAATGTGGTTCTCAACAACAGATAGCCAATCACCATTATACCGTTTAATAAGCATCGACATAAAAAGTTTACAACGAGGATTCAAATCACCTTCGCTGGTCAATGAATACAAACTATTTTTATCTTCTTCAGAAGAAGCTTCTTTAAAAGACTTATTTATGTCCTTAAGAAATTCTTCTCTCATATTAAAAGGCATTAGCTTAATGGGATTCTCATTCATTGCACAAATATCCTCTGTGCTGGTATATATGGCTTGTCCTTTTTCATCAGCCAAGGTTGGTAGATTCACCCATTTGAATGTATACCAAGCACCTTCTTTGGTTCTGGAATATTGTTCCAACCCTCTTTTAAGTCTGCGACAAATAGTAGACTTAGAAGAACCAACGGGACCGTGTAACAAAAGAACACGATGTTCAGAGCCATAACTTCCAGCGGCACCGTGAATAAAATCTACGAAACTAGCAAGCGTTTCTTCTAAACCGAAAACCGGAATTTCGGCGTCATCAAAAAAATTATACTTAACATAAGTCTTACGATATCGCTCAAAAGTACTGATGCCCTTTTCGATAATCATGTCATAGACATACTGAAAAGCATTGCGTATCAATTTCGGATTTTGGCGGCACAAATCGATATATTCCCTGAACGACATTTCCTCATTGAGAGAAAAAAATTCTTTGTGATCATACAGATCTGCATATTTAGAAAGAACGTTGGAATTTTCCGTCATAATAAAAAGCCCTTAGTTAGATGACCGAGTTATGATGTCATTATAGCAACTCATTCGGAAACACACAAGCGGAATTTTAATTGACAACTTCTTATATGTCAAAAATAATATTCTTTAAAATAGTTAAAAAGTTCTCAGAAAAAGACTTTCTTTCGCAAATTATCAAAACTTACAAAAATCTACAGCTATATCTATTAATTATAAGACCGGCCCTTTGGCCCTTTGCCAAGTTCTTGTTGAACAATTTTCGCTGCCCTTGGCACAGTTGTGCCTGCGCCAACAGCACCAGAAGATCTAATTTGATTTTGGGCAGCACGTACAATTTTTTTTCCACTATTAGGTTTAAGACCTGCATTATTTTTATTTCCTAATACGGCATTGGCAATTTTTTGAGAATCTTGAGCGGTTCGAACTGATGCATTGTCCCTTTTTCCATCAGATCCCAATGTAACTTCTTGAAAATATAGCCATTTTTTAAACGATTTTATCATAAAGTTATGTATCATTTACATCTAATTTTATAATAAAAATAATTAAACACATTATTAATTGATAATTCACAACCACTTTTCTTCTTCACATTCCCAATAATGCAAAACCCACCCACTAGTGGATTGATATCTTCTGTCAATTTTTATTTGTCCATCATGTATTCTTCTATGACAGTTACTGCACACAACCAAAGAATTTATTTCTGAGTAATCGCCTCCATTTTCTCCAGGAATTATTCTATGGACATCGAGCAACGCATAATCATTTACTTCGCAAAAAAAACATTTATGAGCTATTTTTTTTAAATTTTTTTTGTTAACTAATTTTTTTCCAAGCATTTAAAAATCTCAATATAACATATTAATCATAAATATAGTGTGTAACAAGGAGGTTTTATGAAACACATTATTTTAGCGGTTCTTATTTCTATAATTATTATTCTAATTTTCGGTTGTTCTCCAAAAAAGAATTGTTTATCGTCATGTAAATGTCAAACAAAAATTAAAGCTTGCTGCTGTGATAATGTTTGCAAACTACAATGTGATTGTAAAATATGCGATTGTTTGAAAAAGTAATATTTCAACACGAACTGCCAGTGGACTATCCGCACAATTAATTTCCGTATAAATTATTGAAATTAAATATATTTATATTTTTTAATTATCGTTTGCTGGCAGTTCGTGTATCAATTTTCTATTATGCCATTCTTCTGCAAATTTAGTTGTAGATGAATGTTCTACAAAAGGTGCAATAAAAACATCTGAAACCAAATTACACCCAACGATATTTTTAAATTCATTCCCATGTCCTTTTACTAAAACATCGGGCAAGATTGATTCTATGGCTTTTATTGGCGTGTTTTCATCGAATGAAATTACAAAATCTACAAATTCCATGGAAGCAATAACGGACATCCGATGTTCAAGAGGAACTATTGGTCTCGATTTATCTTTCAATCTTCTAATACTTTCATCGGTATTCAATGCAACAACTAACTTGTCACCTTTTGTTTTTGCAAATTTTAAAGTTTCTATATGACCTTTGTGCAAAATGTCAAAACAACCATTTGTAAAAACAAGTTTAAAATCTCTTTTCGCTAAATCTTCTGGATTTACTATTTTATCTGACGATAACTCCGCTGGCACAACTGGCCGATTCATTTGATGCTGGACATATATCGCCCCAGCCTCCCATGCAATTTCCACTGATTCTACAGGATTGAATCCATGTCCAATTGCCACTGCGAAAAAAGCAGCAAAACAATCCCCTGCACCAATCACACTTTCCACCGATACTTTTTTATTAGGCACAAATTCAAAAAGATCATTGCCTGAAATTCCAACAACTTTTTCACCACCAAACGTAATCACTACCGCCTGACAGCCAAGTTCTTTTTTAAAAAATCTCGCCTGATCTTGCCAATTTTTCTTACCACTAATTTCTTCTGCCTCTTTAGAGTTTGGCTTGAAAATTGTGCAACCCTTCCATTTTTCAAAATTTAATTTCTTAGGATCAACTATTGTTATAACATCTCTATAATTATCCATAATATTATAATTAAAACTATTAAAAAAACCTTTATTATAATCTGAAATTATAGCTACTTCTGGTTTTTTTTGCTGAAATATTTTATCTAAAATATCAATAAAAATTAAATTTATTTTTTCCAAGTCTAGCCCGCATAATGGCTTTTCAAAATCATGTCTAGGGGCAACTTGAACTCCATTATCATCAATATATCGTCTTTTAATTGGAAGATTACAATTAAAATTTGAAGGATATTTAAAACAACAAATTTGATGCTCAAGAAATACTTCATACGCTAGCGGATCGTAAAAGCATAATAATTTTGAATCTACATTAAGATGCTTTAATTGATATGCAACATTTGCTGCCCCGCCAGGTCTTCGAATAACTTCATTTTGACAAACCATAACAGGAACAGGGTGTTCCGGACTGATACGGTTAATTTTTACTCTATAATATTCATCAACCATTGCATCTCCAACGCAATGAATATTAATTTTTTTCTGCCGATTTCTCTTGAGAAACTCTTTGATCATTTGGCTTTCCATCTTTGCAATTAAAACGATTTAAAATATTTTTAAAAAAATTAAGACCAATCCATCCAACGACTGCTTGTGATACAGACTTAAAAACAAACCCACATAAAACTGAGGTCGTTACGGGATCTATAAAATCTTTATTTTTTTTCTTAGACATTATATTAGATGAATAAATTTTTCTTAAATTTCAAGTATTAACAAACTGAACTACCAACAGTTACAATAAGTGGAGCTTAACTACCCAACTTCTTTGTAGGTAGTTGGTTCATTATGACCGGATTTTTTGGACTACATTTAATCCGAAATAAAATAGTATGTAATTTATATTTTTTAATAATTTAGAAATCAAAAATCTAATGCTTTGATTAAATTAATTTGAAATTTGCATTAATATCACGATAAACCTGGTCTGGTTTCTGGATCATGTATGCCTTCACCAAGTCCTAAATCCCTAGAGACTGTAGATCCATATGGATCTGAACCCATGTGAGAAAGTGCCTCAGCCATTTTTCTTTCAGATTTAACTTTAGGAACATTGTGCTTAAATCTGTAATCGTGCCCGGTTGAACCGTTGTTCCACCGATCAGTTCCAATAGGATTAGAAAAATTGAAATTTGAACAAGTCATAAGTTGTTCTTTTTCATTCGAGCCACAATGAGGACAAGCCACATTAACATATTGTTCACTTTTATCATATGAAGTTAACTCTTCATATTTGTTATTGCATTTTTTGCAATCAAATTTGTATATAGGCATTTAAATTTTACCTTTTTTTTATTTTGTATTATAATCTTCTTCATCTTCTTCATCATCTTCTTCATCTTCTTCATCTTCTTCATCATCTTCTTCATCATCTTCATCGTAATTATCTTTATTTACATCATCATCCTCATCTTCTTCTTCCTCCTCATCCTCATCATCTTTATTATTATTTATATCATCATTGATTTTATTAATTTTATCAATATTTTTAACAATTTCTTCCATGTTTTCTCCTAACATAGAAAATAATTTTTTGTATATTATTTCAATTTCATTTATTTTTTTAATTGTGCTTTTAAATGACCAAAACCAATTGCTTTTAGCAATTTCTAAGGTTTGGGTTAACAATTGTTGATTTAACTTATTTTTTGCTAAATCTTGGGCTAAATCCATGTGCATCACATCGAGTATTCCTGTTTGATCCATATATCCTATAACTTCAGCCTCGGCTTCGGCCTCATCTTCTCTCTCAGATCCATAATAAGGATCTTTTTCTTCATCTTGATCGTCGCTATTGTAGAATCTTTCCATTTGCACCTCAGACCACTGCGTTGTAAAGCGGAACCATTTTATTCCATAAATCTATAATTTTTGTCTCATTTGCTGTCATTACGTCAGAAACAAGACCATCGGCATTTGAAAAGGGACAACCTTTTGCTTTATTTATCCATCTTCCACAGCCTTTATTAATACAAACCAAAGATCTTGAAACATCCTCTTCTTTAGCTTCGAAACATATTTGTTCAGAGGAAACTTCAAATTCTTTATCTTTAAGGTAGTATTGATTTATTATATCTTTTATATTTTTTTTATTTATAAAACAAGCATTTTTCCCAATCCAAGTATCTCTAGAATTAAATTGATTTAATGTTTGTTTGTCTAAAAGTCCTAGTGACATTACATGTGTATTAACCACTAATACAGGCTGTTCGATCATTTTTTGCGATTCTGATACACTTATAGAATCTAGCCAATTTAATAATTCTGGACCTTCTTTTGAAAAAGGCAAAGCATTTATTTTTTTTATTCCTAATCTTTTTGCCCATTGAAAATACATAAAAGGGGCTGAATGACTTCGATAGCAAAAAATTCCTATTTTAGCATCAGGTAAATTTTTAAAAAAAGAATACCATGTGGCAAAAGTCTGCCAATTCATGTCCGGTTCTGTAACAATAAGCACAGAAAGATTTTTTCCATTTTCTAAAATCATTTAATTAACCCAATGACAATGACAATGAACATGATAAACATTATTGTTTAATTTTACAAGACAAGAATAATTTCGGTGATCTCAAAGAAATGATAAATCAGCTTATTATTCGTTGTTTTTCGCCATTATTATTTTTTTTTGTGGATTAATTTAGTCATTTTTTCAATTCAGTAATTGACTCCGAAACTTGCGGTACCATATAAGTAAATTTTGTTTTTTTATTATGGTTTTTACCATTCATCTTATCTTCCCAAGATGAAGCCCACCAACGACGATTTATCTTTCCAGCACCTAACATCTTAGGAACTGAAGCAATACATGATGTTGAGGTCATTATTTCCTGTATTTTAAGCCATTCTTTAAATCTCATCAAACACCTAAAATTGATGGACCACCAATAATGCCGCCAATAGCTGGGGAAGAACCGCCCATCCCAGAAAATGGCTTAGCCATAATATCTTGTAATTCTTCTGCCGTCATTGTTTCTTTTTTGTCAACAATTTCTCCTTGATAAACAATTGGGCGTTCTCCTTTTTTGTAAGGTTTTATAAAACTATCAGGTTCCATAAGTTTTTTATCTTCAAGTTGAAATGTTACATCATAATTACCATCTGGTCTGGGTTCCACAATTGCTGTGCAAATTCCAGATACTAAAAATCCCCACTTATTGGAATAATCCGGAACTTTAAAAATTGGTATAGAATTTCCACTTATAGCGGATTTTAAATTAATATCATCTAATCCAAGTTGTCTTTTTAAAAAATCAAAATGATATTTATTTGTAGTCTTATTATTTGGATTTTTAGGGTCTTCTGGAGAAGATTCCGCTACATAAAGACCCTCTTGTTCAAATAAAGAACAATTAAAGTCATTGAAATATATAAATTCTTTAAAACTAAGTACCATATCATCTATATAGCTTTATAAGTTTTATAATAGGAGAAAAATTGGAATCACCTGCATTCTCTAAATTTCGATCTTTAATGGATACTTGGGACACATTTTTATTGGAACAAGACAATGAAAATGCCATTAAAAACATTATTGATAATAATGAGCTAATCTTTTTTTTCAAAAAAGATAAAGAATACTTCGGCACAGGAGAAGATGGCCGTATTGTTTTTGCAAAAATGAAAAATCCTGATGATGCCATGCCTGAAGGTTGGGAAAAAGAAGCAAATTTCACTGTTTGTAACTTAAGTAAAATGGTCAAAGGAGAAAAATCACAAAATATTTTTAATTATAAAAATATCAAAAATATCAAAGTTGTAGATCAGGAAAAAATAATTAAAAAATTAAGTAGCGAAACTGCTGAAAGTGGGAAAAAAATCAGCGACATGAAAATAACAATAAATAAAAAAAATAAAAAACATGATCGAGATGAAGCTCCAAATTTCACACGTACAGACGAGGAGTAAAAAATGCCATCAATATTAGAATTACAAGATTTATATAACGAAGCTCTTGTTAGAGAAATAATTGAAAAAACAAAATCGTGTGGTTTGGTATGGGGTTATTTAGGAGGAACACAGTTTTCAGCAACTGAAACTGACCTAAATGTTGAACCAAACATAATTTGGAACCTTTATATAACCAAAACACAAATTGGAAACTTAACTTATAAATATACTCTTGATATAAAGAAAAATTTAGTTTCATATATTAACATTAATGATGGTCCATTTGTTCATACTTCTAGGGACAGTGCCGTAAAAGATCTATACGAGATAATAGAAATCATTGTTATGGAATTGGACAAAAAACTCAAAGAAACACTACGTTTCGTGCAACAAGTAGAAACTTGCCGAGAGTAAGCATGAGGTGCATCTTTGTTATTTGAAGGACAAAATAAATCAAGAAAATACCAGTGCTTCGTTTGTGGAAAAAACTACGATTCATATCAAGACTACAAAGATCACATAACTGAATCTCATGATGAAGGAAGAGAATACATTACATGCCCAGATTGCGGTGCCCCTGTTAGGGATATGAAGCTACATTATAAAAACAAACATCCCGCCAGAATATTGCCACGAAATACTCAAACGAGAGTTGCTGTTTGGCACGATTTTAAACCAGCAAAAAACGGGCATGGTGAAAAAAGATCAACACGCAAGCCTTCATTTCGACAAGGAACTTTCACATCCAAAAAATGCGGAAGGGATTTTGAATATAAATCAGGAATGGAATGTGAATTTTTTGAATGTCTTGAAGCAGACGTGGATGTGATTTCTTATAAATACGAAGGCATGAAATTGCCCTACTTTTTCAGAGGAGAATGGCACAACTATATTCCAGACCTAAGAGTAGATTTTGCAGACAACTCAATTGAAATGTGGGAAATAAAGCCAGCAAACCAAACAAACTATGAGCAAAATAAAGCAAAATGGGCCGCAGCCAATAACTTATGCTCAAATATAGGTTGGACTTTTGTCGTATTAACAGAGGTAGGACTAGGAAAATTTAAGACAAAAATCAAACAACAGCAACTTCGCTTTTTGTCTGAAAGCTCTTAGTAATTCCTTTGTTTGCTTCTGCAAACATGTCCATTACTTTTGGATTAGATTTCTTCCAAGCTTCAATTTGATTAAAAACTTTTTCGTCAACAATTTGTGAAGCATCCTGTTGCATTTTTTTGTATTCCTCAGGATCTATCAAACCCTTGTCGTGAAGAACAGATTTTAAAGCTAAGTTTTCTATAAGAAGAAAACGAATAATGTCTGCGTTTAAATAATAAGATTCCTTTGCCAACTTATCAATTTCTTCACTCATGATTAATCCTATTTTTTTTGTTAAATGTTATAAAACTTATGAATCAGTAAATGCGTTTATTCTCCAGAAACCAACTCTCCATTAATCCACAAAGAACCATTCTCGGAAATTTTGGCATCTTCATAAGCAACAGTTTTAAGCCTGTATGTCTCTTGAATAATGTTATTCAAAACACCACGTATAATTAAGTGCCTTCTAAATGCCATTGTTGAATCTTTTTGCGATCCATTGTTAACGGACTCAATACTAATCTTAATTTTATCCAAAATGCCTTCAAGATACGCCCTAATTCCATAGCCAATTTGAGGAAAACCTTTTGCTTCCCCTAAAAATCCCCAAATGATCGCACTAATGGCATAATTCAACTCTCCAGCACTAGCAATCGGATCGGATCGATTTATCATTGCCGCAATACTATCTGCGGCATTTGACAAAGACTTTTGCTTTGCTTGATTAAAGAAAGCTGAGTTAAAAGAGTTTTTAACATAGTCTGGATCAGCTAAAAACCTCTTAACACAACGATTAATGAAATAACCAATATATTCACCTTTGATATAAAAAGTGTCGCTAGATTCATTTAATGTCCCAAGTACTTCCATAATTGAAACAAAAAACTTAGACCGATCAGATAACTTAATGTAAGTCATTTTTCCCTCTATTTCTCGGAGTCGCAGTAATCGAACACAAATCTTTCACAAAATGGAACAACGTAATTGTCTACAGAATTGTATAGTTTTTCTATACTTCCACAGTTACAAACAAAAATATCAAAAAGTTCAATGTGATCGGGAGGCGGTAAATTATCTGTTCTGTGCACACTTTCCCAATCAATGTTACGAAGGTTTATAACATATTTTTCGTCTTTTTCATATTTATTAATAAGCCATTCAACGTAAGGTCTAATCTGAGACTCAGATCCGTTAGGATCATTATTTAGTTTGTCTGGTCTTCCGATAATTATATTCAATCCACCTTCTTTTTTTATCCTTTTGAACTCATTCAAGTATCTAACATCTGAAATTATTGTAGGACTATTATTTTTAATAAAAAAAACATCTAACCAAATTTCTGATTTTATTTTACGAAATCCATCTCCAATAAACTGAAGAGCTTGTCTCACATTCATATCAAATCCGGGAGGATTCTCTGAAACAACTTTCCACTTTTCTATAAATTCTAAATCTACATCGAATGATTTGCAAAAAATCTGTTTGACTGCATTTGCAAAAGCAGATCTACTCCATTGTTTGTTTTTTTTATTTAATTCAACACACAATTTGTCTGCTAAAGTATCTTTGCCCATTTGAGCTTGACCTGCAACGCCAATAATATACATTATTAAATTCCTAATCCTTGATCTTTATTTTTATAGTCTGTGGTATAAAAGCCGGTACCTTTAAAAACCAATCCAGGAACACCAAATAGTTTTCTAAGTTTTAATTTTCCACATTTTGGACATTCTTTCTTTGGTTCATCATTAATGCCTTGAATTTCCTCAAATACGTAGCCGCATCCACCTTTATCAGAATCGCACACATATTCGTAATTTGGCATTTTAAAGCATCCAAATATTTATTGTTAATCTCTATTGTAACTAAAGGACAGTGAAATGAAAAGTGGAAAAAAAATAGAGAGAATTTGCAAAAACTGTAAACTTTATGATGAAAACAAAGGCGAATGTTGTGTTGTAATACTACACGAAGGAAATCGTATTAGGCTACCTGTAGAGTCTAACGACACTTGCTTTTTTGAAGAAGAGTACTTTCATCCAAAAACAAATTCCGTAGAAAATTTTTCAGAAGAAATTCAACAAGTAAGATTTTGGGTGGAAAACAAAGACGGAAAAACAACAAATGGAGATGGTGTGGTAAAGATTGAATATCCTGAAGGTTTTTTTGGATGAACTAACAACACGATGAGTCCGAGCAGCATGAGTTCGAGACATAAACGCATTTTTCAATAGCCAAACATTCTGTTTGTTTGCTTTTTAATGAGATAAGCAATACATCATGTAAGACTTCTATTTTATCCATTAAATAACGAGAAATAACTTCATTTCCATATTCTAATTCTATTGGAAGTGTATCTGATTTTAAAACATTCTCTGCAAGCCGCAATATATTAGCCAACTTTCCAGCCAACAAACGATGTTCTGTATCATGAGCCGTCCAAACTTGTAAAACACAATAAATGAACTCACGTTGTGTTCCACCACAATCAATGAATGTTTTCTGAACACGACCTACTTCGGTAATGTGAAAGTTATCAGGCACACAATTGCCAGAAGGCAATCGGATCTGAAGTTTAGACTGTGGATGGCTCTCAAGTATTTCAATTAATTTTTTAATCATTAAACTTTTATTTCTTGTTAAAAATACATGCCAAAAAAACAAGTTCCGGTTTCATCCAATCGTCTTCTTTGTTGTCAAAAACTTTAAATGAAATATCGTCTCTGTCACTTACTAGATGACGAGCTATATCTTTTAATTCAGCGCAATTAATCATAGGCAAAAATTCTTCTAAAAATTTATAGTAAATTGTATAACGTTTCATTATGATTTTAATTTAGATAATGTAGATTGCTAAGATTATTTACAAGGCCACTCGCTTTAAAGGATTTGAAACAGATGAATCTTTCAACAAAATATTATTGGCCTCATTAAGAGATTCTTGAGCTAATTTTAAACTACACTTCATAACATTAGATAGTGTCTTCGCATCATACTGAACAAAATCATCTAAGCATTTAATTCTGCTGGCTTTTAGTTTTTTAGCACGGGCTGCACCAACATTAGGTATTTGACAAAGCTCAACAATGTCCGCCTCAACCCCATAACGAATTCGCAAACCTAGATTTCGAAACCAATTTTGCATGTCCCAATTACATGACATAAAGTCCAAAGAAGTTAATACTTGTAAAGTTCTATCCAAATCAGACAAAAGAGCACCGCATAAAGACTGTAAAACAGAAACATCTCGTTTGCCCTTCATCATATTGAAATAGGCATAACCAACCTTACAAACAGCGTCTCCAATCATGTCTTTCCCGTATAATTTATCGATTTGAATATTATATCCGTATATGGCTTCTTTTTCCTGACGATTACAGACACCGAACCTGTATGAATCTATGTTGCCTAAAGCCAAGGATACTGAAAAATCATTATCTTCTTTTTTGTTTTCAAATAATTTTTTGAAATTTCTCCTTAAATCACTTACGTCAAATGGAGAATAATATAACATGCTAGCTACCTTTCCTATAGCCGAACACTCATAAAAACCTTCATCGTTTATATAAATTGCCTTACATTGTTCAAGTAATGACAGCGTGCGTTCAATTACAGTATCATCAAACGCATGATCTTGGAAATGAGCCAGTGATTTTTTAAACCACTCGTTAAAACCTTCTTTGGTTTTAACATTTCCTTGATGGATCTCTGAAACTATGTGAAATGCGAGAGTTTTATAGTGAGGACTTTCAGATCTACCCACATAATCTAAAAGAGTGCTACGAATGGGTGATTTGATTTTCAATTGATTGATATAAGTTTCTTTTTGAGATTCAGGAACAAGAATGTAAGCATCGCCACGGAGATCATACTTTGGGCGACCGGCTCTGCCGATCATCTGTTGGATATCATAATTCTCGACATCTGAAAGACCACGATGCACACCTGTTACAATCACACGACGGGCTGGCAAATTTAGACCCCAAGCTAAAGTTGAAGTAGCAACGAGAACCCGAAAATTTTTATCATTCTTGAATCTATCTTCAAGAACAATCCTGTTCTTGAAATTTAAATCAGAATTATGAAACTCAGCCTGAACTCCGTATTTCAACAAAGCCTCAACCATAAGCTTGCCTGTGCGTTTTGAATGAACAAATACTAAAAATTTATCTTCAGAATAATGTTCTAAAATTGCACAGGCTGTTCCTATTTTTTGCAACTCTTTATCATCATAAGATTTATCTCCATCATAATAAGTCTCATAATGAATATTTAAAGGACATGGTCGATAATCAGATTCTAAATAATATGTGTCTCTATTTGTAATTTTAGATATCCAACCACAAATTTCATCAACATTCGGCATCGTCGCTGACAGCAGTACAATCCTAATGTTTGGATTTATTTCTGTCAGCTTCATAAGGGCAACTTCGATATGATCACCACGAGAAGGAACAGTCAGCAAGTGACTTTCGTCAAAAATAACTGTGCCGGTTTCTTGCAAAAACTTACTTTTATCACTTTTGTAATTACGGCAACGAGAAGCAAGCATTTCTGGGGTCATTACAATAATACTTGATTGTTCAAGCTCTTTTAGCCGATTCATTGTAAATCGAAAATCACCTGTTGCTATAAATGTTTTTAAATTAGAAAAATGGTGTTCTGGAGAAGTCCAGTCTTGCTCCTTTTCATTGGCCAATGCCTTAAGAGGGCCAACATAAATGCCCTTGCCTCCACGCTTGTGAATTTCATAAGCAAGATACATTTCGGAGCAAACAGTTTTCCCAGCACTAGTAGCAGCAGCAATAGCAATGTTGCTATCACCTTCATATGTCTCCATTAAACGACTTTGCACAGGATTAAAGTACTTAAACGGCCAATGTGCGTGCTTATACTCAGAAGTTGGTATAAGTTCCTGTAAGTCCTCTATTTTTATGACTTGCGACATTTAATTTATGATAAAAAAATTTTGTAATAGTGAATTTTCTCGTCACCCAATTTTAAGATTATGATGCCGCTGATTTCAAGTGCGATCCCTTCTTTTTATATTCTTTATGAATTATTTCTCTAATTTCATCCAACAAAACAAAAACTGCCTCAGATGAGCCAGCATTTGACAAAAGATTGTCCATGCGTTTGTCTTTAGAAAATTCTTCTAGAGATACTGCCAAATCTCCAAAAAGTTTTTCTGAAAGACGAGAATTGAAAAATTGAAGAACGTCGTCCGAAAGCGACGATACATACTCTAATACTACGGCCTTATGGTCTCTATTCATAGGTTGACCTCATGTTAAAAAATATATTTAAAAAAAGTGAGTTGGAAGATACCCTCCAAAAACAATGGACAAATTACCTTGATCATTTACTTCTTATGCGAATGGTCATGGAATATGTACGTGATACAACATTTAAAGAAATAATGCAACAAAATGTTCCACCAATAAAATGCAAATTATCGGTAACTAAATTTTCTTTGATTAATTATGTTAATAACATAAGACCCAATTACGATTTTGAAATTTTTTTAGAGTTTACAATACCAAAAGAAGATGGAGTCGCAATTGGAACAAGCGTTTATTTCTTAAATTTAAACGGAGACATGCAACTAGACCAGTGCTTTTGTACGTGGTTTAGACCAAAAAATTCTTAAACAACTTCAAACGTCTTAAACATTGTTCCATTGTAATTAGGAACTTCTTCCTCAAATAACATTATTTCTTTATCAACCTCGTATTGAATTCCTATATTGTAAGAATCAATCATAGCTGTTCTTCCATCCCTAGAAGCAACAATATAGCAATAATCTTCAGCTTTGTTTGATTTACCAAATTTATCTTCTTGAATAATTCCAATGTCTAATTTAACGCCGTCTGGAAGTATTAGTTGAACGGAGCCTTCTTCAAGCAATTGCTTGATTATTAGATACTGAAGCTTCCGTGATTTTGAGTTGCTCATTGTATTTGCCTCTCATTTTTAAAGAACGGTTCACTTTTTTAGTAAAATATAAGATTATTCTTTTGAATAATCTTTGTATTATATATGAATAAAATATGATAAATTTAATTATTTAACTATATTTGTTTTTAATTATTATTATGTTTTTTTTGAAAAAAATCATAAAACATCTATGGTTTTATTTTCAATAATACTAAATTTAAATCCTTCATAACTTCTAAGCTTTGTTTTTTTATTTTGCGGAATAGATTTGCCATCATTAGACCTAATAGCCCAACAATAAACTTTTTTACCATTTCTAAAAAAATCTAAATAACCAAGATTTTCTTGACCAAGAAAAATACGACCTAATTTACAAACTAATACAAAAGGC
>Ga0194051_1000827_pt1 | contig 17318 bp, 18 predicted proteins | sample SepL2320m_MetaG_FD_161275 | JGI IMG/M metagenome (GOLD analysis project Ga0194051, IMG submission 161275) | Anoxic zone freshwater microbial communities from boreal shield lake in IISD Experimental Lakes Area, Ontario, Canada - Sep2016-L239-20m | ecosystem: Environmental > Aquatic > Freshwater >... | reverse complement strand
GGTTGGGAAGTAAAGAGTACTTTAGCAGCGGTAGTTAGGTTAAAGTTTTGCCTAACTGCCTCACGTACAAAGCGAAATTGATGCAAGTTCATCGTCTGTCCTGCCTAACCCTTAGCCTATATACAACATATAGTCTTAAAGATTCATTCTAAATGAAATGGGGTAATAAAAGAAAGCTATGAACGAGATACCCGCTGCAGAGCAAAAAGAGCCAGGCCAAAGTAGAGCAGTGGCGGGATAGCCGCCGTTAGGATGGCTGGCCATGCGCCTAATAAACCCACATTAGAAAACAGCGAATTAAAAAGTTGAAAACTCATGCCGAGCATGATGCCGCCAAATACTTTAATACCGACGCTGCCCGAGCGCACCCGTAAATAAGCAAAGGGCAGCGCTAAAGTAAGCATGACAAAAATAATGAAGGGATAAACTAATTTTTTCCAAAACGCAATCGAGTGGCGTTGAGCATCTTGTCGATTTTCATTAAGGTGAGTAATAAAGCGCCCCAAGCTTTGGATTGACATTTTCTCTGGGTTTAGTAATAGCACCTCTAATATCTGCGGAGTGACTTCTGACATGAGCTTTAAGTTTGGATACGTTTTAGTTGTGGCCGAATAAACAGCATCAAGCGGATCTTTATTTTTGGCTTCTTTGAAGCGAGTTTCTGTGACTTGATTTAAATCCCAAATACCAGTGCTGTCAAAACGCCCCGAGATGGCATTGCGAATCGATAAAAGATGATAGTTCACATCAAATTCGTACATGCGAATATTCCGAATTTCATTATCATTTTTAATTTCTCCCACGTTCACATAACGGATACCAGGCCGGACTGGGCCAGAGCCGTCTTCGTCACGCAGGCGATCTTTCACCCATACACCTGAGCGAAACTGCGATTCAAAATTAGCCCCCAGTGCACGAGAGCGGATTTGATCAGAAACTGATTCGCTGTAGGGCCCAAGCCATTCGCTTACGACCAGTGTAAAAATAACTAAAGGTAAGGAAATTTTGGCTAAGGTAATGAGACCCCGTTTTACATCTAAGCCTGCCATACGAAAAATCGTGAATTCAGACTGACTGGCCATCATCGCAAATACATAAATACTGCCAATCAGACCAGCAATCGGAATGATTTCAATCATCCGATTGGGGGCCTTTAAGAGAATATGTAGTAAGGCTAGGGGAAGGGTATATTTCGTATTAACTGAACTGAGTTCACCCAAGACATCAAAAAATAAAAATAGAGTTACGAGCGCAAATAAAATAAAACCAAAGGCGATATAGATTTGCTTGGCAAAGTAACGCTCGTAAATATAAGGGAAAAGTAATTTCATTTACGGCCAAAGAGCGCAGGTAATTGTCTACGCCACCATGCAATGGAAGGATTAACGCGATTACGAATGAGGAAGAATGCAATTGCTAGGGCAAGCAAATGAATCGGCCAAATGGCGATGAAAAAATTCAGCTTTCCTTGCGAGACAAAATTTTGCGCTAAGTTGAGTAAATTACTATAAATTAAATAAATTAGTACCGCGTAAAACAGTGCAGTGTAATTACCTAAGCGAGGATTTACATAGGCTAGTGGTATTGCAATTAACACTAATCCTAAAGCCATTAATGGCAAGCCTAGGCGCCATAAGATCTCCCCTTTATTTTGATTAGTGGGAGTGGCCAGTAGTTCAAATAGGTCTTTTTCTCGATCCCGTGGCGGTGGAACTTTAACATCCTTGCTCTTTATTTTTGTCCGGTACTCCTCGAATTCGAGAATGCGAAAATTGGGCTGGGTTGGCTGGCCATCATAGCGGCGCCCATTTTTAAGGACGACAGTTTTTTCCCCATTGGCTGAGTTCTCGAGATAGCCCGATTCTGCAACCGCAATACTGAGGCGCTGATTACGAGTATCAGCAACGAAGATATTTTTAATAATATTTTTATCGACATCAATTTGCTCGATGAAAAAAACCCGTTCTGCTTTAGCGGATTCACGAAATTGACCAGCAGTCACCATGGAGACATCATCGCGTTGTTGAAAGCGCTGACTAATCACAGTGGATTCCCGATTAGCCCAAGGCCAGACAAAAATTGCTAGTGCGCCAATGATCACGATTAAGGGTAGGGCAAAGGTGAGTATGGGCCTAATTAAACTCATGATGCTTAGGCCGCTAGAAAACCACACAATCATTTCCGAATCTTTATACCAGCGCACTAATACCATGAGTACCGCAACAAATAAGGAGACGGTAAGTAAAACTGCGGTGTAACCGAGGGTAGCCAAGGCAATTAATACCAAAGCATCTTCGGGGTTTACTTTGCCATTCGCGGCAAAGCCAAGAATACGAATAACCAGTGTCGTAATCATGATCGTAACGAGGACCAGAAAAACACCACCTGTAGTAAAACTAAGCTCGCGTCTGAGAGAGCGTTGAAATATCATGCCTGAGAAAATCTTTCGACCTAAATGGTTTGTTTCACGGTTCGGATTGCGTGTCGGAGGATAATGATAAAACCTCATTTATTCCACTACATCATGACAATCCAATTTAGCACGAAACTATTTGCCCAGGCCGACTTTACGGCGACGAAAAACCTGAAATCTGCTTTTGCGCTCCTGGTCAAGCAGGAGAGCGATTGCCTAGTGATGGCCTATTCCAAAGCGGATCTGGCTGATTTGCAAGGTAAGACTGCTGGCCAAGGGGGCCCTAAAAAAGCCCGTCAGACCCTAAATTTAGGTGCGGTAGGACCTTTAGCGGCGCTTGATGCCTTTTTGGGCGGGGCGATTTTACGAGCTGCTAATGATGGTGATTTGGCGGCTAAAGAGGCAGCAGTAACCCTGTTGAGATCTGACCCCAGTTGGCTGGCGCAGGGCGTGAAGCTAAAACGGGTTTTATTGGTGGGTTTGGGTGAAACGCAGCAAAAAACGGGTGGGGACATTCTGGCGTATGCCAAATTAGCGCGTGCTGCAATTAAGACCTTGAGCGGTGGAGCAATCGAAACGGCACTGTGGCTAATGGCTAGCTTTATGGAAAAACCAAATCCACAAAGGCTTGGAGAATTAGCCCGTCTGACGATGCAATTGGCTGGGGACCAGGTATATCGCTTTGGCGTGCGCCAACCAGCGATGCGCTTTAAGGTTAAAGATACGCCCGATCCATTGCAGTCCATAGTTTTTGTAGGTGGGGGTAAAGAAGCTAGCGCATTGAAGTTAGCTGTAACCGAGGGTACAGCCTTGGTTGAGGGGATGAATTTGGCGAAAGACCTAGGTAACTTGCCACCCAACGTTTGTACACCTGCTTATTTAGCGCAAACCGCACAAGCTTTGGCCAAGAAGACTACTTTGAAAGTAGAGGTGCTGGGTCGTAAGCAAATGGAAGCGTTGGGGATGGGCTCTTTTCTTGCGGTTACGCAAGGCTCTGAGTTGCCGCCCCAATTTATTATCATGCGCCACTCCGGCGGCAAAGCAACTGCAGCGCCAACAGTGTTAGTAGGCAAGGGGATTACTTTTGATACGGGTGGAATTTCCCTAAAGCCTGGTGATGCGATGGACGAGATGAAGTACGACATGTGCGGCGCAGCTTCGGTCATGGGCACAATTTATGCAGCAGCACTGCTTAAATTAAAACAAAATGTCATTGCCGTCATCCCAACTTGTGAAAATATGCCTTCTGGTAAGGCAACTCGACCAGGCGATATTGTCAAAAGCATGTCGGGCCAAACCATCGAGATCTTAAATACCGATGCTGAAGGCCGTTTAATTTTATGTGATGCTTTAACTTATGTAGAACGCTTCAAGCCCCGTGCCGTTATTGATGTAGCCACCTTAACTGGTGCTTGTATTATTGCTTTAGGCAGTGTGCATAGCGGTTTATTTTCTGATGATGAAAATTTAGTTAAAGAATTAAGTGAGTCTGGTAAAGCAGCATTAGATACCGTTTGGCGTTTGCCTTTAGATGCTGCATATCAAGAGCAATTGAAATCAAATTTTGCGGATGTGGCTAATATTGGTGGGCGCCCCGCAGGCAGTGTGACAGCTGCATGTTTCTTAAAGCGCTTCACCGAGAAATATTGTTGGGCACATTTAGACATCGCCGGTACAGCATGGAAAAGTGGTGCTATGAAGGGTTCTACAGGTCGCCCTGTGCCTTTGTTATTTAATTATTTAGTGACCTACGGAGCACGTTAAGCGCATTTAGGCATGGCAAGAATAGATTTTCATAGCAATGTGGGCGATAAACTCGATTATGTTTGTCGTCTCACGCGTAAAATTTGGAGCGCTACGGTAGAGGGGCAGCCCGTGCGGCCGATTGTGATCGTGGCCAACAAAACTGATCTAAAGCAACTAAATGATCTGCTTTGGACCTTTAGTAAAACCGATTTTTTACCACATTGTTTTATCGACCACGAGTCGGCTGGCGAAACCCCGATTGTATTAACTGAAGATTGCTCACCGAATAGCCTGAAAGTAATACCGCATGCGGATATTTTGATTCACTTAGGCCAACAGATGCCAAGCGATGTCGCTGCCTTGGTCGAGCGCTTCCCCCGAATTGTTGAGGTGGTGACGACCAATGAAGCAGAGCGCTTGGCTGGCCGTAATCGCTTTAAAACCTATCGAGACTTGGGTCATGAGCTACATAATTTTGACCAAACTAAAAGTTGAGCGCCGACTGTGCTGATACACCCTAATTTTGATCCTGTCGCTATTCATCTTGGCTCTTTTGGGATTCATTGGTATGGCTTAACTTACTTAATGGCATTTGCCCAATTTATTTTGCTTGGTCGGATCCGGATTCGTATGGCGCAATTTAAAGTTCTGGGTTGGACCAATAAAGACCTAGAAGATCTTTTATTTGCGGGTGTATTGGGCGTTATTCTTGGCGGTCGCTTAGGCTATGTGTGTTTTTATATGCCTGCGTTTTATTTATCCCACCCACTCAATATTTTTAAAGTGTGGGAAGGTGGCATGTCATTTCATGGGGGCTTACTGGGCGTATTTGTGGCCTTGTACTGGTTTGCCCGCAAACGCAAAACTACTTTTTTGATGGTGAGTGATTTGGTTGCACCACTAGTTCCCTTTGGTCTCGCTTTTGGCCGCCTCGGTAATTTTATTAACGGAGAACTTTGGGGTCGCCCAACTACTGTGCCTTGGGCGATGGTCTTCCCCTATGTCGATAATTTGCCACGTCATCCTTCGCAACTTTATCAATTGGGTGGGGAAGGCATTTTATTGGGCATTCTGCTTTGGTTCTATGCAAGGCAGCCTCGCAGACTTGGGCAGGTATCCGGTTTCTTTCTAGTAGGCTATGGTATCTTTCGCTTCCTCGCTGAATTTGCGCGCGAACCCGATGCTTTTTTAGGTTTGCTAGGCCTTGGGCTTTCGATGGGTCAGTGGCTTTCACTGCCAATGATTGCCTTCGGGTTATATTTGCTGCTAAGACAAAACAATAGTAATCCTTGAAGGAAGTGTCATGCTCGAGAAACTAACTAAGTCACGGTATTTGGCGCGCGCTATTGGTGCGGTCAACCGACTTATTTCCGAACGTGGCGAATCTAATGCGGTCAGCATGGCTGATGAGCTTATTCATAATTACCGTAAATTAGATAAAGATCAACATATTAAATTTTTCACTGCCTTGGCAGAAAAATTTAGCCCTGACGCTGAAAAAGTATTAAAGGCTGCACAAAGTTTTGCTGCAGATCCCAATACCCGCAATTATGTGCGTTTACAGCGCATTACCGAATCACCGCGTCAAGAATTACTACGCCGCCTTAACCGCGCGCGTGCAGGTACTGCAGCAGTTGTGGAAATGCGCCGTGATCTATTGCAGTTACTCGATAAAAAACCAGAGTTAGCAACAGTTGATTTCGATATGCGCCATCTGCTTTCCTCTTGGTTTAATCCAGGATTTTTAAAGATGCACCGAGTCGATTGGAAGTCGCCGGCCGAAGTACTAGAAAAAATTATTAAACATGAGGCGGTGCATGCGATTGATGGCTGGGATGATTTGCGGCGACGCTTGCAGCCTGATCGCCGCTGCTTTGCTTTCTTTCATCCGCAATTGCCTGATGAGCCCTTAATCTTTGTTGAAGTCGGTTTACTGCCGGATATCCCCACGGCCATCGCACCGTTGGTTGATAAGAAAGCTGAGGCAGTTAGTCATCCAAAAGAATACAAAGTTGCCGCTTTTTATTCTATTAGTAACTGCGAGCCAGGTTTGCGCGGTGTATCGATGGGCAATTTTTTAATTAAACGGGTTGCCGAACAATTACATGCTGAATTTCCTTCGCTCAAGACCTTTATTACTTTATCGCCTATTCCTGGCCTCGTAGATTGGATTGCAGCGGGGGCAAATTTAGCCGATCAAATGCCGATGGAGCAGCTTAAGCCAGCACTTCGAGCAGCCCGTGATGAGGCCTTAGCGACTCTCAATTTAGCTGGTCATTCATGGCCAGAACGTTTAAACAGCGGTTGGCATCCCGATACTGCCTCAGCAAAGGAAAAAAGTGCCTTGCTCTGCTTAACTGCGCTCTATTTGGCCCATGCCTCAACGGGGCGGAACGGTAATCCAGTGGCTAAATTTCACTTAGGAAACGGTGCCAAGTTGCACCAAATTAATTGGGCAGGTGATTTATCGCGTAAGGGTTTACGCCAATCTGCCGGCATTATGGTCAATTATCTTTATGATTTAGGTAGTGTAGAAGAGAACCACGAACGCTTTGTTAATGGTGAGGTCATGTATTCGCGTTTGATCAGTCGTTTAATGGCCTCTTAGCTTAAAATAATAATGACATCAATCAAGGAGACAGCAGCATGATGATTCAATCTAAGGCTTTATACCTGCTAGCGCAAAAATTGCGCTGCGTTTTTATCTTAACTTTAATGGTATTTGCCGGCACTGTTTCGGCACAAGCTTGGCCGACTAAACCCATTACCTTGTTAAATCCCTTTCCTGCTGGCGGCGGTACCGATGCGTTTGCGCGTCCTTTGGCTGCACAGTTGGGTGAACAATTAGGCGTCCAAGTATTAATCGATAATCGCGGTGGTGCCGGCGGCACTGTTGGTGCCTCGGTTGCGGCAAAGGCAGCCCCCGATGGATACAGTTGGTTTATTGGTGCTTCACATCACACCATTGCGCCTTCAATGTATAAGAATCTCGATTACGATATTGAGAAGAGCTTTATCCCGGTTGCGCTCATTGCTAGCCCACCGCAAGTCTTAGTGGTTAATCCACAAAAAGTAAGTGCACGCGATTTAAAGCAATTTGTTGAACTCTTGAAAAAGAATCCCGGCAAATATAATTTTGCTAGCGCAGGCAGTGGCACCGTACATCATTTAGCAGGCGAATTGTTTAAAATTCAAACTGGCACTTTTATTACCCATATTCCCTACCGCGGTGCAGGTCCCGCTATGAATGATCTTTTAGCAGGGCAAGTTGACCTTGAGTTTGATGGTTTGGGTACCTCCGCCCAACAAATTAATGGCGGTAAGTTAGTCGCTATCGCAGTTGCCTCACCTAAGCGCTCGGCTGCAATTCCAAATGTGCCCACTTTCATGGAGGCTGGCCTACCTAATTACGAAGTATCAACTTGGTATGCGATGTTTGCTCCTAAGGGGACGCCAAAGCCCATCGTCGACAAAATGATTGCAGAAGTGGAGAAGGCGCTAAATACCCCCAAGTTGAAAGCCATTTGGGCTTCCAATGGCTCTGAAACGCCTAACTTATATGGTGAAGCGTTTGGTAAATTAGTTAATTCAGATATTAAACGTTGGGCTGGGGTAGTTAAAAAATCGGGCGCTACTCTCGATTAATAGCTGTTAAGTAGATCATTTTGAGGTTCGTATGAATTTGTATTCACTGTTGGAAAAAGGTTTTCCAAAAGATCATAAAACTTGCGCAATTGAAACTCAAGATGGTCTGTATTACTCCTGGAGCGATTTAGAGCGCGCTTCTGCGATGCTTGCTAATCTATTAAAAAGTCTTGGCTTGCCTAAAGGGGCACGGGTTGCAGTGCAAGTAGAAAAGTCGCCCGAAGCCCTATTTTTATATTTAGCTACTATTCGGGCAGGCTATGTTTATCTACCCTTAAACACTGCTTACCAAGCTGCTGAAATTCAATATTTCATTGAAAATGCACAGCCTGCAGTCATGGTTTGTAGTAGCAAAAATTTTGCTTGGGTTTCTAAGGTGGCATTTAAGGCCGGCACTAAACAGGTATTTACCTTAGATGACAACCGCACGGGTAGTTTGCTACAGCGCGCCATTGGCCAAAGCGATCAATTCAAAACAGTAAATTCGGCTGATGATGATTTAGCAGCCATTCTTTATACCTCCGGAACTACAGGACGCAGCAAGGGTGCGATGCTAACGCACCGTAATTTAGGGAGCAATTGTTTAGTACTCAAAGAGTTCTGGCAATGGCAAAAAGATGACGTCTTGTTACATGCTTTACCCATTTTTCATGTGCATGGTTTATTTGTCGCTGCTCATGGAGCTTTAATTAACGGCAGTAAAATGATTTGGTTACCGCGGCTGGATACCGCGCAGCTGATTCAATTTTTACCCCGTGCTACTGTGATGATGGGTGTACCCACTTTTTATGTGCGCTTAACTGCAGATAAGGCCTTTACAAAAGCAGTGTGTCGCAACATGCGTTTATTTATTTCTGGGTCAGCGCCACTACTGACTGAAACGTTCAATGATTTTAAAAAAATAACGGGCCATACCATTCTTGAGCGGTATGGCATGAGTGAAACCATTATGTTGACTTCTAATCCCTATGAAGGCCCGCGGGTTGGCGGCGCCGTTGGGGTGCCGCTACCGGGAGTAAGTGTTAGGGTGGTAAGTGATAGCGGGCAGATTTGCAAGGTCGATGAAATCGGCGGCGTTCAAGTGAAGGGCCCCAATATTTTTAAGGGCTACTGGCATATGCCTGAAAAAACCGCCGAAGAATTCACTGCCGATGGCTGGTTCAAAACAGGTGATGTGGGGCGTTGGGGTGGTACCAACATTAGTGGTAAGGTACCAGCGAATTATTTATCGATCGTCGGCCGTAGTAAAGATTTGATAATTTCTGGAGGCTATAACGTTTATCCTAAAGAAATTGAAAGCTTTATTGACGAGATGGATGGCGTAGCTGAAAGTGCTGTGATTGGAATTCCACATCCTGACTTTGGAGAGGCTGTATTGGCGATAGTAGTTCCAAAAGCAGGCGCGAAATTAAATGCACAACAGATGATCGATGCCCTTAAAGGACAGATTGCGAATTTCAAGGTGCCCAAGCGCATTGAAATACTGAGCGATTTACCCCGTAATGCTATGGGTAAAGTACAAAAGAATGTTTTGCGTGAGCAGTTTTCGATCTAACAATACCCATGAATTGCGTTATTGACTTGGCAAGAATTGATTGGTAAAGGTTTGAGGAAAATTGATCGGCTTATCTTGTTTGGGTTGTAGATAATCAAAAACTTTTTTACCGCCTTCAATCGACATTTTTCCATCTGGGCTCCAAATTTGCTTGACGACAGCATAGGCACGATCATTTACCTCGGGAGATAAATTGGGGAACTCTTTTGCCATGATTGCCTTACCTTTGGCCTCATTCAAAAGAATTTTTTGTGCTTCAGCAAAAATCGCAACCATCTTCTTGGTCAGCTCTGGTTTTTCGGCAATGGTTGCAGGGCTGGTGATCAAATTCATATAATTTAAATCACGAAATTCTTCAACTTCCCCATTCATTAGGTTGACATAAATTTTGCCTAATTTTTCCTTTTCCACTTGAACGCCGGCAGGCTCAAAAGGGACGGCAGCATCGATCAGATTATTTTTAAATGCCCCCACATAAGTGTTTGCATCGGGACCCAAGTAGACGAGCTCGATATCACCAGGTATTTGTAGACCATACTTCATTGCCAGGGAACCTAATATTTTTTCTCCAGATCCGCCGGCTGATGGAACTCCAATACGTTTGCCTTTGAGCGCAAGAATGCGCTCTTTAATTGGTTTTTTCCCATCTGAATCAAAAAGCTTATTACTAACAATAATATTGTTAATTGGGCGGCTGGTTACGTTAAATATGGAGACTAATCGACGGCCTTGACCAGCCGCTGTCAGAATGTGCTCGTAACTAACAATTCCAAAATCTGCTTGTCGCGTAAAGACTGCTTGAAATACTAGCGGACCACCTTGGGCAGTAGTAATTTCAGGAGTAAGACCATATTTTTGAAATAGATTTTCGCGTACTGCAACATAGAGAGGGCCAGCATAGTAACCATGCCCAATATTGGCGAAGCGGACTACTTCTGATTGAGCTTGAATTTGCAATGAAATGCTGCATAGAGCTAGAAAAAAATAAATACTTTTTAGTAATTTCATAGTTGCCTCCTGATTTTTTCTTGTAATAAATTAACGACTAATCAATTTCCATTTCTGAGAGCGAGCTTGAATTAAAGCAAAAACTTGGTTTAAGACTACCCCAATTAAAGAAATGACAATAAGCGATGCAAATACGCCAGCAGTATCAAATTCGCTACCTGATCTTTGCACTAGGTATCCTAGTCCACGATTGGAGGCGATCATTTCGCCAATGATAGTGCCAATGAGCGCATAGGGAATAGCGCTTTGAATGCCCACATAGATCCAAGGGGTTGCGTCGGGCAAGATAACTTTTGTCAAAATTTGAAATTTTGAAGCCCCCATTAGCTTAACAGTGTCAACTAAATCAGGATCGACTTGTTTGACGCCTGCATAGGTGCTCACAAAAACCAAAAAGACAACAAGCACAGCCGCTAAAGCAATTTTGGACTCAATACCTAAGCCAAACCAAAGTATAAAGAGTGGTGCAAGTGCGACTTTAGGGGATGCATTTAAAGCCCAAATAAAGGGATTTAATAGGCGGCTAAAAAAGGGCGAAAGGGCTAGGCATATTCCAGCAATCACACCAGCAATGGTGCCGATAAAAAACCCAATGATCGTTGAATAGAGGGTTGCCCATACATGTATCCAAATAGATTTAGCGGCGATCCAGCCATATAGACGTTTAAATATACTAGATGGCTCGCTTATTAAAAATGAATCAACTATCGTCCCAGAGCCAAGCTCCCATAGCGATAGCACAAATAAACCCACAACGATTTGTAAAATAAACATGAAGTAATGATTCAGATCCGCATGACCAGAAAACTTTTTCAAGTTTTTAGTTATTTTTTTATTTTGCATACGTAAGCCTATCTGCGGCATATTGTTGCTGTAGATAATCCCAAATCGTGTTGTGAATATTTTGAAATTCTTTAGTAAAACGAACTTGCAGTACATCACGAGGACGTGCTAAATATACTTCCTTTTGAAATGCTACGGATGCAGGTCGTGGACTAAAAACAATTACCCGATCAGCCAAAGATACGGCTTCAATTAGATCATGAGTCACCAAAATAATCGTTTGCTTATATTCTTCCCATAAGCGTAAAAGAAGTTCGTGCATCGCAATTCTTAATTGAGCATCTAGGGCAGCAAAAGGCTCATCTAACAATAGTATTTTGGGCTTATAAAGGAGCATACGGGCCAAGCAAGCACGCTTTCTCATGCCGCCCGATAGCTCGCTCGAGTATTTATTTTCAAATCCTGATAAGTCAACTTGTTGCAGGATGGAGCGTGCCTGCTCGTGCCGTTGCTTTTTGGGGACTCCAGCAATTTCTAGGGGAAGGGCAACATTATCAAGAATAGTTCTCCACGGGAGTAAATTATCTTTTTGCGTCATATAGCCAACATCGGTATTAACGCCAACAATTTGTTTGCCGTTATAGAGAATATCTCCGCTAGTCGGTTTATAGAGACCCGCAATCATGTTTAGTAGGGTCGATTTACCACATCCAGATGGACCAATAAGGGCAGTGAAGGAGTGGGCCTTAAAGGTGAGTGAAATGTTGCTTACAACCTCGAGATTGCTCTTATCCTTATAGAATGTTTTGCCAAGAGACTGTAATTCAATCATATTGAGTAGCGAGGGCAGGCTATGCCCTCGCAATCATCTAAGGAGGAGATTAAGCTCATCATACTTAACGCTATAGCGCTAATTTACCAGAGGCCTTTGAGTCTGCCGCCATCAAGATTTAGCGAAACGCCGGTTATATAACTTGCTCTTTCCGAGCATAAAAATACAATTGCATTCGCAAGCTCTTCTGGTTTTCCAAAGCGTCCTAATGCATTTTTTCTGGTAGCAAGACGTCTAGCTTCTTCTTCATCAATGACGCCAAGCTCTTTTTTTAAACCTTCTGCATGTTGCCGCCATAGTTGGGTTGCAACCCAACCAGGACAAACGGCATTAACAAGGACATTATCCGGCGCAAACTCAGTAGACAGAGACTTGGTCAAATTCAGTAAGGCGCTATTAGTCATACCTGATCCAAACATATAGGGATCAGGTTCTTTGCCTGCGCCGCCAATGAGACTAACAATGCGCCCCCATTTTTTCTCCCGCATAATTGGAGATACGGCGCGGATAGCTCGCATAAATCCAAATAATTTGGTATCAAGCTGCGTTTGTAGACCTTCATCCGTTAGCTCTGCGAAGCGCCCCGAATACATTGTTCCAGCATTATTAATTAAAATATCAACTGTGCCATAAGTTTCCAGGGTTTTATTAACTAATTTTTTAATATCTTCTGGATTTGTCATATCAGCAACCATGGAGTGAATTTCACCCCCAGTAGTTTTGGCCAATTCTTTGCAGGTCTCATTTAGCTCGTCGCCATGGCGTGAGCAGGTCATAACCTTAACACCAGCTTCTAAAAATTCACGGGAAGTTTCTTTGCCAATACCGCGACTTCCGCCAGTTACGATTGCCACTCTACCTTTGATCCCTAAATCCATGCTGTCTTCTCCTGAATATTGTGAATATTTAAATGCCCTAGATTTTTATAAAAAAAATTATTTCCATAAGCATTAGAGGCCAAGTTTGTGGCTTTATAACCAAAAAGTCAAATTGTTTTTACAAAATTGCCCTACAATTTAGCTAGGGCTTATACCTAGGGGTTGACCATCATGCCGATATTTGCATCCAATTTTTAGCGAGATATACTAAATAACGATAAACGCCGCAACTAAGGCAAATAATTCCGATGAGCAAAATTCTTACACCTGAAAAAAAACGCGGCTCATCGGTAGATTTTCTATGTGAACACTTACAAAATGGCATTTTTGTAGGCCGCTTTGCTCCTGGTCAACGTTTAATTGAGCGGGATCTAATTGAAGAGTTTGGTTTAAGTCGGGGCCCAGTGCGCGAAGCATTTCATCGCTTAAGTGCAGATGGGTTGGTCGACTTAATACCCCATCGTGGGGCAATTGTGCGCCGCTTATTACGACAGGAAGTTCAAGACCTTTTCCAAATTCGTGAATCGTTAGAGGGTCTGGCTGCGGGATTGGCCGCAAAGAATATTAATCAGGGACAAAATCGCAAACTATTTACAAAGGTATGGAAACAGGCGTGTTTGAGTAAAAAAACGATGCAGTGGAATTTGTTTATGGAAAATAATCAACTATTTCATAAGACTATTGTAGAGATTTCTAATAACAATCAATTATATGAATTGGTTGAAAAGCTAAGACTAGTTGTGGTGATGTTTCAAGTTGGCAAATCAATGCATTTTGATCAGATGATTAAATCAAATGAAGATCACAAAGAGATTGCCGAAGCTATTTTGGATGGCGATGAAATTAAAGCTCAACGTGCAATGAGTAATCATGTACGTAATTCACACCGCTGGATTGATACTTTACCGGAATCAGTATTTAAGCCCAAGCTGGCTTTGAATTCGACTGATTAGTTAGGTAGTGAGCATTAAAAACCAAAAGCTTTGCGGCTTTCATCAAACATAAAAATAGCCACAAAAATGAGCATCACGCCAAAAATTTTCTTTATATGATTGACATTCAGTTTTCGTGCGAACTTGGCCCCGAGGGGAGCAGTGAAAATGCTAATAGAAATAATGCATGCCAATGCTGGCAAGTAAATATAACCAATAGATCCAGGTGGCAGGTTTGGATGCCCCCAACTGCCATATAGGTAACCAACTGTTGCCGCTACGGAAATTGGTAGCCCCAGAGCAGATGAGGTGGCCATCGCAACATGGGGCCGAATATTGCACCAAACCATAAATGGGACAGTAATAAAGGCACCGCCGGCACCTACTAAACTGGCTAAGGAGCCCGCAAGGGCACCAAAAGAAAAAACTCCTAGAGCCCCAGGGATTTCTCTGCCAGGCTTGGGTTTTTTATTAATAAAAATTTGAATTGCACTATAAAAAATAAATACACCAAAAAAAAGCGAGAGCCATCCTGTTTTAAGGGAATCAAATAATTCGCCTCCACCAACCAAGCCGCCAATAATTAAGCCAGGACTTAGCAACGCCACTAATTTCCAGTCAATTGACCCATGTTTATAGTGAGCAAGTACTGCTGAAGTAGAGGTAAAGAGCACTGTTGCCATGCAGGTTGCAATTGACATATGGACAATTACACTAGGATCAAATGTTAGATGGGTAAAAACGATCACCATGATTGGCACCAGAATCATCCCGCCACCGATGCCAAGGAGGCCTGCTAATAGACCTGAAATGCCACCACAAATTAGCAGCAGCAGAATGTCATTGAATGACATAAAAAAGATTCCCCACCTTAGCCGCTAGGCCCTCATCCTGAACCCTAAGGTTCAAGGTGGAGCGGCAGTTACGCTTCGGGTGCATTAAGACGCACAGGGAGTATCAAGCCAGAAGCTGACACTATGAAACTTCGAAACGCTCACGCCCACGTAGCAAAGACCGCTCCGTATGCTTTCGCATCGGTTCAAGGAGCTATTGGCCTTGGCGAACCAGGCAGGGAAAGGGTTTTCAATAAGGCATCAACTTGATCTTCAAGCGCACTCACTTCATTCGTCAAAAGTGAAAGCTCAGCGGAATTTTCTAGTGCGGTGGTTGGTAATGCCTGAGGAGTTTCTTGAGCAGCTTGTTTGGCGGTAATTAGATCGCCCGCTAATTTGAGAGCAGCCATCAGTGTGGCGCGTTCGAGACTACGATTACCGCCCGCGATCGCTCGTTGAATTTGCTCATCAACTAGCTTACAGGCTGAGCGCAAAAGAGGCTCATGTTCATCACTAATTGCCAGAGTGATTTTTTGACCGGCAATAGTTACATCAATGCGTCGTTGGCTCATGGTCGTCATTATCTGTAATTGGAGTGCTAGGAGAGCTGGCAGATTCACCGAGCAAATTGAGTTGGCGCGCATCGCCCTGATCGGGCAGCCGGCTTAAGATGTGCTGAATGCGTTTTTGGGCATCTTCAATTTTGGTTTCAAGGGCTACTCGATCTTGGCGCAAGCTATCGGTAGCCTTTTGGATATGGGCTATTTTTTGCTTTATCCGCTCAAGGCTGGCATGAAAATCAGTCAGCAAATTTGGTGTTGTTTCACTGGGTTCGGTGCTCATAAGATCCATTGTATATCGAGCCGTAATCTAAGATAAAGAGCTAAATTACGAGCCCATTTCTAGGGTTTGGTGAGACCCCACCGAAATGACCTCGATCGGCCAATCACACGCCTGGCTAATGATTTTTTTAGCATGCAATAAATTACTGGCCCTAATCACGCCCGCATGGGTAATCCACGCACAACTATGGGTGAAATTCTGGTAGCTTTGGTTCACTCTCGCCATAAAAGCGCTGACAGATTCACCCCCTCCTGCTGGATAATGTAAAAAGTTATCTGTCCATGCAGCAATTTCGTGTTGGGGAATTTCAGCCCATGGCTTGCCCTCCCATTGACCAAAATCCATTTCCTGTAGATTAGGATCAAGCTTAATTTGCAGGTCATTGCGAAGCGCTAAAAGGGTAATCGCTAAGTGATGACAGCGCTGCAGTGGTGAGCAGTAGATTGTTAGCCCAAGCGGTAGTGTTGTTGCTAATAATTGGGCTTGAATGGCATTGCAAGAAAGGTCGCTAGGAACATCTAACTGCCCATAGCAAATACCAGTTTGAATTTGTACTTGAGGGTGACGAATGAGCCTAAGTTGCTTCATGGGCTGAATTTATATAGCAATGAGAAAACCGATATAGAGGCAAATTTCACATAATTGTTGTGCTGCGCCTAATCCATCGCCGGTGTATCCGCCCAAGCGCTTTTGTAAGCGAACTTTAAGATAAAACCAGATGAGACCTGAGAGCAATAGGCCAAGCAAGAGTTGTTGCCACTGAATGAAGCCCAATCGAAGCAATCCAAAAAAAATAATGAGAAGGACGCTACCGAGGATTAGAAGTTGTTTGCTGGAGATGAAGCGGGTGATGTAATGGGTTTTCGATCCGGCTAAATCACCAACATTTGGTAGCAAGTAGACTAAACCTAATGGCCATGCTCTTGAAATGACATTTGCTAAGCAAATTGCAGCGATCACCTGCACTGGATTAAGGAGTACCTGGCTTAAGGCGCCAATTAAAAGGATGCGAACCACAGTGGCGAGGATGAGGGCTAAGCCACCATAGGTACCAATACGTGAGTCCTTCATAATTTCTAGGGCTCTGGCGCGGTCAGGGGAGCCACCTAAACCATCGAGTAAATCGGCTAAACCATCCTCATGCAAGGCGCCAGTAAGCCATACGCTACTAGCAACACAAAGAGCGGCAGCTAAGAGGGCACTACTACTGCTGGCAGGAAATAGCAGTATCGTGAGTAGCCAAACTAGCGAACAGCAGACGCCAATAATAAAACCTACCGCAGGCGCATAAATCAGACTATCACTTTCTTTTTGAGGAGTCCAATCTGCCCAGCGCATCCAACTTTTTGGAATTGGCAGGCGGGAAAAAAATTGAATTGAAATTAATAGGTAGCGAATAAAATTCATGATTAATTTAGCTCCTATTTTTTGTGCTTATTTGGGCACTAGAAAAGCTTGCCATTTCATTTAATAGATGACAGGCTGAGATGAGTAATGGCCACGCTAGCGCTGCCCCTGAGCCTTCGCCTAATCTGAGGTCTAAATCAAGCAGGGGCTGCACATTTAAATAGTGCAAAAGTTGCCCATGCGCCTGTTCATGAGAGCAATGTGAAAAAATACAATACTGTAGTACATTGGGAGCGAGGGCGTGCGCGATTAATACAGCAGCGCTAGTAATAAATCCATCAACGACAATCACGCGACGCTGGGCCGCAGCTTGCAAGATTGCACCTACCATGGTGGCAATTTCGAAACCACCAAAAGCGCTCAGTATTTCGATGGCCGAGCTAGCCTGAGAATGGCGTTTTAATACCCCCTCTAAAACATTTATTTTTTTTAGTAAGCCAGCT